>JADHED010000224.1_pt1 | contig 77542 bp, 68 predicted proteins | sample 8952041 | NCBI WGS metagenome assembly JADHED01 (sample SAMN16124423, study PRJNA663239) | bioreactor sludge metagenome | isolation source: sludge (control) | place: India:Bengaluru | collected 2018-09-08
TTCGAGTCCCCTCTCTCGCCATGGCGGATGCGACCAGCGGGGCAGCGGGGGTGGGTAGGTGGTGGTCCGTGAACTCGTGAGAGTGGGGCGAGAGAGGGGACTCGAACCCCCGACCTTCTGGGCCACAGCCAGACGCTCTAACCAGCTGAGCTACTCCCGCCACCGTTCCGGCGTCCCGGGCTGGCGCGCCGGCGAGGATTCGAACCCCGGACCTGCGGATTAGAAATCCGCTGCTCTATCCAGCTGAGCTACCGGCGCCCGACGGACCGCCCGGAACCCGGCTGGTCGGGGCGAGAGGATTTGAACCTCCAGCCTCCTGGACCCAAACCAGGCGCTCTCCCAAGTTGAGCTACGCCCCGACGGTCCTTGGCTCTCCTCAGGCGGACCTGAGAACCCGAGACCTGCTCATTCTAACTGCGGGGCCGGCGCGCGGGGAGAAATGGGGCCGCTCCGGCCCGGTGTCGAAATCGCTCGCCGGCCCGATGACGGGGCCCTATGATCCGCCGCGGGGACGGCACTAGGGCTCCCGGAGGCAACGATGAAGGTGCTGGTCATCGGCGGCGGCGGACGCGAGCACGCCCTGGTGAGGACTCTCCGGGCCTCTCCCCGGGTCGACCGTCTCTGGTGCGCCCCCGGCAACCCCGGCATCGCCGCGGAGGCCACCTGCGTCCCGGTCGAGCCCGATGACCTGAAGGGGCTCCTCTCCTTCGCGAGGACCGAGGAGATCGACCTCACCGTCGTGGGGCCCGAGGGCCCGCTCTGCGCGGGCATCGTGGACCTGTTCACCGCGGAGGGGCTCCGCATCTTCGGGCCGTCGCGCGCCGCCGCCGAGCTGGAGGGCTCCAAGGCCTTCGCCAAGGCCCTCATGCAGAAGCACCTCATCCCGACGGCCGCCTTCCGGGTGTTCACGGACCCCGAGGATGCCCGGAACTACCTCCGCACGCTCATCGACTGGCCGGTCGTCCTCAAGGCCGACGGCCTCGCGGCGGGCAAGGGCGTCGTCGTTGCCGCGAACCTCGGCGAGGCGGACCACGTCGTGGGGCTCATGATGGAGCGCCAGCGCTTCGGCGACGCCGGCCGACGGCTCGTGGTCGAGGAGTTCCTCCCCGGCGAGGAAGCCTCCATCCTCGCGCTCACCGACGGCGAGACCATCGCCATCCTCGAGCCCAGCCAGGACCACAAGGCGGCGCTGGACGGCGACCAGGGGCCGAACACCGGCGGCATGGGCGCGTACTGCCCGGCCCCCGTCGTGACGACGCGCGTCCTCGACCAGGTCGCCCGCTCCGTCCTCGTGCCCGTCGTGCACGCCCTCCGCCGCGGCGGCCGGCCCTACCGTGGCGTGCTCTACGCGGGGCTCATGATCTCGAAGGCCGGCCCGAAGGTCCTCGAGTTCAACTGCCGGTTCGGAGACCCGGAGACGCAGGTGGTCCTGCCCCGGCTGCGGACCGACCTCGTGGACCTCATGGAAGCCACCATCGACGGCACCCTCGGGACCCTGGACCTCGCCTGGGACCCGCGGCCCGCGCTCAACGTCGTCCTGGCCTCCAGGGGCTACCCCGGCGCCTACCCGAAGGGGTTTCCGATCGAGGGGCTCGACGCCGCTGCGGCGGAGGAGAGCGTCCACGTCTTCCACGCCGGCACCGCCCGGGCGGGCGACCGGATCGTCACCGCGGGAGGCCGCGTGCTCTCGGTCACCGCGCTGGGCGCCGACCTCCGCGACGCCCGCGACCGCGCCTACCGGGCCGTGGGGAAGGTCCGCTTCGAGGGCGCGCACTATCGGCGCGACATCGGCCACCGCGCGCTCCGGGGCGGAAAGAACCCGGGGAGCGCCTGAGTCCGCCTGTCTGAGGGATCGGAATGGCCCGGTTCCTCCACGCGCGCGGCGAATTCCCGCGCGGCTCTGTAACAACGGCCGCGACGGCAGCGTTTCCTGAAGCGAGCGGACGGGAGGTGAGCATGACCCGGGCGGCGATCATCACGATCCTGGCGGCCGTTCTTCTGGCTCCGGCCCTCGGCGGCCGCGCCGAGGCGGCCCCGGACGAGGCGCAGAAAGCGATCCTCGTCCTCTCCGAGACCATCGTGTCCTTCGACTTCAAGGAGCGCCCCCTGCCGGAGGTCCTCACGTTCTTCACGCAGGTCTCCGGGGTCACCTTCCTCGTGTCCCCCCTCCTCGCCGAGGAGATGTCGCCCGAGGAGCTGGCCGTCACGCTGAAACTCGACCGGGCGAGCCTCAAGACGGCGATCCGGATCATCCTCGACCTGAAGGGGATCGCCGCGGTCTGGAGGTACGGCACGATCTACGTGACCACACCGAAGGATGCCCGGGGGAAGCCGATCCTCAGGCTGTACCCCATCGGCGACCTGACGGTGCGCATCCGCGACTTCCCGGCGCCGGAACTCATGCTGAGGCCCGCCGGGGCCGAGGACTCCGGGCAGGTCGGGGGGACGGTGGAGGAGGGACAGGAGCGGGCGTTCGCCGACCCCGAATTCCTGCAGGATCTCGTGACCCAGAACACCGGGGCGGGCACCTGGGAGGACGCGGGCGTCAGCATCTCGGCCAACGACCGCTTCCTCGTCGTGCGGCAGTACCCGACCGTGCACGTCGAGATCGAGCGGCTCCTGTCGCTCCTGCGATCTTTCCAGTAACCGACGGACCATACGCGAGAGGGCCGGGCGGAGTGGCGGCGAAAGGGGCCTGCACGCGCTCCCCCGGCTCCTCGCACTCTGTCTCCCGGTTACCTTGACCCGCCTCCGACCCCGGCGCTAGGATTCACTCTCAGTGGCGCACGCCGCCGCCTGTCCGCTGTCCCCCGGGGCCTCCATGCAGAATGAACTCGAGATCGCCGAGAAGTACCTCAAGGAACACGACTTCAAACTGACGAACCAGCGGCGGAAGATCCTCGACGCGATCTTCTCGACTCACGGGCACTTCTCGGCGGATGACCTGCACGATTCGCTCCGCAAGAGGGGCGAGGGCATCTCCAAGGCCACCGTCTACCGGACCCTCGGCCTCCTGACGGGGAGCGGGCTCGTGGAGTCCCGAGACTTCGGGCGCGGCCAGCTCCTCTACGAGCACATGCTCGGCCACCAGCACCACGACCACCTGATCTGCCTCTCCTGCGGGGACGTCCAGGAGTTCCGGAACGGCGACCTCGAGAAGATCCAGGAGCGGATCGCGCGGGCCCGTGGCTTCCGCGTGGAGCGGCACAGTCTCCGCGTCTTCGGGATCTGCAAGGCCTGTGGCGCCGAAGCGCGGTCCTGAGCAGAGAACCGTCAGCGGCGGCGCTCCCGGGGGGTAATCTGTACACGTCCCCCTCCGGCCGGCGGGCCGGCCCGTGCCGGCACGTAGGATCGGGGTGAACCGAACCGGGAGTCCGATGCCATGAACCGCCACGCCGTCCCCCTCGCCTTGTTCGCCCTCGCGCTGGGCTTCGCCGCCTGCGGAGAGAAGGAGCCCCTCGTGCGCCCGGGCCCGGGCCCCGAGGTGCGTCCGGCCTCCGCCCGCGTTCTCGAGGCCTACGACCGTGGTCTCGACTACCTGAAGGTGGCCGCGGAGGGCGGCCGTCTCGGCGACCCGGGACTCGCGGGCCTCGCCGCCGGGGCGTTCCTCCACCGTCCCGGCGGCCTCCGGCCGCAGGACAAGCCCTTCGTGGACGGCCTGCTCGCGGACCTCCTGAAGTTCCAGAAGGACAACGGCGGGATCTACGACCAGGGGCTCGCCAACTACACGACCTGCGTCGCCATCATGGCGCTGAAGGCCGCCGGCGGGCCCGCCCACGAGGCGGCGGTCGCGAAGGCCGTCGCGTTCCTCCGCACGCTGCAGACCGCCGAGGGCGGGATCGGGTACTCCGACAAGACGCCGGGCTGGGCGGACCTGTCGAACACGCAGTTCGCGCTGGAGTCGCTGCGGGTGGCCGGGGTGCAGGCGAGCGACCCCATCTACAGCAAGGCGCTCCAGTTCCTGCAGCGGGTCCAGAACCGGTCGGAATCGAACAACGTCTCCTACCGCCTCGAGGACGGGCGGATCGTGGCGTCCACCGACGACGGCGGGGCCTTCTACAGCCCCACGGAGAGCAAGGCCGAGATGGTCGAGCTGTCCGACGGGCGGTTCGCGTTCCGCTCCTACGGCTCCATGACGTACGCGCTCCTCAAGTGCTACCTGCTCGCCGGCCTGCCGAAGGACGACCCCCGCGTGAAGGACACGGCGAAGTGGATCGGGAACAACTTCACGCTGGAGGAGAACCCCGGCTTCGACACCGCGAAGGACCCCGACGCCGGGCAGCAGGGCCTCTTCTACTACTACCTGACGCTGGCCAAGGCCCTGGACCTCTACGGGGAAGAGAAGGTCCGGGATGCCGACGGGATCGAGCACGCCTGGCGCGCCGAGCTGCGCGAGACGCTCCTCGGCCGGCAGGGGAAGGACGGCTCGTGGAAGAACGAACGGGACCGGTGGATGGAGGGCGAGCCGGCGGTCGCCACCTCCTTCGCGCTGGTGGCGCTCTCCTACTGCCGCTGATCGGTCCGGCGGCGGGGGCGCTGCTCTTCGCGGGCGTCCTCCGGTCGCCGCACCCGTCGCACCTCCTCGCCGCGCTGGCCTTCGCGGCCGCGGCGGTCGCGGTGCCGTGGGGCGCGCTCGCGGGCAGCGGGAACCGTCCCGTCCGCGCCGCCCTGCTGGCCGCGGCGGGGCTCCTCACGTGTCTGCTGCCCGCGGCGGCGCTCCACGGCCTTCGTCCGGGCGAGGCCCTGGCGGCCGGGGCCGCCCTGGCGGGGTTCCTCCTGTGTCTCGCGGGCGTCTCCCGCGCGACCACCCGCCTCGCGGGGCGGCCGGCGGCGGGGGCCGCCGCGGCGGCGCTCGCCGGGTGCCTCGCGCTGGCCTCCTTCCACCTCGGCGACCCGTTCCTCGAGTGGGGCGGGACCGGCGCCCACAGCCCCGCCGCGCTCGCCGTCCTCCACGCGGTGAACCCGCTCTCGGGCGCGGTCGGCGACGCGCTCGCGCTGGACTTCCTCCGCCTGCGGCTCTTCTACTCGGGCTTCCCGGGCAGCCTCGAGGGCCCCCTGTCGGCGGCGCAGTACTACGCGCGTCCCTACTTCCCGTTCTGGGGGACGGCCCTGCTCCATGGGGGGATCGGGGCCGCGCTGCTGGTATCATCCACCGCGTGGACGAAGACCGGCCGCGGGTCACGCTCGACGTCGGAGCCGAGGAGTGCCCCCTGAACTGGGTGCGGGTGAAACTGCGCCTCGAGGCGATGGCGGATGGGGAGGTCCTGGAGGCGATCGTCGCGGACGGGGCGCCGGCGATGAATGTCCCCCGCAGCGCCCGGGAGGAAGGGCACGAAGTGCTGCGGGTTTCGGCCCCCGTCCATGGCCGGGTGCGAGTGCTCCTTCGGAAACGGGAGGTGTCGGGTGGCCCGTAAGAAAGTGCTGCTGACGTTCCCCCAGTCCCTCGTCAAGGAGCCGGTCCTCTGGCAGATCGGCCGCAACTACGAAGTCGTCACCAACATCCGCGGCGCCAGCATCTCCGACGACGTGGCGATCCTCGCGATCATGCTCGAGGGGCCCGCGGACCAGATCGACGCCGCGCTCGCCTACATGGCGTCGCGGGGGGTGAAGGTCGAACACCTCCCCGAGGAGGAGTAGTGCCCTTGACGGAGGAGCAGATCCTCCGCTACTCCCGCAACATCCTGCTCCGCGAGATCGGGGGCCGCGGGCAGGAACGACTCCTCGGTGCCCGCGCGCTCCTCGTCGGCGCCGGCGGCCTCGGCTCCCCGGCCGGGCTGTACCTGGCCGCGGCGGGGGTGGGGACCCTCGGCGTGGCCGACGGGGACCGCGTGGACCTCACGAACCTGCAGCGCCAGATCGCCCACGGCACGGACGCGGTGGGCCGGCCGAAGGCCGAGTCGATGGCGGAATCGATCCGCCGCCTGAACCCCGCCGTCCGCATCGAGGCGCACGGACGGCTGACCCCGGACGCGATGCCCGTGGCGGAGTACGACATCGTGCTCGACGGGTCCGACAACTTCCCGACGCGGTTCGCCGTCAACGACGCCTGCGTGCGGGCCGGGGTGCCGCTCGTCACCGGGGCCGTGATCCGGTTCGAGGGCCACCTGACGACGGTTCTCCCGGGCCCCGGGGCCCCCTGCTGGCGATGCGTGTTCCCCGCGCCCCCGCCCGACGGGGCCGTGCCGACCTGTGCGCAGGCCGGGATCCTCGGCGCGGTGGCGGGGACGATCGGCGCGCTGATGGCGACCGAGACGGTGAAGGTCCTGCTCGGGATCGGGCGCCCGCTCCGGGGCCGCCTGCTCCGGTTCGACGCGCTCTCCGGCGAGTTCCGGACGTCCGCCTACGGCCGGGACCCGGCTTGCCCGGCGCACGGCGGCGACTGACGCCGGAATCGACGGGGGGCGCCCGCGCGGGCGCCCCCCGGTTGGCTGCCGGATCCGACGGGCTACTCCTCCTCTTCCTCGTCGCCCTCCCCGCCGCCGACCTCGAACTTCTCGGTCTTGTAGCCCTCGCGGTACCACCAGATGAACCAGCCGCGGACCGTGCTCTCGATGAAGCGCTTGTCCGGGTTGCCCATGGCCTTGAGCTCGTTGAGCTTGGCCGGGTCCCCGACGACGCTGCGCAGGACCTCGTCCGCGAAGCAGACGTTGATCATGCCCTCGCGGGTCGTGTAGTCGCCGCACTTCACCAGCGCGGAGATGATCTTCGGGACGGCGGGCTTGCCGATCGCCTTCAGGCGGTCCTGGGCGCGGAGCGCGTCGCCGCCGGCGTTGAAGTCCACGATCGTCGCGCAGAGCTTGTCGATCTCCTGCTTGAGCTCGTCCGGCGTGTCCTTCAGGTGGTCGAGTTCCTTGCAGACCTGGCTGAAGGGCAGGGCCCTGAGGGTCGCCTTCTCGGCATCGTAGAGGCTGCCGTCCGCGGGGACGTTGACCCGGCGGCTCGTGGGCTCCTCGCCGCCGCCGGCGGGGACTTTCGGCTCTTCGCCGCCGCCAGCCGGAGTGGGGGGCGGGACGATGGGCTGGGCCTCTCCGCCGCCGGCCGGGGTGGGGGGCGGGACGATGGGCTGGGCCTCTCCGGCGCCGGGCCCGGGAGCTGCCGGGATCTCCGGTCCGGAGGCCGCCGGCTGGCCGGCCACGGGCTGCGGGCCGGGGCCGGGACCCTTCTTGCCGCTCATGAGGACGATGACGATCGCCGCGGCCGCCGCGAGGCCGACCACGCCGAGGACCACGAACAGGACGGTGTTCGACTTCCGGGCCGGGGCGCCTTCGTCCTCCTCGCCACCCCGCCGCCGGCCGCGGGCGTGACCCGCGCCGCGGGCATGGCGGCCCGCGCGGGCCGGACGCTCGGGGGCCTCGGCCTCCTCCGGCGCGCCGCGGCGCACGCGGGCGCCCCGGACGGGAGCGGCCGCCTTCGCGGGAGCGGCGGCTTTCGCCGACGCGGCGGCTTTCGCGGGGGCGGCGGCCTTCGCCGGGGCGGCGGGCTTCGCCGGGGCCGCCGCGCCGTAGGTGACGTTGGCGCCGCACCCGGTGCACTGGAAGGAGCCCGCGCCGGACCCTTCCTTCACCCTGAACTTCTTGCCGCAGCTGGGGCAGGCGACGATGCCTTCGGCCATGGTCATTCCTCCGGAGGGGACGTGCGGACGGCGTAGAGAATAGTACCATGCTAGGGAGCCCGCCTCCGGGCGGGCAAGCGAAATAGACCCCATGCCGCCGCTTCTCCGGACTCTTCTGACGACGCTGGCGCTGGCGCTGTGCGGCGCCCCGGGCGGGGCTCGCGCCGAGCCGCGGGATCCCGCGCCCGGCGCCGGCCTCGCGCCGGCCGTCACGGGGCGCAAGGCCGGACTCCGCCCCGTGACCCGGGACCGGGCGGCGCGCCTGCGGGCGCTGCTCACCGACCGCGGGGCCGACCTGGGCCCGGCGACGAGGGACCGCGCGGCGGGCCTCGCGCCGGTGGTGACGAGGCGGCCGGCCCGCCTGCGCCCCGTGACCAGGGACCGCCCGGCGGCCCTGGCGCCGGTGGCCTCCGGCCGGGCCGCGGCGCTCGATCCCGTGGCGGGCGGGGAGGAAACGGGACTCGCCCCCGCCACCGCCGCGCGGGCGGCGGGCCTCGACCCCCTGTCGGGCGAGGGGGAGACCGGCCTGGCCCCGGCGATCCGGGGCCGCGCCGCGGGCCTCGCCCCGGTGGCGGGCGGCCGCGCCGCAGGCCTCGCCCCGGTGGCGGGCGGGCGAGCGGCGGGCCTCGCGTTCCTGACCGGGGGCGGGCCGGCACCCGTGCTGCAGTTCGCCGACGGCCGGCTCTCCCCGCTCGGCGGGGCGGGGGATGCGGAGACCGAGCAGGTGGAGGGGTCCGTCCGGGAAGTGCTCTCCGGCGGGGCGGCGGAGGGTCTGTACCTCCCGCCGGGCCCGGCCGGAGAACCGCCCGCCGCGTTCCCCGCCTCGGCGGCGGAGGCCCTCCCCGCGGACTATCCGCAGGAGGTCGCCCGCGGGGGCTTCCCGCTCCTCGCCGCCGGGCGGGCGCTGCGCCGGGGGGACGGCGTGGCGGCGGCGGTGGCGGCCCGGGAGGCCCTGCGGCGGCAGCCGGACGTGCCGGCGCCGTGGTTCGCGCTGGCCGAGGCCCACCTCCTGCTCCTGGACCCGCCGGGCGCCGAGGAGTGCCTGCGGCGGGGCGTCGCGCTGTCGCCGGGATGGCCGTGGGAGAACCTCGCGGCGGGCCTCGCCCGGGGCGGCGACAGCCGGCCCGCCGTGGAGGAGGCCGTCGCCCGCGGCGACGCCTCGGCCCTGCTTCTGGCCTTCACGGCCCTCGGCGCGGGAGACGCCGAGTCCGCCGCCGCCGACCTCCGCCGCGCCCTCGCCGACGACCCCCGCGACGCCGCCGCGCAGGCCCTCCTCGACGCCGCCCCGTAGAGGACCTCGGGAGACCGCGCGGGGTCCTGCCCGACGCGCCCCCGTCGAGGCCCTCAGGCGAGCGCTCGGAGGTGCTGCTCCACGCAGGGACCCAGGTGCTCCCGCGAGTAGCCGCCCTCGAGGACCGACACCACGCGGCCCCTGGCCGTGCTGTCCGCCGCCGCCACGATGGCCCGCGTGATCCGGCCGAAGTCCGCCGTGGAGAGGCCGAGGCCGCCCACGGGGTCCTCCGCATGGGCGTCGAACCCCGCGGACACGAGGACGATCTCGGGGTGGTGGGCGGTCACCTCCCTGAGCCCCTCCTCGAGTTTCAGATGGTAGTACTCCGGCACCGTGTCCACGGGCAGCGGCACGTTGCGCGTCGCCACGGACGTCCGGCCCTCCGGTCCCGGCCCGCCGGTGCCGGGGTAGAACGGCCAGCGGTGGAGCGAGAGGAACAGGACGTCGGGGTCGCGGCGGAAGGCCTCCTCGGTGCCGTTCCCGTGGTGGACGTCGAAGTCCACGATGGCCACGCGCCGGATGCCGTGCGCCTCCCGGAGGTACCGCGCCCCGATCGCCACGTTGTCGAACAGGCAGAAGCCCATGGCGCGGGAGGGCATCGCGTGGTGACCCGGCGGGCGGACGAGGCAGAAGGCGCGGCTCTCCGGCCCCGCCACCACCGCGTCGGCGGCGTCGAGCACCGCCCCCACGGCGCGGAGGGCCGCTTCCCACGATGCGGGCCCGGCGTGCGTGTCGGGGTCGAGCCACTCGCCCGCGGCGCAGGCGGCGCGGATTTCGCGGATGTGCTCCCGCGTGTGGACGAGCGCGACCTCGTCCTCCGTCGCCGCGCGCGGGCTCCGCCGGCGGAGCCCGGGGATCGGCGGGCGCGCGGCGAGGTGCGCCCGGACGGCGAGGAGCCGGTCCGGCCCCTCCGGGTGCCCGGGGCCGGCGTCGTGGAGCAGGAACGCGTCGTCGTCGAAAAGGAGCATCGCGAACCCTCCCGCCGCCGGGCCGCCTCCCATAGGATAGTGCGCAGCATGAGCGAGTTCGTCCTGAAGAGCGAGTTCGCGCCGAAGGGCGACCAGCCCGCGGCCATCGCCGCCCTCGCGGAGGGTGTCCGCGCCGGCGCCCCGCACCAGGTGCTCCTCGGCGTCACCGGCAGCGGGAAGACGTTCACCATGGCCTGCCTGCTCCGGGAGCTTCAGCGCCCCGCGCTCGTCATCGCCCCGAACAAGACGCTGGCCGGGCAGCTGTTCACGGAGTTCCGCGACCTCTTCCCCGACAACGCGGTGGAGTACTTCGTCTCCTACTACGACTACTACCAGCCGGAGGCCTACCTGCCGGCCACCGACGTCTACATCGAGAAGGACTCCAGCATCAACGAGCGCATCGACCGGATGCGCCACTCCGCCACCCGCTCGGTCCTCACACGGCGCGACGTGATCGTCGTCGCCTCGGTGTCCTGCATCTACGGGCTCGGCGACCCCACGGCCTACGCCGAGATGAAAGTGGACATCGCCCGCGGACAGGCCGTGGACCGCGACGAACTCGCCCGGCAGCTCGCCACGATCCAGTACAAGCGGCGCGACTTCGACCTCGTCCGCGGCTGCTTCCGGGTCCGCGGCGACGTCCTCGACATCCTGCCCATGTACGAGGACGACCGCTGCGTCCGCGTCGAGCTGTTCGGGGACGAGGTGGACCGCATCGAGGAGATCGACCCGCTGACGGGCGAGGTCCTGCGCGAGGCGGATTCCGTGCGGATCTTCCCCGCCACGCACTACGCGACCCCCGAGGCCAGGCTGAAGGCGGCGATCGACGGGATCTCCGGCGAGCTCGAGGTCCGCCTCGGCGAACTCCGCGGGGCGGGGAAGATCATCGAGGCCCACCGCCTGCAGCAGCGGACGCGCTACGACCTCGAACTCCTCGCCGAGATCGGCTTCTGCTCCGGCATCGAGAACTACTCGCGATGGCTCGACGGGCGCGAGGCGGGGCAGCCGCCGTTCACGCTCCTCGACTACTTCCCGCGGGACATGGTGCTGTTCGTGGACGAGAGCCACGTCACGGTGCCGCAGATCGGCGGCATGTACCGCGGCGACCGGTCGCGCAAGGAGACGCTCGTCGAGTACGGCTTCCGCCTGCCGTCGGCCCTCGACAACCGGCCGCTCCGCTTCGACGAGTTCGCCGTGCGGGTCCGGCAGGCGGTCTACGTCTCCGCGACGCCCGCGGACTACGAGCTGAAACAGGCCGGCGGACGCGTCGCCGAGCAGGTCATCCGGCCCACGGGCCTCGTGGACCCGCCGATCGAGGTCCGCCCGGCGCGGAACCAGGTGGACGACCTCCTCGCCGAGGTCCGCCGGGAGGTCGAGCGCGGCTACCGCGTCCTCGTCACGACGCTCACCAAGCGCATGGCCGAGGACCTCACGGACCACTTCGCGGAGATCGGCGTCCGCGTCCGCTACCTGCACTCCGACATCGACACGCTGGCGCGCCACGCCATCATCCGGGACCTCAGGCTCGGGAAGTTCGACGTGCTCGTGGGCATCAACCTGCTGCGGGAGGGGCTCGACCTGCCGGAGGTCAGCCTCGTCGCCATCCTCGACGCGGACAAGGAGGGCTTCCTGCGGGCCGAGCGGTCCCTGATCCAGACCTGCGGCCGCGCGGCCCGCAACGTGGACGGGCGCGTCCTCATGTACGCCGACCGGCGGACCGACTCCATGGAGCGGGCCATCGCGGAGATGGCCCGCCGGCGCGAGAAGCAGCTGGCGTGGAACCGCGAGAACGGCATCACGCCGGCCTCCGTCCGCAAGAAGATCGCCGAGAACCTCGCCTCCATCTACGAGGCGGACTACGTGGAGGTGCCGGCGGTGGAGGCGGACGAGGGGCCGGCCCTCGACCTCGCGGACCTGCCGGGCCGCCTCGGGAAGCTCCGCGACGACATGTTCGCCGCCGCGAAGCGCCTCGACTTCGAGGAGGCGGCGCGCCTGCGCGACGAGCTGTTCCGCCTCGAGAAAGCGGACTTGAAGGCGCGGGAATGAACGCGCCCGCGGACCTCGCCGCCCGCCTCGCGGACCTGCCGGCCTCGCCGGGCGTCTACCTCTTCCTCGACCGCAAGGGCCGCGTGCTCTACGTGGGGAAGGCCGTGGACCTGAAGTCCCGCGTGCGCTCCTACTTCGCCGGCGAGGGGCCCGCCGACCGCGCCCGTATCCGCGCGATCCTGCCGCAGGTGCGCGACCTCACGGTGTTCCGGACGGAGACGGAAAACGAGGCGCTGCTCCTCGAGAACTCCCTCATCAAGAAGCACCGCCCGCCCGGCAACGTCCGGCTGCGCGACGACAAGTCCTACCTGTGCGTGCGGGTGGACCGGCGGCACGAGTTCCCCCGCATCTCCTTCGTGCGGAAGTTCGAGCGGGACGGGGCGGTGTACTTCGGGCCGTACTCCGACGGGAAGTCCGTGCGGGAGGCGGTGCGGGTGGTGCAGGCGGCCTACGGGCTGCGCGTCTGCTCGGACCACGTCCTCGCGAACCGGACGCGGCCGTGCCTGTACCACGAGATCGGCCGCTGCACGGCGCCGTGCACCAGGAAGATCGGCGCCGCGGCCTACGGGGAGCGGGTCCGGCACGCTCTCGCCACGCTACGCGGCCGCACCGACGACCTCCTCGCCGAACTGACGGCCCGCATGGAGCGGCACTCCGAAGCGCTCCAGTTCGAGAAGGCGGCCGAGGTCCGCGACCAGATCGCCGCCGTGGAGAAGACGGCGCGCCGGCAGGCGGTGACGCTCCCCGACCTCGTGGCCCGCGACGTCGTCCACGTTCTGCGGCGGGGCGGCGACGTGCTGTTCACCGTCCTCTTCTTCCGCGAGGGGAAGCTCCTCTCCTCCCGGCACCACTTCGTGCGCACCGACGCCGAGCCGCCGGAGGCGCTGGCCGCCTTCCTCGGGCAGTTCTACGCCGAGGGCAAGGCCATCCCCGCCGAGGTCGTCGTCCCGGCGGAGCCGGAGGGGCGGCCGCTGCTCGAATCCTGGCTCACCGGGGAGCGCGGGGGGCGGGTGCGGATCGTGGCGCCGTCGCGGGGGACGCTCGCCACGCTGCTCCGCCTCGCCGCGGAGAACGCCGAGGCGGCGGCCGCCGCGGGCGCGGAGCGGGGCCGGGAGCGGCGGCAGGAGGCGCTCGCCATCCTCGGCGACCGCCTCGGGCTGCCGCGCCCGCCGCTGCGCATCGAGTGCTTCGACGTGTCCACCATCGGCGGGACGTCCACCGTGGCGTCGCTGGTGGCCTTCGAGGAGGGGGAGCCGGACAAGGCCGGCTACCGGCGCTACAAGGTGGCGCCGGAGCACGCGGGCGACGACTTCGCGGCGATGCGGGAGGTCCTCGGGCGGCGGTTTCAGCGGTCGGAGGAGATGCCCCTGCCGGACCTCCTGCTCGTCGACGGCGGCCCGGGGCAGGTCTCGGCGGCGCTCGAGGGGCTCCGGGAGGCGGGGGCGGTGGACGTGTCGCTGGCGGGCCTCGCGAAGGCCCGCGCCGGCGCCGGCGGGCGGCGCGAGCACGAGCGGCTGTGGCTGCCGGGGCGGGACGAGCCGGTCGTGCTCGCCCCCGGCGCCCCGGAGACGCTCCTTGTCGCGCGCGTGCGGGACGAGGCGCACCGCTTCGCCGTGGCCTACCACCGCAAGGTCCGCGCGCAGAACGCCATGTCCTCGGTGCTGGACCGGATCGAGGGGGTGGGCAAGGTCTGGCGGCGGCGGCTGCTCGAGCGGTTCGGCTCGGTGGAGGCCATCCGGGAGGCCCCCCTGGAGGACCTGCTGACCGTCCCCGGCCTCCCGCGCGAGACGGCCCGGAAGATCCACGATTTCCTCGAAGCGGGCGCCGGCGATCTGCCATGATGCGGCCCGGCACGGGACCCAGTCACGGGAGGCAGAAATGCAGCTGTTCGCCGATACCGCCGACGTGGCGGAGATCCGGAAACTCAACGACCTCGGGATCATCGACGGTGTCACCACGAACCCCTCGCTCATCGCGAAGTCGGGGCGGAAGTTCCGCGACGTGGTGGCGGAGATCGTGGCCATCGTGGACGGTCCCATCTCCGCCGAAGTCGTGTCGGTCGACGCCGAGGGGATGGTGAAGGAGGGGCGCGAGCTCGCCACCATCCACCCGAACATCGTGGTGAAGGTCCCGATCATCGCCGAGGGGCTGAAGGCCTGCCGGATCCTCGCCGACGGGGGCATCAACGTGAACATGACGCTGTGCTTCTCGGCGAACCAGGCGCTGCTGTGCGCCAAGGCCGGGGCGGCCTACGTGTCGCCCTTCGTGGGGCGCCTCGACGACATCAGCCACGAGGGGATGGACCTCATCGAGGACATCGTCGCGATCTACGAGAACTACGACTACGACACGGAGGTCCTCGTGGCCTCCGTCCGCAGCCCGCTCCACGTGCAGCGGGCGGCGGTGATGGGCGCCGACGTCTGCACCTGCCCGCCGGCGGTCCTGTGGCAGATGGTGAAGCACCCCCTGACCGACCGCGGCCTCGAGCAGTTCCTGAAGGACTGGCAGTCCGTCCCGAAATAGGGGGTTGCCGGGCCCGCCGGGCCGTGAGAGAATCCGGGCCATGCGGCACCGGGTTCTCCTCGGTTTCGTCCTCCTCGGGTTGGCGGTGGGTCTGCTCCCCGCCGGCTGCGGTCCGACCGGCGCGGACGCCCCCGGGCCCGAGACAGCGCGGCTCGTCGCCCGCCTGGCGGCGCTCGTCCCGGCGGTGGATGCGGCCCTCGGTGATCCGCCCGGCCCGCCGCCCGCCGTCCGCGTCGTACCGAGGGGCCGCTCGGCTCGGCTCGCCCTCGACGACGCCCTGCCCGCTGGCCTGGACTATCTCGAGGATCTCGTGGTTCGGCGGGAGGAGAAGCACCGGCGGAACTGGCCCTGCTTCGTCGCGCCGGACGGCGCCCTGCTCATCGTCGATGCACCCGGGGACTCGGGGGAAGTCCCCGACGAAGTGCTCTCGCAGGCTCTCGCCGCGTCTCGTCTCGCACGACGGCACGACCTCGGGACGTACATGGCCGGCGCTGGCACCATCGAGGGCTGCTGCTGCCGATACCTGGCGCTGCTCAGCCTCGCCCGCGCCCTGGCGTCCCCGGGTGCGGGGCACCTCGAGGCCCCCGCCGGCCGGGCCCCGGCCACGGGCTGGCTGGGCGAGCGGGTGCGGGCCGCCTTCGCGTCGGATCTCGCGCTGGAGCGGCGGGCCGAGGGCTTCGCGCGGTTCCTCCTCGACCGCTTCGGTCCGGCGGAGGCGGCCCGGCGCCTCTTCGCCGCGCCGCCGCGGACCGCGCGCGACCTTCTCGAACCGGAGCGCTGGCTCGCGGCGCCGGAGTCCGCGCCGGCGGGGTATGAGGCGGCGGAGCGCGTGCGGCAGGTCCTCGCCGAGGCCGGGGGGGACCCGTGGCCCGTGCTCCCACACCTGCCGGAATCGCTGCCGGACATCCCCGGCGGATCCCGCGCGAGCGTCGTCGCCGCCCACTCGATCCACGGTCTGTCCGGCGAGGTCCTGCTCGTCCTCGCCGCCGACGAAGCCTCCGCCGGGGCGGTCGTCGAGGCCCTCGCGACGAGGGCGCGTGAGGTGGACGCGACGTCCGGGTCCACGGCGGTCGAGGCGGGTGTCGCAGTGTCGGGCGCCGCGGGCCTCCGGTTCACGCGGACTCCGGGCGAAGCCTCCCCGGCGGTCGTGGAGCAGGTCCTCGTGCGGAGCGGCCCGTGGGTCCTCGAGGTCTGCCTCGAGTACTTCGAGTGCGTCGAGTGGTCCGACCACGATGCCGAGAGCCTCGCCCGCGCGGCGCTGGCGGCGCTGGCCGAGCCGCCGCCGGGCCGGCCCGACGCCCGCGGCCTTTGCTCCCCGGACGGCCGCGTGCGCTGGCTGGCCGCCCGGTCCCTCGCCGGGCGCCGGGGGCTCTACTTCCGGGTCCGGGACGCGCTGGCCGGCCTCCTCGCGGACCCCGACCCGCTTGTCCGGGTCGCCGCGGCGCGGGCGCTGGCGGGCTCCCCGCCCGCACCGGCGGCCCTCGCGGCCGCGGCGGCGGGGGACCCCGACTGGCAGGTCCGCTGGATTTCGGCCCGCGCCGCCGGGCGGGTGAGGGAGGCGCTCGCCGACCGCGACGAGCGCGTCCGGGCGCGCGCCGTGCGCCATCTGGCGGCGGAGCGCCGCGCCGGGCGCATCCCCTCGCTCCCGGCGGCGCTCGTGGCGCCGCTCCTCGCCGATCCCGCCCCGCGGGTCCGCGCGGCGGCCTTCGAGGCCCTGACGGACGTGGACGGGATGAAGGTCCTCGCCGACGCCGTGTTCGCCGGGATCCGGGATCCCGACCCGGCCGTGCGCGCCGCCGCGGCCTTCCACCTCTACGGGCTGCAGCGGGACGCGCGCTGTCCGGAGGCCCTGCTCGCCCTCCTCGGAGATCCCGTGCGGGTCGTGCGCGAGGCGACGGCGTTCCCGATCTCCGGTCTGGATTCCCCGCCACCCGCGCTGCGCGAGGCGCTCGGCGCCGCGCTGGCGGAATCCGACCTGGTGCTGCGGAGAGAGGCCGTCGATGCGCTGGGGCGGATGGGGGAGGCCGCCTGGCCGGAGGTCCCCCGGATCCGGGCGCTGGCGGAGGATCCGTACCCCGGCGTGCGCGCGTCAGCGGCCCGGGCGCTGGGGGAAGTCGCCTTCGACACCCCCGTCGTCCGGCAGGTGCTGCAAGGTCTCGTCGGCGACACCGTCGAGGAGGTCCGCGACGCCGCCGAAGCCGCCCTCGTCGCCCTCGACCACCGCCGGTCCGCTCGCGCCGCGCCTGGCGGTCCGGAGCCCCTGCCCGGGCAGTCCGGACGCATCGACTCCTGGCCGGAGCACGGGGACCCCCGGCGGCTCGAGGCGCTGTTCCGGGCCGCGAGGGACCAGGGGGCCGACGCCCTCGCCACGAGGATCGCGCAGCACGTCGTGGAGCGGGTGGACCCCAACAGCGCCTGGGCCAACGAGGCGCTCGGCCGGCGGGACCTCCGGGGGATCTGGGCCCGGATCCCCTCGGACGAGATCCTGTCCTCCATCGGCGGAGAGGCGTACGAGACTCTCCGGATGGAGTCGGAGACCAGCGAGTCGTGGTACGGCTCCCCGGAAGAGTACGACCGGGCGGAGGCGCTCCTGGCCCGGGTCATCGCGGAACGGGAGCGGCTCCTGACGGACCGCCGCTTTGGCGCCCTGCGGCGGTACATCGCGATGACCCGGCCCGACGACGGCCCGCGAGTCGCCTGGGAGTCCTGGCCGTGGGTAGTCTGGGTCCGACCCTTCAGCCCAGGATCCGTCGAGAGCGTGGCGGTGGCCCTCGGCCCTCTGCTCGACCTCCCGGTCCGGGAGTTCCTCGAGCGGGTCGCGGTCCCTCTCCGATGGCCTGCGCTGGACGAGCCGGGCCGGGAGGAGGACGGCTGTCTCTCGGCCTTCGTCCTCGAGGAGGAGGACCTGTCCCTCTTCGGGCCGGATGGCCCGCCGTGGCTCACGGGGCGGGGGGCCGGCTGCATCGTCTCCTCCCGGGAAGTCATCCTCGTCACCCGCCCGCGGCCCGCGGAGCGCCTGGTGTGCGAGTCGGGGCTGCCCGGGCACATCTTCCGGGTGCTCCTCGACCGCTACCGCCACCTGCTGCGGGGAGCGGAGGCGGGGCGGGCCGCCTGGCTGACCGAGGGCCTCGCCGAGGTCTTCGGAGCGTGGGAGCCCCGGCCGGAGGGGGGGATCCGCCTTCTTCCCGTCAACGCCCTGTGCCTGGCCGGGTGCCTGGCCTCCCGCGCCGCCGGGACGACCCCGCCGCTCGCCGACGTGCTCGGCGCGCCAGCCGAGGCGCTCACCGAGGGCTCGCCGCTGCTGGCCGAGGCGTGGGCGCTCTGCCACTTCCTGTGGTTCGCCGACGACGGACGCCACCGGCCCGCGCTCCTCGCCGCGCTCGACCGCGAAGTGCGCGAAGGCCTGCGCCCGGAGGACGGCGAGGGCGTCCTCGGCCGACCCGTGGACGCGGCGCTCGCAGCGGCGCTGGAGGCCCATCTGCGAAGCCTGCGCTGATCCGCCCGGCCGGCCTCGGGCGGGCCGGCGGTCAGGCGCGGGGGTGGAACTGCCGGTGGACCTTGCGGAGGCGGTCGGCTTCCACATGGGTGTAGATCTGCGTCGTCTTCACCGACGCGTGGCCCAGCATCTCCTGCACGTCGCGGATGTCGGCGCCGCCCACGAGGAGGTGGGTGGCGAAGGAGTGCCTAAGCGTGTGGGGGTGGACCCGGTCGGGCAGGCCCGCCGCCCGCGCGTGCCGGCGGACGATGCGCCACAGGTCCTCCCGCCGCAGCGGCGCCCCGAGGCGCGTGACGAACACGACGCCGGGATCCTCGCCCGTGACGAGGCGGGGCCGTGCCACGCGCAGGTAGCGGTCGAGGGCCGCGCGCGCCTTCGCCCCCAGCGGCACGATCCGCTCCTTGTCCCCCTTGCCGCGCACGCGGACGTGCCCGAGGGAGAGGTCGAGGCCGTCCCGCGTGAGGCCCACGGTCTCCGAGGCCCGGGCCCCCGTGGCATAGAGGACCTCGAGGAGCGCCCGGTCCCGGATGCCGAGGGCCTTGCGGGGGGGCGGGGCCTCGAGCAGCGCCTCCACCTCCTCCGGGCTCAGGACGGAAGGGAGGCGCACCCACAGCCGGGGGGTGTCGAGCGTCGAGAGGGCGTCCCCCGGCATCTCGTTCTCCGCGGCGAGGTGGCGCAGGAAACAGCGGACGGCCACCAGCGCGCGGGCCACGGAGGAGGGCCGGAGTCCCCGGGCGCGTTCGGCGAGCAGGAACGCGAGGACGTCTTTCCCGCCGAGGGCCGGCGGGCCCGGCCGGCCGGTGCGGTCGAGGAAGGCCGCGAACCGGGAAAGGTCCCTCCGGTAAGCCGCCACCGTATGGGCGGAAACACCCCCTTCCGCCTGTAAGTATTTGAGATATATGGAGATGCGTTCTTCCATGCGTCGTCCCGGTCTGGGGGAGAATGGTTGACCTCCCCCCGGGGGCTCCCTATAATACTCGCCCTTTCGGGAGCCCGGCGGCGGGTTTCCGCGGGATGGTGCCATGAGCGCAGAGAAGAAGCCGAAGAGCGCGCTGCCGAAAGAGGACGTGGAGCGGTTCCGCAGGATCCTCCTCGACAAGCGGTCCGAGATCGCCGGCGACGTGACCCAGCTGAAGGGCCAGGCCCTCCGGTCCCAGGAGGACGAGGTCTCCGTCGACCACATGGCCGACCACGGGACCGAGTCCTACGAGAAGGACCAGACGATCGGCTTCATCGAGCGCGAGGGAGAGTCGCTCCGCGCCATCGATCTCGCCCTGAAGAAGATCAAGGACGGGTCGTTCGGCCTGTGCGAATCGTGCGGCGGCAAGATCCGCAAGGTCCGCCTGAACGCCATCCCCTACGCCCGGCTCTGCCTCGACTGCCAGATGGCCGAGGAGAAGACTTGACGGCGGACCCGGCCCCGCCCCCGGGGGCCGCCGCCCGCGCTCGCACCGCCGTCCGCCGGCTGCCGGCCCTGGCCCTCGCCCTCCTCGTCGCCGCCGCCGACCTCGGCACCAAGGAGGCGGCCTTCGCCGCCGTCGCTCCGGGCGGGATCGTCTGGGTCTGTCCCACGTGGTTCGGCTTCGTCCAGTCGAAGAACACCGGCGTCACCGGGGGCATGTTCGCGGGTCTCGACCGGCGGATCCTGACCGCCTTCACCGGGCTCGCGGCGGCGGGCGTCGCCGCCTACCTGCTCCTCTCGCGGCACCCCGGCCGCCTGACCCTGTTCGGGCTCGCCCTCATCTTGGGCGGGGCCTCGGGCAACCTGTATGATCGCTTCCGGCTCGGCTACGTGCGGGACTTCATCGATGTCCGGCCGGGGTTGCCGTGGCCCGCGTGGCTGAACCACTGGCCGACGTTCAACATCGCGGATTCGGCGATCGTGTTCGGGGTCTGCCTCCTCCTCCTCCATTCGCTCCTCGCCTCGCGGAGGAAGCCCGCCCCGGCGCCGACCGCCCCGTAGGTCGGGGCCGAGCCGGGGGGCGCATGTCCGGGGTCAATCTCGAAGTCAGGCTGGGCCGCCTCACCCTGAAGAACCCCGTGATGACCGCCAGCGGCACCTTCGGCGGATCCGGGCAGGAGTTCGCGCCCTACTTCGACCTCTCCGTCCTCGGCGCCATCGTCGTGAAGACGATCACGCCGCGCCCGCGCCGGGGCAACCCCCCGCCGCGGACCCACGAGACGCCCGCGGGCCTGCTGAACAGCATCGGGCTCATGAACCCGGGGTTCGAACGGTGGGTGAAGGAGGTGCTGCCACCGCTCGCCGACGCCGGCACCGCGGTCGTCATCAACATCGCGGGGGAGACGGAGGACGAGTACCTGGATCTCGCGGAACGCCTCGACGCCCTCCCCGGACTCGCCGCCGTGGAAGTGAACATCTCCTGCCCGAACGTGGCCGCGGGCGGCGCCTGCCCGGCGCAGGATCCGGCCAGCACGGAGCGCGTCATCTCCGGCGTCGTCAAGCGCACCCGCCTGCCGGTCATCGCCAAACTCTCGCCCAACGTGGCCGACGTGACGGTCATCGCGCGGGCGGCGGAGGCGGCGGGCGCCGACGCGGTGAGCCTCGTGAACACCTTCCTCGGCACGGCGGTGAACTGGCGGACGCGGCGGCCGGTGTTCCGGAACATCGTGGCGGGCCTCAGCGGCCCGGCCATCAAGCCCATGGCCCTCTGGCTCGTGTACCGCGTGGTCCGGGCCGTGCGCATCCCCGTCGTGGGGATCGGCGGCATCGCCTCGGCCGAGGACGCCATGGAGTTCCTCCTCATGGGGGCCAGCGCGGTGCAGGTCGGCACGGCGAACTTCGTGTCCCCGACCGCGGCGGCCCGCGTGGCGGCGGACCTGCCGGGCCTGCTCGCCGCCGCGGGGGCCTGCAGCGTGGACGAGTACCGGGGCACGCTCCGGACGGGCGACGCATGAGGCTCGAGGCGCTGACCCCGGACCTGCTGCGGCGGGCGCTGGAGATCTACGTCGCCCACGCCTGGCCCGAGAAGCAGCGGGAGAAGACCCCCGCGATCCGCGCCGCTCAGGGGGAATCGCTCCTGGCCGACTTCAAGGACGAGAGCCAGCGGAAGGGGGGAAAGGCCTCGCGCCGGTTCGTCCTCCGGCTGGGTAACGACCGCTACCCCCACATGAAGTTCGTGCTCGAGGAGCACTTCGTCGCCGGGGAGTTCATCTTCAGCGTGGACACCCACGACGAGCTGGAGATCCGGCCCGACTTCCCGGACTACGCGGGCTGGCAGGCGCTGAAGGACCGCAACCGGGCGCTGAAGGAGCGGATCGAGGACGCGTGGCACGCGGCGGGGGTCCAGACCTACCGGGACCTCGCGGAGATCCTCCGGGGGGACCGGCGGCCGGCGGCCTCCGCGGGCCGTGGCGTCGCGGTGCTCGTCGTGGACGACCAGCGCGAGATCGCCGACGCGGTCGCCACGATCCTCATCCAGGACGGGTACGACGTCCTCCTCGCCCACGACGGTCAGGAGGCGGTGGAGACCGCCATCCGCGAGCGGCCGCGCGCCATCCTGATGGACTACCAGATGCCGAGGATGGACGGCGTGGAGGCGGCGATCCGCATCCGGCAGATCCTGCCGAAGTCGGCCTGCCTCATCCTCCTCGCCACGGCGGCCCTCATCGACCTGTCCGCGGTGCAGGAGGCCGACGGCTTCCTCCTGAAGCCCTACTCCCGCGAGTTCCTCCTGTCGTTCCTGCAGGCCGTGCTCCACCCCGCGAAGACCTGAAGCGTTTCGTGGATTCGCGGGGCCCGCCGGGGATACTGCTCGGCTTCACCCCGCGAGGGGACCCCCTATGGTCACCGAATTCTTCGGCCGGCTCCTGAAGAGGCTCTTCGGCTCGCGCAACGAGCGGATGATCCGCGCGCTCCTGCCGACGGTGGAGCGGATCAACGCCCTCGAACCCGAGTACGAGGCGTACTCCGACGCCCGCCTCCGCGACAAGACCGCCGAGTTCCGGCAGCGCCTGGCGGAGGGCGAGACCCTCGACGACCTCGTGCCGGAGGCGTTCGCCCTCGTGCGGGAGGCGGCGAAGCGCGTCCTCGGCCAGCGGCCGTTCGACGTCCAGCTCATCGGCGGCATCGTCCTCCACCGGGGCATGATCGCCGAGATGGCCACCGGCGAGGGCAAGACCCTCGTGGCCTGCATGCCGGCGTACCTGAACGCGCTGTCCGGCCAGGGCGTCCACATCGTCACCGTGAACGACTACCTGGCCCGCCGCGACCGCTCGTGGATGGGCCCGGTGTTCGAACTCCTGGGGCTCACGGTGGGGGTCATCCAGAGCAGCATGGACCCCTCCGAACGGCAGCCCCAGTACCTCGCCGACATCACCTACGGCACGAACAACGAGTTCGGCTTCGACTACCTCCGCGACAACATGAAGATGAGCGTGGAGCGGCAGTCGCAGCAGGGGCGCCTCAACTACGCGATCGTGGACGAGGTGGACTCGATCCTCATCGACGAGGCCCGGACGCCGCTCATCATCTCGGGCCCCGCGGAGGAGTCCACGGAGAAGTACTACCAGGCCGACAAGGTCGTCCGGCAGCTGAAGAAGAAGCCGGACAGCCTGCCGGAGACGCTGCCCGAGGAGTTCCCCGTCGAGTGGGACTTCGAGATCAAGGAGAAGGAGCACCAGGCGATCCTCACCGAGCGGGGCATCGTGAAGGCCCAGAAGCTGCTCGGCGTGGAGGACTTCTACACCGGCCGCAACCTCGACTGGCCGCACCACCTCGAGCAGGCGCTGAAGGCCCACCACCTCTACCTCCGCGACCAGGAGTACGTCGTGAAGGAGGGCGAGGTCATCATCGTCGACGAGTTCACCGGGCGCATGATGACCGGGCGGCGCTGGTCCGACGGCCTGCACCAGGCGGTGGAGGCCAAGGAGCGCCTGAAGGTCCGCGAGGAGAACCAGACCCTCGCCACCATCACGCTGCAGAACCTGTTCCGCCTGTACCGGAAGCTCGCGGGCATGACCGGCACCGCGATGACCGAGGCGGCGGAGTTCTACAAGATCTACAAGCTCGAGGTCGTGACCATCCCCACGAACCGTCCGCTCATCCGCCTCACCGAGCCGGACCGGATCTACCGCACGGAGAAGGAGAAGCTCCATGCGGTGTGCGACGAGATCCAGGCGGTCTACCGGAAGGGGCGTCCGGTCCTCGTGGGAACGACCTCCATCGAGAAGTCCGAGATCCTGTCCCGGTTCCTCGAGATCCGCGGCGTGCCGCACGAGGTGCTGAACGCGAAGCACCACGAGCGCGAGGCGCAGATCGTGGCGAAGGCGGGCCAGAGGGCCACGGTGACCATCGCCACGAACATGGCCGGGCGAGGCACGGACATCCTCCTGGGGTCCGGCGTGGCCGACCTCGGCGGGCTCCACATCCTCGGCACGGAGCGCCACGAGGCGCGCCGGATCGACAACCAGCTCCGCGGCCGCGCCGGCCGGCAGGGCGACCCCGGCTCTTCGGTCTTCTTCCTGTCCCTCGAGGACGACCTCATGCGGATCTTCGCCCGCGACTGGGTGAAGACCGTCCTCGGCAAGCTCGGCATGCAGGAGGGCCAGGAGATCCGCAGCAACCTCGTCTCGCGCATGATCGGGCGCGTCCAGCGCAAGATGGAGGAGCACAACTTCGAGATCCGGCGCAACCTCCTCGAGTACGACGAGGTCATGGACCGTCAGCGCAAGGTGGTCTACTCGAACCGCCAGGAGATCCTCGAGCGCAAGCGGCTGAAGGAGCGGATCCTCGAGTACTTCGAGGACGTGCTCCACGACATGGTGGACCAGTTCCTGGCGCACCCCGCGGACGGCGAGGAGAAGTCCCTGCCGAGCCTGCTCGCCGAGTTCGCGCGGAAGTTCGGTTTCCCCGCCCCCGCCGAGGGGCTCGAATCCCTCTCCCCGGCGGAGGTGGAGGCGCGGCTGCTCGAGACGCTGCGGGCGGCCTACGACCGGCGCGAGCAGGAGATGGGGGCGCCCGCCATGCGCCACATCGAGCGCTACCTCCTCCTCTCGGCCTTCGACACGAAGTGGAAGGACCACCTGTACGCCATGGACTCCCTCCGGTCCGGCATCGGGCTCCGCGCCTATGCCCAGGAGGATCCGAAGAACGCCTACCGCATGGAGGGGTCCTCGATGTTCCGCCAGATGATCGCGGGCATCCAGGACGAGGTCACCGACCTCGTGTTCAAGGTGCGGCTGACGAAGGAGGCGGAGGAGGAATTGCGATCCGTATGGTCCGAATCGGCGGCGGTGCACGAGGCGTACGACGCCACGCGGGCCCAGATGGAGGCGGGGGCGGAGGGCAGCCAGTCCACGGAGCGCCCGAAGCCCATCGTCCGGGACAAGCCGAAGGTGCAGCGGAACGACCCCTGCCCCTGCGGCAGCGGCCTCAAGTACAAGCGGTGCTGTCTGCCGAAGGAGTCGGGGCAAGGGTGAGTTCCGCGCGCGGCAAGGGGAACTTCGCGTACATCCGGCTGCTCCAGGTCCTCTACGACCTGGTGTACCTCGCCGTGCTGGTCGTCCTCTCGCCGTTCCTTCTCTACAAGGTCGTCACGAGCCCGAAGCACCGCGCCGGCCTCGTCCAGCGGCTCGGCCTCCTGCCGCGCTGGCCGTGGAACGGGCCCCGGATCTGGATCCACGGCGTGTCGGTGGGCGAGGTGCTGGCGGCGAAGAGCCTGGTCACCGTGCTCGAACGCGAACTGCCGGAGCACGAGATCGTCATCTCCACCACGACCAAGACCGGGCAGGAGGTGGCGAGGAAGCACTACCCCGGCAAGCGCGTGTTCTACTACCCCCTCGACTTCTCCTGGTCCACGCGCCGGGTGCTGCGCCGGGTGGCGCCCGAGGCCGTCATCCTCATGGAACTCGAGATCTGGCCGAACTTCCTGCTCTCGACCTCCGTGACGGAGGTGCCGGTCCTCCTCGTGAACGGCCGCATCTCGAAGCGGTCCTTCCGGCGCTACGGCGTGCTCCAGCGGGTGATCCCGGAGCCCATGGACCGCATCCTCGTGTACTGCGTGCAGACGCGGACCTACGCCGAGCGCTTCGCGCGGCTCGGCGTCAAGCCCGACCGCGTCCACGTCACGGGGACGATGAAGTTCGACACGATCAACACGGAGTGCGGCGATGCCCTCCGGCGGCAGGTGGCGGGGGAGCTGCGCCTGTCCCCCGGCGACCGCGTGCTGTTCGGCGGTTCCACGCACCCGTCGGAGGAGGAGACGCTCTACTCGATCTTCGAGGAGCTGCGGCGCGAGATCCCCGAGTTCCGTCTCGTCCTCGTGCCGCGGCATCCCGAGCGGCTTGCCGACGTGGAGGCACGACTCCGCCGGCTCGGGGCGGCCGTCGTCCGCAAAACCCGGCTGCCGGAGGACGGCGCCCGCGGCGACCGCCCGGTGGTCCTCGTGGACACGATGGGGGAACTGGCGAGGCTCTACGCCGCGGCGGACATCGTGTTCGTGGGCGGCAGCCTCATCCCCCACGGGGGCCAGAACATGATCGAGCCGGCCGGTCTCGGCCGCGCCGTGCTGTTCGGGCCCCACATCCAGAACTTCCAGGAGTCGGTGGACATCCTGCTCGACGCGAAGGGCGCGCTGATGGTGCGCGATGCCGCGGACCTGCGCGAGACGATCCTCCGGCTGGCCCGCTCCCCGCAGGCGGCCGCCGAGATGGGGGCCCGCGCGCGGCAGGTCGTCGTCGAGCAGAAGGGCGCGAGCCTGCGCATCATGGACCTCATTCGCCCCTACTTCCGGACCGGAGCGGGGCGGGAAGGAGCGACCGATGGCCGTCGTTGACCACAAGGTGAAGGACCTCGCCCTCGCGGCGGAGGGAAGGAAACTGCTCGATTGGGCCGAGGCCCACATGCCCGTCCTGCGCCTCCTGCGCGACCAGGTGGCGAGGGAGCGGCCGCTCGCGGGGATGCGGATCGCGGGCTGCCTGCACGTGACCAAGGAGACCGGCGTCCTCGTCCGGACCCTGCGCGCGGCGGGCGCCGACGTCGCGTGGTCCGGCTGCAACCCGCTCTCCACCCAGGACGAGGTGGCGGCGGCCCTGGCCGCGGAGGGCACCCGGATCTACGCCTGGCACGGCATGGACACCCGGGAGTTCTACGAGTGCATCGATCGGACCCTCGAGTTCCGGCCGACGCTGACCCTCGACGACGGCGCCGACCTCATCTTCCGGATCCACGACAAGCGGCCGGACCTGCTGCCCGACGTGCTCGGCGGCAGCGAGGAGACGACGACCGGCGTGCACCGCCTGCGCGCGATGGCGGCGGCGGGCGCCCTGCGGTACCCGATCGTCGCGGTCAACGACTCCGAGACGAAGTGGGACTTCGACAACGTCTACGGGACGGGCCAGTCGAGCATCGACGGCATCCTCCGGGCGACGTCCGTGCTCCTCGCCGGCAAGACCTTCGTCGTGGCCGGCTACGGACACTGCGGCCGCGGCTGCGCGCTGCGCGCCCGCGGCATGGGCTGCGACGTCGTGGTGACCGAGGTGAAGGCCACCGCGGCGCTGAAGGCGGCGCTCGAGGGCTTCCGGGTCATGCCCATGGACGAGGCGGCGAAGATCGGCGACGTGTTCATCACCGCCACCGGCATGCGCGACGTCATCCTCGGCCGGCACTTCGCGGCCATGAAGGACGGCGCGGTGGTGTGCAACACGGGCCACTACGACGTCGAGGTGGCGGTCCGCGAACTCTCGGAGATGGCCGCCGGGAGCCGCGAGATCCGCGAGAACTGCGAGGAGTTCACGCTCCGGGACGGCCGGAAGGTCTATCTCCTGGCGAAGGGGCGGCTCGTGAACCTCGCCGCCGCCGAGGGGCACCCCTCGGAGGTCATGGACATGTCGTTCGCCAACCAGCTGAAGGCCATGATCCTGCTCGCGCGGGAAGGCCGGCGGCTGGCGAAGGCCGTCCACGTGCTGCCGGAGGCCATCGACCAGGAGATCGCCGGGCTGAAGCTCCGCTCCATGGGGCTCTCCATCGACCGGCTGACGGCGGAGCAGACGGCCTATCGGGATGCGTACGCGGAGGGGACCTAGCCGGAGGGGAGACCGGACTTTCGTTTCCACGCCCGTCCCTGCGTTGACGCGGGGGGGGACGGAGAGGTAGGATGCGGTCAAGGGCGGAAGGTTAACGACAACTGCGGAGGTGCCTCGCAATGCGTCGAAGGGACAGTGGTTTCACGCTCATCGAGATCCTCGTGGTGATCACGATCATCGCGGCGCTGGTCGGCATGGTGACGCTCGTGATCCCGCAGGGCCAGGAGAAGAAGGACCTGGTCACCTGCATGAACAACCTGAACCAGATCGGCGGACTCCTCGCCACCCTCCAGGCGGGCAAGGGCTACAAGGAGTACAGCGGCGCGGCCTTCGTCCTCCAGGTGGCGGACGAGGTCGGCGACGAGGACCTCAAGGTCTTCAACTGCCCGGGCGACAAGGACGCGGCGCGGCCGGAATCCGGCTCGGCCGAGTTCATCGCCATGTTCCGGAAGGACATGAACCTGAAGGAAGGGAAGGTCGAGGACAAGCACTGCTCCTACGCCGGCCCGAACTTCAAGGACCATCCCATTCCGAAGGCGGGCGCCGCGGCGAAGGAGACCCGCCTGTGGGCCTGCGACAAGTGCCGCAACGGCGCCGCGCAGCACAACGGCATCGTCGTCCTCTACACGAGCACGAAGGTCGAGAAGCTCGAGGTCGCCGACCTCGAGGGCCACAACAAGGAAGAGGGCACGATCGTGGTCGGCCCGAACTCCGGTGACAAGCGCCTCGCGAAGATGATCTTCTTCCCGGCGCAGTAGGCCCCCCGACCCAGGCGTCCGACCGGGCCCGCTCCCGCGCGGGGCGGGCCCGGTTTCCATGTTCCGCCGGCCCCGCGGCGATCCCGGCCCGGGCCCGGGTCCGCCGGCCTCCGCCGGCGCGCATTTCCTCCCCCGGCCGATCCGGCGCGCCTAGAATCCGCCGGTCCGCCGCACGGAGAACGCGATGGCCGATACCCCACTGGCGAAGGAGCTGACGAAGGGCCTCTGGCGGGAGAATCCTCTCTTCGTCATGACGCTCGGCCTGTGCCCGTCCCTGGCCGTCACGACCTCGATCGCGAACGGCGTCGTCATGGGGCTGTGCGTGGTGTTCGTCCTCACGGGGTCGAACGTCGTCATCTCCCTCATCCGGAACTTCACGCCTAAGGAGATCCGGATCCCGATCTTCATCGTGGTCATCGCGTCCTTCGTGACCCTGACGGAGATCTCCCTGAAGTACCTGAACTACGCCCTGTACACGCAGTTCGGGATCTTCATCTCCCTGATCGTCGTCAACTGCATCATCCTCGCCCGCGCCGAGGCGTTCGCCGGGAAGAACGGCGTCCTGCGTTCGGCGCTGGACGGACTCGGGTGCGGCGCCGGCTACGGCCTCGCGCTCGTCATCGTGTCCGCGATCCGCGAGGTCCTCGGCGCGGGGACCTTCCTCGGCCAGAAGATCGCCAACTGGGGGGCGCTCGGCGAGGTGTTCCAGCCGGTCTCGGTCTTCGTGCTGGCCCCGGGGGCGTTCCTGGTCCTCGGCCTCCTGCTCGGCTACTTCCAGCACCGCCGCCTCGCGAAGGGAGGCGCGTGATGACGTCCTCCGAGATCCTGACGGTCACCGTCGGCGCCGTCCTGGTCAACAACTTCGTCCTGGCGAAGTTCCTCGGCCTGTGCCCGTTCCTCGGGGTCAGCAAGAAGACGGATCAGGCCGTGGGCATGGGCATCGCCGTCATCTTCGTCATGACGCTGGCGTCGTTCTTCACCTGGCTCGTCTACAACTTCCTCCTCGTGCCCGGGCCCTCCAACGTCTTCTTCCTCCTGGGCCTCATCGAGGAGACGACGAGTCTCGTGGACGTCCTGAGCACGCTGACCTACATCCTCACGATCGCGGCCCTCGTGCAGTTCGTCGAGATGGTCATGAAGAAGACCGCGCCGGGGCTGTTCCAGGCGCTGGGCATCTACCTGCCCCTCATCACCACGAACTGCGCCGTGCTGGGGGTGACCCTGCTGAATACGGTGAACTGCCCGCGGGAGGGCGGCTACGGCCTCCTCACGGCGGTCCTGTACGGGGCCTTCTCCGGCGCGGGGTTCGCGCTCGTCATCGTCCTCATGTCGGGCATCCGGGAACGCCTGGAGCTGCACCGGATCCCGGAGAGCCTGAAGGGGCTGCCGCTGGGCTTCATCTGCACCGCTCTGATGGCCCTTGCATTCATGGGCTTCGCGAATATGATCTGATCGGGCGCGGCCCTGAACGGCCGCCGGGCGTGGGTTGCGTCGTCCGCGTTTCGAGGAGGCGTCATGAAGAAGGTTCTCGTCGCCCTCGTCCTTCCGGCGATCTTCGCCGTCGCGGCCAGGGCTGAAGGGGAGGCGCAGTACAAGCGCTGGAAGCTGGACTTCACGCGGGGCGAACTGGCCCCGATCTCGGTGCAGGACGCGCTCGGCAAGTGGCACGTCTCGTACTACCTGACGTTCACGCTGAAGAACGGGAACGACCGGGACGTCCCGCTGGGCCTCAAGTTCAAGGCGGCGACGGACACCAACCAGACCTACCTCGGCTCCATCGCCCCGGCGTTCCAGGCCGAACTCGAGAAGAAGACCGGGAAGAAGTACGCCGGCGCCCTGGCCCTGGCGAACGGCACGCTGGCGGCGGGGGAATCGCTCGACGGGGTCGTCTTCTTCGGCGAGATCGACGCGAACATGGACTTCCTCACCGTGTCGGTCTACGGCCTCTACGACACCATCGAGCAGATCAAGGGCCGCCTCTACCACGAGGTGAAGGTCCTGCTCCTCAACTACTACCGGCCGGGCGATGAGTTCGGCGCGGTGACCGACGCCATCCACTTCAAGGGCGAGAAGTGGATCATCGAGGGGGAGCGCAAGGAGATCGAGCAGAAGCTGCCCTGGGCCCGCGGGCAGTAGCCGCCGGCACCGCCGGGGAGGCCTCGGAGCCCCCGTCCCGCGTGAGCGGGGCGGGGGCTCCGTTCATTTCCGGGCCGAGCGCGACCGCAGGCCGTCCCCGTTGCGCACGGGGCGCTCGGAGGTGGAGAAGCACACGGCGCCCTGGCCCATGAGCGACTCCACGGCCTGCACGAAGTTCGGCGTGGCGAGGACCGACGACGTGACCGGAAGCCGCCACAGCGTGCGCACGCTCGGGAGGGGGGACACCTCGAGGTACACCGGGCAGTTGCCGTGGTGCTGTTCGAGGATCTCCTTGAGCGCCGCGAGGGCCGAGCGTTCCGCCGACTCGGACAGGCGGATCGTCACCGAGCCCGCGAGTTCCTGGAACACGCGCTCGATGGGAATGACGCGGTCGATCTTCAGCGAGGGCTCCTCGCGACTGCGATCGAGAGTCGCCTCCACGAAGACGATCCGGTCCACCTTCACGCTCTCCGCGTACTTCGCGTAGACCTCGGAGAAGAGGACCCCGGACACCGTGCCCTCGAAGTCCTCGATCCTCGCGGTCGCCATCTTGCGTTCGCGGTTGGGCCCGGACTTGGGGAACATCTCCTTCACCTCGCAGAACATGCCGCCGAGGGTGACCTTGCGGCCGTCGGGGAGTTCGCGGAGGCCCGCGGTGGTGGAGGAGGAGAAGGCCCGCAGGACGTCCTCGTGCGCGGTGAGGGGGTGGCTCGTGAGGTAGAGGCCGAGGACCTCCTTCTCGAACGCCAGGACCTGCGTCTCGGGCCACTCCGCGACGGGGGCGGGCGATGGAGAGGACTCGGCCGGCGCCGCGGCGGGCGGCGCCCCTCCGCCGAAGAGGCCGAGCTGTCCGGCCTCGCGGTCCCGCTGGGCCCGGTTCCCGGCGCGCAGCGCGGCATCGAGGGACTCGACGAGCGCGGCGCGGCTCTGCCCGAGACGGTCGAAGGCGCCGGCCTTCACGAGGGCCTCGATGGCGATGCGGTTCGTGTGGTGCGTGTCCACCCGCTCGCAGAACTCGAACAGCGTGCGGAAGGGGGCGCCCGTCTTGTCGCGCGCCGCGACGATGGCCTCCACCGCCGGCACGCCCACGCCCTTCACCGCGCCGAGCCCGAACCGGATCTCCCCGTCCTCGACGGTGAAGTCGAGGAGGCTCACGTTGACGTCCGGGGGCCGCACGCGGATGCCCATCTTCCGGCTCTCCGCGATGTACCGGGCGACCTTGTCCGTGTCCCCCATGTCGCACGACAGGAGGGCGGCCAGGAACTCCACCGGGTAGTTCGCCTTGAGCCACGCCGTCTCGTACGTCACCACCGCGTAGGCCGTGGTGTGGGACTTGTTGAAGCAGTAGTGGGCGAAGTGCTCCATCAACTCCCAGATCTCGGTGGACGTCTTCCGGTCCACCCCCCGCTCCTCGGCGCCGGAGATGAAGCGGGCCTGGAACTTCGCCATGACCTCGGGCTTCTTCTTGCCCATGGCCTTGCGGAGGTTGTCGGCCTCGTTCATCGTGAACCCGGACATCCGGTTCGCGATGAACATGATCTGCTCCTGGTACACGAGCGTCCCGTAGGTGTCCTTCAGGATCGGCTCGAGCAGCGCGTGCGGGTAGGTGACGGGCTCCCGCCCGTGCTTGCGGTTGACGAAGGAGTCCACCATGCCCGAGCCGAGGGGCCCCGGACGGTAGAGCGCGAGGATCGCCACGAGGTCCTCGAAGCAGTCGGGCCGCATCCGCGCGAGGAGGTCGCGCATCCCCTCGGATTCGAGCTGGAACACGCCGAGCGCGTCGCCGCGGGCCAGCATCTCGTAGGTCTTCCGGTCGCCGGGCGGGATGTCCTTCCGCGGGTCGATCGAGAGCCCCCGGGTCCGCTTCAGGATCTTCAGGGCCTTGTCGATCACCGTCAGCGTCTTCAGCCCGAGGAAGTCCATCTTCAGCAGGCCGATGGGCTCCAGGTTCTCCATCGGGAACTGCGTCGTCACGTCGTCGCCCTGGCGGTGCAGGGGCACGTAGTTCGTCAGCGCCCGGTCGCCGATGACGACGCCCGCGGCGTGCGTGCTGGCGTGGCGCTTCAGGCCCTCCAGCTTCAGGGCGATGTCGAACAGGCGGCGCACCTGCGGGTCGCGGTCCCGCATCTCCTTCAGTTCCGGGTCGCGCTGGATGGAATCCAGCAGTTTCGTCCCCGGGAGGGCGGGGATCTTCTTGGCGATGAGGTCCACCTGCGGCAGCGGCAGTCCGAGGACGCGGCCCACGTCGCGCAGCACCGCGCGGGCGGCCATCGTGCCGAACGTGATGATCTGGGAGACGCGCTCCGAGCCGCCGTACTTGTCGTGGACGTAACGGATGACGGCCTCGCGGCCCTCCTTGCAGAAGTCGATGTCGATGTCCGGCATCGAGATCCGCTCGGAGTTGAGGAACCGCTCGAACAGGAGCCCGTGGCGCAGGGGCTCCACGTCCGTGATGCCCAGCGCGTAGGCGACGATGGACCCGGCCGCCGAGCCGCGGCCGGGACCCACCGGGATGCCGTGCTCGCGGGCGAACCGGATGAAGTCCCACACGACGAGGAAGTAGGAGACGAAGCCCATCTTGCGGATGACCTCCATCTCCGTCCGCAGGCGCTCGCGGACCTCCGGCGTCAGGTCCCCGTAGCGCCGCTTCACGCCCTCATGGCAGAGGCGGTCGAAGTACTCGTCGGGGGTGCAGCCGTCCGGGGGCACGAACTGCGGCAGGTGGTGCTTGCCGAACTCGAGTTTGAGGTTCGCGCGGGAGGCCACGAGCAGCGTGTTCTCCACGGCTTCCGGGAGGTCGGCGAAGATCCGGCGCATCTCCTCCCCGGACCGCATGTACAGGCTCTGCGTGGCCATGCGCATGCGGTCGCGGTCTTCCAGCGTCTTCCCCGTGTGCAGGCACAGGAGCACCTCGTGCGCGAGGGCGTCCTCCTGCTCGAGGTAGTGGACGTCGTTGGTGGCCACGAGCGGGATGCGCAGCTCCCGGCCCATCTCCGCGAGAGCGCGGTTGCAGGTCTCCTGCTCCTCGATGTCGTTGCGCATGACCTCGAGGAAGAAGTCCTCGCCGAACAGGCCCTTCAGGAAGTCCGCGGTCTCGTAGGCCTTCTTGCGCTGGTTCGTGCGCAGGTGGAAGTTCACCTCGCCCTTCAGGCAGCCCGAGAGCGCGATGAGCCCCTCGTGGTGCTTCTCGAGCAGGCCCCGGTCCACGCGGGGGTGGTAGTAGAACCCTTCGAGGCTCGCGCGCGTCGCGAGCTCGAGGAGGTTGTGGTATCCGGTGGCGTCCCTGGCGAGCAGCGTCAGATGGTAGGCGGCCACGGGGTCCTTGACGCGGTCCTCCCGGCGTCCGGGCGCCACGTAGGTCTCCATGCCGATGATGGGCTTCACCCCCGCCTTCTCCGCCGTGTCGTAGAAGTCCACGGCGCCGAACATCACGCCGTGGTCCGTGAGGGCGAGAGAGGAGAACCCCTGGGCCTTCGCCTTCGCGACGAGGGCCTCCACCGTGCACGCGCCGTCGAGCAGGCTGTAGTCCGAGTGCACGTGCAGGTGGCAGAAGTCCATTCGACCCTCCGGGGTGGCGGCGATCCTACCCGCCCGCGGCGACAGGGCCAAGCCGGAGCGGGGAGCGCCTCCGGGTCCGGCCGCGGGAGCCCGATTCCTCTCTCCGGGACGGCCCGGACCGTATCCTGCGGGGATGCGCAGAAGCACCGGCGTGCTCGCGGTCCTCGTCCTCCTCCTGCCGCTCGCGGGCGCGTGCTCGTCGACCGCCGGAGGCGGGGGCCCGGGCGGCGGGGGGGACGGCAAGGCCGCCTTCACGCCGGAGGAGCGGGCGGTCATGGACACCGCCTGGCGGGCCTTCAAGAAGGCCGACCCCGCGTGGCCCGCGCACCGGGACCGCTGGGTCGCCCTCGGCGAGCAGGCCACGGGCGCCCTGGTGGAGAACCTCTACCGCGCGATGCTGATCTCGCGGCTGAACAACGCCCCGGAGTGGTACGACCGGGCGCGGAAGGACCTGCTCTTCCTCGGCCCGCGGGCCGTGCCCACGCTCACCGGCGTGCTCCTGCGCCCCGAGTGGGAGGACCCGAAGACCGGCGAGGCCGTGCCGCTGCCCGCGGAGGCGCTGAGCGAACTCGTCGAGATCCTCGTCATCGCGGCGCCCGCGTCGATCCCCGCGCTCGCCGGCGTCGTCGAGGACGGGAAGCCGGCCGCGCGCCGTGCCGCGGCCACGGGCCTCGGCCGGATCGGGGAACCGTCCTGCGTGCCGCCGCTGGCCCGGATGCTCGCGGGCGGCGCGGACTGGATCGACCGCCTGACGGCGGCCAGCGCGCTGGGGTTCGTCAAGGGCGCGGAGTCGGAGGACGCGCTGATCGCCGCCCTCGGCGACCCGGACGGCTCGGTGGTGCAGGAGACCGCGCGGGCCCTCGCGCGCCTGCGCAGCGCGCGCGCCGTCGGCGCCCTCGAGGCCCGGCGCGCCAGGGCCCAGGCGGCGGGGGACCACGCCGTGGCGGCGGCCTGCGGCTCGGCCGTGAAGGCCATCCGGGGGGGCCGGTGACCGAGTACCGCATCGCCCGGCGCGGACGGAACTGCCAGGTCTGCTCCCGCGAGTTCCCACCGGGGGAGGACTTCGTGTCCGCCGTCTTCGAGCGGCCCGAGGGCTCGACGGAAGGGGCCTTCGAGCGGGTGGACGCCTGTCCCGGCTGCTTCGCCGCCCTGGGCCGCGAGCCCTACTCGCGCTGGACCACGCGCCTCGGCGAGGAGCGCGGCCGCGGCCCGATCCTCGACATCCAGATGGCGCAGGACTTCCTCGTCCGCCTGGCGCGGGAAGGGAGCCCGGAGCGTGGCAGCCTCATGCACCTGCTCGCGCTCCTCCTCCTGCGCAAGCGCCGCGTGAAGCTGCTCCGGGAGCGGCAGGACGCCGACGCCACCTGGCTCGACCTCGTCGTGCGGACGGGGGAGGGTGAGACGGAGATCTCCGTCCCCGCGCGGATGCCGACCGCCGAGGAGCGTACGGCGCTGGAGGCCGAACTCGCCCGCCTGTTCGGCCTGCGCGCCGACTGACTCCGCCGCCGGCGTCCGGACGTCCGATCGACGGATCCGGCCTCCACTGGCCCCGCCGGCACCCGGCCCACCACTAACGTCTCCCTAACTTACGGAAACTGCACGATTTCCGGCAATCAGGGCTTGACCGCGAGCGGTTCAGGGGCTACATTTTGGGTCATTGTGGGACGTTGTGGGTAACCGTGGGTGCCGAGGGCGGCGAACGATGTTCCTGGGAACCTGGAAGAGGTCGCTGGACGACAAGTGGCGGCTGCCACTGCCCGGCGAACTCCAGGAGGCCGGGAGCGGGGCCGAAGAGGCCCGGTTCTACTTCGCGGCGGAGCGGGACCATCTGATCCTCTTCTCGGAGCAGACCTTCCGGCAATTGTCGGAGCAGATCCTCGCGCCGAACAATCTACGCCGGCCCGAACTCCGGCGCGCGTTTTTCGGCAACACCTACCCCAAGGTCCTCGACGCCAACGGACGCCTGACGATCCCGGAACCGCTCCGCGACCGGAGCGGGCTGTCGCCGAAGGGCGAAGTGTCGATCGTGGGCACGGGGACCTACGCGGAACTCTGGCCGATCGCGAAGGCCCCGGCGGAGGGGGAGGGGATGACCGACGTCATCGCCTCCCTGAGCGACCTGATCGGGGAGTGACGCCATGCGAGTCAGGGAGGAAGTCCACCGCCCGGTGATGGCGAGGCAGGTGGTGGACGCCCTCGCCGCCGGCGACGCGCGGCTGCTCCTCGACGCCACCGTGGGGGCCGGAGGCCACGCGGCGGCGTTCCTCGCCGCCCGCGGCCTCGCGGCGGGCGTGGTGGGCCTCGACCGCGACGGCGAGATGCTCGCGCGGGCCCGCGCGCGCCTCGCGGAGTTCGGCGACCGCGCGCGCCTCGTCCACGCCGCGTTCGCCGACCTCGACCGCGCCCTCGACGGCCTCGGGGTGGCCGACGTGGACGCGGCGCTCTTCGACCTCGGCGCCGCCTCCCCGCACTTCGACGAGGGCGCGCGCGGGTTCTCGTTCCTCTCCCCGGGCCCGCTCGACATGCGCTACGACCGCACGGCCGGCCGCACCGCGGCGGACATCGTCAACGGGTCCTCCGAGGAGGACCTCGCCGGCCTGCTCGCCGGTCTCGGGGAGGAGCGGAACGCCCGGCGCATCGCCAGGGCCATCGTCGCCGAGCGCCCCGTGCGCGACACGCTCCGCCTCGCCGAGATCGTGGAGCGCGCGGTGGGCGGACGCGGGCGCGTGCACCCCGCCACGCGCACGTTCCAGGCCCTCCGGATGGCGGTGAACGACGAGATCGCCCAGATCACGGCCGGCGTGCCGGCCGCCTTCCGCCGCCTGCGCCGTGGCGGCCGCCTCGCCGTCATCTCCTTCCACTCCGGGGAGGACGGCCTCGTGAAGCGGCTGCTCAAGGCCGAGCGGGGCGCGGCGCCCCTGCCCGGCAGCCCGTTCTCCCCCGAGGGGGACGAGGTGCGCGGGAACCCGCGCGCGCGGAGCGCGCGGCTCCGGGTCTACGTGAAGTCCGAGGAGGGGGCATGACGCGGACGCTCGCCGTGCTCGCCGGCGCGGTCGCCTTCTTCACCGCCATCGTCGCGGTCCGGGACCACTCCGCTCTCGTGCGGGCGGGCTACGAGCTTTCGGAGATGGCCCGGCAGAAGGAGCGCCTCATCCTCTCGACCGCCGACCACCGGGAGCAGATCGGCCGGCTCGGCTCCCCGTCGGTCCTCGAGGAGAGGGCGCTCGCCCTCGGCCTTTCGCCCGAGTACCGGCGCGAGCGCGTGCTGGTGCGCTCGGGCAGCACGGTCTTCCCGGCGCCGGCCGTCGCCTGGCGCGACGCCGAGGAGGTCCGCCGATGACGCGCGGCGACGACGAGCGGAGGTTCCTGGTCCGCGCCGGTTTCTTCACCGGCCTTACCGTGTTCCTGTTCGCCGCGCTCCTGTTCCGGTTCTTCGCCCTCATGGTGACCCGGCACGAGGAGCTGTCCGGCGTGGCCGCGGGCCAGCGGAGCACGAGCCGCGAGCTCTGGGCCCTCCGGGGCACGATCCGCGACCGCCACGGGCGCGAGGTCGCGCTCACGCGGGCGGTCCCCTCCGTGGCCGTGGACCCCGCGGCGGTGGCGCCGGAGGACCGCGAGGCCGTGGCGGCGCACCTGGCGAAGGTGCTGGGTCTGCCGCGCCGCTTCGTCCGCGAGCAGCTCGGGAAGGACGCCCGCTTCCGCTGGCTGGCCCGGCACATCACCGACCCGCGCACCGCCGCGCGGCTGCCCGAACTCGACCCCGCGTTCGCCACCGTCCGGGAGGAGCTCTACCGGTCCTACCCCGCGGGCCGCGCCGCCGCCCAGCTGGTGGGCTTCACGGACGTGGACGGGCGCGGGCTCACCGGCCTCGAACTGGCCCTCGACCGCCTCCTCGCCCCCCGGTTCGGCCGTGAGGCGCTCGTCCGGGACGGGCGGGCCGGACTCATGAAGTTCGCGCGCGGCCCCGACGGCTCCACCCGCCCCGGCCGCGACGGCGTGGACGTCGTGCTCGCCATGGACCTCACGGTCCAGACCTTCGTCGAGGAAGCGCTCGACCGCGCCGTCGAGGAGTGGAAGCCCGCCTCCGCCACGGCCATCGTCCTCGACCCCCGCAACGGGGACGTGCTCGCCCTCGCCTCCCGGCCGACGTTCGACCCCGGCGACTACCGCCGGGCGCGCCCGGAGGCCACGAAGTGCCGCGCCGTCACGGACTCCTACGAGTTCGGCTCGACGATCAAGCCGCTCATCGCCGCCGCGGCCCTGGACGAGGTGGTGGCGAGCCTCGGCGACCGCTTCGACTGCACCCACGACGGCTCGTGGAGGATCGGGAGGCGGACGCTCCACGACCACAAGCCCCTCGGGGTGCTCTCGTTCCGCGATGTCATCGTGAAGTCGAGCAACATCGGCATCGCCCAGATCGGGCTCCGCCTGGGGTGCGAGCGGACGTACCGCCTCGTGCGGTCGCTGGGTTTCGGGCGGTCGACGGGCTCCGGCCTCCCCGGCGAGGTGGAGGGGACGGTCACCGCGCGCGAGAAGTGGACCGAGGCCTACACGCTGGCCTCCGTCTCGATGGGGCACGAGCTCACCGCGACGCCGCTGCAGTTCGTCGCCGCCTTCGCCACGCTGGCCAACGACGGCGTCCTGTTCCGGCCGCGCGTCGCGCTCCGCGTCGGGGACCGCGAGATCCCCGTGCGCGCGGAGCGACAGGTCTTCTCGCGGGCGGTCGCGCGAGGGGCGATGCCCGACCTCCTCGAGGGGGTCGTGAACGAGGGCACCGGCACGAAGGCGAAGGTCCCCGGCTACCGCGTGGGGGGCAAGACCGGGACGGCGCAGGTCCTGAAGAGGGGCGGCGTGGACGGCTACGTCTCGTCCTTCGTCGGCATCGCCCCGCTCGAGGACCCGCGCTTCGTGGTGCTCGTCGTCCTCGAGCGGCCGCGGCGGGACAAGGGCACGCCCTACGGCGGGTCCTGCGCGGCGCCGTGCGTGGGGGAGATCCTCGCGCGCTGCCTCGGGTACGCCGAGATACCGCCCACCGTTCCCGCGGCCGCGGACCCGCACCGGATCGAGGCGCGCCTTTCGAGATGACATGGGAGGACCTGAAGTGCGGAAGACGGCGGAAAGCGTCCTGTCGGTGTTCGAGCCGAAGCCGGCGCGCCCGGAGACGTTCTCCATGATGCTCAGCGAACTGCTGTCCACGGCGTTCCCGGGGCTGGTCCCGCCCCTCGTCCGCGACCCGCAGGTGAGCCACGTCACCGCGGATTCCCGGCAGTGCCGGCCGGGGTGCGTGTTCGTGGCCATCCCGGGGACGGCGGTGGACGGCGCGCGGTACGCCGTGGAGGCCGTGGAACGCGGCGCCGCGGCGGTGGTGGCGGAACGACGGCTGACGCTGCCCGGGGATGCGGTGCAGGTGATCGTCCCCGACGCCCGGGCCGCGGTGGTGGACCTGGCCGCGGCGTTCTACGGGCACCCCGCCCGCGAGATGACCGTCGTCGGGATCACCGGCACCAACGGCAAGACCTCCACCTCGCTCCTCCTGCGGTCGATCTTCGAGGCGGCGGGCCGGCCGACGGCCCTGTTCGGCACGATCCTCTACGAGATCGGCCAGCGTCGCATCCCCTCGAGCAACACGACGCCGGACCCCGTCAGCCTCATGGGCTACCTCGCGGAGGCGCGGGACCACGGCATCCGCCACGCGGTGATGGAGGTCAGCAGCCACTCCCTCGTCCAGCAGCGCGTGCGCGGCATCCGGATGTCCGCCGGCGTGTTCATGAACCTCGCCCCGGAGCACCTCGACTACCACCGGTCCTTCGACGAGTACCGGGCGGCGAAGGCACTCCTGTTCGAGGGCCTCGCGCCGGAGGCCGTGGCCGCCCTGAACTCCGAGGACCCCGCCAGCGGTCACATCGCGGCCCGCACGCGGGCGCGCATCGTCCGCTTCGGCCGCCATGAGGCCGCCGACGTCCGCGCGGAGGAGATCCGCTGCGAACCGGACGGCATCGAGTTCCTGCTCCGCCTCCCGGACGGCGGCCAGGCGCGGGTGCGCTCGCCGCTGCTCGGCTACGTCAACGTCCTGAACTGCCTCGGCGCGGCGGCCGCCGCGCACGGGCTGTCGATCCCGCTCGCCGCCATCCACGAGGGGCTTTCGAAGACGCCCGTCGTGCCGGGACGCCTCGAGCGCGTGGACGCCGGCCAGCCCTACACGGTCCTCGTGGACTATGCCCACACGGACCACGCGCTGGACAACGTCCTCCGCAGCATCCGGTCCTTCTGCGCCGACCGGCGGATCATCACGGTCATGGGCTGCGGCGGCGACCGCGACCGGACCAAGCGGCCCCGGATGGGGCGGGTGGCCGCGGCACTCTCCGAGCACGTCATCATCACCTCCGACAACCCCCGCAGCGAAGACCCGATGGCGATCATCCGGGACATCCTGGAGGGGCTGACCGGAAGGACCAACTTCGAGGTGGAGCCCGACCGCCGGAAGGCGATCCGGGCGGCGGTGCGCCTGGCCCGGCCCACGGACGTGGTGCTGATCGCGGGCAAGGGCCACGAGACGTACCAGATCGTCGGCGGGGTGGTCCTGCCGTTCGACGACCGTCGGGTGGTGCGGGAGGAGATCGAGAAAACGAGTGGGCGGCGGGCGGGGGACTAGGGCTCTGACCCGGCCTCGGCGGCTCTTGCGGGCAACCCGCAATACAGTGTAGAATTCCGATAAGGGCCCAGCATATAGCGCTCCGGGAGCGGAGCGGGGGGCAAGGAGATGGACCCCAGAAGCCTGTCCTGGGTCCTGGAGGCCGTCGGCGAGGGAAGCCTCGACGGGGACGCCAGGGTCGAAGTCACGGGAGTGAGAATCGATTCGCGCGAGGTGCGCGAGGGCGACCTGTTCGTCGCCATCGCGGGGGACCGCACCGACGGCCATCGCTATGTGGCGGAGGCGTTCCGCCGCGGCGCCCGCGCCGCGGTGGTCGCGAGGGACGTGCCGGAGGCCGACGGGGCGCCGCTGCTGCGCGTGCCGGACACGCGCCGGGCCCTGGGCCTCATCGCCCGCGCCTACCGGCGCGAGTGCGGAGCGACGATCGTCGCCATCACCGGGTCGAACGGCAAGACCACGACCAAGGAGTTCACGGCCCACCTCCTCGGCGCCGTCGGGAAGGTGGTGAAGGCCGCGAAGTCCTACAACAACGACATCGGCGTGCCGCTGACGCTGCTCTCGATGGACGCCGCCACGAAGTTCTGCGTCGTGGAGATGGGGACGAACCACCCGGGCGAGATCGCGGCGCTGTGCCGCATCGCCGAGCCGGACATCGGGGTGGTGACGAACGTCTCGCGGGCGCACCTCGAGGGGTTCGGGGACATCCTCGCCATCGCCGAGGAGAAGGGCGCGCTCATCGAGGCGCTCCCCGCGCACGGCTTCGGGTTCGTCAACGATGACGACTTCCACTGCCGCGAGATGGAGCGGCGTGCGCGCTGCCCGGTAGCGCGCTTCGGGCGCACCGCGGGCGCCGATGTGTACGGCCTCGCGGTGCGGCGCCTCGCCGGAGGCATCGCCTTCCGCCTCTTCGTCAAGGCGGAGGTGTTCCTCCCGGTGCCCGGCCTGCACAACGTCATGAACGCGCTGGCGGCCATCGGCGTGGCGCTGCGGTGCGGGGTGCCGGCGTCGGCGATCGTCGGACGCCTGCGGACGGTCGTGCTGCCGGAGATGCGCCTGGCGACGGAGCGGATCGAGGGCGTGACGCTGATCAACGACGCCTACAACGCGAACCCGGCGTCGGTGGCGGCGGCGATCGAGGAACTCGCGGAGACGCCGGCGGAGGGCCGGCGGATCCTCGTCCTCGGGGAGATGTGCGAACTCGGGGAAGCGGGCGCGGCCTGCCACGAGGAGGCGGGGCGGCGCGCGGGGCTCGCGGGCATCGGGACGGTCTTCGCGGTGGGGCGCTACGCCGCGGAGGTGGAGCGGGGACTGTGCTCCGTGGAGCACTGGAACGGCGCGTTCTTCAGCGCGCCGTCCACGGAGGCGGCCCTCACCGGGCTGCCCTTCGACGTCGAGCCGGGCGACACGGTTCTCGTCAAGGGCTCCCGGCGGATGGCTCTGGAACGCCTGTGCGAACGCATCCGGGACGAGGCCCTCCGGATGCCCGGCCGGGTGGTCCAGGTGGCGGTCGTGTAGACGGATCGGGACGACGGGGCCGGGGCACGCGGGCGGCGACGCCGCCCGCGCGGCGGGCCGCGCCGGGCGGGCGCGGAAGGCGGCAAGTCGCGGATGCTCTATGAGATTCTGCTCCCGCTGAGCCGGCACCTGGGTGCGTTCAACCTCATCCGGTACATCTCGCTCCGCACCCTGTTCGCCGCCTTCACCGCGTTCCTCGTCTGCATCGTCCTCGGGCCGGGCATCATCCGGTTCCTGCGCCGGAAGAAGTGCGGGGAGAAGATCCTCTCCGACGCGCCGCTGCTCGACGACCTCACGAAGTGGAAGGCCGCCACCCCCACGATGGGCGGGATCATGATCCTCGCCGCCGTCCTCGTGGCGGTGCTCCTCTTCGGCCGGTTCAACCTGTACACGATCCTCGGGCTGTGGACGTTCACCGCGTTCGCGCTCATCGGGGCGTGGGACGACTGGGTCAAGCTGACGAAGACGGGGCACGGCTTCCGGAGCCTGACGAAACTGGGCCTGCAGGTCGCCGTGGCCGGCGTGGTCGTGCTCGCCCTGTGGCAGCACCTGAAGGACCAGCCCCTGCTCACGTCCTTCCAGTTGCCGTTCGTGAAGACGTGGGTCTTCGCCCTCGGCTTCGGCTACCTCGCGCTCGGCCTCGTCGTCATCGTCGGCTCCTCGAACGGCGTGAACTTCATGGACGGCAGCGACGGCCTGGCCATCGGCTGCACGACCTTCACCGCCCTCGCCTTCCTCGCCATCTCCTACCTCGTCGGCCGCGTGGACACGAGCGGCTTCCTCCACACGATCTACGTGCCCGGGGTGGGCGAGCTGGCGGTGTTCCTGGGCGCCATCGCCGGCGCCTCGCTCGGTTTCCTGTGGTTCAACTGCCACCCGGCGCACGTGTTCATGGGGGACACGGGGTCGCTCGCCCTCGGCGCCGCCCTCGGCTATGTCGCGTTCGCCTGCCGCCAGGAGGTGCTGCTGCTCGTGGCCGGCGCGGTGTTCGTGGTGGACGGCGTGTCCGTCGTCCTGCAGGTCGCGTCCTTCCGGCTGACCGGCCGCAAGATGCTGCCCTTCGCCCCTCTCAGCAACCTCTGGCGCATCCGCAAGGTCCCCGAGCCCACGTACGTCACCCGGTACTGGATCCTGGCGGCCCTCTCCGCCGCCCTGGCCCTCGTCATGCTGAAGGTGCGCTGAGATGGGCCCCGCGCCGTCCCCCGTCGCCTACGGCCGGGCCCTCGTGTGGGTCGCCGTCGCCCTCACCGCCCTCGGCGTCCTCATGATCTACTCGGCCAGCAACTTCTGGGGCTCCGCGAAGTTCGGGGACCCGGCCCACTTCCTCAAGCGGCAGGTGTTCGGGGCGCTGCTCGGCCTCCTCGCGTTCTTCGCCTGCGCCCGGGTTCCGCTGTCGTTCTGGTCGCGGCGCGCCGTGCCGGTCCTCCTCGTCGCGGCGGCCCTCCTCGTCCTCGTGCTCGTGGCGGGCAGCCGCTTCAACGGCGCCCGGCGCTGGATCCGCTTCGCGGGTTTCGGCTTCCAGCCGTCCGAATTCGCCAAGCTGGCGGTCGTCGTGTGGGCCGCGGCCATCGCCGTGCGCCGGGGCCCGGAACTGGCGCAGTTCCGCCGCGGGTTCCTGGTGGCGCTCCTGCCGGTGGCCGTCATCTGCGCCCTGACGCTCGCGGAGCCGGACTTCGGGACCGCCCTGTTCATCGGGGCGCTGGGGGTCACCGTCCTGATCCTCGGGGGCCTCCGCCACACGCACCTGCTCGTCGCGGGCGCCGCGCTGATCCCCGCGCTGACCGTGTTCATGGTCACGAAGTTCGACTACATCCGCGAGCGCCTCGCGTTCTTCGGGGGCGACGAGGTCTCCTACCAGGTGCGGCAGGCCTTCGTGGCCCTCGGCTCCGGCGGGCTCGTGGGGCGGGGCATCGGCGCCGGCGCGGGCAAGCTCTTCTTCCTGCCGGAGGTGGCGGGGGACTTCATCTTCCCCTCCATCGGCGAGGAGATCGGCTTCCTCGGCGTCTGCCTCGTCGTCGCCCTGTTCATCACCTACGTGTGGTGCGGCTACCGGATCGCCTCGCACGCCCTCCGCCGCGACCGGTTCGCCTTCCTCCTCGCCATGGGGCTCTCGGTGTGGGTCGGCCTCCAGGCGGTGACCAACCTCGCGGTGGTCTCCGGGGCCGTCCCCACGAAGGGCATCGCCCTGCCCTTCATCTCCTACGGCTCCTCGTCCCTCGTCGCCTGCCTCGCCGCCACGGGGCTCATCTACCGCGCGGCCCTCGAGGCCCGGGAGGCCGCCGCATGAGGCCCGCCGACGGACTGCGCGTGGCCCTGGCCGGCGGCGGCACCGGGGGGCACCTGTTCCCGGGCCTGGCCGTGGCCCGCCGCCTCAGCGGCGGTGAGCGGCCGCTGCTTTTCGGCAGCGGGAAGTCGCAGGAGCGCGAGTGGGTGGGGGAGTCTGCGCAGGCGGTGGCCCTCGATGCCCCGATGCTGCCGAGGGGCGTGCGGGACCTGCCGCGGTTCGCCGTCCGCCTCGGCGGGGCGCTGGCGGCCTCCCTCCGCGTGCTCCGCGGCCGCCGCCCGGACCTCGTCGTGGGCCTCGGCGGCTACGCCTCCGTGGCGCCGGGCATCGCCGCCCTCCTGACGGGGCGGCCCCTGCTCCTCCTCGAGCAGAACGCGGTGCTGGGCAAGGCGAACCGCCTGCTCTCGCTTCTCGGCGGCCGGGTGGCGGCCTCCTTCGGGGCGGCCCTCGAAGGCCTCCCGGGCCGCGCCCGCGGCCGGGCGCGCGTCCTCGGCAACCCCCTGCGCCCCGAGATCCTCGCCGGCCGGGGGGACCACGGGCGCTTCGGCCTGTCGCCCGCCCGGCCCGTGGTCCTGGTCACGGGGGGCAGCCAGGGCGCGGAGGTGCTGAACCGCCGCTTCGTGGAGGCCGCGCCGGCACTGGCCCGGACCGGCGTGCAGGTGCTGCACCTGACCGGGACCAGGGACGAGGCCGCCGTGCGGGAGGCCTACGGCGCGGCGGGCGTCGCCGCCTTCACCCGCGCCTTCTCGCGCGACATGGGCACGCTCCTCGCCACGGCGGACCTCGTCGTCTGCCGCGCGGGAGGGACGACGCTCGCGGAGCTGGCGGCGCGGGGGAGGCCGGCCGTCCTCGTCCCGTTCCCGCACCACGGCGACCGGCACCAGGAGCGCAACGCGGCGGTGTTCGCGGCCGCGGGGGCGGCCCGGGTGGTGCCGGAGAACGAGTTCACCGCGGAGGCCGTGGAGCGGATCGTCGTGGCGCTGGCCCGGGACCCCGTGGCGCTCCGGCGCATGGGGGCCGCGGCCTCGTCGCTCGGAGTGCCCGACGCGGCGGAACGGGTGGCGGCGTTCGCGCGAGAGATCGCGGGGAGGTGCGGCCGTGCGTGACGAGCGCTACGCGGAGGGGGCGGCCCTCTTCGCCGTGCCGCGCAGGGTCCACATGGTGGGGATCCGCGGTTCCGGCATGCGGGGGGTCGCGGCGGCCCTGGCGGCCAAGGGGCACCGGGTCACCGGTTCGGACAACGCGGAGGCGCCGCCGCGGTGCCGCCTCGCGGTGCTGGGCATCCCGGTGGCGGAGGGGCACTCGCCGGCGAACCTGCCGGCGGACGCCGATCTGGTCGTCGCGTCCGCGGCCGTGAAGGAGACGAACCCGGAGGTCGCCGAGGCGCGGCGCCGCGGCATCCCCGTCGTCAAGTACGCCGAGGCCCTCGGGGCGCTGATGGCCGCCGCCCGCGGCATCGCCGTGGCGGGGGCCCACGGCAAGACCACGACGACCGGACTGCTCGCCTACGTCCTCACGGAGCTGGGCGACGACCCCACCTTCGTGGCGGGGGGCGAGGTGGCGGACCTCGGTGGCTCCTCCCACGTGGGCCAGGGCGACATCCTCGTCGCGGAGGCCTGCGAGTACGACCGGTCCTTCCACCGTCTCCGGCCCGAGATCGCCATCGTCACGAACATCGACGAGGACCACCTCGACTACTACAGGGACCTCCGGGAGATCACCGAGTCCTTCCGCCACTTCGCGCGGCTCCTGCCGCCGCACGGGCTCCTGGTGACCCTCAACGAGCACGCGCGGACGTTCGCCGAGGGGGGGCTGCGGGCGCCGGTCATGTCGGTGGGCATCGACCGCGACGCGGACTGGACGGCGGCGGACGCGGAGACGGTCCGCGGCGGCATGAGGTTCACGGCCTGCTTCAAGGGCCGGCCCGTCGCGTCGGTGGAGACGAGGCTGCCGGGGTGCCACAACGTGCTCAACTGCCTCCTCGTCCTCGGCGTGACCACGCACCTCGGGCACGACCCGGAGCGCGCGGCCGCCGCGATCGGGGGCTTCCGGGGTGTGACCCGGCGGTTCGATGTGCGCTACGACCACGGCGACCTCGTCGTGGTGGACGACTACGCGCACCACCCCGCGGAGATCCGGGCCTGCCTCGGGGCCGTGCGGGCCACGTGGCCGGGGGCCCGCGTGTGGGTCGTCTTCCAGCCGCACCAGGCGAGCCGCACGCGGTTCCTCCTGCGGGAGTTCGCGGCCGCGCTGACGGCGGCGGACCGCGTCGTGGTGCCCAGCATCTTCTTCGCGCGGGACTCGGACGAGGAGAAGCGGAGCGTCTCGTCGCAGGACCTCGTGCTGAAGATCCGCAACCACGGGACGAAGGCGGAGCACATCCCCGACTTCGACCGGATCGAGGAGTACCTCGTCGGCCATCTGCGGCCGCGCGACGTGCTGGTGACGATGGGGGCCGGGGACGTGTACCGCGTCGCGGACGCGGTCGTCTCCCGCCTCGCCGGCTTCCGGAACCTCTGCATCCCGGCGTTCTAGGAACGTGATCGCCCAGGGCACACCACTCTCGAGACACACGTCCTTCAAGGTGGGCGGGCCGCCGGACCGGTGGGCCGTCCCGGCCTCGGAGGAGGCGCTGCGCGAGACCCTCGTCCGCTGCGCGGAGACCGGGGAGGCCGTCCGCGCCCTCGGCGGCGGCAAGAACCTGCTGGTGGACGACCGGGGGGTCGAGGGCACGGTGATCGGGTTCGCGGGCCTCCGGGCCGTGCGGATCGACGGCGACCTCGTCGTCGCCCAGGCGGGCGTGTCGCTCCCCGCCCTCATGACGCGCTGCGTGGGGCGGGGCCTCGCGGGCCTCGACGGCCTCGCCGGCGTGCCGGGCACGGTGGGAGGGGCCGTGCGGATGAACGCCGGCGGCGTCCACGGCACGATCGGCGAGCGCGTGGAGTGGGTCCGCGGCTTCACCCTCCGCGGGGAGCCGTTCTCCTTCGCCGGCCCGGAGTGCGGCTTCCGCTACCGGGGCAGCCGGTTCGCGGACCTCGTCATCGTGGAGGTCGGCCTGCGCCTCTCGCCCTCCGGGGAGGACCTGCGGGCCAGGGTGAAGGAGATCATCGCGAAGAAGTCCGCGACCCAGCCGCTGTGGAGCGCCACGGCGGGATGCACCTTCAAGAACCCGCCGGGCGGGGAGAGCGCCGGCCGCCTCCTCGACCGGGCCGGCGTGAAGGGCCTCGTCCTCGGGGGGGCGCGCTACTCGACGCTCCACGCCAACTTCATCGAGAACACCGGCGGGGGCACGTTCGGCGACATCATGGGCCTCATCGCCGAGGGCCGCCGCCGGGTCCGCGAGCAGTCCGGCGTCGAACTGGAACTGGAGGTCGAAGTCTGGCCGCGGGTGACGGAAGGGGCGTTCGCCGCCGTGGGAGGGGCGGCCTGAAGGCCTTGATTCTGCTGGATTTGACGCCCGCGCGACGGGCGGACGAAAGGCCTTGTATCGCATGGAGGGCGGGGCTATCATCACCGGCCGAAACGGTGCCTCGCGCTTTCGCGCGGGGCGGCCGGCCGCCGCGCCGGACGGCGCGACGGCAGGAAAGGAACAGGGACGCACATGGCCACCCCCGAGAAACTCTCTCTCTCCGACTTCGTCAGCCGGCGCCTGCACCCCGTGAAGGTCACGATCTCGCTCCTCAAGCATGAGCTGGAGCGGAACTCCGACGGGGCCGCGACGAAGGTCAGCGCCCCGCTCGTGGCGTCGGTGATCAGCACCCTCGAGCTGTTCGTAGAGGACTACGAGAAGTTGATCGAGAAGACGGCTGTCGGCGGGAAGCCGGCGGTCGAGCGGCAGTTTGTCGGCGGGGAGCAGCCGAAGATCTGACGGGCGGGCGTTCCGCCCCGAACCGGTCTGCGACGGCCCGCCGCGGGAGACGACGCGTGCACGAGCCGAGACGGGCCATGCTGCGGGGCGGCATCCGCATCCTGCTCCTCGTCGCGTTCTTCTCCCTCGTGGCGCACGCCGCCGCCGTCGCCGGCGCCCGCGTGCGGTCCGCGCAGCGGTTCCGCATCGAGCCGGCCCTCTGCGCCGTCGCCGAACGGCCGGAGTGGCTCTCGCGGAGCGACGTCGAGGAGATCCGGCGGGCCTCCGGTCTCGGAAGCGAATCGCTGCCGCTCCTCGATCCGGACACCGCCCGGCGCCTCGCCGACGGTCACGGCATGTCGGCGTGGGTCCGCCGGGTGGCGGCGGTGAGGCTCGCCTATCCCGACCGCGCCGTCGTCGCGCTGGAACTGCGCAAGCCCCTCGCCGGCATCCTCGTCGGGGAGCGGGACATCGTGCTCCTCGACGAGGAGGGGCGCCGCCTGCCCGGCGTCCGCCGCCGCCCGCCGGACGGTCTCGGCTACTCGCTGCCGCGGATCGAGGGGGCGCGCGGTTCGCCGCCCGCTCCCGGGCGGACGTGGTCCCCCGCGGTCACCGAGGGGGTGGCCGTGGCGCGGGAGATCCTCGGCTGGCCCGCGGCGCTGGCGCGGGAGATCCCCGTGCTGTCCATCGACGTGGGGGGCGTGGGGGACGGGGGGCCGGTCGTGCTGTGCACGGTGGGCGGCGCGCTCGTCGAGTGGGGGCGCTCGCAGGCGCACGAGTTCGGATCCCTCGGGCCGGGGGTGGCCGAGAAGGTCCGCAAGCTCGAGCAGGCGCTGCGGGTCCGGCCGGGACTCGTCGGCATCGCCCGGCTGAAACTGCAGTTCCCGGACCTCGTGGTCGAGGAGACCCCGGTTCCGGTGGTTCGCTAGGGGGCCGGGGTGGACGCCCCCTCGCCGCGGCCGGCCGCGCCGCCCGGGTTCCCCGCGTTCCTCGGCCTCTGCGCGCTGTCCTCGGCGCTGCCGCTGCTGGCGCCCTATCTCCCGGCCGGCCCGGCCCGTCTCGCATCCCCCGCCGCCGCGGCGACCCTGGCCGCCTCGCTCCTGCCCGCGTGGGCCCTGCTCGTCTGGCCCGTCCTCGCGCGGGACCGCTCGGGGCGGGCGGTGGCCGCGGGCGCCGCCTGGCTGCTCGTCGCCGGTCTGCCGTTCGTCCTCGGGCTCGCCCTGGCCGCGGGCGTGGAGCGGGGGCGCGCCCTGCTGTCCGCCGCGGTCTCGGGCGCCGCGGTGCTCCCCGCGGGGGCGTTCCTCCGGGGCCCGGGCCGGGCCGGCCGGGGGGACCGCGTGTTCGTCGCGGGCGCCGTCGCCGTCGGCGGCCTCCTGCCCTTCGTCAACTATGCGCTGAACGAGTTCGGCGGAACGGCCTTCGGCGGGCTCTACGCCTTCTCTCCGGTTCTCGTGCTCCGCCGGATGCTCTTCGAGCTCCCCGGGGCGGACCCGGTGCCCGTCCTCGGTCTCTGCGTGGCGGCGGCCGCGGCCTTCCTCCTGCCGCGCGCGCTGCCGGGCGCGGCGGCGACGGTCGTGCTCGCGGCGGCGGGCGTGGCGGCCGCCGCGCCGGAGATCGAGACTCCGCTCGGCGAGGCCTACGTGCCCGGCCGCCTGCTGCCGCTGCGGGTCCGGGCGGAGGGCGAGGTGGAGGTCCGCCTGCCCGCGGGGGGCCGCCTCACCGCGGACTCCGAGGGCGGCGTCGCGGAGATCCTGCTGCCCGGTCCGCCGGCGGGGGCCGCCGTGGTGCTGCGCACGCGGGAGGGGGAGTGGACGGTCCACCTGCCGGCGCGGCCCCTGCCGGAGGGGGCCGCCCTGCTCCTCGCGCTCGGGGCGGTCCCCGCGGAGTTCGTCGCGGCGGCCCGGGAGGCCGGCGTCCACGTCGTCCGCGGGGGGGAGGGGCTACCCGACCCCGCCGGCGCCGCGCTGCTCGCCGCGGACGGGGTCATCGACCCGGAGGGGCGGCTCGCGGACGCGGAGGCGGCGGCGCTGGCCTCCGCGGGGGTCCCCGTGCTGCGGAGCGCGGCCCCCGGGGAGTGGGCGAGGGTCCGGGCGGAGGCGGGACTCCTGCGGCGCCCCTGGGAGGAACCGGGGCGCCTGCTCCTCGAGAACGACGTGGGGCGGGCGTTCGGACCTCCCGCGCCGCCGGCGGGGCGGCCCGGGGCCGTCTTCGGGCTCCTCGGCCTCTTCGCCGCGGCGGGACTCGCGTTCCGGTGGTCGGTCCGCGGCCGGCCCCTCGTGGCGCTCCTCGTCCTCGGTCTCGCGGGCGCCGGTGTGACCGCGGCGATCGCGCACCTGTGCCCGCCCCGCGCCGGGGTGCTCCTGGACTGCCTCACGGCGCGGGAGGGCGCGCGCGAGGTGCGCGTGTTCCGGCTCACCGCCCGCCGGGAGGCCGCGGGGCGCCTCGAAGGGCTCCCGAACGCGGTCGCCCTCGGCCACGGGAACTGGCGCTTCGCCCGCTCCACCGGGACGGTGGAGGTGGCGCTGCGGCGCGGCGAGACGCGGTTCGTCGTGAGCCAGCGCCGGGTCGGGGGCCCTGCACCGGCGGGGCCCTGGGACCTCCTCGTGCGCGGCGGGAGGCTCCTCCTGCCGGACGGGCAGCCCTTCCCCGAGGGGCGCCTCCGGACCCCGGCCGGAAGACCCGACGAGCGGGTCCAGCGGATCCGCAAGTTCCTCCGCCTCGCCGACCCGCCGCCGGGAGCGTTCGGCGTACTGCTGCCCGCCGGGCGCCGGGAGGTGGGGATCGCGCGCCTCCCGTAGGACCGGCGGGGCGCCCGACTCGTCCGAAACTTGGACTCCTCGCGGCGAGCGTCTATATTCCTCGGTTTCCCTGCCGGTCAGGCACCCAAGAAGAGGAAGTCACGATGGTCGTCAGGCGGACTTACAGCGCGAAGCCCGGGGAAGTCGCCCAGGGCTGGCATCTCATCGATGCCACGGACCAGGCCCTCGGCCGGCTGTCGAGCCGGGTGGCCCGGATCCTCATGGGCAAGCACCGTCCGGTGTACACGCCCCACGTGGACACCGGCGAGTTCGTGGTCGTCGTGAACGCCGGGAAGGTGAAGCTCACCGGCCGAAAGCTCGAGCAGGAGACGCACCGGTACAACACGGGCTTCCCCGGCGGCCTGCGCATCATCCCGATCAAGGAGATGATGCAGAAGAAGCCGCAGGAGGTCATCCGGCTGGCGGTGCGGCGCATGCTGCCGAAGACGAAGCTCGGCAAGCGGATGCTCGGGAAACTGAAGATCTACGCCGGTCCGGACCACCCGCACGAGGCCCAGCGGCCGGTGGCCCTCGACGTGGCGACGTACAAGGGCTAGGCGAGGAGACCGCGATGTCCGACACGAACGTGAACCCCGTCGTCCCCCCCGCCCCCCCCGCGGTCCCCGTCGAGGAGAAGGCGGTCCCCGTGGCCCCGGCGATCCCGCCGGACTCCACGCTGAACACGGGCCGCCGCAAGAGCGCGGTGGCGCGCGTCCGCGTGAAGCCGGGCACCGGCCAGGTGCTCGTGAACGGCCGCGACTACAAGGAGTTCTTCCCGGCCATCCAGTACCAGGAGAAGGTCGTGGCGCCCCTGAAGGCCGTCGGCGTCGAGAGCCGGTTCGACGTGTCGGCCTCGGTGAAGGGCGGCGGCCTCCAGGGGCAGGCCGGCGCCGTCTGCCTCGGCATCGCCCGCGGGCTGAAGGTCCTCGACCCGACCTTCGAGCACGCCCTGCGCGAGAACGGCCTGCTCACCCGCGACGCGCGGATGAAGGAGCGCAAGAAGTACGGGCTCCACGGCGCCCGCCGCGGCGTCCAGTTCAGCAAGCGCTGACCCGGCGCACCGGCGCCGACAGGAAGGGGACCCCGCGCGGGTCCCCTTCCGATTCGGCGAAAGACGCGGGGCGGTGAACAGGGCAGCCTTCTCCCGGGGGCCCCTGACCCGCGGCGGGAGCGGTAGGCCGAGCCTGTTCGGCGACCGCTCAGGTTCCGTCAGCGGGAGATGCGGAGCGCCTCGTCCGCGATCATCCCGGCGAGGTCCACGCCCGTGGCGTCCTCGATCCCCTCGAGGCCGGGGCTCGAGTTCACCTCGCACACCAGCGGGCCCTCCTCGCCCTCCAGGAGGTCGACGCCGGCGATGGGGAGGCCCAGCGCCGAGGCGGCGCGCTCGGCGAGGGCCCGGTGCTCCGGCGACGGGGTGTGCGCCTCGGCGCGCCCGCCGGAGTGCAGGCCCGCCCGGAACGACCCCGCCGGCGCGATGCGGCGGATGGCGGCCCGGACCTCTCCGGCGACGACGAACAGACGGATGTCCCGCCCGGCGGCGGCCCTGACGAATCGCTGCACGAGGAGGTTCCGCTCGATCCCCCACATGGCGTCGAGGATCGTGCGCGCCGCCTCCACGGACTCCGCGAGGAAGACGCCGACGCCGTGCGTCCCGGTGAGGAACTTGAGGACCACCGGCGGGCCGCCGACGGCGGCCACCGCCCACTCGGCGTCCGGCGCCTGGCGGGCGAGCGCGGTGGGGGGGACGGGGAGGCCCGCCGCGGACAGCGTCTGCAGGCAGAGCATCTTGTCGCGGGAGAGCGCCACGGCGCGACTCCCCGCCGTGAGGGGGACGCCGAGGGCCTCGAGGCCCGTCAGGACGACGAGGGCGTGTTCGGTGACGGTGATGCCGATCCGGGGTACGGCGACTCGCGGCGGGCCGAGCGGCGAACCCCCCGCGGCGAGGACCGTGCCGCCGGGGGAGAGGTGGATGCCCACCGCCGCGGGATCGAGCACCGTGACTTCGCGGTCGCGGGCGCGGAAGGCCTCGGTCAGGCGGCGCGTCGAGTAGATGGCGACGTTCCGGGACAGGATCAGGACGTCCGTGGGACGCGGGAGCGGGCCGTTCATCGGTGTCGCCTCAGGGCTTCGTGCGCCAGACGTAGGTCCCGCCGGTGGCCTCGGCAATGCCCTTCATGACCAGCTCGGCGGTGTCCTTGTAGTCGTCGATCCGGATCGTGTGGATCGGCATCCGCAGGAACCGGTGCTTGCGGCGGACGTCGTCCACGAGCGCGGGGCCGTACATGATCTCCCCGCCGCTCGGCACGCCGTCGGACAGGAGGAACACGGTGTCCGCCGCCGGCGCGTCGGGGAGGTCGGACCCGAACGGGTCCGCGCCGGCCATGCGGTACGCCGCCCAGATGGCCTCGATCTGCGGTGCCCAGCCCCCGACGATGACCTCCTCGAGGAACGGGGCGACCTTCCGCTTCACGACGTCCTCGGCGGGGGCGAGCCCCTGCGGCCAGAAGGGCGTGAGTTTGCCCGACCCGTTCATGATGACGAGGTTGAACTGCGCCCCGGTCGGGAGTTTGTCCACCATCTTCTTCGTCTCCGTCTTCAGCAGCTCGAACTGGGAGACGTAGTGGCGGTCCTTCGGGGCCATGGCGTTCCACTCGAAGAAGTTCTTCCTCTTCGCCACCTCGATGTCCACGGGCTTGATGAGGGTGTCGGAGGCATCGACGAAGATGAGGAACCGCCGGCTCACGGTGCGGATGTCGTAGAAGGCGACGGAGTCCTTCTCGTCCGGCGCGGCCGCGGAGCCCGCGTCGTCGCCCGGCTTCCAGGTCCCCCCGTCGATGGCCGCGCGGTTGCGGTCGTAGAACGCGATCCAGGACTCCGGCGCGTCGCCGAGGTCCTTGCCGGCGATGGCGGTGAGCGCCCGCCTCAGGTGGCCGCGGAGGGCGCCGTTCGGTCCCGCCATCTCCGTCTCCAGCGCGCGGGCGAGGGCGGGGATCGCCCGCGGGTCCTTCACGGTCCCGCCGAGGATCTCGACCGCCGCCACGCGCACGAAGTAGCAGGCGTCCCCGGCGACGGCCGCGGTCAGGCGCTCCCGGAGCGGGTCCGGGGCCTCCGGGAGGCGGGCGAGACCCTCGAGGCCCACGATGCGCAGGCGCCGGTCGGCGCCCGTGGCGGCGGCGACGAGGACCGCTTCCGCGGCGGGGTTCCCCGTCCGCGCGAAGGCGTCGAGGAACGCGGTGCGGAACGCCGTGGTGCGGCGGTCGGAGTCGAGTTTGGCGGCCCGCTCCCACGCTTCCCCGAGCAGGTAGGCCATGGCCTCCTCGTCGCGGACCTTGCCGATCGCCTCCGTCAGCGCCTCGAGGCGCACGGTGGAGCCCCAGCGGAGGATCGCCGGCAGCTGGTCGTGCACGGAGTAGGACTTCGGCTTCGACTTCGCGAGGACCGCCTCCTGCTTCAGGATGTCGTGCACGGCCTCCATGAGCTCGAGCGCGAGGCGCTTGGCCGCTTCCTCTCCGCCCGCCTCGCCGAGGCGCTTCACGAGGTAGCCGCGCTCGGTCTCGAATGCCGCCCACTTCTCGTAGACGTTGCGGTAGCCGGTGAAGTCGTACTCGATGACCGTGGGCGCGTCGGGCTTGCCGCGGTCGAGCCAGGGCTTGATGTAGATGGCGTAAGCCTCGCGCAGGTCGCGGTCGAGCTCCTTCGCCTCGTAGGCCTTCTGCCGGACGAGGATGCGGAGCACCTCGTCCTTGTAGGTCTTGACCGGGTCGTCCGCGGCCGCCACCGGAGCCGCGAGGCCGAGCAGGACCGTCGCCGCGAACGGGAGGAGACGTCGCATCATGGCCGGAATCCTATCAGACCGCGGGCGGGGAGGAACTTGGCCCGGACCCTCGCGGGCGATGAAATGCGGACGGCGATGCCGCACCTCTTCATCCACGACACGGTCCTGTCCGACCGCCGGCTGCCCCTGCCGGGGCGGGTGGTCGTGCTCGGCCGCAGCCTCGACGCGGACGTGCCGGTGCCGCACCACTCCGTGTCGCGGCGCCACGCGCTGATCGAGCGGTCCGACCGCGGCTACGCCCTCTCGGACCTCGGCAGCCACAACGGCACCTTCCTCGGCGACCGCCGGCTGGCCCCGGGGGAGCGGCTGGAATTGCCGGTGGGGGGGGAATTCCGGATCGGCCAAGTCCTCATTCTCCTGGCCGCCGACGAGGCCATCGGCGAGAAACCGCTGTCGCTCGGCCCGCCGCTCGCGGCCGCGCCCGCCACGCCCGCTCCCCCCGCGCCCGCCCCGAGACCGGCGGCCGGAAAGGAACCGGAGCGGCGCACGCCTCGAAGGCGGGACGGTCGAGGTCGGGGGCCGCTGACCATCGTGCTGGTGACGGCCGTGCTCACGGCGGCGGCGGCCCTGCTGCTGTGGCGGATCGTGGCCCTGCACCGCGAGCAGCGAAAGCCGCCGCCGGCCCCGCCGGCGCGGACGACCCCGGCCGACGAGGACGTCCCCCAGCCGATCCGGCTGCCGGACTAGTGTCGTAAGCCAGTAGTCCCGCGTCACACCGAGAGCGCCGCCGCGCCCGGTCCGCAAGGAGCGGGGAGGGCGCGACCCGGGCTGGTCGCAACCGACGAGCGTGAGTCGATCTCGGTCTCCGCCGGAGCCGATTCCCGATCGCAGTCCGGTTTCGCCGCCCCGCGACCGGAGTCGCACGAGGGCGCCTCGCGCTCGTCCGCGGTCTCCCGGCCCGGACACACCGTCGTGGCGGGCGCCCCGACCAGGCTCCGGCGATGCGCATCGGCCCTCGCCCGGGTGGTCGTGCGCGCACGCGGCGGTGGGAAGGTGCGGTCAGGCGCGTTCCGGCCCCGGCGGCGCGGCGGGCGGCGGGGGATTCCCGGGGATCGTGAAGGAGAGGAGCGCGCCGCCGCCGGGCGCCTCCCCTGCGCGGATCGCGCCTCCGTGGGCGCGCACGATGTCCCGCGAGATGGCGAGGCCCAGGCCTCCGCCGGGGCGTCCGGAGAACACGGCTTCGCGGTCCGCGGGGGGGATGCCGGGCCCCGCATCGGCGACGGCGGCCTCGGCCCCGCCGTCGCGCATGCGGAGGGAGAGGACGATCTCCCCGCCCTCCGGCGAGTGGCGAACGGCGTTCGCGAGCAGGTTCACGAAGACCTGCACGATGCGGTCGCGATCGAAGCGCAGGGGCGCCAGGTCCGGCGCGAACCGCTCCGCGATCCGCACGGACTTCAGGGCCGCGGCGGGGGCCACGGTCAGCGCCGCGGTCCGGGCGGCGGCGGCCAGGTCGTCCTGCGCGAACTCGAAGGCGACGCGGCCCGCGCGGAGGCGGGAGAGGTCGAGGAGGCGGGCGACGAGGCGGCTCAGGCGGACCGCCTCCTCGTGGATGACCGCGGCGTACTCGCGCGTCGGGGCGTCGGGGGGCGTCTCGGCGAGCAGGACCTCGGCGAAGGACCGGATCGCGGTCAGCGGCGTGCGCAGCTCGTGCGCCACCTCGGACAGGGCCCGCTCGGCCTCGGACCGCCCGGCCTCGTCCGCCCTGGCCCTGGCGAGCGCCTCACCGATCGCGTCGGCGGCCGCCGCCAGGGCCTCGGGGGCCACCGCCACCTCTCCCGGGCACACCATGAGGCGGCCGAGCGGACGGCCGCCCGCGCGCAACGGCGCGGAGTCCCGCGGCGCATCGGGCGGGGCCGCCCCCGCGACCGCGGATTCCCCCGGCGCGGCGACTTCGATGGACACCGCTCGCGCGGAGAGGAGGGTCCGCAGGGCCGCGGCGGCCTCCGCGAGGAGGCGGCGCGGCGGCGCCCCCGACAGCAGCGCCCGCGCGAACTCGACCGGCCCCGGGATGTTACCTTGCCGCATCGGCGACCCCCGGGATGCCAGAATCACCTCCCGGCGATCCGCGCCCTAACTTTGCGGGGGGCGGCGGGTCCGGTACGCTCCTTGCTTCACGCACGGAGGATTACGCCCCATGTCCGGCCACTCCCACTGGGCGACCATCAAGCACAAGAAGGCCGCCACCGACGCGAAGAAGGGCAAGGTGTTCTCCAAACTGGCCAAGGCGCTGACCGTGGCGGCCAAACATGGCGGGGCCGACCCGAAGGCCAACCTCGCGCTTCAGTACGCGATGGACAAGGCGCGCGCCGCCAACATGCCGCGCGACAACATCGACCGGGCCATCAAGAAGGGGACGGGCGAGCTCGAGGGCGAGACGCTCGAGGAGATCACCTACGAGGGCTATGGCCCCGGGGGTGTCGCGATCCTCGTCCGTACGGTGACGGACAACCGCAACCGCACCACGGGGGAGATCAAGAAGATGTTCGAGCGGCACGGCGGGTCCGTGGGCCGCGCCGGCTGCGTCGCCTGGCAGTTCCAGACCCGCGCGCTCCTCGTCGTGGACGCGGCGAAGTACGGCGAGGACAAGGTGCTGGAGGCGGCGCTCGAGGGCGGGGCCGACGACGTGTCTCCGGCCGGCGGGTCGTTCGAAGTGGTCGGACCCCCGGACCGCCTGGCGGCGATCCGGAAGGCCCTCGCCGACGCCGGGATCGAGACGACCTCGGCGGAGATCACGAGCCTCGCCACCAACCAGGTGGCGATCGACCTGGACGCCGGCCGCAAGGTCATCTCGCTCCTGACCGTCCTCGAGGAGCACGACGACGTGGAGACCACCCACACGAACATGGAGGTCACCGAGGAGCTGCGCCGGGCCTCCGAGGAGGACCAGTGACGCCGGACGTCCGGCGTCCGGAGCAGGCGGCGGAGCGGATCGCGGCCCTCCGGGCCAACATCGAGCAGGTGTTCGTCGGCAAGTCCGGCGTCGTGGTGCGCACGCTCGTCTCCCTCTTCGCGGGCGGGCACGTCCTCATCGAGGACGTCCCCGGCGTGGGGAAGACGACGCTGGCGCGGGCGCTGGCCCGGTCGCTGGACGTGCCCTTCCGCCGCATCCAGTTCACGCCCGACCTGCTCCCCTCGGACATCGTCGGGGTCTCGGTCTACGACCAGACGAAGGGCGTCTTCGAGTTCCGGGAGGGGCCGCTGTTCGCCTCGGTGGTCCTCGCCGACGAGATCAACCGCACCACGCCGCGGACGCAGTCCGCGCTGCTCGAGGCCATGAACGAGGGGCAGGTCTCGGTGGACGGGAAGTCCTACCCCCTCGGCCCGCCCTTCATCGTCCTCGCCACGCAGAATCCCTTCGAGTTCGAGGGCGTCTATCCGCTGCCGGAGTCCCAGCTGGACCGCTTCCTCATGAAGGTCCGCATCGGCTACCCCGCTCCGGAGGACGAGCTCAGGGTGCTCCAGAACCGGCAGACGAAGGACCCTCTCGACGGACTGCGGCCCGTGATGGCCCGGGACGAGGTGCTCGACCTCATGCGCCGGGTCCGCGAGGTGCGCGTGGAGGAGAGCCTCGCCGGGTACATCCTGGCGCTGGTGGCGGAGACGCGGCGGAGCCGCTCGCTCACCGTCGGCGTGAGCCCGCGCGGATCGCTCTTCCTGTACCGGGCCGCCCAGTCCCTGGCGTTGTCCGAGGGACGGGACTTCGTGCTCCCCGACGACATCAAGCGCCTCGCGGTGAGCGTGCTGGCGCACCGCGTCATCGGCAAGGGCTTCGTCGGCGAAGGTGGGCAGGACGAACGGGAGAAGGTGATCCGTGGGATCCTCGACACGGTCGCCGTCCCGGTCTGAACCGCTCGCCGGCGCGACCGCGCTGGTCCTGCTCGCCGGGCTCCTCGCCTCCTGCACGAGCCTGCGGGACCCCGCCGGCGCGGAGAGCGGCCTGCCTCCGTTCTACCGCCGCGTGGAGAACGCCGGCCGCGTGGAGGAGCAGGTCCTCTACCCCCTCTTCCGGCAGATCCGGGACGCGGAGGGCCGGCAGACCTACGTGTTCCCGCTGTTCTGGGACCGGGAGTTCACTTCGGCGGACGGCGAGTGGCACGACCGGGACTGGGCGCTGCTGCCGTTCTTCTTCGGCGGGAGCGAGACCTACGAGGGCGACTACTTCCTGTTCTTCCCGTTCTACGGGAACCTGAAGGGGATCCTGCACAAGGACGAGATGAACTTCGCCCTGTTCCCGCTCTACCTCGACACCACGGAGCGGGGCTATGACTCGACCCACCTCCTCTGGCCGCTGATCTCGTGGGGCGAGGGGGACGGGAAGGAGGACTTCCGCTTCCTGCCCTTCTACGCGGAGCGCGAGCGGGAGGGCCGCTCGTGGGGCCGCAGCGTGCTGTGGCCGTTCTTCTCCTGGGGCGAGGAAGACCTCGACACCGAGCACCCCGTCGATTCGTTCTTCGCCTTCCCGTTCTACGGGTACCGGGAATCGGACATCTCCTCGACCACGACCTGGCTGTTCCCGTTCTTCAGCCACTCCGAGAACGCCGACGGATGGTACGAGACGAACCTGTTCACGCCGGTCTACCGGCGCGAGGAGGGGCCGAAGGACTCGGCGTTCCGGATCTGGCCGTTCTACGGGGAGAGCCGCGACGGCGACGACCTGCGGCGGTGGTGGCTGTGGCCGCTGTTCTTCCAGAACCACGTCACCGTGCCGGAGGGCACTCTCGACAGCTTCCAGTTCCTGCCGCTCTACCGGCAGACCCGGACGACGGCCCCCGACGGGCGCACCCTGCGGGAAGTGGTCCGCCTGTGGCCCCTCGCCCGGCGCACGGAGCGGGCGGACGGCACGGCCTGGTTCGGCCTCTTCGACCTCTATCCGTTCGCGGACGACGGGGATTTCGATGCGAACTGGGCCTGGCTCTGGACACTCTTCGAAGCGCGGACGGGGCCGGAGGGGTGGGGCGTGAACCTGCTCTCCGGCCTGTTCTGCTACGAGGAGGAGGCGGAGGATGCGGCGCTCACGCTCCTCTGGCTTCTCCGCATACCCTTGTAGGTGCCCATGGCGGCCGGGATCATCGAGAGCACGGGGGCGCAGCTCAGGCGCGGCGCGGAGCACGCGGGGTTCACCCTGCGGACGCTGGCGCTGGCGCTCCTCCATGCCCCCGGGGTGCTCCTCGACCGGCGGCGGCTCTCGGCGGTCATCGCGCAGATGTACTTCTGCGGCGTGAAGGCCGTCGGCGTCACGGCGGTGGTGGGCACCTTCACGGGGATGATCCTCGCCCTGCAGGCGGGCATCGAGCTGCGGAAGTTCGGGCAGGCCGACGCCATCGCCGCCATCGTCGCCGCCACGATGTGCCGGGAGATGGGGCCGATCATCACCGCGGTCATCGTCACCGCCATGGCCGGCTCCACGGTGGCCGCGGAGCTGGGGACCATGAAGGTCTCCGAGGAGATCGACGCGCTCGAGGTCATGTCCATCGACCCCGTGCGGATGCTCGTGACGCCGCGGATCGTGGGGCTCACCCTCATGATCGTCGCGCTCACGATCCTCGTGGACGCGCTCGGCATCATCGGGGGCGGCGTCGTCGCGCAGGCGCGACTCGGCGTCCACCTGCCCCGTTACCTCGACATCGCCCGCCAGACGCTGGAGGGCCGCGAGTTCCTGGGCCTCCTGCCGAAGGACGTCTACTCGGGACTGGCCAAAGCCGGAATATTCGGACTCTTGGTGTCCTCTATTGCCTGCGCGCAGGGGCTCCGGGCGACCGGCGGCGCGCTGGGCGTCGGCCGCGCGGTGCGCCGGACGGTCGTGGCCTCGATCATGCTGATCCTCGTCGTGGGGTATCTGCTCACGGCGTTCTTCTACGCCTGAGCGGCCGGGAGGGAGCGGTGGAGAAGTCGCGCGACTTTCTGACGGGCCTGATCTTCTTCGGCCTCCTCGTCGGCCTCGGCGTGGTGACGGTCTTCCTCGCCGACTTCACCGTGGGGACCCAGCCGACGCTCACCCTGACCTTCGCGGACGTGGGCGGCCTCGAGGTGGGGGACGACGTCCGCATCAACGGGCTCCGGAGCGGCAAGATCAGCCTGATCTCGCCATCTCCCGAGCGGGGGGAGATCTGCGTCCGGGCGCGGTTCTTCGAGGAGCCCGTGCTCTTCGCCGACGCGCGGTTCCGCATCGCCGCCGCCTCCGCCCTCGGCGGGCAGTACCTCGCCATCGACCGCGGCACGGCCGCCGCCGGGCCGCTGTCGACGGGCGTCCCCCGCGGCGAGGTCCCCGGCGACATGCTCTCGGCGGCCACCGGTGCCCTCGCGCGCGCCGAGGAGATCCTCGCGGAGAACCAGGCGCGGATCCGCAGCCTCGTGGCGAACCTCGACGACTTCTCCGCGGCGCTGAAGGACAGCGGGGCGCGGAACCTCGCGCTGCTCGAGGAGGCCCTCGGCTCGGCGAACCGTCTGGTGCAGCGGCTCGAGGAGCAGGACGTGGCGGGGCGCCTCGGGAGCGTACTGGCGCGCCTCGACTCGGTCATGGCCAAGGTCGACGGGGGCGAGGGGCTGCTGCCGGCGCTGCTCACCGACGCGACCATGAAGGGGGACGTGGCGGCGACGCTCGCCTCGATGCGGACGCTTCTCGGGAACCTGGAGGCGGGGCAGGGGACCCTCGGCGCCCTCCTCGCCGACCGCACGCTGCACGACCGCCTCCTCGCCGTGGTGGGGAACCTGGAGCAGGTCACCTCCACGGACGGCGGGCTCGGGCGGCTCCTCGTCTCCGACGAGCCGTGGCGGCGCGTGGAGCGCATCCTCGCGTCGGCGGAGACCGCCGTGGGCCGCGTGGAGGCGGCGTCCGCGGGCCTCGCGGACCCGGACACGCCGCTCGGCTTCTTCCTCAACGACCGGGAGACGGTGGCCAAGCTGCGACGCGCGGTGGACTCGCTCAACCGCTTCTTCGAGGCGCAGAACGAGAATGCGCCGCTGACGACCTTCGCGAGCCTCCTGCTGCGGCCGTTCTGACGCCCGGCGGGCCCGCGGGGGGCCTGCGAAGCCCGACGGCGGGTCGCGGGGCTTCCCCGCGCCCGTGCGGGTCCGTCGCCGGGGCGGAGAGACGAGTACGCCTCCGCATCCCGCGGCGGCGCGCTTCTCCGGAACGAAGCCGCCCGCGGCGCGGGGCGCCGCGGGCGGCGGTAGTTCGGAGTCCGAAACGACCCGGCTACGCGGTGCCGGAGTCCGCCCTGGTCCCCAGCGCGGCGTGAGCCGCCGCGAGGCGGGCGATCGGCACGCGGAACGGGGAGCAGGAGACGTAGTCGAGGCCGACCTCGTGGCAGAACCGGATCGAGGCCGGGTCGCCGCCGTGCTCGCCGCAGATCCCGAGCTTCAGCTTCGCGCGGGTGCTCCGCCCGCGCTTGCACGCGAGGTCCACCAGCTGCCCGACGCCCTCGGCGTCGAGGGAGACGAACGGGTCCTCGGGCAGGACCTTCTTCGCGAGGTAGCCCGGCAGGAACGAGCCGGCGTCGTCGCGGGAGTACCCGAAGGTCATCTGCGTGAGGTCGTTCGTGCCGAAGGAGAAGAACTCGGCGTGCTCGGCGATCCGGTCGGCGACGAGCGCGGCCCGGGGGACCTCGATCATCGTGCCGACGAGGTAGTGGACCTTGCGGTCGCTCCCGGCGAAGACCTCGTGCATGATGCGGTCGGTCATCTCGCGCATCATGCGGATCTCCTCCTTCGTGCCCACGAGGGGATGCATGATCTCCGGGTGGACCTTGACGCCCTTCTTCGCGGCGGCGAGGGCCGCCTCCGCGATGGCCTGCACCTGCATCTCGTAGATCTCGGGGAACGAGATGCCGAGGCGGCAGCCGCGGTGCCCGAGCATCGGGTTCAGCTCGCGGAGCGACTCGACCTTCTTCTGCACGGCCTCCACCGGGAGGCCCATGCGCTCCGCCATCTCCCGCTGGTTCTCGGGCTCCATGGGCAGGAACTCGTGCAGCGGCGGGTCGAGGAGGCGGATCGTGACGGGGAAGCCGTCCATGGCCTCGAAGATGCCCTCGAAGTCCGACCGCTGCATGGGCAGCAGGTCCTTCAGGGCCCGGCGCCGGCCGGCCTCGTCGGAGGCGAGGATCATCTCGCGGACCGCCGGGATGCGGTCCTCGCCGAAGAACATGTGCTCGGTGCGGCAGAGCCCGATGCCCTGGGCCCCGAACTCCCGGGCGCGCCGGGCGTCGAGCGGGGTGTCCGCGTTGGCCCGGATGCCGAGGCGCCTGGTCTCGTCCGCCCAGCCGAGGAGCTTCTCGACGGCGCCCCCGAGGCGCGGCGGGATCGTGGCGATCCTCCCGGGCATCACCTCGCCGGTGCTGCCGTCGATGCTGATGTAGTCGCCCTCGCGGAAGACCACGCCGCCGTCCTCGAGGCCGACGGTCTTGGCGTGCTCGTCGATGAGGAGCCGGCCGCAGCCCGCCACGCAGGGCTTGCCCATGCCGCGGGCCACGACGGCGGCGTGGGACGTCATGCCGCCGCGGGAGGTGAGGATGCCCTTCGCGACGTTCATGCCGGCGATGTCCTCGGGGCTCGTCTCCGCCCGGACGAGGACGCAGGCCTCGCCGCGCGCGGCCCACGCCACGGCGTCGGCCGCCGTGAACACCGCCTTGCCCACGGCCGCCCCGGGGGAAGCGGCGAGCCCCTTGGCCACCGGGTTCCGCTTGACCTTCGGGTCGAACCCGGGGTGGAGGAGCTGGTTCAGCTGGTCGGGCTCCACGCGCCGGAGCGCCGTCGAGCGGTCGATCGTGCCCTCCTCGACCATGTCCACCGCGATCTTCACGGCGGCGAACGCCGTGCGCTTGCCGCTGCGGGTCTGGAGGAGGAACAGGCGTCCGCCCTCGATGGTGAACTCGAGGTCCTGGATGTCCTTGTAGTGCCGCTCGAGCGTCTGCCGGACCTCGGTGAGCTGCCGGTAGCACTCCGGCATGACGGTCTCGAGTTCGGCGATCGGGCGCGGCGTCCGGATGCCGGCGACCACGTCCTCGCCCTGGGCGTTCATCAGGAACTCGCCGTAGAACACGTTCTCCCCGGTGGAGGGGTCGCGGGTGAACGCGACACCCGTGCCGGAGGTCTCGCCCATGTTCCCGTACACCATGGCCTGGACGTTGACCGCCGTGCCGAGGAGACCGCTGATCTTGTAGATCCGGCGGTACTCGACGGCGCGCGGGGTCTCCCAGGAGCCGAACACGGCGTCGATGGCCTTGCGCAGCTGGACCCGGGGGTCGGACGGGAACTCCTCGCCCGTCCGGTCGCGGTAGACCGCGAGGTAGCGCTCGGTGAGCCGCTTCAGCGCGGCGGCGTCGAGGTCCGTGTCCGCCCGGACCTTCGCCGCGGCCTTGGCCTCGTCGAGCTCCGCCTCGAAGTGACGGTGCTCGACGCCCATGACCACGTCGCCGAACATGTTCACGAGCCGGCGGAACAGGTCCCACACGAACCGCTCGTTGCCGGTGGCCTTCGCGAGGCCGGCGGCGACCTTCTTGTTCAGGCCGAGGTTGAGGACGGTGTCCATCATGCCCGGCATGGAGATCGCGGCGCCGGAGCGCACGGACACCAGGAGGGGCTTCGCGGGGTCCCCGAACGCCTTGCCGGTCTTCTCCTCGAGGGCGGCGAGCGCGCTGTCCACCTCGCTCCACAGGCCCTCGGGGTAGGTTCGCTCGTTGCGGTAGTAGTGGTCGCAGACCTCGGTGGTGATGGTGAACCCCGGGGGCACCGGCAGCCCGATCCGGGCCATCTCGGCCAGGTTGGCTCCCTTGCCGCCGAGGGTCTTCTTCATCGTGGCGTTGCCGTCGGAGGATCCGCCCCCGAAGGCGTACACATGGCGGTGCATCGTGTTCTTCTCCTGCCCCGGTCGGGGCAACGGTGTGTCAACGTGTCTTCATCGCCCGGGGCCGACCTCGCCGGCCGCCTCGAATCGCTCGAGGAGGGGCTCGACGTTGTCGAGACGTTCGATGCTCTCGAGCAGCCACTGGTGGGCGAGCGTGAGCCGCAGGACCTCCGACGGTTCGGTGACGCCCGCGTCGGCGGCGTCCAGGGGGCCGACGACGATGGCGCCGTCGGCCACCCGCAGGACGGACGAGAAGTCCTTCCCCGGGAGGTTCGACCGCAGGCTGTCGGGAGGGTAGCCCTCGAGGGCGACGATCGCCTCCCAGGACGGGATGTCCACGAGGACGAACTCGCCCTCCGCGCCCTGCCAGCGGAGGGTCACGACCGCCTGCGGCCGGCCGTCCCGCTCGCGGTAGGCCACCCCGGCGACCTCGGCCTCCATGAGGAGGCGCCCGAGGTCGTCCATGTCCGACAGATAGGTCTCGTAGCCGACCTTGAACTTCGCGAGCCCGGGGACGCCGTAACGCTCCTTGAAGCCCGGGGACAGGCTCTCGTAGACGACGTCCGGGAACCGGTAGACGAGAGCCGTGCGGAAGGTCTCGAAGGCCAGTTCCGGGGTGTCGCGGAACGTCGCGACGGTGCGCGGCGCCTCCCGCGGGCAGAGCAGGGCGCAGAGGCACCCCGGCAGGAACAACAGCCCGACGAGCGCGATCCCGAGAGGGGACCTCATGCTTCCTCCCGCTGGCGGAAACCGGAACCGAAACCTCCATGCTACCGCCGGGCGGCGCGTTCTCCCAACCATTGACGCGACGGCCCGCGCGCGACGGAAACGCCGGGTCGGAAACGGCTTCCGCCCGCCGGGGGAGCGGCGGAATCCCTTGACGGTCGTTCCGACCCGGTGCTAGCCTGCCCCAACTTTAAGCCACGGTCGGAATCGGGCGTTCAAACGGGCGGAGTTCCGGGGGCGCGGCGCGCCCCCTGATCGAATCCGGAGAGCGATGGCTGAACGGCGAAAGCTTGGCCAGATCCTCGTCGAGATGAAGGCCGTGACGGAGGACCAGGTCCACCGGGCCCTCCTCCACGGCCGGCAGAAACAGGTCCGCATCGGCGAGGCCATGATCGAGCTCGGCTTCGTCGACGAGGAGAAGGTGGCGCGGGCGCTGGCGCGGCAGTTCGCGCTCCAGTTCGTCTACCTCGACCGCAGCAAGCTCGCCCCGAACGTCGTCTCCCTGCTCCCCGCGGAGACCGTCGTCTCGCAGCGCCTGATCCCGGTGAAGTCCGCTCCCGGCGCCGTCATCGTCGCAATCGACGACCCCGAGCGCCTTTACATCCTCGACGATCTGCGGTTCCAGCTGGGCGTGGACCTGCGGCCCGTCCTCGCCACCCCGGGCGCCGTCACTCAGGCCCTGGCGACCTACTGGAATGCGGCGGAGAAGCCGGCGGGGGAGTCCGCCGAGGGGGAGAAGGCGGAGGCCGAGGCCGCCGAGGGCGGGGAGGACGCGCCGGTCATCCGGCTCGTGGACAACCTGATCAAGGAAGCCGTCCGCGAGCGCGCCTCCGACATCCACGTCGAGCCGATGGCGGACCGTGTGCGGGTCCGCTACCGCATCGACGGGCTCTGCCAGGAGATGCAGGCCGTCCCGAAGTCGCTGCAGGGGCCGGTGCTCTCGCGCCTGAAGATCCTGTCCCACATGGACATGGCCGAGAAGCGGCGCCCGCAGGACGGCCGCATCGCCATGAAGATCGACGGGCGGGACATCGACTTCCGCGTGTCCGCGCTCCCCGCCTACCACGGCGAGTCGCTGGTCATGCGTATCCTCGACAAGGAGCGGGGTCTCGTCACGCTCCAGGAACTCGGCTTCCACCCGAGCGACTACGCGCGGTTCGAGCGCCTGATCAAGCGGCCGAACGGGATCTTCCTCGTCACGGGGCCCACGGGCTCCGGCAAGACGACGTCGCTCTATGCCGCCCTGCGCGAACTGAACCGCCCGGACGTCAAGATCCTGACCGCCGAGAACCCCGTGGAGTACAACCTCACGGGGATCAACCAGTGCAACGTGAACCGCTCCATCGGGCTGACGTTCGCCCGGATCCTCCGGTCCATGCTGCGCCAGGCGCCCGACATCATCCTCGTGGGCGAGATCCGCGACCTCGAGACCGCCGAGATCGCCATCCAGGCGGCGCTCACCGGCCACCTGGTGTTCTCCACGCTCCACACCAACGATGCGCCGTCGGCGATCACCCGGCTCGTGGACATGGGGGTCAAGCGGTTCCTCGTGTCCACCGCGGTCATGGCGGTCATGGCCCAGCGTCTGGTCCGCGTGCTGTGCAAGGAGTGCAAGCAGCCCTACACCCCCGATCCCTCCGAACTCCGGCTGGCCGGCGTCACGCCGGACCAGATCGAAGGCAAGACGATCTACAAGGCGGGAGGCTGCCCGGCGTGCAAGCAGTCCGGGTACAGGGGCCGGCTCGGCATCTTCGAGCTGTTCGAGATGGACAACACGCTTCGCGAACTCGTGTTCCGGGGCGCGTCGAACACCCAGGTGCGGGACCAGGCGCGGATCTCGGGCGGTCTCGTGACGCTGCTCGAGGACGGCGTGAAGAAGGTGCTGGAGGGCGTCACGAGTTTCGAGGAAGTGCTGGGCGCCACGGTGAGCGGCGACCAGGTGATGACCGCTTGACCGGGCCCGGCCCGGCAGGAAGGTTTCCGACTTGGCTGTAGATATCTTCAAACTGCTCGACCTGGTCATCAAGGAGGACGGTTCCGACCTCCACGTAACCGTCGGGATCAAGCCTCGCATCCGCGTCCACGGCCGCATGCGGAACGTCAACGTCCCCGAGCCCATGAAGCCCGAGGACACGATGGAGATGATGAAGACCATCGCCCCGCAGCGGAACCTCCTCGAGTTCAAGGAGAAGGGGACGACGGACTTCGCATATCCCTACAAGGACCAGGCGCGCTTCCGCGTGTCGTGCTACCGGCAGCGGGGGATGGTGGGCCTCGCGCTCCGCCTCCTGCCGAACCGCGTCATGTCGTTCGAGGAGATCGGCCTGCCCCTGCAGGTGCAGGAGCTGCTCGACCGGCCGCGGGGACTCCTCCTCGTGACGGGGCCCACGGGCTGCGGCAAGACGACCACGCTCGCCACGATGGTGGACTACCTGAACAACAAGTACGACTGCCACATCGTGACGATCGAGGACCCGATCGAGTACTACCACCAGAGCAAGACGTCCATCGTCACGCAGCGCGAGATCGGCAGCGACGTCGGCACGTTCAGCGAGGCCATGCGGCGCGTCCTGCGCATGGACCCGGACGTCATCCTCCTCGGCGAAATGCGCGACCGGGAGACGATCTCGACGGCGATCACCGCCGCCGAGACGGGCCACCTCGTGCTGGCCACCCTTCACACCACGGGCTCCGCCCGCACCGTGGACCGGATCATCGACCAGTTCCCGCCCGACCAGCAGGAGCAGATCCGCGTCCAGCTGTCCGTGTCGATCATCGCGGTCATCAGCCAGGTGCTGATGCCGCGGGCCGACAAGCCCGGCCGCGTCGCCGCGTTCGAGATCATGATCATGAACTCGGCGATCGAGAACCACATCCGCAAGAGCGAGTCCTACAAGATCACCTCCGCGATTCAGACGAACCGGACGCGCGGCATGATCCTGCTGGACGAGTACATCTGGAACATCTACCGGGCCGGCAAGGTCAGCAAGGAAGAGGCCCTCATGTGGGCCCAGAACTCCGCCGAACTCCGCAAGCGCATCGACTACGTCGCGCTGGGAGGCGCCCCGCCGCCGGACGAGCCCCCGGCGGAGGCCGCCGGCGAGGACGCGGAACCGAAGAAGGACCTCCCCAAGCCCACGGTGGGCGGCCTTTTCCCGAGGAAGAAGACCGAATGACGCCCGCTCCCGCGCGAAAGAAGATGATCGGGCAGATCCTCAAGGAGCAGGGGCGCTGCCACGAGGGCATGATCCAGGAAGCGCTCGCCGTCCAGCGCAAGGATGGCGGGCAGATCGGGCAGATCCTCGTCAAGCTGGGGCACGTGACGGAAGCCGACGTCATCAAGGCGCTGGCGGTGCAGGCCGGGCTCGAGGTCGTCGATCTTGCCGCCGTGGCGATCGACGGCGAGGCCGTGCGGAAGATCGACGTCCAGATGGCCACGATGTTCTCGATCTTCCCCTTCCGCTTCGACGAGGCGGGGGCGCTCATCGTCGCCGTGGCGAACCCCATGAACCTCGCCGTGCTCGACGACGTGCGGTTCATGGCGAACTGCGAGGTGAAGGGCGCGGTCGCCGACGAGACGCAGATCAAGGAGGCGATCCAGCGCTTCTACCAGGACAGCGGCGCGGGGCCGCGGCCGAAGGACAAGGCGGAGAAGGGCGCGGCGAAGAAAGCCGAATCGGGCGGCGGCGGGGCGGACGGCCCGGTCGACGTGTCCGACACCGAGGCGGCCGCCAACTCCGCGCCGGTGATCCGGCTTCTGAACCACATCCTGTCGCAGGCCATCCAGGACAAGGCGGCCGACATCCATCTCGAGCCCTTCGAGAACGACTTCAAGGTCCGCTACCGCGTGGACGGCGTGCTCTACGAACTCGAGCCGCCGCCGCTCCACCTGGCCACCGCGCTGATCTCCCGCGTGAAGGTCATGTCCGGGCTCGACATCTCGGAGAACCGGCTCCCCCAGGACGGCCGCATCGCGCTCAGCATCTCCGGCCGGCCCGTGGACCTGCGCGTGTCCACGCTGCCGACGATGTTCGGCGAGTCCTGCGTGATGCGTATCCTCGACCGGAGCGTCGTCTCGCTCGACCTCTCGCAGCTCGGGCTGCGCGACGACGAGATCCGGATGATCCGCCGCCTGACGGAACTGCCGCACGGGATCATCCTCGTCACGGGCCCCACGGGGTCCGGCAAGACGACGACGCTCTACAGCGCGCTGCGCGAGGCCAACGACATCTCGCGCAAGATCATCACCACCGAGGACCCCGTCGAGTACGACCTCGAGGGCATCGTGCAGGTGCAGGTCAACGAGGAGATCGGGGTCACGTTCGCGCACTGCCTGCGGTCCATCCTGCGGCAGGACCCGGACATGATCCTGATCGGCGAGATCCGCGACAAGGAGACCGCGGAGATGGCCATCCAGTCCTCGCTGACCGGTCACGTGGTGTTCTCCACCGTTCACACGAACGACGCCCCGCTGGCCGTCACGCGGCTCGTGGACATGGGCGTCGAGCCGTTCCTCGTCGCCGCCAGCCTGGAGGCCGTGTGCGCACAGCGGCTGGTGCGGAAAGTCTGTGACAAGTGCCGGGTCTACTACGAGCCGGGCGAAGAGGCCCTGATGGAGCTCGAGCTGGGTCCGGATGACGTGGTGGGCAAGAAGTTCGCGTACGGCAAGGGCTGCCCCGAGTGCCACTTCACGGGCTACCGGGGCCGGACCGGCCTCTTCGAGATCATGAGGGTGACGGAGCGCATCCGGCAGCTGATCCTCGACAACGTCCCGACCTCGCGGATCCGCGACGCGGCTCTCGAGGAGGGGATGAGGACGCTGCGTGAGAGCGGGCTCCTCGCCATCTACGACGGGATCACCACCATCGAGGAGGTCGTCCGGGAGACGATCGCGACCATGTAGGCCCGGGGGGCTGACCGGGCCGGGGAGGGGTGTTCGATGCCTCCGAAGCAGCAGAGCAAGAAGGAAGCGGCGCTCGCTCAACTCACCGAGAAGCCGCGTCAGAAGAAGGGCCTTTTGGGCGGGAGGCGGGTGAGCGACAAGGCGCTCACCCTGTTCACCTCCCAGCTGGCGATCCTGCAGGACGCCGGCCTGCCCATCGTCCGCTGCCTCAAGATCCTCGAAGGCCAGATGAAACCGGGCTACTTCAAGTGGGTCACGGGCTCGGTCACCGAGGACGTGGAGAGCGGCTCCGCCCTGTCCGACGCGCTCGGGAAGCACCCCGGCGTGTTCGACGACCTGTACGTGAACATGGTGCGGGCGGGCGAGGCGGGCGGCGTGCTCGACACGATCCTCTCGCGCCTCTCGGAGTTCAAGGAGAAGGCCCAGCGCCTCCGCAAGCGCGTGGTCTCCGCCTCGATCTACCCGATCGTGGTCCTCATCGTGGCGACCATGATCCTCCTCGGCATCATGGTGTTCGTCGTGCCGCGGTTCGAGCAGGTGTTCAAGGAGATCGGCTCCGGCGAGCTGCCGACGCTGACCCGGGTCATGCAGCGGGTCTCCGCGTTCCTCGTCGGCAAGGACGGCCTCTTCCCGTTCTGCGGCATCGCCTACATCTTCCTGTTCTTCCTCCTCATCTGGGTGGGCTTGCGCATCATCAAGCTCACGCCGGCCGGCCGGCGGTTCTTCGACCGCCTGAAGCTGTCGCTGCCGCTCATCGGCGTCCTCACGCGGAAGACGATCGTGGCCCGCTTCGCGCGGACCTTCGGCACCCTGATCCAGTCGGGCGTCCCGATCCTCGAAGCGTTGAACATCGTCCGCGACTCGATCGGGAACGTGGTCCTCCGCGACGCCGTCGGGAAGGTCCACGACGCCATCCGCGAGGGCGAGACGATCGCCGAGCCCCTGGGCGAGTCGGGCATCTTCGACGACATCGTGGTGAACATGATCGACGTCGGCGAGGAGACCGGCGAGCTCGACAAGATGCTCCTCAAGGTGGCGGACACCTACGACGAGGAAGTGGACCTCGCGGTCGCCTCCCTCGTGAGCGTCCTCGAGCCCATGCTCATCGTGTTCATGGGCGTGGCCGTCGGCCTCATCGTCATCTCCCTGTTCCTCCCGTTGCTGAAGATCGTGGAGTCCATCGGCTCCGGAGGCTAGCCGGGCCGCGTAGACCATCGGCAGAGCGCACCGCGGCCCCCCGACGATGGGGGGCCGCTCGCGTCAGAGGCGGATCCTCCGAATGTCGCTCCGGTACAAGATCCTCGCCGCGGTCATCGGGATCACGGTCCTCGTGCTCGCCCTGAGCCTCGCCGCCATCCTGTGGGAGCTCGTCAGCACGCGGCGGGAGTTCGAACGCTTCGACCAGGGCCTGCGCCAGCGCACGATCGTGGGGCTGTGCCTTTACCCCGAGGCCGTCTTCAGCGAATCGAGCCCGTTCGTGCAGCACGCCTTCATCCGCGACATCGTGCACGTGGGCGGCGAGGAGGCGCGGGGGCAGGTCTCGTTCGTGAAGGCCGGTCGGCAGCTGAACCCGGAGCACGTGCGGGCGCTCGTGCGCGAGGCCATCCGGGAGAACCGCTACATCGTGCGGGGGGAGGCGGTCGTCATCCCGGATCGGGCGACGAAGCCGGGGCCGGCCCCCGGCGGAACCTACGTGACGCTCGATATCCCCGACTTCAGCCCGCACGAACCGCTGCAGAAGGTCTACGTCGTGCTCCTCGTCGGCCTGGTGACGATCATCGTGGTCACCTACGTCGTGATCTCGCGGGCCGTCATCCGGCCCATCGAGCGCCTCGAGCGTGGCGCGGAGCGGATCGCCCGCGGAGACTACTCCCGGCCCGTCCCCGCCTCCGGGCGCTCCGACGAGATCGACACGCTCGTCGAGGCGTTCAACGGCATGATGCTCGAGATCGGGGCCTTCCGGCAGAACCTCGAGGCGAAAGTGGAGGAGGCGCGGCGACAGGCGGTGGCCGCCGAGAAGAACCTCACCATCGCCCAGCGCCTCGCGGCGACGGGCAAGCTGGCGAGCGGCATCGCCCACGAGGTCAACAACCCCCTGGCGGGCATGCTGAACGCCGTGCGCCGCCTGCGGGAGGGCGTGCTGTCGCCCGAGAAGCAGGTCGAGTACTGCGACCTCGTGGTGGACGGCCTCCAGCGCATCCAGGAGACGGTGAAGAAGATCCTCCAGTTCACGCCGCACAAGGTCGCCCCGCAGCCCGTGGCCCTCGACACGGTCATCCGCCGGGCGCTCGGCCTCGCCTCGCACCGCATCGAGCGGGAGCGGCTCTCCGTCGTGGTGGACATGCCGCCGGAGGCGCGGGTGTTCGGAGACCCCTTCGAACTCCAGCAGGTCTTCCTGAACCTGCTCCTCAACTCCCTCGACGCGGTGGCCTCCGCGAAGCGTGCGAAGGGCGAGGTGGCCATCCGGGGAGCGGTGACCGGCGGCGAGATCCGGGTGGAGGTCGTGGACAACGGCTGCGGGATGACGGAAGAGCAGCTGTCGCAGGCGTTCGACCTCTTCTTCACCACGAAAGACGTGGGGGAGGGGACCGGCCTCGGCCTCTCCATCGCCCACAACGTCATCGAGAACCACGGCGGGCGGATCGAGCTCCGCAGCGTGGCGGGGGAGGGGACGACCGCCGTCGTCACGCTCCCCCTCCTGGAGGGCGCGTGAGCGCGGGCCGGGAAGCGGGGCGGCGGTCGCGGCGAGATGTGGAGGCCGGGGTCGGGATGCTATCCTCTATCGCGCGTGACCGCGGGGTGACCTCCCCGGGTGACGCTGGTCCCGCGCGACGTGACAGGAGGCCGGCATGAAAGACCCGCGGAACATCCTCATCCTCGTGCTTGCCGCCGCGGCGGCGTTCCTCGCGGGCACCGGCGTCCGGCGGGGGGAAGCGGTGGCGCAGGGCTACCCCGGCGGCACCGCGGACTCGAACCAGCGCATGATCGCGGTGACCGGGACCATCGGCTCCGGGGTCAGCGTCCTGTGGCTCATCGACACCATCGACCGCCAGCTCGCCGTCTACCAGTGCCGCGGTGGGAAAGTGATTGAACTCGTCGCGGCGCGACGCATAGAATGGGACCTGAAGATCGATCAATTCCACGACGAGTCGCTTTACAGTCCGGAGTACCTGCGGCAGAAGTACATGGAAGGCTCCGGGACCGGCGGCGCCGGCATCAGGAACCCCGAACAGGGGACCGTGGAGCCGGGTGGAGCCGGTGGTTCCGGGGAGGCAGATCAGGGCAAGTGAGCGTCGGTCCGGGTGGGTCGGACGGCGCCGTCAAGAGCCTGAGGCGGTCGTGCAAGGAGGAGCCCCGTGCCGAAGAAGCCGAGCGGTGAGTTCTACTCGTTCGACGAAGTCCTCTCGCGTCTGAAGATCGATGAGCAGAAGCTGAAGAGGCTCGTCAGCGAAGGGGAGATCCGCGCCTTCCGCGAAGGCGACGAGATGAAGTTCAAGAAGTCCGACATCGACAACCTCAACGTGGGGGTCTCCTCCGAGGGCGAGACGCGCGAGGTGGATCTGTCCGCCTCGAAGGGTGACGCCTCGGAGACTCTCACCGACGACCTGATCTTCGACGAGGGCGACGAGCTCGACCTCTCGGCGGATGACGCGGGCCTCGCGACGGCGGAGATCTCGTCGCAGGACACGTTCGTCGACGAAGGCGGAGAGCCGGTCGGCATGTCCACCGAGCCGCTCGACGTCAGCGCGGCGGGGCTCGACGACGTGGAGGAGGAGGCCGAGGAGGCCCCCGCCGCCACCTCCCGTCCGGCCCGCGCCGGCAGGACGACGAAGAAGGCCGGCACGAAGTACCAGGCCCCGGCGCCCGTCGCCGGCGGCGATCTCCTCTGGGGCGCGGTGCTCGTCCTGTCGATCCTCGTGCTGCTGTTCGCCGGCTTCACGGTGTGGAGCAGCGTGTCCCACCAGGGCATCAACGGGTGGAGCGCCTCCGCGGTGAAGCTGTTCGCCAAGGACGACTACATGAAGTACATCGAGCCGAACCTGCCGAAGGGTCAGGCGCCGGCTCCGGCCCGCTAGGGCCGTCGACCTCCCCGCAAGTCCCGTCGCCCCGGTTCGACCGGGGCGACGTCGTTTCCGGACCGCCCCGTCCGGGTACAATCCGGCCATGCGCCTTTCCGCCGCCCTGTTCCTGCTCCTCGCGCCCGTCGGGAGCGCCTGGCCCGCCCCCGCCGAGACGCGGGCGGAAGCCGTGCGGCTCAATGCCGAGGGCGTGGCGCTCGTCACCGCGGGGCGGTACCTCGAGGGCGTGGCGAAGTTCCGGCAGGCGCTCGCGCTCCTGCCGGACGACGAGACCGTGAGGAAGAACCTCGGGGCGGCCTGGTCGCACGAAGCGGCGGCGCTCCTCTCCGCGGGGAAGAACGAGGAGTCCGCGGCGGCGTACGCCGAGGCCTCCGCCGCGGTCCCGGGTGACGCCGCGTTTCTCGCCGGCCGGGGCATCGCGCTGTCCCGCGCGCGCCGGACCGGAGAGGCGAAGGCCTGCTTCTCGCGGGCGCTCTTCCTCGACGAGGGCTGCGTCCCCGCGCGCGTCCATCTCGGGGAGATCCTGTTCCGGGAGGGGGCCCTCCGGGCCGCCATCCGCGAGTGGGAGCGCGCGCTCCTCGCGGAACCCTCGCGCGAGGACGTGCGCGAACGTCTGGCCCAGGCGCGGCGGGATCTCGAGGCGGAGCGGGACCACTCCGTCGAGGACGGCGAGCACTTCGCCGTCTCGTGGGACGGCGGCGAGGACCGCTCGACGGGCGCGAGGGTCCTGCGGGTGCTGGAGGATGCCTGGGAGGAGATCGGCGCGGCGCTGTCGATCTACCCGTCCGGGAAGGTCCGGGTGGTCCTCTACGGCGAGGCGCAGTTCCGGGCCGTGACGGGCGCGCAGGAGTGGGTCGGAGGCCTGTTCGATGGCCGCATCCGCCTGCCCGTGAAGGACTACGCCGAGGCGGAGGCGGAGGTCCGTGCGCTCATCTTCCACGAGTATCTGCACGTCGCCGTCCGCTCGGTGACGGACCGGGCCCCGGCCTGGCTCGAAGAGGGGCTGGCCTGCCACTTCGAGGGGCGGAGCCCGGATGCCGCCCGGGCGCGCACCGCGGCCGCCCGGACCGCGGGCGCGCTCGCCCCGCTCGGAGACCTCCGCGAGCCGTTCACCCGGTTCGCCGACGGCGATGCCGCCCGCCTGGCGTACGCGCAGTCCCATGCCTTCGTGGAGTTCCTCCTCGCGGAGCACGGGGCGGATCGGATCGGCCGGTTTCTGCGCCACCTCGAGGCGGGCCGCCCCGAGGAGGAGGCCGCGGCGGAGGCGTTCCACGCGGGTCTCGGCGACCTCTTCGCCGCCTTCGCGGACCGCCTCGGACGCTGACCCGCGGATTCCCGCGACGGGCGCGGGTCGCCGCGCGTCAGATTCCTGCCCCGATCGAGATGACGAAAGGCAGGGTGCGGAGGATGGAGAGAGAAGACGGCGACTCGTCCCTCCGGGACCGGCTCCTGAAGCAGGGGGCGGAGACCCTCTCGACCACCGAGCTGCTCGGGGTCGTGATCCACGACCGGGGCGGGGCGGAGGCGGCCACCGCGGTGGCGGACCGGCTGCTCGGCAGTTTCGGTGGGCTGCGGGCGGCCGCCACGCGGACCGCGGCGGAACTGATGGCCGTGCCGGGTGTGGGGACCGCGCGGGCGGCGCGGATCCAGGCGGCGCTGGCCCTGGCACGGGCGATGTCGCGGGAGCGACTGCCGCGGGGCGCGGCCATGCGGACGGCGCAGGACATCTTCGACCGGTTCCACCTCGAACTGCGGGACCAGAAGAGGGAGGTGTTCATCTCGGTCCTCCTCGACGGGAAGAACCGTGTGCTCCGCGAGGACCGGGTGTCGGTCGGGTCGCTGACGTCGTCGATCGTGCATCCGCGCGAGGTGTTCAACACGGCCATCCGGGAGTCGGCGGACGCGGTGGTCTTCGTCCACAACCACCCCTCCGGAGACCCCTCGCCGTCCCTGGAGGACCTGGAGATCACGCGGCGCCTCGTCGAGGTGAGCCGGCTCGTGGGGATCCGGGTCCTCGACCACATCGTCATCGGTGACGGGGAGTTCGTGTCGTTCCACGAAAGGGGGCTCCTGGATGAGTTCTGATCGCATCCGATACCGGATCTTCGACACCGCGCGCGGGCCGGCGGCGGTGGCCGGGGGGCCCGCCGGCCTCCGGGCCGTGATGCTCCCCGGCGCCGGCGCGGAGCGGCTCCGCTCGCACCTGCTCCGGATGTTCCCCGGGGCGGTGGAGGACGAGCGGGGTCTCGCGGCGGCCGTCCGCGCCGTGCGCGGCTACTTCGTCACCGGCCGGCTGCCGGCGACCGCGCCGAGGCTGGACCTCGCGGGGATCGGTCCGTTCCGGGCCGCGGTCTACGCGGCGCTCCGGCGGATCCCTCGCGGGCGGACGGTCACCTATGCCGACCTGGCGCGCCGCATCGGCCGGCCCGGCGCCCACCGTTCGGTGGGGACGGCCCTGTCGCGCAACCCCCTGCCGCTCTTCATCCCCTGCCATCGCGTCCTCCGCACCGATGGCGGGCTCGGGGGCTTCACCGCCGACGGCGGCCTCGCGCTGAAGGAGGCCATGCTCCGGCTGGAGGGGGCCCGGTAGTCGGCTCCGACCGGACTCGGCGCACCCCATTTGTTGACCCGGGCCCGGCGCTTTGGTTCTCTCTTGTGTCTTTCCGGGTTCGGTCGGCGCGACTCCGGGTGATTCGCGCGGTCGCCGGCGAGGGACACGGGGCTCGATACCGTCTTGATGTGGACGGCGATCATCTCTGACCTGCACGCGAACTACGCGGCCACGGAGGCCGTGTTCGCCGACATCCGCCGTCGGATGATCCGCGACGTCGTCTGCCTCGGGGACATGATCGGGTACGGTCCGAACCCCCGCGAGGTCCTCGAGATGTGCCGGGGCTGCCGCTTCGTGCTCATGGGCAACCATGAGGAAGCGGTCATGTTCTACGGTGAAGATTTCAACGAGAAGGCCCGCCAGGCCCTCGAGTGGACGAAGGAGCAGCTGAACTCGACGAAGTACGATCGGACGGCGAACTACGAGTTGTGGAACTTCCTCGGCTCGCTGCTCGAATCGCACACCGAGAACGGCGTCATGTACGTTCACGGTTCGCCGCGCGTGCCCACGAAGGAGTACATGGTGCCGGCGGACGTGCGCAACCGGGAGAAGATGGACCAGATCTTCGCCATGGTCCCCTCCCTCTGCTTCGTCGGCCACTCCCACATCCCCGGCGTGTACACCGACGCCATGAAGTTCTTCCCGCCCGACAAGTTGAACGGCGTCTACACGCACAAGGAAGGCAAGGCCCTCGTGAACGTCGGCTCCGTCGGGCAGCCGAGGGACGGCGATCCGCGGGCCTCCTATGTGACCTTCAACGGGAGCCAGGTCCGCTTCCACCGCATCGAGTACGATGTGGAGGACACGGTGCAGCGGATCTACGCCACCCCCGGTCTGCCCAACTACCTCGCCGACCGCCTGCGGGTGGGCCGGTAGCGACGGGGCGCGGGAGGGGGAGCGAGATGTCGACCGAGAAGCGGCTGCTCCTGTTCCTCGTCATCTCCTTCGGCTTCCTGTTCCTCTACACGTACCTGTTCGCCCCGAAGCCGGCGCCGCCCGCCCCGGCGGAGGCTCCCGCCGT
>JADHED010000225.1_pt1 | contig 77482 bp, 56 predicted proteins | sample 8952041 | NCBI WGS metagenome assembly JADHED01 (sample SAMN16124423, study PRJNA663239) | bioreactor sludge metagenome | isolation source: sludge (control) | place: India:Bengaluru | collected 2018-09-08
GTCTACCTCCGCGGAAGAGAATAACCGATAAAGAACTTCTGCGACACCACACTAGAGGACGCCGAACCAGAGGACGGGCCACAGGGGGTTCGCCACGGTCACGAGCGCGAGTCGGGCCAGGAAGCCCGCCTTCCGCGTCTTGTGGCGGAAGACCCTCACGCCGAGCCACGCGCCCGGCGCCCCGCAGCAGAACGCGAAGCCGAGCAGCCGGGCCTCCGGCACGCGCCGACCGCCGCGCGCCGCCTTCCACTTGTCGTATCCGAAGGCGAGGAAGGCGACGGCGTTCGCCGCGAGCAGGGCGAGGAGAAGGAGGCGGGCCATTCGCGGTCAGTCGAGGATCAGCGAGAGTCGGGGCCGGTCCCGGTAGAGACGCGCGTGGCGCCGGACGAACGGCCGGGGGTCCTCCTCGGCGAGGCTCTCGAGCACCGCCCAGGCGTCGGGGTCCTCCAGTTGGGCGAGGCCCCACAGGGCGGCCTCGAGCCCGTTCTCCGTGCGGGCGACCGCGAGCAGGCCCACGAGTTCCGTGCGTCCCCCCACGGCCGTCCCGGGCTCCGCCTCCCGGACCCGGCGGGCCGCGAGACCGAGCGCGTGGGCCGCCTCCACGCGTTCCGCCTCCGGGCCGTCCGCCACGCGGCGCCGGAGCAGCGCGAACGACTCCGCGCCGGCCGTCGCCCCGAGCACTCTCAGCAGGGCGGCGCGCGGGGCGTCCCCCTCGGCCTCGAGCCGCGCCGCCGCCAGCGCCGGGGTCCGCGGATCGCCGAGCCGCACGAGACCGTCCGCGACCGCCCCGTCGAGGGAGCCGCCGCCCGTGCCCAGCGCGTCGAGCAGCGCCTCCGCGGCGCCCTCCGGCCGGGCGAGGCCGACGGCGAGGGCCAGTCGCTCCTTGTCCGCCTTCCCGGCCGGGCAGGCGCGGAAGGCGGCGAGGATGCGCCCCCGGCCCTCCGCGTCGAGGAGCGGGTGGAGGTCCGGGGAGGCGACGAAGTCCGCTGCGCCGCTGTGCCGGAAGCCCGGGTCGGCGTCCGCCATGTGCTCGAGGAGGATGGCGAGCCGGGCCCGCGGGTCGTCCGGCCGCCCGTCGCCGGGAAGCGTCGCGGCCAGCCGCCGCACCGCGTCCACGACGCGGGTTGACGGCCCCTCGGCGGCCACGACGAGGAGGCTCCCTGGCCCCGCCACCGGCTCGTACTCCTCCCCCCGGCGGGTGAGGAACACGAGGAGGAGGACGTCGGCGGGCGGCGCCTCCCCATCCTCCGGCAGGCGGACGCGCACCGTGTCGCCGGCCGCGGCGGTCCCCCGGATGACCTCCGCGACGGCCAGCGCGCCGGGCTCCGCCGCGGCCCGCGCGAGCGCCACGAGGTCCGCCCGCCGCGTCATGTGCGCCAGGGCGTTGTCCTCCGGCCGCCCGGTGCGCGCGAACGCGTCGCCCCCGGCGAGGAGCGCCGCCAGCGCGGTCGTGATGAGTGCGGTTCTCATTTCACTTCGCCTCGTCGTGGATGAGGATGCGCCGGAGCCAGGCGATGGCCGGCGGGCAGAAGCGCTGGAACCCCGTCCCGGTGCGCATCCGCTCGTCGGTGCTGGAAGCCGCGGCCATGAGGTTGTTCATGCCGGCGAAGGCCAGGTGGTGGCTGGTGTTCGGGCTCAGGGAAGTGGCGCGGGTGAAGGGGTTCTCCTCGTGCGCGCCGCCGAACAGGCCCTTCTTCGGCGCGCCGTCCGGCACGAGCCCCAGCGAGTGCCCGATCTCGTGCGCGGCCACCGAGGACGCCTGGAGCGCCACCACCTCGACGGCGTCCATGATGTCGTCGTAGCGGGCGTTGTGGGTCGAGCTGCCGGACGTGGCCCGGTCGAAGGTGTCCGCGAGCACGTCGTCGTCGCTGGCGTGCTCCCCCACCGGCGTGCCGCCGTGGATGGCCACGAACTTCGCCGACACCGCCCGGAAGAACGGTTCCGTCGGGTTGCCGCCCCCGTCGTCGTTCCGGACGTTGACGTCCCCCTTCAGCATCCCGAGCAGGAAGATGCCCACCGTCCCGTCGTCGTTGATGTCCGCCTGCGAGTAGCGGTTCCGGGTGTCGTAGTAGGCCTTGCCCAGGGTCGTCGCTCCGACGAAGGTGTTCGAGTCCGCGCCTTCCGTCGCGCCGAGGGACAGCTCCGAGTACGCGTAGCCCGTGGCGCTGCCCTTGGCCGTGGAGTAGAGCGGGAGAGCGGACAGCGACCCCTGCTCGCCGGGCAGGAGGAACTCGATGTCCACGGCGCCGGCATCCGCGGTCCCGTCGGCGTCGATCTCGTAGCGCTCGCGGAGCAGCTCCCGCGTGCGCTCGAGGACCAGGCGCCGCATGATGGCGTTCGTGCCCGTGTCCGGCCCGTTGACGGCCGCGGCGGCCGCGGACGTCATGCTGGCGGTCGACAGGCCCACGAGCCGCAGAGTCTCGTCGAAGTCGGTCTTCCCGTTGCCCGAGACCGTGGTCGTGGCCCCCTGCAGCGCCGGGCTCGCCTGGGTGGAGAGCGTCGTCGTGTAGGCGTCGAGGTCCGCCCGGAGGACCCACGTGTCGCGGGTGCCGAGCGGGTCGAGGTCCCCGCCGTTCGTGGAGGAGGAGGTCTTCGCGGCCACGTCCACCGTGACCGTCGCGGCCGTCGCGGAGTTGGCGGCGTAGTCCTGCACCCCGAAGGTGAAGACGACGTCGTCCCCCGACGCGACGAGGCTGCTCGAGGGGACACGCCACTCCGCGTGCGTGTGCGTCACCGTGAAGTTCGAGGCGAGTTCGGTGCCCGCCGAACTCGAGCCCACGGCCGCGCTGCACTTCGCGGAGAACGTCGAGGGATCGATCCCCGCCCCGCCGTCGTCGGTGAAGTCCACGCGGAGCAGGAAACCCGACTGGTCGAGGTAGACGTCGAAGGCGCTCCACGTCGACCCGTGGTCCGTCGTGTGCGTGCCCGAGCCGTCCACGGAGGACGGCAGGTCCTCCACGGTCACGGCAGTGACGACCGGTACCGTGGCGTCGGTGCCCGACCCCGTGGTGAACGCATAGGCCGTCGAGGAGAACGCGTTGCCGAAGAGGTCCTTCACCCCTGCCCCCACCGTCGTCGTGTAGGTCGTGGAGGCGGACAGCTCCGTCTCCGGAGAGAGGGTCACCGTCTTGAGGTCGTCGGAGATGGCGATGTGGGCGCCGACCGTCGTGCTGCCCTGCTTGAACGTGATGTTCGACGCCGTCACCGTCTGGGGATCGATCTCCTCGCTGAACAGAAGGGTCACGGCGGTCGTCGTGTCGCGCCCGCTCGAGGATGCCGCCGGCGTGATGGAGGAGAGCGTCGGGGCCGTCGTGTCCGTGGTGCCGCCGGTCTTGTCGAGCGTGAAGGACTCCTGGTCCACCGTCAGGCTGCGGATGCCGTCGGGGACGAAGTTCACTCCGCCGATGGACTGCATGGCCGCGGGCATGCTGAGCACGTACTTGCCCTGGTTGTTGATCGCCAGATTCCCGCCCCCGGTGCGCGTGAACACGAGCCAGCGGTTGCCGGGGCCGAACGCCCGGGCGCCGTTGGCCGTCACGAAACCGCCGCTCTCGAACCAGACGACGTAGGCCGAGCTGTCGGAGGTCCCGTAGGTCACGGTGGACGTCTTCAGCGGCGCGGGCAGGAGCACGCAGGCGCTCACGAGGTTGATGGGCACCCCGGTGGCTCCGCTCGCCGGGACGGTCTTCACCAGAGCGTAGAAGTCCAGTTCGTCGACGGCGTACGAGTATCCGCCGGTGAGGGTCGCCGAGCCCCCGCCGGAGGCCGTGACCTTCACGTCGACGGCGGTGGGCCCGCTGGTGGAAGTCGCCGCCGGCTGGGGGACCGTGGTGACGATGGTGTTCTGGTCGATGACCTGTGTCCGGTAGGCGCGCTGCGTGCCGAAGTCCACGACGTCCCCCGCGGCGAACCCCGAGCCGTGGATGGTGACCCGCTCGCCGCCGAGGGTCTCCCCGGAGGCCGGGAGGACGCGGTTCACGCAGCGCGTGGATTCGCTCCTGACGTCGAACAGGCCGTTCCCGGAGGTGCCGGAGTTCCCGAGGCCGCCGGGGTTCGTGACCACGACGTCCCACGTCCCGGTGGTCGCGCTCCCCGTCACCGAGAGGTCCACGGCGATGGTCGTGCCGGAGACGACGGTGGCCGTGCCTGCCGAGACGCCGGAGCCGCCGGAGCGGCTCAGCGACACCGTCGCGCCGGTCATGAAGTCCGTGCCGGTGATCGTCACCGGCACCGTCCTCGTCGCCCCGCCGCTCCCGGTGCGGCCCGCGGCGCCGGGGCTCACCGCGGACACCGTGGGCGTCGCGCCGACGACGCGGAGGGCGTCCTCCAGGGTCCCCGCCCGGCCACCGTCCGCCGTCGAGTGGGACACCGTGAGATCCCGGAGCCCGGTGGCCGCATCGGTCGCCACGGAGGCCGACGCGGTGATCCGCGCCGAGTTCACGACCGTGACCGAGGAGAAGGTCACGCCGCTGCCGGAGGCCGACAGCGCCGCGCCGCTCCGGAAGTTGTGCCCGACGACCGTCACCGAGACGCTCGCCGCGCCCTTCCCGAGGGCGGGGTGGCTGAACCCGGTGACGACCGGGTCCGCCGGCAGCACCCGCAGCGCGCCGGTGAAGGTCTTCGGCGAGAGCACGGACGGGGTGATCGTCAGGTCCCGCGCGCCCACGGTCGCGGCGGAGGCCGCGGACACGTCGAGAGCGAGCGTCGTCGCGGAGACGTAGGTCGTGGAGTGGACGGTGACGTTGCTCCCGGACACGGAGACCGAGGTGCCGGAATCGAAGCCTGACCCCGTGAGCGTGACGGCCACGCGCGACTGGCCTGGCGAGAGGCCCGCCGGCGACACGGACGTCAGCTGCAGCTGCGGCGCGGTCACTTCGAGGCCCTGGGCGAGCGTCCCGGAGGCGCCCCCGGCGCCGGCGGGCTGCGTGAAGGTGACGTCGCGCTTCCCGAGCGTCGCCCCCGAGGCCACGGTGACGGATACGCTGGCGCTCGTGGAGGAGGCGACCGTGGTGGAGCCGAGCGTGAGCCCCGTGCCGGAGAAGGAGATGGCGCCGCCGGTCTGGAACTTCGTGCCGGTGACGGTCACGAGGACGCCGCTCGCGCCCTGCTCGACCGTGGTCGGGGACACCGCGGACACCGTGGGCGTCGCGGCCCGCACGAGGAGGGCGTCGGACAGCGTGGCCGAGGTCCCTCCCCCCGCCGCCGGGTGCGTGTAGCGCACGGGGAAGGAGCCCGCGGTGGCGCCGTCCGCGGCGCCCACGGTGACGCGCATCCGCGTCGAGGAGTCGAACGCCTGGGAGGACAGCGTGAGCCCGCTGGAGCCCGGCACGCTGATCGTCCCCCCCGCGTCGAAGTTGGTGCCCGTGAGCGTGATCTCCACCGAGGCGCCGCCGCAGGTGACGTCCCCGCCGGACACGTTCGTCAGCGTGGGGAACGGAAGGCTCACCGAGAGCCCGCCGACGAGCGTCGCGGCCGCCGCCCCCCCGTCCGCGGGCTGCGTGTAGGTGACGTTCCCCGTTCCCAGCGTGGCGCCGGCGTCCACGGAGTAGTCGACGAGGAACACGGTGTCGGAGGACCGCCGCGGGTTGGCGAGGTCCACGTCCGCCGTGGTCGACACGGCGCCGCCGGTCCGGAAACCCGTCCCGGTGAGCGTCAGCGTGCCCGAGGCCCCCCGCAGGACGGCGTTCGGGCTGACGTTGACCACCGTGGGGTCGGGGTAGCGCACGGGCAGCGCCGTCGCGGCGCTCGCGGCCGCGCCGCCGAGGCCGGTCGCCTGCGTGAACGTCACGGTCCGGTCCCCCACCCCCGCCGCGGAGGAGACGGTCACATCCGCGTAGGCGGAGGTCGCGCTGCTGACGGTGGTGGCGCCGAGGGACAACCCGGAGGTGGAGGCGATGGAGATCGTGCCGCCGGGTCGGAAGTTCGTGCCGGAGAGGGTGACGCGGCGGGCGCTCTCGCCCTGTTTCAGGGCGGAGGGAGTGAACGAGGCGACCGTGGGGCTCGGGGCGTGCACCTGGACGATGCCCGCCCCCGTCACCGGGTCGCCGCCGCCCGCGGTGGACTGGGTGAAGGTCACGTCCACCGGCCCGAGCACGGTGGACCAGGCATTCGATGGCGTCAGCGTGAACCGGAACTGCGTGGAGGAGTCGAGGTACGCGTTGCTCACCGAGAGCCCCGTGCTCGGGCTGAGGCCGATCGACCCGCCGGACCGGAACCCGGTTCCGGTGACGGTGATCTCGCGCGCCTGCCCCTGCACGACCGGCCCGCCGGTGGACCCCGAGATGGTGGGCAGCGGCGCCTTCACGGTGACGGCGCCGGACAGGGCCACGGGCTCGCCCTCGAGGACGGGGGGCACCAGCGTCAGGTCCCGCGCGCCGTAGGCGGCATGCGCCTCGACGGCGACGCCGAACTCGAGGCTGGTGGCGGTGGTCGAGCCGACGGAGACCACCGACACGCCCTCTCCCGAGACCACCACGGTGGACCCGGCGCGGAAGTTCGTGCCGGCGAGCGCCAGGGGCCTCGCCGTGTCGTCCTGACGGACGACGAACGACTGCGCGGTGAGCGTGGCCTCCGGGGCGAGGGTGACCTTCCGCTTCAGGGGCTTCGGGTACGCGACCTTGATCGAACCGCTCACGAGCGCGTCGGCGGCGCCGCCCGTCATCTCGAGCGTGTAGGTCCCGAAGCCCTTCGTCAGGCGGAACGCGGCGAGCGCGAACGCCGCCCCTCCGGGCATCCCGGACCCCGCCACCGGCGCCCCGTCCGGGTCGAGGAGACGGGCCGAGGCGAGCGGGCCGCCGGCCACCTTGGCCTTGACGGTCACGAGGGCGTCGTCGGCCCCGGTGAACTCCACGGTGGCCACGCCGCCGGCGGGGACGGGCAGCGCCTTCATCGCCGGGGCTTTCGGCATCTTGTACCTGGCGGCGATCGTGTAGGTGCCGGTGGTCGCGCCGGTGCTGCCGACGACGAGGGTCCAGAGCCCGGTCTGCCCGGCCGGGACCGGGAACTTCTTCAGCGCGAGCTTGCCGGTGCCGGCGCCCGTGAGGAACGCGCCGGGGGGCGCCTCCGTGAGGTCCGGGCGGTAGAGGCGCAGCGTCGGAAGGAGCGGCGCGACGGCGCTGACGGCGGCATCGAGGGTCGTCCCCCCGGCGATCTCCACGGTGAACGCATCCGTGTCTCCGTCGGCGGCGATGCCGGCGGTGACCACGTCCCCCGCCCGCAGCAGCACGCCGCGCGCCGCCCCCGGCACGGGGCCGGCGGCGAGCAGCGCCAGCAGGGCGACGAACACCGCGGGCGCCGTCCCGCGAACTCGCCTGGACATGGCCTCCTCCTCGACGGGGATGCTAGCACAGCGCGGCCGCGCGAGCCGCCCGCTCGTGACGGGCGCGCCCGCGCCATGGAACGTCCGCGGGGGGCGCGGCCCATCGCCCGCGGAGGCCGCCGTCGGCGCCCGCCCGCGTGCGACCCGCGGGGCGCGCGCCGGTACGTCCTCCGGAGGGTGTATCGGCATTCCGGGCCGGCTCCCCGCTCTCCGTTCCGGGGTGAACACCAATTACATATTGACATGTCTCGATGCGTATGCCATCCTGCCGGGAATGGCCGCCGTAGAGGACTACGTCCGGATCGGCAAGGCGCTCGCGGACCCCACCCGGGTCCGCATCCTCTGCGGACTGTCCGCGAAGGACCTGTGCGTGTGCGAGCTCGTCCAGCTCATGGACCTCGGCCAGCCCGCGGTCTCGCGCCACCTCGGGATCCTCCGGGACGCGGGGTTCGTGGAGGACGTCCGGGCGGGGAAGTACGTGAACTACCGGCTGCGGCGCCCCGCGCGCACCGCCTTCGCGGAAGCGGTCCTTTCGGCGCTGCTCGCGGGCCACGCGGCCGACCCCGCCCTGCGGGACCTGCGGCACCGGGCGCTCGTGGTGGACCGGGAGACGATCTGAACGAACCCCCCTTTCCCCAGACCAATCGAGTTATCGCGATATCGACATAGTGACATCCGAAGGAGGTCGGCCATGCTCATCGAGGTGTTCGGACCCGGATGCCCCAAGTGCAACCAGTCGGCGGAAACGGCGCGGGCGTTCCTCGCCGCCAGGGGCATCGACGGGGAGGTCGTGAAGTTCACGGACCTCGACGCGATGGTGTCCCGCGGCGTGCTCCGCACGCCCGCGGTGTTCGTGGACGGCGAGAAGGTCGTCGAGGGCCGCGTGCTCCGGGACAAGGACCTCGAGGCCCACCTGGAGCGGAAGAAGGGGTGACGCGGTGGACCGGAAGACGCGCAGCCTCCTGACGCTGGCCGGGATCGTCCTCGTCGTGATCGGGCTCGGCGTGTACCGCACCCGCCGGGCGGCAACGGCCGACGCCGCGGAGGAGGCGCCCGAACCGGGCCGCGGCCTGCCCGGCATTCTCGACTTCGGTCGCGGCGAGTGCGAGCCGTGCAAGCTGATGATGCCGGTCCTCGACGCGCTGGCGGAGAAGCACCTCGGCCGGATCGTCGTCCGCTACCTCGATACCAGGGTGCCGCGGAACGCGGAGCGGGCGGACCGGATGGGCATCCGCGTCATCCCGACGCAGATCCTCGTCGATGCCACCGGCGAGGAGGTCATCCGCCACGAGGGCTTCTGGCCGCTCGAGGACATCGAGATGGAACTGGAGGTGCTGGGTTGGATCCCGCCACGCTGAACCTGCTCGCCGCGGGGACCGACTGGGCGGCGGAGGCGGAGCGGCTCATCTCCGCCTCGCCGTGGCTGGCCCCGCTCGCCGTGTTCGCGGGCGGGATCCTCACCGCCGCGAACCCCTGCGTCCTCGCCACGATCCCCCTCCTCATGGCCTACGTGGGCGGCCGCGACGATGTCCGGTCGTTCCGCCGGGGCATCGCGCTGTCGCTCGCGTTCGTGACGGGGCTCTCCATCGCGTTCGCCGCCCTCGGCGTCATCGCGGCCCTCGCCGGGACGATGCTCGGCGACATCGGGTCGTTCTGGGACTACGCGATCCTCGTCGTGTGCCTGCTCATGGGGGCGCACCTCATCGGCCTGCTCGAGGTCCCGCTGCCGAGCGTCAACGTGACGCCGAAGTGGCGCGGGTTGCCCGGAGCCTTCCTCCTCGGCGGGCTCTTCGGCCTCGTGTCGACGCCCTGCGCGACGCCGATCCTCGTCGTCGTGCTGACCTACATCGCGGGCACCGGGGCCAGCGTCCCCTACGGCGCCCTGCTCCTCGTCGCCTACGCGCTGGGCCACAGCCTGCTCATCCTCGTCGCCGGCGCGTCCGCGAGCCTCGCGAAGGGGCTCGTGGCCTCGAAGGGCCTGGCCCGGGCGGGCCGTGCGCTGCGGTTCGCGGCGGGGTGCCTCATCGCCGGCGTCGGCGTCTGGCTGTTCCTCGGGAGAGCCTGAGATGCGGGAGCGCACGAAGTTCGCCCTGTTGGCCGGCGTCTTCCTCGCCGCCTTCTTCGTCCCCGTGACCCACCCACGGGTGCAGGGCGCGATCCTCGAGATGTTCGGAATGCTCCGGGAGTACGCCCGCGAGCACGTCCTCACCTGCCTCGTGCCGGCGTTCTTCATCGCCGGCGCGATCGCCGTCTTCCTCTCCCAGGGGGCGGTGATGAAGTACCTCGGGGTGACGGCCAACAAGTTCGTCGCCTACACCGTGGCGTCGGTGTCGGGGACGATCCTCGCCGTCTGCTCCTGCACCGTCCTGCCGCTGTTCGCGGGCATCTACAAGCGCGGCGCGGGACTCGGGCCCGCGTCGGCGTTCCTCTACTCCGGCCCCGCCATCAACATCCTGGCCATCGTCCTGACGGCCCGCGTGCTCGGGCTCGAGATCGGCGTCGCCCGCGCGGTGGGGTCCATCGGCTTCGCCTTCCTCATCGGCCTCCTCATGGCGGTGATCTTCCGGAAGGAGGAAGCGGCGCGCGCCGCCGGGCCGGACCCGTTCGCCGCCGGCGGCGACGGCCCGCCGCTCTCGCGGTCCGCGACCTTCGTCGCGGCCATGGTCGGCCTCCTCATCTTCGCCGCCTGGGGCCGGCCGAAGGAGCCCGTGGGCTTCGCCGAGACGATCTGGCGCGTGCACTGGTACGTGGCCGGCGCGTTCCTCCTGCTCGTCGTGTTCCTCGCCTTCCGGTGGTTCGACCGCGATGGTCGCGCGGACTGGCTGCGGGAGACGTGGAGCTTCGTGAAGTCCATCCTGCCGCTGCTCTTCGCGGGGGTCCTGGCGGCCGGCCTGCTCCTCGGGCGTCCGGGCACCGATGCCGGCCTCATCCCCGCGAGGTGGATCGAAGGGCTCCTCGGCGGGAACTCGCTCTTCGCCAACTTCTTCGCGGCGTTCGCGGGCGCGCTCATGTACTTCGCCACCCTGACCGAGGTCCCCATCCTCCAGGGCCTGCTCGGCCAGGGCATGGGCAAGGGGCCCGCGCTCGCCCTCCTGCTCGCCGGGCCCGCGCTGTCCCTCCCGAACCTGCTCGTGATCCGCAGCGTGCTCGGGACGAAGAAGGCGCTGACCTTCGCCGGACTCGTGGTCGGCCTCTCCACCATCGCCGGGGTCATTTTCGGAGCCGTCGCCAGATGAACGAGACACCTGCCTGCCGCTGCGCCTGCGGCGCCGGACCGAGCATGGTGTTCGCCTGCTCGGGAGCCGCCGACGTCGGAGCCGTCACGGACCTCGCGGCGCGCGAGGTCATGAGGGAGCGCCGGGCGTTCATGTGCTGCACCGCGGCCATCGCCGCGCGCATCGAGGGCATCACCGCGAAGGCCCGCAGCGCCCGGCGCATCGTGGTGCTCGACGGATGCCCGGAGCGGTGCGCCCGGAAGATCCTGGAGCAGGCCGGCTTCCCGGACTTCGACGCTCTCGAGCTCTCCGGACTGGGCATGCAGAAGGGACGGACACCCCCCACCACGGACGCCGTCGGCCTCGTCCTGGCGCGAGTCCGCGCGCTTCTCCCGCTTCCCGGAGAGCCGGGGGCCGCCGGCAGGGCCTGATTCCGAGCGAGCCACGGCCGCTCAGGAGGGATCGCGATCCCCGGCTCGGCGGCGGTCCCGCCCGGGACACCGACACCCCGGACCACCGCGCCCGGTGGCGTGGGAGTTCACCCCGGGCTCAGCGGCCCCCGGCCGGCCGAGCCTCGTGGACCGAGACCTCCGGCATCGAGGACAGGGCCCGGGCCGGCACGAGGCGGACGTCGAACCCCCGGCGTGCCCGCAGGTATGCCTCGAAGACGGCCGCGGCGCCCCTCGTGCTGACGAGGCGGACGTCGCTCCGGGTCGCGAGGGCGGTCCCGATGTCCGCCAGCCCCTGGCGTTCCATTGCCGCCTCGACCGGGGGGGTGAGCCAGAGCCAGGAGAGCGGCACCCGCCGGATGCCCGGGGAACGGGAACCCGGGGCGAACGGCGGAGAGTGCTCGTAGGGGAAGCCGCGGAAGACGCAGTGGACGACACCGGCACCGGCGATCTCCGCCTCCGCCGCCCGCAGGGCCGCGACCCGGCCCCGGTTCTCGGCGTCGATGTCGTACGCCAGTCGAAGGACGTACAGCCCCGCCACGACGAGCGCCGCGAAGGCCCCCGCCACGCCGAGGCGCGCGCCGGGGAGCCGCGGGCGCCGGCCGGGCGGCGTCTCCGGCGCGAAGAGGGGGAATGCGGCGGCGGCGAAGAGCAGCGGCGTCAGCACCCGCTCGGGAGTCTTCCGGAACACGGCGAGGTAGACGACCGCGCCGGCGAGCAGCGCGAGGAAGACCGCCCCGGCCAGGCGGGACCGGCCCGTCATCGAGAACCAGCATGCGATCCACGCCGCCAGCACGGCCGCGACGCAGAGGCGGTAGTTCCACAGGAGCGACCGGAGGTGCTCTCGGACCGCTCCGTAGCGGCGCGGCAGACGGTCGGCGAAGTCCGCGATCCGGCGGAGGACGACCTCGTCGCGGAAGGTGGGCTCGGCGAAGAAGAAGCTCCGGAAGAGCCGGAGGTCCTCGGCGCTCCAGCCGACCTCCGCGAGGACGGGCCGGAGGGCCTCCGGGTCCGAGAGGCGGCTCGTGTCGAGCAGGTTGACGTAGAGGTCGTTCAGGCGGTGCCAGCGCTCCCAGCCTTCGCCCCGGTAGAGACGCCGGTCGACGGCCTGCGACACCAGGACGATCGCCAGCACGGTCAGTCCCACGGCGGCGAGCGCCTTCACCTGGCGCAGGCTGGCGACGGAGAGCGCCAGCGGCGCCAGCCACGCGGCCTGCGCCATGAACGACGAGGGGCGCAGGAGGTAGCCGAGGCCGACCAGGAGCGCGGCCGCCGCGAGTGCCCGGCGCGACCGCGAACCCGTCCAGAGGTGGTGGAGGAGGAGCAGGGCCCCGGCGATCCCCGCCGCCATGCTCGTGCTCGTGAACGAGAGCCGCAACAGGTGCAGCATCGTGAAGAGCGCCAGGACGACCCCCAGCGCGAGCCACCGCAGCGCCCTCCTCGGCACCGAGAGGAACGCATGGAGGAGCGCCCAGAGGCCGAGCCACTGCACGACGACGAGCAGCAGTGGGTAGAACGGGACCGAGGGGAACGCCGAGCCCGCCCACGCCAGGGGCACGGTGAGCAGCCCCGACATGACGGCGATCCGTGGCTCCGGCTCCCCCGTCGTCCGGCCCGTCACGAGATCGGACATCTGGGCATCGTCGTTGACGGCGTAGAGGGGGGTCAGGGCCAGCCCGAGGACGAGGAGGACCCCCGCGGAGATGAGACCGCTTCGCAGGATCCTGCCCGCCGCGCCGAAGGACGCCAACACTGAACGGGGCATGCCCTCACCTCGCCCGCCGGGACCGCTGCCGGGACAGACGTTAACGACTGTCCCCGGCGCGGGCAAGGGCCGGACGCGCCCCCGGACTTGTGCGCCCCCCGGGGGCATGCGAGAATCCGCCGCCCCGGCAGGAGGTGCGACCCCCGTGAAATGCTCCGTCGTCATACCCGTCTACAACTCCCGCGACTCCCTCCCGCGGGTCGTGAGGGGCATCTTCGGCGTCTTCGCCTCGCGACGGGAGGCGCTGGAGGTGGTCCTCGTCAACGACGGCAGCCGGGACGACTCGTGGGGCGCGATCCGGGAACTCGCGGCCGGCGACGAGCGGATCGTCGCCCTCAACCTGATGCGCAACTTCGGCGAGCACAACGCCGTGATGTGCGGGCTGAACCACGTCAGCGGCGACGTGGTCGTCATCATGGACGATGACGGCCAGAACCCGCCGGAGATGATCCCCCGGCTCCTCGACGAGTGGCAGAAGGGTTTCGACGTCGTCTACGGGCATTACGAGCGGAAGCGGCACCACTGGTTCCGCAACCTGGGCAGCCGGTTCAACGACCGGGTCGCGACGGTCCTGCTCGGCAAGCCCAGGGACCTCTACCTCTGCTCCTTCAAGGCGCTCTCCCGGGCGCTCGTCGACGAGATCGTGCGCTACACCGGTCCCTACCCCTACGTGGACGGCCTCGTGTTCCGCAGCACCCGGAACATCGGCACGGTGCTCGTCGAGCACAGCGCCCGGAGCGAGGGCCGCTCGGGCTACACGCTCCGGAAGCTCCTGCGGCTGTGGCTCAACATGTCGACGAACTTCTCCCTCCTGCCGCTCCGGCTCTCCGTCTTCATCGGGCTCCTCGCCTCCCTGGCGGGCTTCGTCCTGGGAGTGGCCTTCGTCATCGAGAAGCTCCGGCATCCCGAGATCCCCGTCGGCTGGGCGTCGCTCGTCGTGGCCGTCGTCACGTTCTCCGGCATCCAGCTCCTCGTCCTGGGGGTGATCGGGGAGTACCTGGGCCGCCTGTTCCTCACCCACAACAACACGCCGCAGTACATCCTCCGGGAGCGGCACGGCCACCCGCGGGCGGCGGATGGCGGGGCGGGGCGGGCGCCGAGCGACGAGGGCCGGGTTCAGAGCGCCGCGAGGAACTCGTCGTAATCGCGGATGTAGTCCGCGGGGTCGTAGGGCGCGGACGCGAACACCAGCAGGACCGCGTCCGGCGTGTGGCGGTACTGGACGGCCCACACCATCGGCGGCACGTAGACGCCGAGGCTCGGGCCGTCGAGGACCATCTCCTCCCGGTGCGTCCCGTCGTCCACGAGGAGCGAGCAGGAGCCCTTCACGCAGACGAGGAACTGCTCGCACTCCCGGTGGGCGTGCTCGCCCCGCACCTCGCGGCTCGGCACGCCGTGGACGAGGAAGAACCGCGCCGGACGGAAGGGGACGTGCTTCCCGAACTCGCCGACGGCCAGGTTGCCCCGGATGTCCTCGACGAAGGTCAGGCGCTGGCGGAGCACCCCGCGCACCACGGACTGTCCCGCTTCTCCCGCCGGGGCCGCCCCGGCCGCCCTGCCTCCGGCCGGCGTGCGCGTGTCGACGTAGCCGACGATGGCGGCCGGATTGCCGGTGACCACCGCGTTCGGCGGCACCGAGCGGGTGACGACGGCCCCGGCGCCGACCATCGCCCCGGCGCCGATCGTGAGCCCCGGCAGGATCGTGGCGTTCGCCCCGATGCTGGCCCCGCGCTTCACGGTGGTGACCGCGAAGTGCTCCGGCCGGACCTTGCTCCGTGGATGGAGGTCGTTCGTGAAGGTCGCGTTCGGCCCCACGAACACGTCGTCCTCGAGCCGGAGCCCGTCCCACAGCTGCACGCCGCACTTCACCGTGACGCGGTCCCCGAGGACCACGTCGTTCTCGACGAACACGTGGTCGCAGAGGTTGCAGTCCTCTCCGATGACCGCGCCCGGGAGGACGTGGACGAAGGCCCAGACCCGCGTCCCGCGGCCGATCCGCGGCGACTCACAGATGGCGTTCGGATGAACCTGGTGGTCCATCTTCGGACCTCCCCGCGTAGTCGGCACGGCAGCGGACGATGCCCGTCGGCCGCGCCTTGGTGTTCTCGAAGGCCCGCCAGACGTAGGAGCCGATGATGCCGAGGCCCAGCGAGTTCAGACCGGCGAAGAACGAGATGAGCAGGACGGTCGCGGCGTAGCCGGGGACGGGAATGAGCCCGGACAGGCGGGCGACGAGCACGACCGCCGAGAACGCGACGGACAGCAGAACGCCCAGCAGGCCGAAGGAGACGAGAAGGCGGACCGGCAGGTCCGAGAAGGAGAAGATGCTGTCCGTCAGGTACCTGAGTTTCCTGCGGACCGTCCACGCGCTCCGACCGTGGCGGCGGAGCCGGCGGTCGTAAGGTACGGCCTCGCGGCGGTAGCCCAGCCAGAACAACTGTCCGACGAGCGAGGTGTTCGCCTCCCGGAACTCGAGCAGGCGGTCGCGCACCTCGGCCGTGCAGCCGAAGGCGTCCACGCCGCCGGAGGGGATCTCGCGGACGATGAACCGCCGGTAGAGACCCCAGAACAGCCGCGAGGCGACGCGGGACGGCAGCGGGTCCTCCCGCCGGCGGCGGGTGCCGACCACCACGTCCACGGCGCCGGTCGCGAGACGGCGGAAGAACTCCAGGACGAGTTCGGGCGGCTCCTGGAGGTCGGCGGCCATGATGGCGACGTGGGCGCCCGTGGCGTGCGCGAGGCCGACCCGGATCGCGGCGAACGAGCCGAAGTTGCGGGACAGGAGCAGAAGGACCGAGGCGAACCGCCGCCCGGGCAGGGCTCTCTCGAGGACTTCGTGGGAGCGGTCCGGGCTCCCGTCCACGATGAAGACGGCCTGCAGCGATCCGTCGAGGCGGGCCGCGATCCCCTCGATCGCGTCGAGGAGCTCCGGCAGCGACGCCTCGTTGCGGTACACGGGCACGATCAGGGAGTACATGGTCCGCCTCGCCAGGCGTTGCAGGCGTCGATGACCCGCTCCACCTCCGCGTCGCCGAGGAAGGGGTGGATGGGCAGGGAAACCTCGGAGGCCGCGATGGCCCTGGCCCTCGGTAGGCCGCCCACGACTTCGCACGGGCCCGGCGCCGCGGAGAGCGCCGCCTGGTCGGGGATGGGCACCGGGTAGTGCTCTCCGGTGAGGATCCCGAGCAACTCGAGGTGCGCGCGGAACGCGGCCCGGTCGCCGGGGACGAGCACCGGGAACAGGTGCCAGACGCCCTCCGACCCCGCGGGGATCGGCAATGGGCGGACCACGGCGGGGTCGAGCCCCGCCCGGTAGCGCGCGGCCACCCGGCGCCGCGCGGCGGTGAACTCGTCGAGCAGGGGCAGGAGCGCGTCGCGCAGGATCGCCGCCTGCAGCTCGTCGAGGCGGCTGTTGAGCCCGAGGTGCTCGTGGCGGTAGCGGCCGCTCTGGCCGTAGTCCCTGAGACTCCTCGCCCTCGCCGCGATGGGGGGGTCCGCGGTGAGCAGCGCGCCGCCGTCGCCGAGGGCCCCGAGGTTCTTGGTGGGGTAGAAGCTGACGGCCGCGACCTGTCCCACCGTGCCGACGCCCCGGTCGCCGCCACGGGCATCGATCGCCTGCGCGCAGTCCTCGACGATCCGCAGACCGTGGCGGTCGCGCAGCCCCTGGAGGCGCGCCAGGTCGAGCGCGTGTCCGTAAAGGTGGACGGGGACGAGGAAACGCGTCCGCGGCCGGCGCCGCAGGAACTCCTCGCAGGCGTCGAGATCCACGAGCCCGCTCTCGTCCACGTCGACGAACGCCGGCCGGCCGCCCGCGCGGAGGATGGCGAGCGTGGTCGCGAAGGCGCTGAGGGGGGTGGTCAGCACCGTCTCCCCGGGGGCGAGCCCCAGGGCGCGCAGGCCGATCTCGATCGCGTCGAGCCCGTTGCCGCAGCCGACCGCGTGGGACAGCCCCCAGCGGGCGGCGAGAGCGGTCTCGAACGCCGCGACCTCCGGCCCGAGGATCAGGCGCCCGCTGCTCCCCACCCGCTCCAGGGCGCCCTGCGCCCGGCCGCGTATCCGCTCCCACTGGGCCCGGAAGTCGTTGAGGACGACGGGTTCGGGGCGGGCCGGGGCGGGCGGACGATCCGTCGCGGACATGGGGCCTCACGCCGCCGCCGCGTGGCCACCAGCGGCCCGGGCGGAGGCTGCCGTGGAAGATAACGGACCGGGGGCCGGCGCGGATCATTTCCGGCCCCCGCCCCCCGCCACGGCCTCGTCGGGGATGACCCGGGACGCGGCGGACTATCCGAGCGGCTTCGGTTCCGCCAGGAACGCGGCCAGGAGGTCCGCGGCGGCGCCCAGGTCCTTCTGGTTCAGCATCTCCACCACCGAGTGGACGTAGCGCGTGGGCACCGACAGCGTGATCGCCGGCTTGCCCTCGCGGGCCATCTGGATGGCCCCGGCATCCGTGCCGCCGCGCGGCAGGATCTCCAGCTGATGGCGGATCCGCTTCGCCGTCGCGATCTGTCGCATCTTCTGCACCAGGCCGGGATGGGAGATGGACGCGCCATCCATGACCTTGATGGCGACGCCCTCGCCCAGGCGGGAGATGTGGTCCTTCTTGTCCACGCCCGGCACGTCACACGCCAGCGTCACGTCCACCGCCACGCCGAGGTCGGGGTCCACGCCGAAGGCCGCGCCGCGGGCGCCGCGCAGCCCCACCTCCTCCTGGGAGGTCATGACCGCGTAGACGTCGTGGTACACGGACTTCGCCCGCTGGAGGGCGCGGATGATGACCCACAGCGACACGCGGTTGTCGAGCGCCTTGCCGGTGGCGACGTCGCCCCAGTGCGCGAACCGCTGGGCGAGGGTGACCGGCGTGCCGATCTCCACCTGCTCCTTCACCTCGTCCACGGGGAGGCCGAGGTCGACGAAGAGATCCTCGACGTCGGGGAGCTTCTTCTTCTCCTCTTCCTTCATGATGTGGACGGGCTTGGTGCCCACGAGCCCGAGGAGCCGCCGCTTCTTCCCCATCACGAGGACCCGCTTCGCGAAGAGGACCTTCGCGTCGAAGCCGCCGACGGGGTTCAGCCGCAGGAAGCCGTTGTCGTCGATGTGCCGGACGAGGAAGCCGATCTCGTCCATGTGGCCCGCCAGCATGATCTTCTTCCGGCCGGTCCGGCCGCTGCCCCGCTTGAAGGCGATGAGGTTCCCCATCGCGTCGGTGCGGATCTCGTCCACGAGTCCCGCGAGCTCGTTCTCGCACAGGGCCCGCACTTCACCTTCGAACCCGGACGGCCCGCAGGCCTCGGACAGCCTCTCCAGAAGGTCCATGAGTGGTCTCCCGTCGTGTCGGCGCGGGGGACATTCTTACAGGTCCCCCGCGGACCCGCCTGCGGGAATCCCTTGGGCGCCCGGGCGGCGGGGCCGGACACTTTGCCGTTTTGCGGCCCGATGGAGGCCCCCGATGTCCCCCACGCCCCGCGTGCGATTCGCCCCTTCGCCCACCGGCTATCTCCACGTCGGCGGGGCGCGCACCGCGCTGTTCAACTGGCTCTTCGCCCGCAGCACGGGCGGCACGTTCATCCTCCGCATCGAGGACACGGACCGCGCCCGCTACCAGCCCGAGGCGCTCGCCGAGATCTACGAGAGCCTCCGCTGGCTCGGGCTTCACTGGGACGAGGGCCCCGGCGCGGGGGGCGCGTGCGGCCCCTATCTGCAGTCGGAGCGCCTGCCGCTCTACAAGGAGCACGCTGACCGCCTCGTCGCGGAGGGCAAGGCCTACCGCTGCTTCTGCACCTCCGAGCGCCTCGCCGCCGTGCGGGAGGCCCAGGAGAAGGCGAAGCAGGCCCACGTGGGCTACGACCGCCACTGCCGGGACCTGCCCGCGGAGGTCGTCCGGGAGGCCCTCGCGGCGGGCACGCCGCACGTCGTCCGCCTGAAGGTCCCCGCGGACGGGCGGACCGTGGCATTCACCGACGGCATCCGCGGCCGCATCGAGTACCAGGCCGAGGTGCTCGACGACCTCGTCCTGCTGAAGTCCGACGGCTACCCGACCTACCACCTCGCCAACGTGGTGGACGACCACCACATGGGGATCACCCACGTGCTGCGGGGCGACGAGTGGATCGCCTCCACGCCGCGCCACATCCTCCTCTACGAGGCGTTCGGCTGGGACCTGCCGGCGTTCGCCCACCTGCCGGTGATCCTGTCGCCGGACGGCGGGAAGCTCAGCAAGCGCAAGGGCGCCGCCTCGGTCATGGACTACAAGGCGGACGGCCTCCTGCCCGAGGGGCTCTTCAACTTCCTCGCGCTCCTCGGCTGGGCCCCCGGCGACGACCGGGAGAAGATGACCCGCGAGGAGATGGTGCGGGCCTTCTCGCTCGACCGCGTGGGCGCCAAGCCCGCGGTGTTCGACGAGGAGAAGCTCAGCTGGATGAACCAGCAGTACATGATGGAGAAGACCGCCGAGGCGCTGCTGCCGGCGGTCGAGCCGTTCTTCGTGGGGGCGGGGCTCACGTCCCCCGGCGACCCGCGGCTTCCCGCGGTCGTCGCCCTCATGAAGAGCCGAGCCCGCCGCCTGAAGGAGATGGCGGAGTCCTCCGGCTACTTCTTCCGCGACCCCGTGGCCTACGAGGAGAAGGCCACCGCGAAGCACTTCGGGGCGGGCGCCGCGGACCTCGTGGCGGACCTGCGGGCGACCCTCGCCGCTGCGCCGGAGTTCTCCGCGAAGGCGCTCGAGGAGACCTACCGCGCGAAGGCCGAGGCGCTCGGCGTCTCCGCGGGGAAGATCATCCACCCCACCCGCCTCGCGGTGTCCGGGGTGTCGTTCGGACCGGGGCTCTTCGAGCTGCTCGAGGCCCTGGGCCGCGAGACCGTGCTGCGGCGCATGGACGCCGCCGCCGAGTGGATCCGAAGGAAGGGGGCCTGAGACCATGCCCGACGCCGACCGCCCGCTGGACTTCATCCGCGAGATCGTGAAGAGCGAGCTGGCCGCCGGGAAGCACCCCGGCGGCATCGTGACGCGATTCCCGCCGGAGCCCAACGGCTTCCTTCACATCGGCCACGCGAAGGCGATCTGCATCGACTTCGGCATCGCCGAGGAGTTCGGGGGCCGGTGCCACCTGCGGATGGACGACACGAACCCGCTGAAGGAGGAGCAGGCCTTCATCGACGCCATCCAGGAGGACGTCCGCTGGCTCGGCTTCGACTGGGGCGACCACGAGTACTACGCCTCGGACTACTTCGACCAGCTCTACGAGTGGGCCATCCTCCTCGTGAAGGCCGGGAAGGCCTACGTGGACGACCAGTCCGCCGACGAGATCCGGCGGACGCGGGGCACGCTGACGCAGCCCGGCGCGGAATCCCCCTTCCGCCACCGTCCGGTCGAGGAGAACCTCGACCTCCTCGAGCGCATGAAGCGCGGCGAGTTCCCGGAGGGCGCGCGGGTGCTCCGGGCGAAGATCGACATGGCCTCGCCGAACCTGAACCTCCGGGACCCGGTCATGTACCGGATCCTCCACGCCACGCACCACCGGTCCGGCGACAAGTGGTGCATCTACGCCATGTACGACTGGGCCCACGGGCAGTCCGACGCCATCGAGGGCATCACCCACTCGCTGTGCGACGTGTCGTTCGAGAACCACCGCCCCCTGTACGAGTGGTTCCTCGACAACCTCCCCGTCCCGTCGCGGCCCCGGCAGATCGAGTTCGCCCGCGGCAACATCACGTACACGGTGACCAGCAAACGTTTCCTCCGCCGCCTGGTGGAGGAGGGCCACGTCCGCGGCTGGGACGACCCCCGGATGCCCACCCTGCGCGGGCTCCGCCGGCGCGGGTTCACGCCCGCGTCGATCCGGCGCTTCTGGACCGAGGTGGGCGTCGCGAAGCGGGAGAACAACATCGAGTACGAGCTCCTCGAGCACTGCCTGCGGGAGGAGCGCAACCGGACGGACGTGCGGCGCCTCGCGGTGCTCGACCCCCTGCGGCTCGTCATCACCAACTGGCCCGGGGGGCAGGTCGAGGAGCTGTCCGCCACGAACAACCCCGAGGACCCCGGCGCCGGCACGCGGAAGATCCCGTTCTCCGGCGAACTGCTCATCGAGCGCGAGGACTTCATGGAGGATCCGCCGAAGCAGTTCTTCCGCCTCGCGCCGGGGCGCGAAGTACGGCTGCGCTGGGCGTACTTCGTCACCTGCCGCGAGGTCGTGAAGGACGCCGCGGGGAAGGTCGTGGAGCTGCGCTGCACCTACGATCCCGCCACGCGCGGCGGCGACGCGCCGGACGGACGCAAGCCGAAGGCCACCCTGCACTGGGTCTCCGCACCGCACGCGGTGAACGCGGAGGTGCGCCTTTACGACCGCCTCTTCGCGGTGGAGAACCCGCTGGGCGCGGCGGAGGACGACGCGGCGTTCCTCGCGAGCCTCGCCCCGAGCTCGCTGACCGTCCTGGCGGGCGCGAAGGTGGAACCGTCGCTCGCGGCGGTGGAACCCGGCTTCCTCTGCCAGTTCGAGCGCCTCGGCTACTACTGTGCCGACCCGGATTCGAGGCCGGCGGCCCCGGTGTTCAATCGGACCGTGACGCTGAAGGACACCTGGGCGAAGATCCGGAAGAAGAGCGGCCCGGAGGGTTAGGCCCGCCGGCGCCCCGCCGGGAAGGGAGGGTGCCGTGACCGATCGGAGAAAGCACGCCGTCCGGGTGCGGACCGACGTGGGCGCCACCATGCCGGACGGCGTCCGCCTGAGCAACGACGTGTACCTGCCGGAGGGCGTGGACCGGGCGCCGGTCGTACTCATCCGGACGCCCTACAACAACGCCGACCCCGTGAAGAAGATCCCCCTCGCGCGGCGGTTCGCGGAGGCGGGCTATGCGGTGGTCGTGCAGGACGTCCGCGGCCGCTACGACAGCGAGGGCGTCTGGGAGCCGTTCTTCTCCGAGGCCGCGGACGGTCTCGCCACGCAGGCGTGGGTGGCGGAGCAGGACTTCTGCGATGGCTCCATCGCCGCCCTCGGGCGATCCTACGAGGGCTACGCGGCGTGGATGGCGGCGTTCCCCCACCACCCCGCGCTCAAGGCTCTCGTGCCGATCGTGGCGCTCCCGGACCCCGTCGTCAACGTGCCGTGGATGAACGGGTCGCCCTTCTGGAACATGATCGTGTGGGCGCTGTTCGTGCACGGCCGCACGAACCAGGACACGGCGCAGCACGCCTGGGAGCCGTTGTACCGGGCGCGGCCCCTCGACCGCCTGGACGAGCGCCTCGGCTTCACGAGCCACGCATGGCGCGACTGGATGGCCCATCCGCTGAAGGACGCCTACTGGGAGCGCGGCTGCTACATGCACCGGATGGCGGAACTGGACATCCCCGCCCTGCACGTCTCCGGGTGGTACGACGACGACGGGATCAGCACGTTCGCCAACTACCCGACGGCGCGGCGGGTCTCGAAGGCGCCCGACGGGCAGTACCTGCTCGTGGGGCCGTGGCCGCACGCCACGAACACGAAGTGCATCATCCCCGGCGTGGACTTCGGGCCGCGGGAGACCATCGACTTCGAGGGGTACGTTCTCGACTGGCTCGACATGGTGCTGCGCGGGCGGCCGGAGCGCTGGGGCGCGCGGGGCCGCGCCCGCGTGTTCCTCATGAACCGCAACGAGTGGGCCGACTACCCCGACTGGCCGCCGCCGGGGACGAAGGAGGCCGCCCTGTACCTCGCGTCCGGCGGCCGGGCGAACTCGCTCCTCGGCGACGGGACGCTGGAGCCGGCGCCGCCGAAGGGCGGGGCCGATTCCGACGGCTACGTCTACGACCCCGACGACCCGACGCCGTACCTCTACGACGCGGGCACGCTCCAGGTGGGCGGCCCCTTCGACGCCCGGCCCGTGGAGCGGCGCGACGACGTCCTGTGCTACACCACGGCGCCGCTGAAGGAGCCGCTGACGCTGTGCGGACGGGTCTTCGCCGAGCTGTTCGTCTCCTCCTCCGCGGAGGACACGGAGTTCTGCGCGAAGCTCGTGGACGTGCACCCCGGCGGGCTGGCGCGGCAGTTGTGCGACGGCAACGTGCGGCTGGCGCTGCGCGACTCGCTCGCGAGACGGGAGCCCGTGCCGCCCGGCGAGGTCGTGAAGGTCCGCATCGACCTGTGGGCCACCGGCGTCGTGCTCCCCCCGGGCCACCGGCTGCGGCTCGAGGTGGCTTCGGCGGCGGTGCCGAAGTTCGCGGCGCACACGAACACCCTCGAGGACCCGGGCGGCGCGGCGCGGGTCGTCGTGGCGCGCAACCGCGTGTTCCACGACCTGCCGCGCCCGTCGCGGCTGCTGCTGCCCATCCTGCCGGAGGAGGCCCGCAAGTGAGGCTGACGGACGCGGAGAAGCGGACGCTCGACGGCGTCGAGGGTCCGGTGCAGGCGAAGGCCCTCGACCACGTCGTGCAGCTCGGCGACGCCTTCGGGGCCGAGCGGCTCGTGGACGTGTCCTACGTGCACTACCCCGCGGAGATGGCGATCTACCGCGGGTCCGTGGAGGAGGTCGCCGAGTACGCCGAGACCGGCGCGCGGGTCGCCGTCCCGACGACGACCTCCACGCTGGCCTGCGACCTCGACCGCTGGCGCGACGCGGGCTGCCCGGCGAAGCTGGCCGCGCTCCAGGCGCGGGTCGTGGACGCCCATCGGAAGATGGGCGTGCTCGGCACCTACACCTGCACGCCCCAGCTGCTCGGGTTCGCGCCGGTGAAGGGCGCGAACATCGTCAGCGTCGAGTCCTCGGCCATCGTGTACTTCAACTCGGTGCTCGGCGCGCGGACGAACCGGGGCGGGTTCCTCACGCGGTACTCGGCCGTCACCGGCAAGTACCCCCTGATGGGCTACCTCCGCCCCGAGAACCGCCGGGGGACGCACCTCGTGCGCCTGCGGCTGTCGCCGGCGGATCTCCCCACCGACACCGACTTCTCGGCGCTCGGCTTCGTGGCCGGGCGCGTCGCGGGGAGCGAGGTGCCGGTGTTCGACGGGCTCCCCCCGCCGGGCCCCACGGGCCTCCTCGCCCTCGGCGCGGCGCTGGCCACGACGGGGTCCGTGACGCTGTTCCACGCCCCGCCGTGGACCGCGGAGGCGCCCTCCGTCGAGGCGGCCTTCGCCGGGGCGGCCCCGAAGCGGGAGGTCGAGGTGTCCCGACGGGACCTCGACGCGGTGTACGACGAACTCACGACGGTCCGCGCCGGCGAGGCCGTGGACTTCGTGACCCTCGGCTGCCCGCACCTCACGCTGGACGGGATCTCGGGGATCGCGGAGTTCTTCCGGTCGACGGGGGCACGGGTGGCCCCGGGCGTCCGGCTGTGGGTCTGCACGAACCGCATGACGCGGGCGGCGGCGGCGTGGGAGGGCGCGGTGGCGGCGATCGAGGGCGCGGGCGGCCTCGTCGTCGCCGACTCGTGCCCGGTGGAGAGCCACATGCGGATCTCCACCTGCCGGGAGCACGGGCTCTCCGTGCCGCAGGTCGGGGCGATGGTCACGGACTCCGCCAAGATGGCGCGGTACGTGGGGGACCTCATCGGCTGCCGGACGGCGCTGGCGCCGCGGGCGCGGTGCCTCGCGGCGGCGGTCTCCGGCCGGTTCGAGGGGCGCTGAGATGGGTGCGACCGGGAAGGTGTGGCGGGCGCGGGGCGTGGTGCGGGGGCGGGCGGAGGGCGAGGCGCTCGTGTGCGCGAAGCCCTTCTCCTTCCTCGGGGACGTGGACATGGACACCGGCGAGATCATCGCCCGCGGCCACCCGCTCCTCGGGCAGTCCATCGCCGGGAAGATCATGGTCTACCCGGAGACGAAGGGGTCTTCGGGGGGCTGCGTCGTCCTCATGAGCCTCGCCCGGGTCGGGCGCGCCCCGGCGGCGATCGTCCTCACGAGACCCGCCGACTTCAACATCGTGGAGGGCGCCATCCTCCTCGGGATGCCGCTCCTCGCGGAGCCCGAGGGCGACCTGCTCGCCGAGATCCGCAGCGGCGACCGCCTCCTCGTGGACGCCGCCGCGAACGAGATCCGCCGCCCCCCTCCCCCCGAACCCCCTCACACCGGTGCCAGGTCAGATTCGAAGGACTCGCAGGGCCCTGCCGGCGCCCGGGTCCGGCAACCCCTCAGAATCTGACCTGGCACCACCGTTACTGCCGGCGCCCGGGTCCGGCGACCCCTCAGAATCTGACCTGGCACCACCGTTAGGGGCACCAGCGTTGGGCATCGGTGTCAGGGGCGATGGCGGGCGGGTTCCCGAAGATGACGAAAGTGTCATCTACCTCCCCACTTCGCTAACTGCAACCAGTGATAGTATCCATTCGCAATACGGATGCCCATGGGACTTCGTTCCCGGAAAGGACGGTCGAGATGAGCAGGTCAAAGTGGCTGGCCCTGCTGCTCCTGGTGACGTTCGCGATGGCCGCCGATGCGAAGGGGGGATCGAAGCTCCGACTGAAGGCGCGCCGGCCCCACGACCGCGTGGCGCCGGGAGCGTCTTTCGACATCGTGGTGGAGGCCCGCAACAAGGGGTATTCCACCGCGGAGGAGACGATCGAGGCTTTCTTCGGTGACGATGACGGTCCCGCCGACGCCTCCACCCCCCTGTCGGTTCCCGCGCGGAGCACGGTCACGGTGACCCTGACCCTCGTGATGCCGGCCGGGGCGCGCGAGCACGCAGAGATCAAGCTGCGGGCCGGAGAAGCGGAAGCCGAGACCAAGGTCCTCGTCGTCAAGACCCCGCGGCCCGATGACGACGAGGATGACGACGACGGGGACGACGACGGCGACGACGACGGGGATGATGACGACTGCGACGACGACGACGGCAACGGCGGGTCCACCCCGCCGACCGAGACCTGGCTCGCCGGCCGCACGCTCTACCTCGCGAACTGCGCCGCCTGCCATGGAGACACCGGTGGTGAGCTCCGCGGCGAGAGCCTCTCGGAGTGGATCGAGGTCGTCCGCGAAGGCGAGGACGAGGACGATGGCGGCGGCATGCCGGCCTTCCCGAGCCTGACCTCGTCCGACGTCGCCAACATGCGGGAGTACGTCCTCGATCCGAACAAGGACCCGGGGCCCCCGCCTCCCCCGCCCCCGCCGCCTCCCCCGCCGCCGGACACGGTGACCTACGACGCGGACGTGAAGGCGATCTTCGACGCCTCCTGCGTCAACTGCCACGGTCCGACCCAGGCCTTCGCGGGGATCCGTCTCGACGGCTACACCAACGCGTTCGCCAATCGCGCTGCGGCCGTGGACTCCGTCGTGAACGACCGGATGCCCTTCACCCCGCTGTCGGACTCGGCGAAAGCCCTCCTGTCCGCCTGGCTCGACGCCGGCGCGCCGCAGAACTAACGCCACCAGGCGGTATGATCGGCCGGCGTGACGGTCTTGCGCCGGCCGATCCCCCTCCGCCTCATCGTCTACGACGACACGTGCCGCGGGCTCACGCCGCGGACGGGGCTCTCCTTCGCGTGGCTCGCAGGCGCCCGCCTGTGGCGCGCCCTCGGCCGCACCGACTTCGCCTTCGGCGCCCGCTCCTGGCCGGCCGCGCTCCGCTGGCTCGCGCACGCCGCCGCCCCCCGCCCCATCGGCGAGATCCAGTTCTGGATGCACGGCCGGTGGGGCCTCGCCCGCATCGGCGGCGAGGACCTCGACGTCCGCGCCTTCGCCGCGGGCCACCGTCTCGCGCCCCTGCTCGCCGCCGTCCGGGGGCGCCTCGCCGGCCCGCACGCCCTGTTGTGGTTCCGCACCTGCGAGACCTTCGGGGCCCTCGCGGGCCAGGCCTTCGCCCGCGCCGCGACGGACTTCTTCGGCTGCCGGGTGGCGGGCCACACCCACGAGATCGCCTTCTGGCACAGCGGCCTGCACGTCCTCGCGCCGGGCGAGGAGCCTGGCTGGGCCCCCGCCGAAGGCCTCGCCACGGGGACTCCCGGGTCGCCCCTCCGGGCGCTGCGTTCCGCCCGCGGCCGCCCGTTCACCGTGCCGTGCCTCGCCCCCTCCTCCCGGACGAAAGTCGGCACCGGCCGGCCTTTGTGACAGAATAGGGGTTTGCCTCCGCCGGGCGGCCCGCGGAGGCGTAAGGACCACTCCGCGAGAGGTACCCCATGGCCACCAAGGCGATCGATCTCCGCAAGGGCATGTACGTCGTCTATCGGGGCGGCCACTGCGCCGTCGTCGAGAACGTCAAGGTGACGATGGGCAACTGGCGCAGCAGCCAGCGCATCTCGTTCCGCAACCTGAAGACCGGCCAGCTGTTCGAGGAGCGGTTCCGGACGGACGAGACCTTCGACGAGGTGTTCGTAGAGCGCAAGCCGATGAACTACATGTACTCCACCGGCGACTCCCACGTCGCCATGGACATGTCCACCTACGAGGAGGTCTACCTGCCCAGGACGCTCCTCGGCGACCTCGAGCACTACCTCACGGAGAACATGGAACTCCAGGTGGGCATCGTGGACGGCGTCCCGGCCATGGTGGAGCTGCCGAACACGGTCACGCTCGAGGTCATCGACACCCCGCCGCTGCTCAAGGGCGCCACGGTCACCAACACGATGAAGGAAGCCACCCTGAAGGGCGGCGCCCGGATCAAGGTGCCCCCCTTCATCGAGGTCGGCCAGAAGGTCATCGTGGACACGCGGACGCAGGAATACCTGTCCCGCGCGTAGCGCCGGAGCCGGCCACCCGGGGCCCGCTCACGTCCGGCCCTCACCGTCCCGCGGCGGCCGCTCCCGCCGCTACCGGGCCTTCACCTCGGCCCACGCGTCGAGCCACGCCTTCTTCAGCGCCGGCGGGGGCTCGGTGAGAACCCGGCACCGCGCCATCGTTTCCTCGTCGGGGAAGGCCACCGTGTCCTCGAGAAGTTCCTTGTCGATGTGCGGCCGCGCCGCGGCGTTGGGGTTCGCGTACCAGACCTCGTTGCTGATGGCCGCCGACACTTCCGGCCGCAGCAGGTAGTCGAGGAAGGCGTAGGCGAGGTCCAGGTGCGGCGCGCCCTTCGCGATGGCCATGTTGTCGAGCCAGGCGAAGCCACCCTCCTTCGGGATGACGAACCCGATGTCCCCGGCCCGCTCCTCGGCCTCCCCCGCCTGCAGCGCGTCCCCGTTGAAGCACTGCGCGAGCCACGCATCGCCGGAGATCAGCATCTCCTTGGTGGAGGACGTCCACGCCCGAGGCTTCGCCTCCTTCAGCTTGTCCCGCGCCCGCGCGATGGACTCCGCCGTGGGGGTCAGGGGGTCGTCACCGTTCAGCAGCATCGCCGCCGCCAGCACGTCCCGCTCGTCGTCGAGGAAGGTGACGTGCTCCGCGTACTTCGGGTCCCACAGGGCCGCCCACGAATCCGGTGGCGGATCCACCTGCTTGACGTTGTAGGCGATGCCCGTCGTTCCCCACATGTAGGGCACGCTGTACTTGTGGCCGGGGTCGAAGGGCAGGTTGCGGAAGCGTTCCTCGATGTTCCCGAGGTTCTTCAGGCGGGAGTGGTCGAGAGGCTCGAGGAGGTTCCCCGCCAGCAGCAGGGACATGACCTCGTCGCTCGGGAACACGACGTCGAAGCCCGACGGAGGGTCCTTCAGCTTCTGCCGCACGGAGTCGGAGGCCTCGATGTAGTCGAGCGTCACCCGGCAGCCGAACTCCTTCTCGAAGTTCGAGATCGTGTCGGGCGCGAAGTAGTCGCTCCAGTTGAGGACGTGGAGCTCCGGCTTGCCGCAGGCCGCGGCGAGGAGCAGGAGCGCGAGGGCTGTCCGCTTCATCTTCCACCTCCCGTCGGGGGCAGGCGGCCGATCCTCACGGCCGCGGTGATCAGCACGAGCGACAGGGCGAGGAGCAGGGTCGAGACCGCGTTGATCTCGGGTGTCACCTGGAACCTCACCATGGAGAAGATCTTCACCGGCAGGGTAGCGCTTCCCACGCCCGTCGTGAAGTAGGTGATCACGAAGTCGTCCATCGAGAGCGTGATCGCCAGCAGGGCCCCCGAGAGCAGCGCCGGACGGAGCTGGGGCATGGTCACCCGGAGGAACGCCTGCCGCGGCGTCGCACCGAGGTCCTGCGCCGCCTGCTCGAGCACGGGGTCGAGCGCCGCGAGCCGCGCCGACACGACGACCGCCACGTAGGACAGGTTGAACGTCACGTGCGCGAGGAACGCCGTGAACAGGCTGCGGGTGACGCCGAGCGAGACGAACAGGGCGAGGAGCGAGAAGGCCATCACCACGTCGGGGACCATGAGCGGGAGCGTCACGAGGAAGGAGAACACCCGCTTCCCCCGGAACGCGCGGCGCAGGGCAAGGGCCGCCAGCGTCCCGAGGACCGTCGCCGCCGCCGCGGAGGTCACCGCGAGCACCAGCGTGTTCGTGAGGGCGTCCCGGATCTCGCGGTTGCCGAAGAGCTTCGCGTACCAGCGGAGGCTGAACCCCACCCACTTCACCTGGTACTTCGAGTCGTTGAACGAGAACAGGACCATCACCGCCACGGGGGCGTGGAGGACGGCGATCAGCAGCGCGGTGTAGACGCCGAGGGCCCGCTTCACACGAGCCCCCCGCCCCGCCGCAGGCGCTGGTAGAGGATCGTCAGCACCACGGTGAAGCCCACGAGGAGCAGCGTCAGGGCCGCCCCGGCGGCGGGGTCGCGGTTGCGGAAGTAGTGGTCGATCTGGCTACCGATCATGCGCACCGATGCGCCGCCCAGGAGTTCCGGGATGGCGAACGAGCCGAGGGCGGGGATGAACACGAGGAGGCAGCCGGCCGCCACCCCCGGCGCGGTCAGCGGCAGCGCGACCCGGAGGAACGCCTGCGTCCGCGTGGCCCCGAGGTCGCGGGCGGCCTCGAGCAGGTGCCGCGGCACGCGCTCCACCGACCCGTAGAGCGGCAGCACCATGAACGGCAGGAACGAATGGGTGATGCCGAGGAGGACCGCGCCCGTCGTGTGGTGCCACTCGAGCGGCCGCAGGAGGTACAGCAGCGCGTAGGTCCGGACGAGCAGGTTCGTCCAGAACGGCAGGACGACGAGGAACAGCAGGAGGTTCCGGGCCCGCGGGCCGCAGGAGGCGATGAACCACGCGGCGGGATAGCCGAGGAGGAGGCAGAGCAGCGTGGCGGCGACGGAGATCCACAGCGATCGCCAGACGAGGAGCCACGTGGAGCCCGCGGCCAGCACCCGGAGTCCCTCGCCGGTGAGCGCCGACAGGGTGACCACCACCGTCGGCAGCAGGAGGAACACGAGCAGCCAGCCGGCGGGCGGGAGCAGCAGGGCGGAGAGGCGCCCTTTCATGCCGGGAGGATCCGCGTGCCGTCGTGGTCGAACTCCACGCCGACGGGGTCGCCGGGCCGCCGCTCGCCGCCGGCTTCTTCCGCGACGAGGCGCCTCTCCCCGGCCCGCAGGAACACGCGCGTGGTGGCGCCGAGGTACAGCGCCTCCTCCACCGTCGCCGGCCGCCCGCCGGCGACGAGACGGACCCGCTCCGGCCGCACCACCGCGGCCGCCGGCCCCACGACCTCGCACGGGAAAGAGAACCCGTCGGGCGTCCGCAGGACCCGCCCGTCCGAGACGCCGTCGAACACGTTCGCCGTGCCCACGAACTCCGCCACGAACCGGTTCGCCGGCCGCTCGTAGACCTCGCGCGGCGTGCCCACCTGCTCGATCCGCCCGGCACGCATGACGGCCAGGCGGTCGGACATGGAGAGCGCCTCGTCCTGGTCGTGGGTGACGTAGACGAAGGTCATCGACAGGTCGCGCTGCAGGCGCCGGAGTTCCTCGGTGAGACCCTTTCTCAACTGGCGGTCGAGGGCGCCGAGGGGCTCGTCGAGCAGCAGGACGCGCGGGCCGTCCACGGTGGCGCGGGCCAGCGCCACCCGCTGCTGCTCGCCGCCGGACAGCGTGAGGGGCGACCGCGGCCCGTACTCCGCGAGGCGCACCCGCTCCAGCGCCCGCGCCACGCGTTCCGCCACGTCGGGGAACCCGCGGATGCGCGGCCCGAAAGCCACGTTCCCGTGGACGGAGAGGTGCGGGAACAAGGCGTAGTTCTGGAACACCATGTTCACGTCGCGGCGGTGCGGGGGGACGCCGTTGGCGGGCTTCCCGTCGAGCAGGATCTCCCCGCGGTCGGGCGAGTCGAACCCCGCGATCATGCGCAGGAGCGTCGTCTTGCCGCAGCCGGACGGCCCGAGCAGGGAGAAGAACTCTCCCCGCCGGACCGCGAGGGACACGCCGTCCACGGCCGTCCGGCCGCCGAGGACCCGGGTGACCCCCCGGACCTCCACGTCGTACTCGCCCACTCCCCCTCCTCGCCGCTACAGCAGCTCGCTCGCCAGATCGGCGAGTTCGGAGCGCTCGCCCTTCTCCAGCGTCACGTGCGCGTACAGCGGCTGGCCGTGCATGCGGTTGATCAGGTAGGAGAGCCCGTTCGACAGCGAGTCGAGGTAGGGCTGGTCGATCTGGGCGATGTCGCCCGTCATCACGACCTTCGTTCCCTCCCCCGCCCGCGTGATGATCGTCTTCACCTCGTGCGGCGTGAGGTTCTGCGCCTCGTCCACGATGAAGTAGATCCGCGGCAGGCTGCGGCCGCGGATGTAGGCCAGCGGCGCGATCTCGAGCTTCCCGGTCTCGCGCATCTCGTTGATCCGCTGCGCGGCGGCATCCTTGTCGCCGAACTGGTCCCGGATGACCGCCAGGTTGTCGTACAGCGGCTGCATGTAGGGATCGAGCTTCTCCGCGATGTCGCCGGGCAGGTAGCCGAGATCGCGGTTGCTGAGCGGCACCACCGGCCGGGCGAGCAGCACCTGCCGGTAGTTCTTGCGGCACTCCAGCGCCGCGGCGAGGGCGAGCAGGGTCTTGCCCGTGCCCGCGGTGCCGGTCATCGTCACGAGCCGGATCGAGTCGTTGAGCAGCGCCGACAGGGCGAAGATCTGCTCGGCGTTGCGCGGCGTGATCCCGTAGGCGGGCTGCTTCTCCACGCGGACGTACTTCCGCTCCGCCGCGCGGTACGTGGCGAGGGCCGACTTCGAGCCGCAGCGGAACACGAAGAACTCGTTGGGGCAGGGCTCGGGCCGGAGCGGGACGTCCTCCGCCGGGACCTCGCGCGGGCCGGCGTAGAAGGCGTCGATGACCCGGGACGGCGTGTCGTCCACCACGCGCTTCCCGCGGTACAGCGCGTCCACGCTCTCCACCTTGTCGGAGCGGTAGTCCTGTGCGGTGAGCCCCAGCGACTTCGCCTTCATCCGGAGATTGGTGTCCTTGCTGACGAGGACGACCTTCCGGTTGCGGTGCTTCTCCTTGAGGACGAGGGCCGTGTTCAGGATGCGATGGTCCGGGGTGTCCGCGGCGAAGAACTCCTCGATGCGCGGGTCCAGGGAGTTGCCGAGCACGACCCGGATGCTGCCGAGGCCGGCGCCGAGGGGCACGCCCTCGTCGGAGAGGATGTCGCCGGTGAGGACGTCGAGGCGCCGGAGGAACTGCCGCGCCTGGAAGTGGATGTCCTCGTTGCCCCGCTTGAACCGGTCCAGCTCCTCGAGGACGGTGATGGGGATGGCGACGTCGTTCTCCTCGAACCGGAGGATGCTCTCCGAATCGTGGAGAATGACGTTGGTGTCGAGGACGAAGAGCTTCCTGCGCTTGCGGCTGGCGGTGTCGGCCATGGGCCCTCTCGGTGACCGGCGTTCGTCCGCACTATGCCGACGGAGGCGGGCGGGGGGAAGAAATGCGCCCCGGCGGACGGTATGATCGCGGGGAGTCCGAAAGCGAGGTGGCCATGCCTCCTTCCCGATCCCCCGGGCCGACCGGCGCCGATGCGAGCGTGGAGTCCGCCGGCGACGGCTCCGGCATCGCCGACGCGCTTGCCGTCACCCCGGGGACCCCGCAGGGCCTCGACCTGTTCCTCGAGGGCGGCCAGATGCGGTGGGACACGCTGCGCCGCCTCACCCCCCGCCTGACCCCGGCGCAGTTCGCGGACCTCTACCACAACCTCGAGGTCCCCTACGTGGACCCCGGGACGGGCCGGATCGAGCGCGTCCGCGTGGACATCCACTCCTACGTGTGCCCGAATTCGGAGCGGGAGGGGCACATGCCGAACCCCGAGGAACGGGGCGAGGTCGTGAGCCTCCTGCGCCGGGAGCTGCGGCGGCCCGAGGCGGAGCGCCGCCTGCTCGGCCTGTCCGACGACGACCGCCCCCGCGTCGCCCACGCGTTCAACGGGCAGGGGTCGCCGGCGGAGATCGAGCTGGCCCTGTGCGCGGCCCTGACCTTCGGCCGCACGACGCCGGGCGGGCTGCAGACGTACTGCGACTCCACGGCGAAGATCGGCCTCGACTGCGTGGGCTTCGTGAAGAACTACCTCGTGTTCGTCGGGCTGCTGCCCGCCCCGCTCGACACGGTCACGGGCATCGCCCGGCGCGGCCGGCGCCTCGAGAACTTCGACGACATGGCCAGCGGGGACGTGCTGACCTGGGAGGGGGACGGCCACATCGGGCTCGTGAACGGCCACGAGGCGGGCACCGACGTGGTGGAGGTCGTGCAGTGCTCGGGGTCCCGCGGGCTGCACGTGAGCCCCTATCACCTGCGCGGGGGCCGCACGATGCCGTTCACGGCGATGGAGCACATCGACGGGCGGCCGCGCGGCAACCCGGTCACGCTGACGGCGTTCCGGATGTAGGGAGGAGGTCGAGATGACGGAAGCCCCCACCCCCGCCGCCCTGGTCCGGGAGGCGCTGGCGCGCTCCGCGGCGCCGGTGTCCGCGGCGGACATCGCGGCGTCGACCGGTCTCACCGAGAACACGGTCCGGCGCACGCTGGGACGCCTGGTGGCGATCCGGGAGGCGCGGCGGGCGGGCGGAGGCCGGTTCACCGCGGCGCGGCAGCGATGACCGGGCCGGCCCCGCGCCCCCCGCGCCGGAAGCGCTACCGCGGCACGCACCCGCGGCGCTTCGAGGAGCGCTACAAGGAGCACGACCCCCGCCGGTACCCGGAGGAGCAGGCGAAGGTCGCCGCGCGCGGCGACACGCCGGCGGGCTCGCACCGCCCGGTGATGCTGGCGGAGGTCCTCGCGGCGCTGCGGCCGGCGCCGGGCGAGGTGTTCCTCGACGCCACGCTCGGCCACGGCGGGCACGCGCGGGCGCTGGCGGAGCGGGTGGGGCCGGCGGGCCTCGTCCTCGGCCTCGACCGCGACGCGGAGGAGCTCTCGCGGACGGCGCAGGCCCTGGCCCGCGAGGGCCTGCCGGTGCGGACCCGGCACCTCTGCTTCTCCGGGGCGGCGAAGGCGCTGCGGGCGGAGGGGATCGCGGCGGTGGACGGGGTGCTCGCGGACCTCGGCCTCTCCTCGATGCAGATCGACCGGCCGGAGCGGGGCTTCTCGTTCAAGGGGGACGCGCCGCTCGACATGCGGATGGACCGGTCGCGGGGCGAGACGGCGGCGGAGTACCTGGCGCGGGTGCCGGAGGCGGACCTCGCGGAGGCGCTCTCGCGGCACGGCGACGAGCCCGAGGCGAAGCGGATCGCGGCGGCCATCGCCAGCCGGCGGGCCTCCGGCCCCCCCATCGAGCGGACGCGGGACGTCGCGTCGATCGTGCTGCGGGCGCAGGGCATCGACCCGCGCGGCTACCGGCAGACGGACGCCGCGGACCGCCACCCGGCGGCACGGACGTTCCAGGCGATCCGCATCGTCGTGAACCGGGAGGACGAGCACCTCGCGGCGCTGCTGCGGGACCTGCCGTTCCTGCTCGCGCCGGGCGGCCGCGCGGCGATCATCGCCTTCCACAGCGGGGAGGAGAAGCGGGTGGCCGAGGCGTTCGCCGCGGGCCTCGCGGAGGGCCTGTACGCCGCCGCGGACATCGCGCCCCTGCGCCCCTCCCCCGCCGAGCAGCGCGACAACCCCCGCTCCCGCTCCGCCCGCCTCTTCACCTCACACCGGTGCCAGGTCAAATTCTGAGGACTTCCGCCACTCGACGCGGCGGCGACCGCAACTCCTCAGAAACTGACCTGGCACCGGTCAGACGCCGATGCCGTAGTAGGTGAAGCCCATCTCCTCGAGGCGGCGGCGGCTGAGGATGTTGCGCCCGTCGAAGACCACGTGGCCCCGCATGAGGGTCTTCATCCGCTCGTACTCGGGGTAGCGGAACTCGTTCCACTCGGTGAGCAGGACCAGGGCATCGGCGCCCTCGAGCGCCTCGTAGTTCTTCTGGAAGTACAGCACGCGGTCGCCGAAGTGCTCCCGGGCGTTGTCGATGGCGACGGGGTCGGAGGCCCGCACCACCCCGCCGGCCGCGAGGAGGCCTCCGATGACCGCCAGCGACGGCGCCTCGCGCATGTCGTCCGTGCGGGGCTTGAACGACAGCCCCCACACCGCGAAGACCTTGCCGCGGAGGTTGTCGCCGAAGTGCTTCTGCACCTTCCGCACGAGGAGCATCTTCTGCGTCTCGTTGACCTCCTCGACCGCCCGCAGGATCTTCAGTTCGACGTCGTGCTCGGCGGCGGTGCGGAGCAGAGCCTTCGTGTCCTTGGGGAAGCACGAGCCGCCGTAACCGGCCCCCGGGAACAGGAAGGACGGGCCGATCCGCCGGTCGAGACCGATGCCCTTCCGGACGGAGTCGACGTTGGCCCCCACGCGCTCGCACAGGGCGGCGATCTCGTTCATGAACGAGATGCGGCTCGCCAGCATGGCGTTGGCGGCGTATTTCGTCACCTCGGCGCTCTCGAGGTCCATGACCAGTATGGGGTTCCCCGTGCGCACGAAGGGGGCGTAGAGCTCCTTCATGATCTCGGCGACGCGCGGATCGCCGGTCCCGATGACCACGCGATCGGGCTTCAGGAAGTCCTCGATCGCCGCCCCCTCCTTCAGGAACTCGGGGTTGCTGACGACGTCGAAGGGCTCCTTCGTGACCGAGGCGATGACCTCGCGGACCTTGCGGCCGGTGCCCACCGGGACCGTGGACTTGTCCACGATGACCTTGTAGCCGTTCATGACCTCGCCGACCTGGCGGGCCACGCCCATGACGTGGGAGAGATCGCTGGATCCGTCCTCGTTGGGCGGCGTGCCGACGGCGATGAAGATGACGAGGGAGGACTGCACGGCGGCCTTGAGGTCGGTGGTGAAGGAGAGGCGCTCTTCCTTCACGTTCCGCTCCACGAGCTCCTTCAGGCCGGGCTCGTAGATGGGGATCTCGCCCGCGAGCAGCGTGCGGATCTTGCGTTCGTCCTTGTCCACACAGACGACGGTGTTGCCGGTCTCCGCGAAGCAGGTGCCGGCGACGAGTCCCACGTACCCCGAACCGATGACGGCGATCCGCATGCGTTCGATCTCCCTGTGAGTGGCCCGCGTGGCGGGAAGTCCGGATTCTGACAGGGGAGGACTTCCGGCCGGAGAGGAATCGGTCCCCGCGGACACCGGACGGAATCCTTGGTCCCGGGCAGGTCCGATACTAGATTCTCGGTCCTCCGAGCCGGGGAGCCGGTACGATCCGTGCCGGTTCCGTCGCTCGGGCGATTAGCTCAGCTGGCCAGAGCGCCTGCCTTACAAGCAGGAGGTCGCAGGTTCGAGTCCTGCATCGCCCACCACCGTGCCCGGAGGCCGGCTTGACGCCCGGCGCAGCACCAGCGAAGTCCGAATTCGACAAGTCGCGGGGCCGTAGCTCAATTGGTTAGAGCATCGGATTGTCGATCCGAAGGTTGAGGGTTCGAGCCCCTTCGGCCTCGCCAGCGATAACGGGAAGCCCCGCAGGGAGTTACAGCCCTGCGGGGCTTCGCGATTCCGGGGCCGGATCACCCCCGTGGCAACATATATGGCAACATTCGCGACCGATTCTTACGAGTCCGGCGTGGTCCCCCCGAACCCGGGGGCGGGGTAGTCGGTGAGGGCGGCGTCGGCCATCTCGCCGAGGAGACGCTCGATCGCCATGCGGGGGATCAGCACCTTCCCCTTGCGGGTCGGGGTGGACTTGCAGGCGGGTAGCCTCCCGCTGCGGATCCAGCTCTGGAGGGTCCGGCGGGTCACCCGGAGGAGGCCGGCGGCCTCGTCCATGGTGACGAGGCGCGGCAGCCCGGCGAGGACCTCGCTCATGATGGACGCCCGATCCGCCGCGGTCATTCTGCACCTCCTTCGGCGTTCACGTCCGCCGGCCTTGCGGCGCCGGCCCGCGCGAGCTCCTCGAGCACCCGCTGCACCTGCGCGGCGCTCGGGTGGCGCGCGCGCGGCTCTTCCCCATGGGACGGGAACCAGGCGACCCTCGCCGCGATGGCCCTCACCGAGAGGCCCTTCGCCCGCAGCTCGAGGAGTTCCTTCACCTCGCCGTCATTCGGCCGGAGCCGCGGCCGACCGATGCGGGAGCCCTTCCTCCGCGCGTTTCGCATGCCCTCCTTGACGCGTTCGGCGATGACATCGCGCTCGAACTGAGCGAAGACGCCGAGCATGCCGAACAACGCACGGCCGGCCGGCGTACTCGTGTCGAGCGCCTCCGTGACGGAGACGAGGTCGATGCCGAGGGCGTGCAGCTCCTCGAGCAACCGGACCAAGTGCGAGAGAGACCGCCCGAGCCGGTCGAGGCGCCAGACGACGAGCACGTCGAACCGCCGCCGGTGGAGCTCATCGAGGAGGCGGTTGAGCTCGGGGCGGTTCTCCCGGGCACCACTGACGCCCTCGTCGGTGAAGACCTCGACGGAAGGCCACCCACGCCGCTGGCAGTACTCGCGGATGGCCTGGACCTGCATCTCCGCGTCCTGCTGGCCGGTGGAGATACGAGCGTAGCCGGCTACGCCGGGCATGCGGCGACCTCCTCCCGCGATCCGGCTCCGCGGACTGCGAAGGGTTGAGCCGCCGGTCCCCATGCGGCCCCCCCCTCGGCGACGAGTGGCCCACCTCCGGACGGCGTCGGATCGAAGGACTTGGTCAGCGCTGCCGCCGGCAGGCAAGATACCGGCCACCGGGGTCGCGCAGGGCACCCTGCGTCCGCTGGCGGACCATCGCGTTCACGAGGCGGCGGCCCCGTGTCGGGCTCAGGTCGCCGCGCGGGAGCGATGTCCACCGCCACACAATCCACAGAACTGGTCTCTCCATCCCGGTCGCCGGAGTTCTGTGGATTGTGTGCCTGGAGTTCGGGGATCCGGGGGTTGACACGGTACCTGGGGCTCGCCGGGCGGCCGGGTCTCGGAGGGCTGGCCTCGGGCAAGGACTCGATGTGGGCGTGCTCCTCGAGAACCCGCAGTGCGGCCCGCAGGCGATCCATGTTCGTCAGGCGACCTCTCGTGCCCACGAACGCCTCCCGGGCGGAGAAGAAGGAGACGCCCTTCTGCCTGATCCAGACCATTACGAGCTTGGCGTCCTCGGTGGCCGGGTCCCGCCCCATCAGAGAGAAGGCCGCGAGTGCGTGGCCGAGGAAGTACTCGCCGAAGCGGATTGCGGTCCGGATCGTCTCGAGGTCGATCCTCTGCTCGCCGTCGGGGCCGAAGTTGGCTGCCGCATGCAGGAGGCCGGCGATGCGCAGGACCGCCCCGGACAGCTTCCCGGCCCATCCGCTGAGGTGAGAGAGGTCGCCCGTCTCGGGGTCGAGTCGCGGCTCGAGTCGCCGCTCGAAGTCGATCAGCTCCCGCTCGGCCTCCGGCGAGAGCGTGAGCGTCCACGGCTCCGCGAGCGACCAGAAGGCCTCGAGCATCCCGGTGACGAGGCGCTCATAGGCCGTGACCACCGCCTGCGGCACGGCCGGCTGCCCCACGGCCCGGTGCCCGACCATCGGACGCGGCACGGCGATCAGGAGCCTCGCGAGGAACCCTCGACCGTGGAGTTCAGGGATGCGCCCGAGATCCTCGAGGACCTCGGGTTGTGCGGCCACCCCCAGGGTCAAGGCCGGGTTTTCGATGATCTCGGGGGGGCGGTTGCGCCGGTCCACCCGGATCGTGTCACCCGCGTGGGCCTTCAGGAAAGTCTCGAGATTGGGGCTTCCGTCCCGCGTGTAGCGTCCCAGCAGCGCGAACGGGGTCGCCTCGGCGCAGAACATGGCGATCCGACCATCCTGGTCGGCGAGCTGGCTCGCCACGGCTTCCGGCGTCGCGTCCGCGAGGAGGATGCGCGGCGCCGCAGGGATCTCGATCTCGTCGGCTTCCCGGCTGCGCGCGACGGCCTCGTCCTCGGCCTCGCGAGAGGGATCGCCATGTGATGCGTTCTCTTGCGCTTCGCTCGCTCGTGCCTCGGCGATCTTCTTCCGGGTCAGAGCCGCGCTGATCGCAAGCCTGGCCTCGCGCATCAGGGCCAGTTCCGCCCTCTCGAGCACGGCGACCATCGCCTGCAGAACGGCGGACTTCCGCTCGCCGGAGGGCAGGAGAGTGAAGGTCCAGAGGTGTGCGGGCTCGACCCAGCCGCCCCTGGCTCGCACCCTGACCCGGCCCGACGCCGCGGCGGAAAGCGCCGAGAGAGCGAGGCAGCCCGCCAGGTCGGGCGGTGTCTGGGTGAACCGGGCCAGTTCGAGGACGAAGCCCCGGACTTCCGGCGGCAGCCCGTCCGTCGGGAAGGCAGGCAGAGGGTATCCGACCTCCAGTGGCGTGGGCCTCTGGTCCACGGAGCGGATGCGGGCGAAGTCGGCGGGAAGGTACTTCCCTGACCGGAGCCGCGCCTCCATGGCGGCGATTTCCTGGAGGGCCAGCCGCGCCTCGGCATGCCGGCGCACGATCTCCGCGTAGTGCTCGAGGTTCGCGCGGGTGGGGTGCGCGTCCGCGATCGCCAGGAGCTCGTCGATGGCGATGTCGTTGGACTTCCCGTAGAGGCGCCGCAACTCGTCTTGGACGGAGGTGATGTCCGGCACGTGGCCAACGGCGACCACTCCCGCGATGGCTTTGAAGACCCTCTGGTGGAGCGTGCGGTAGAAGTGCTCGGGGGCGAGGAGGACGCCCGCGCGCATGGCAACGGACACGTCCTCTGATATCAGACAGGCCGCGATGACGGCACGCTCGGCCATCAGGTCGTGTGGAGGGACGCCGGATGGGTTCATGTGGTCGCCCTGTCAGGTTTCCCGGAGGACTCGGAGACCCAGTTCGCCGCCGCCAGTCGCTGGACCCGCAGGAGTTCCGAGAGCCTGAGGAGTTCGCGAAGGACCGCGATCTCAGACCGTCGGCGACTGATCTCCCGCTCGATCTCCGCAGGCTCTACGAGGATGATGATCATGCGGAGGGGAGTCTATGGAGTCCGCATGGGTGGCGACTACAGGCGAGATTCGGCAGAGGCTCGCCACCGTGCGCACGGCCAGGGCGAAACTGCTTCAGACGAGCGAGTAGCCGCTACCGCCCCTGCCGGGCTTGTGCACGAGTTGCTGGATCTCCTGCGGAAGCCGCGCGAAGACCCGACTCGGGCGGACCTCCAGGGTTCTCTCGATGAAGTCGGCCTTGACGATCGGGTGCCCGTCCTTTGCGGCATCGATCAGCAACTGCAGGAACTCGGCCTCCTGCTTCCCACCGAGCTGAACGCGCTTAACTCCGTCGAGCACGGCGACGAAGTAGCCCTTCTCGTTGACGACCTCGAGGCGCTCGTGTGCGGGCGTATGTTCGGGTGTCCGCAAGACATCCCGGAACTCGAGAAGATCGTCGATCACGTCGGCGCGTTCATCCGCTTCGATCGCCGCCTTGTAGGCCTGGCTAGCCCTGCGGATGGCGCGCACCAGGCCCTTCTGCGGGTCCCGAAGCGCACGAAGCGCGTCGAAGTAGTGCCTTTCCCACACGGCCAAGGTGAGGACCTTGAAGTAGTAATCCATGACGGGAGTTCGATGGAACGCGAGAAGCTCGTGTTCGATCACGGCCAGGAACACGGTGCGCGACAGTTTCCTCCAGGAAGGGCGCCTCTCCCCGACGGTAAAGGGGTCCTGCGGCTCGGCCTCCCATGGCAACTCGCCGACCACCAGCCGATAGAGTTGCTCCGGCGTCGAAACCCGCTGGTGATGCGGAGATCGGCTGAAGTGTTCCTGGGAACTCAGGAGCGATGGGTGCCCGGGACGGCCCGGCTTGCGTCGACCGCCTCGTGGTGGGCAGCCTGCCTGCCACAGGGAGAACATGATCCTCGGCAACTTCCCCCGGAACTCCGGTGGGACGGCGGGCATACTCGCCTCCTCGGACAAGGCGTACCGGGGAGTGGAGGGCCGGGCCCCGGTCCGAGCGGTCCACCGCAGTTGCGCAGGCTGCGGCCCCGGCCCGCGAGAATCCTAAACCGACTTGAATGCTCTCGGTCCACGAAACCGGGGGCGGGTGAGGACAAGAGCCGTTTCAGTCGGCTGGTGTGATGTCCCTGTCCGTGCTCTCGTCCAAGGACTGCGTTTCGGGCTGCTCCTGCTCTGGCGACCTGCTGTCGGGGAGCTTCTCCCGGACCCGCTGGCGCATCGCTCTCTCGATGACCTTGGCGTCCCACCGCTCCCACGCGGCATTCATGGGGATGGCGAGGGCCCCCTGGACGGCTTCCTCGACGGGGACCGTCAGATCGTCGGAGCTGAGACGCGCGCGCACTCTTTCCCAGAGGAGGGTTCGCGCCGCGCCGTGGATCTCCTCGCCGAGGCGGGGGACGGAGTTCCACTCGTCGATTCGCTCGTCGAAGAGGGCCCGGCCTCTCTCGATCCTCCTGATCCGCGCTTTCCACTCGATAACGGGAATGCAGATATCCTTGGGATGGACGCGACACGGCGCCTCACAGAGACGGGCCCGAATCTCCGGCTCGATTTGGACCATGTCGTAGGCGTCGAGGCCCACTTCTGCACCATACGCCCTGGATGCGGCGAGGTTCGCCAGGAGGTGGTCACGAAGTTCCTGGCGCCGGGCGCCGTCGAGGGTATTCGTCTCCCGCGCCCTCCGCTCCATCTCCTGATCCTCATGACGGAGGAGCGCCTCCTGTGCCTTGCGGACCTCCAGTTCAGCCGCGAGAGTCTGAGCCGCATCTCGGAGTCCCTGGATGCGCGCAGCTGCCGCGGCCGCGCTCTTGCCTGAAGCGACTCCATAGCCCGCACCTTGTGGGGCGGCATCTTTCCGGAAGGTTTCCGAGGAATGTTTCCGGATGGTTTCCCGTGATCCGGAGTTGTCGGAGTCCTGAAGCTCTGCCGGCTCCTCTGGCCTGATGTCGAGGAGCCCCGCACTCCTCCAGTTCCGCAACGTCCGCTCCGTGATCCCTGCAGACTTCGCAGCCGCTGCGTCGGTCGCATTGCGCCGGAGAGCAACGCGCGCTTTCTCCAGCTTCCGCGGGTCGACTTGACCTGCCATGGCCGGAACCTCACGAACCTGAACCAGTCGCTCGGCATCGTACCCCCAGCCGGCGGCGAGTTCAGAGGGGCTTCCACCAGGAACCGCAGCATTCGGATACTCTGTGTCCCAAAAGGGTCGGATCTCGCTAGTGAACGCTGTCGCACCGCATCACGGTCCCGGAACCGCTCTTCACGTGGCCCAGAAGGAACTGGTTCCTGAACAAGGCTACTGCCGAAGCCCGCGAAAGCCTTTGATCGGGCATCGAGGTACGGTTAGCCTGCGCAGAACTAAAGACTGAAGGGAGGACACAGGATGCGGTTGAAGGGAAAGCCTTCTTGGTTCACCCTGCTCTTCGTAGGCGTCCTCGCCTTGTCGCTGTCTGCGCCGCTCGCGGTCCTGCTCGGGGCCGGTCAGGGGTTCCTTGGCGCGGTGAGCACCATGAGCCTCGGAATGACGCTGGCAGCCCTTCTCGTGTATACGCGAGACACTCACTCGATCTCGGCTGTTACTCAAAGGCAATGGCAGCGTGCCAACCTCATACCTGTGACATATGAAATCCGAGATAAGATCGTCGATGGGAAGCCACGTACAATGTTCCACTTGGTGAACCCGTCGTCTCTTTGCGTACGTGTCAAAGTAAAGTGCTGCTTCATGGTGGAAGGTAAAGCGGTGTACGATAGACCAGACTTCTCCGGCCTGGACACTTGGTACATCTTCCCAGGTCAACAAGTCCAGGGCTGGTTTGCAGTCGAAGCACTGGTTGCTTCCGCGGGCCTCAACCTGCCCCAAGCGGTGGCGAGGCAAGCAGTGGTTGAACGCGAGAAGTTCGTGACGATGAGCCTCCAGTTGTTCCTTCGCGACGAGCTGGACAACAGGCGCGATCTTCCTGTTCGGAACATGTTCTATGACTTCGAGAAGAACTGCTGGATTCCGCTCCTTACGCAACGCGACGACTGGGTACTCGAGTAGTCACTGACCTAGTCCAGCTGTGGTCTCGCGAGGTCGACGAAGATTCCCTCTCCAAGGAGTGGTCCGCGCGCACCCACACAGAACTGGATGCTCTGGCTTGCCCCCATGTCGTGTGAGCGATACGTGAGCTACTTGCGGGCCAAGACCGGTCTTGACGTCCGCGTCCACTCCTTCTGGATCAACGTACTCCGCTTCAGAGTGTGAGTGCACAATTCAAGCGCATTGAGAACACCGTGCGTGACGCTCATCTCATCCCGCGCGCAGGCGTCAAAGAAGGGGAGGTTTCGTCGCAGTACTCCCGCAGGCGAGTACCTGAAGCAGAGTGGATCCCTTTGTCTTCCGCTCATCTCAGAACGACACCACACTTGCCTCGCGGAAAGACGTGAGCTGAGGCGCACCATTCATCGGGTGGATGTCCGGCGATGATGAGGAGGATTGGCTCGGGACAATGGTAGCTATCGTTCAGGCTGATGCTGCGGATGGTTGCCGAGTCGCGGTCGCTTGGCACGGGGCGGCCACCAGGATGGAAATGCCACTCCCCCAAGTAGTACGCCTGCCGAGATCCCCACAAGCGAGATAGGAGGCTCTGAAGGCCCTTGACCCCACGGTGAAACCAGGTCGGACCGGCGCGCGAATCCTCTGAAGGGCAGGTGACGGTCACAACCAGCGCGCACTTGTGGTCGATGCTGTAGTGGCCTACAAGCACCCCTCCACACTCATTGCCCTGAGCCCGCTCGCAAGACTGAAGTAGTTCCTGCACCTGCGGCGAGTCAACCCGCAAACCGAACCGCAGATCTGCCGACCAGAACTCAAGGCGCGGTGCCTGAACCACTCGGTCACCCTCTCTGCGGTCGCTGCGCTTGCCCTTCTCGTGTGCCATCGATTGACGATCCTAGTAGTTCGGGGTCACTCAGTCGGGTCTGCGGTTGCAGAAAGACGTCGGACGCCTCCGAAAGACCCTTCCGCTTCATACCGTTCGTAGACCCGGAACTCCCGTGCTCTTAGTGGGCTCTCGACTACCTCCATTATGAACCGAACTCCAACGGCCGCGAGCAGCATCACTTCGTCGCAGCGCGCAGGGAAGACTGGGTGCCAGCATCCCTGCCCCTCCCTGGGCCAGACATCGTTCCGGAACCGCCGTCGCTGCTCCTCCATCTGGGGCCGAATTGTAGCGAAGAAATCATCAGCGGGAAACCGCTCGGCAGAGACCGAGAACGCGAAAAGCGCCCATGCCTTCAGTCCGAGAGACAGGGAGATGAACAGCTTCCGGCTTGGCCACGCGAACTGAGAGAGCGCCGCCAAGACATCATTATCCCCCGTCGTCTCAATCACGATGTCTGCGCCGGCCGCCTGACTGACCGCGTCCTGCTCAGACGGTGGAAACCGACCGCTCAGGAGGACGGTCTCCGCGTGGGGCGATATGTCATTGAGTCTCCTGACGAGGGCGCCGGCCTTCTTCTCACCCACATCTTTCAGACTTAGCACATGTCGGACCAGGTTTCCCGCCTGCAGTACATCGTCATCCATGAGGAGGACCTTGCGGACGCCACCCCTGACGAGTAGTTCAGCTACTGCACTCCCGAGTGCACCCGCACCGATCATCAAGACCTTGGCGTCTGTCAGCGTCATGGGCAACCTACCTCTTGAACTAATTGTATCCGAGTGCCAGTTCTCGGTCCGGAGCCAGGGAACCTGCGTTCGATCGGGGATCAACCGGTTCAGGATGAAGTGCCGACGGCCGCGGGAACTCCTCTCGAAACCGGGAGGGACGCTTGCCAGGGTGGGGACCCCTCGTATCATCAACGGCTGCCAGTGAAGAAGAGTTGCGGCCGAGCCCACAGTCGCAGGGATAGGAAATCCGAGCAGGACGATGCAGTCACCACCATCCAAAAAAGCTCGGAATGCCCACATCAGGACCTTGTCCAAGTCGCTTCCTCGAACGCGTGCGACCGTTCGAAGCTCACCCCACGTATATGGTCCTCCCCAGGGGAGCACATATGGGACTGCGTCCGCTCGGATCCAGATCCCTTGGCGGAGCCCCTCCGGGGCGCGGAGGGCAATGCCCCATGCGGGAATGAGCTTGGTGGCACCCCTCAAGTCGCTGAAGGAGGATACAACGAGTACGCTCGGATCCTCCCGACGGAGTTGTCTGAATGTAACGACCCCGACCACCTCGTTCACCTTGGACCAGAGGCGGAAGGTGTCTGCATCCTCGCAGCTTACGACAAGAGGTGCGGGCTCCACTCCAAAGTCTGGAAGTTCGAAGGGATCACCCTCACGCGTCAGCTCTGCCCGCGCCGCAGCGGACAGCCATGTGCGCGCTCGCCGCAGACGCCACGCCAGGCGCTCCGCCGCCGCGTATGGCTCAGGGTCCAATCCTTGGCGCCCCAGTGCCGTGATACCTGTGTCGAGACAGAGCTGCCCATTCCTCCATCCCTTGCCGGCAAGTGTGTGATTTTGCCTCTGGTGTGGGAATGTCCCGTGGATACCTCCTGTCTCGGCTGGATGGAGTCTGATCTCACCCCATGGGTAGCGGCCCTCCGCCAATGCGACCCAGTTGGTCCTGCGAGGGATCATGCCGCCTTCGGCCACGTCAACGGTCAATCGGCACGACAAAACCCACCGGTCCTCTTCGCCGTTCCATTGCCACTCCCCCAGGAGGTCAATGCCATCCTCGCTCCGAAGGGCCTCTGACGCCACCCTGAGTGAATCCGGCAAAATCGGCAAGGATCGCCTCCCGCGCTTCTACTGGCCCCATCGCTCTCCAGCAGGGGGGAGTTCAGTCCGCTCCTTGCGCGGAGTGTACCCGCCGACCACAGGCCCCATTCCGCGATCCCCCTCTTCGCCCCGGCTCGGGGGCTCCGGAAACTCACTCCCGAACAGACGTCGCCAGGACTCCGCGCTTTCCTTCACCGATGCCGAGTCGAGCGCCCCCCTGGCGACTCGCGCGGCCTCCTCCACCTTCGCATAGAATGCTGCGAAATCCTCCGGCGAGACCCGACTGAGCACATTGTGCGTCGCGACCCCACGATCAGGTACAAATGGCGTCGCGCCCGCGGAGATGGCCTGCGCATGGGTGGCGAGGATGTTGTCAAACGATGATACGACCCCTTCTGCGACGGTCGCGATCCGTTCCCCACACGCGTCGCCGACAAGGTGCTCGACTTGGTAGCTTTTCGGATACTTCGGCCCCGGAGTGAGCCTCCGCCACCACTTGATTGCCTTTACAACATTCACATAGTGGCCGCCTGTCCGTCTGTTCTTTTCCTGAGTCCACCGGATTTGCTCGAGCGGATCGGTGTCCTCCCAACAACGCGCGTCACGATCTGGGATTCTCAACGCGGAGGACTTCCAATCCGATCTGGCCTGTCTCTCGCCAAATAGCCACGAAAACGCGGGAATTTCCTCAGCATCCTCACCCAAGCAGATCAAGTCATCTCCGGAGTCCAGTGAGGTCAGAAAATCTCGGCCTTCGACAGTAGATGGTGCGGAGGTCACGACCACGTCCAGGTCGACATATGAAAGCGTGATGCCGATCGATCGTCCCTGAGTGCGGTACTTCTTGGGGTAGTACTTTTCGAGGAAGGGAGTGAACAGCGCCATCGCCGATGCAGGGCTGTATACGCCTTCATCCAGACTCGTGACGACGATCACGTCGACGTCCGCCCGCTCGTCGCCCTTCGGCTTGACGGCCGTGAAGCGACGGTAACTCCCCTGCAGGAACGTCGTGACAATGTGTTCCGAAAGACCATCGAAGGATGCGAGCCGCTCCCTGAGGACGCGATGCCCTGTCTTGAGGTTCTCTCTCTGAGCCGGCGTCGGCCGAATGTTCGACAAGAACTGCGTGAAGTAATGGGGTAGATCCATGTCCGATTTCTCCTCTCGCGTGAGCGCCTCTCTCATATCTACGCCCCCCCCAAGACAAGCGAGTGCTCATAGGGGACGTCCTTTTTCTGATCGAAGTCGTGTTCGTACAGCACCCAGCGACCGAGTCGCCGGCCCGCCTGCCCCAAGAAGAACAAAAGGCCGTTGGGCGCGGCTGCAAACAGATGTACCGCGCAAGTCCGCCGCTTTCCCGTCTTTTGAGCGGCGGCGAGCGCCACCGCACTTTGTGCTAAGCGAAAGGCATGTCCCCCGCTCCTGACGGAGGTGCCACCTGCCACGCCCGGAATCTTCAAATGCAGCGTGCGGCCAACCGATGGAACCCGTTCCCGGATGAACGTGAAGGCCTCTGTGGCCGCGTCGTGAGTCACGCTGAGGACGAGGGCCATGTCCAACCGCTCGGACAGTCCTTCCTCTGTCTCCGTGCTCCACCCTGCTTCTTCGGCATCTCTCCCTTCACTGGGCTCCCAGACAGCACTACCCCAATTGCCTCGCTGGACTGGACTCACGGCCGTTCCTGACTTCGGATCCAAGATCCATCCGGCCGCGAATGCGACGCTCGCGTGCGCGCTAAGTTCGAGGTGGACTTTGTCCTTGATGCGGGCTTCGTGCTCTAGGAATGACCTTATCTCTGGGAGAACATCGTCCTGCCACGACTTCTTGTCCTTCAGCCATCGGCCATCGAAGTACCGGAGCAGACACAGCAGTTTATCGGTGCGGTCCTCCATGTACTCGGCCCAGCGGTAGAAGCTCCGGATACCTAGCCGCCTTATGTTTGCAGGAGCACCGACAGGTTCTCTGATCTTGAGCCCTTCGCGGACCAAGATCTCCTCGAGGCTCGCCCTACTGAATATGGTTCGACCGTCCTGCACGAGCTTGCGCAGAAGATCATCATAGACGCCGGCTCGCCTTCCGGCTTCGATGGGAGCCAGGCCAGCAAGGCGCAGATTATCGTCGAGGCGCTGCTGCAGCCCTTCGAGTGTTCCGCCAGACGCGTCGACCGACAGCACGCCGAGGATTCCCTTGAGGTCAGCCTCTGACCCTAGCTTCAGGTGGGCCGCCCACTCTCTTCTGACTCTGCCGACTCGACTCTTCTGGCCGCCCTGAAATAGACGGTCAAGGAGAATGCCGCCTCCAGAAGTGCTTACAAGGGACGCGAGCGCATCGCCGGGGTCTATAGACCAGGGAGCTAAGATGCGGAACCTGGAGCGCCCGCCGGTATCACGGTGTCGAACCTGTGCGTCACGAAGCCGCTGAAGTAGGGAGACTGAAGTTGCCCCAATAAAAGCTGGGTCCATGAGTTGCTTCCACCCGAATGACCCAGAATAGTCCGTGTGGAACTTGACTTGGGAATACTCCGCATCTACCGAACTGCCGTGCGGATCGATGATCGGCGGATCGTACTTCACCATCACATCATCGAAGCCTCTCTCGCCACCGATCTCACAGCCGACCGCTACAACACGCGTTCCCGGAAGAAGCAGCCGACACGCTTGCAGCCAGAAGTACCTCGACTGATAGTCGAACCCTTTGTGTATGGCTGAGACGGCCTTAGCCATGTTCTCCCCCCGGGTGCTGCACAATGGGGCTGTGATGCCACACTCTGGGCGCCCATTGGTTGATCATTCGCCTACCCCCCACGGCTTCGGATCTCCGAGCCTCATCACCTGCAGGCCGGGTGATCCAACGCACGCCTCACTGGATACGCTCCGGGCAGGCCCCGCGGCTGTTAGCCTTCCGGCGCCACGTCGCGGATAGGGTTGCCCGGCGATCAAGGAATGTCCGTGGACGCGCATCCCTGAGGGGCACATCACTTGCGCCGGGCGCGCGAGCATGCTGCGGGCATGACGGGCAACCAGCAGGTCTGTTGGCTTGCGTGGCCTCATGCCGGCGCATCCTCGTATGTCAGCCCGAAGATCGTGTCCGTCAGCCACCGCCTAAACGACTCGTTGTCGCTGAACTGCTTGAAGAGCTCCGTGTCGTCCTTGAGGAGCGCGGTCATTACCCGCCCCAGAGCCTTGTCGTGCTCGATCCGGGCGTTCTGGCGGTCGGAGTTCCTCCGGGCGTTCTGGTAGGCGCCGTCGGCGGCCACCCGCGCCGGGATCTCCTGCGTGATCAGCTGATGGACCCGGTCCGCGTCCGTCCACGGGATGCTCCCGAACTGGTCGTTGAATGTCTTCAGGATGTTCGAGAGCCGGTCCAGCTCGGGCTCGGGCTTGTGGCCGCCGCCGCCGGCCGGCACCGGGCCGATCTCGGCGTCCTCGTCGGGCAGCTGGATCCTCCTCGCCGCCCGCTTCTCGACCCGGTAGCTGTCCATGTCGATCGCCTCGAGGATGCCCTTCGACAGGTCCTCCTCCCGGGGCGCGGGTAGCTTCGGAACTAGGAAGTTGAGGAAGATGGACAGCTTCTCCCACTCGGCGTTCGTGTACGGCAGGATCGACGCCAGGAAGCCATAGGTGCGCGTGAACGCCTTCGCCTTCCCCTTGAAGTCCACCTGCCCGTCCTCGTCGAGGCGTTCCTTGTAGGTAGCCACGCAGGCGTCGAGGATCGGGTCGAGCTTGTCCCGGTCCGCGCCGGCGAGATAGAGCTCGACCAGGGCCTCCATCTGCTCCGGCGCGTAGACCTGGTGTCCGTCGAGAGCGGCCTTCAGGTCGTGCAGCTTGTTCGGGTCGGTCTCCTCCGACAGGATCGTCGTCCGGTAGTAGTCGGCGAAGGCTCGCTCGATCGTCTCCGCGTCGTTCATGAAGTCGAGCACGAAGACGTCGTGCTTCTTCGGGATCGCGCGGTTCAGCCGCGAGAGCGTCTGCACCGCCTTGATGCCCGAGAGCACCTTGTCCACGTACATCGTGTGCAGGAGCGGCTCGTCGTAGCCGGTCTGGAACTTGTCGGCGCAGATGAGGAAGCGGTACGGGTCCTCGGTGATCCGGTCCGCGATCAGGCTCGACGGGAATCCGTTCAGCGAACTCTCGGTGACCTGCGCCCCGCCGTACTCGTGCTCGCCCGAGAACGCGACGATGGCCCGGTACGGGCTCTTGCGCTCCACGAGGTACCCGCGGAAGGCGTTGAAGTACTGGATGGCGCGCTCGATGCCGCTCGTCACCACCATCGCCCGCGCCTGCCCGCCGACCTTCCCGAGGTCGATCACCTGCTCGTGGAAATGATCCACCATGATCTCGGCCTTCAGGCGGATGGCGTGGTCGTGGCTCTCGACGTAACGCCTGAGCTTCTTCTTCGCGCGCTTCGTGTCGAATTCCGGGTCGCCCTCGACCGTCTTCACCAGCCGGTAGTAGCTGTCCACCGGCGTGTAGTACTTGAGGACGTCGAGGATGAAGCCCTCTTCGATCGCCTGCTTCATCGTGTAGCCGTGGAACGGCCGGTGCGGGACCGTGCCGTCCGGCTGCGGGACCGCCACGCCGAAGAGCTCGAGAGTCTTCCCCTTCGGCGTCGCCGTGAAGGCGAAGTAGCTGGCGTTCGGCAGCATCTTCCGCGACTCCATGATGCGGTTGATGCGGTCCTCGGTCGTCTCCTCCCCCTCCGCGGCGCCGCCCTCCGCGAGCGCCATGGAGACCGCCGCCGAGGTCCTCCCCCCCTGGCTCGAGTGCGCCTCGTCGATGATGATCGCGAACTTCCTCCCGCGGTGCTCCGCCCCGATCGCGTCGAGGATGAACGGGAACTTCTGCACCGTGGTGATGATGATCTTCTTCCCGGCCTCGATGAACGCGCGCAGGTTGTCCGAGTGGTCGGCGTGGCCGACGGTCGCGCCGACCTGCGCGAACTGCCGGACGGTCGCCTGGATCTGCTGGTCGAGGAGGCGCCGGTCGGTGACCACGAGGATCGAGTCGAAGACCGGCGCGCCGGCCTTCGCGAGGCCGATGAGCTGGTGCGCGAGCCACGCGATCGAGTTCGACTTGCCGCTGCCGGCGGAGTGCTGGATCAGATACCGCGCCCCGGCGCCCTGGGCCGCCGCGGCGGCGAGGAGCTTCCGCACCACGTCGAGCTGGTGGTAGCGCGGGAAGACCTGCCTGAGCTTCTTCCGGCCGGACTTCTGGTCCTTCTCCTCCACGACCTGCGCGTAGTTCTCGAGGATGTCGGTGAGTCCCGGCGGCGTGAGGATGCGCTTCCAGAGATAGTCGGTCTTGAGCCCCTCCGGGTTGGGCGGGTTCCCCGCGCCGTCGCAAAAGCCCCGGTTGAACGGCAGGAACCACGAGCCCTTGCCGGCGAGGTGCGTGCAGAAGCGCACCTCGTGGTCGTCCACCGCGAAGTGCACGATGCATCGCCCGAACAGGAACAGGAGCTCGCGCGGGTCGCGGTCGCGCTTGTACTGCTCCACCGCGTCCTCGACGGTCTGCTTCGTCAGGCTGTTCTTCAGTTCGAAGGAGGCCACCGGCAGGCCGTTGATGAAGAGGGCTAGGTCGAGCGCGAGCTGCGTCTCGTCCCGGCTGTAGCGGAGCTGGCGCGTGACGGAGAAGCGGTTCAGGGCGTACCGCTCCGCGGCCTGCGGGTTGCCCGGCGTGGGCGTCCCGTAGAAGAGGTCGAGGGTGTGCGCTTCGTGTTTCAGGCCCTTGCGCAGGAGGTCGATGACGCCCCGCTTCGTGATCTCGCCCTGCAGCCGGGCGAGGAACTTCTGGCGGGGCGGACTCGGGTGGTCGAGATCGAGGGCGGCGGCGGTTTCGGGCTGCGCGGCCCTGAGGAAGGCGGTGAGCTGGACGAGGTCCACCGCGTGCTCGCGGTCGTAGTCGCGCCAGTCGCCGAGGATCCACCCCGTGCCGCCCCACAGCGCGCCGGGGCCGGCGCCGACGCCCGCGGGCGGCGGGGCCCCGGCCGGCCGCCCGCACATGGCCGCGACGATGAGGCTCTCGAGGCCCTTCTCGCTGGTGTCGGTCGTCATGTGCGGATCTCCTCCTGGGAATCCGGGCCTCTGGCCTAAGGGTGCACCCCGACGACGCGCGAGGAGATGCGGGCTCGGAGCGGGATGTCGCCGACCATGAGGGTCTCCCTCCAAGCCTTCTCCGGGACGATGTCATTCGCATAGTCGAGGACGGCCGCCCTCCATGCGGCCGCACCGGAGAAGGGCGGTCCGAGATCATCTACCTCGACGTCGTTGAGGAACCCGAGGTAGACGAGGACGACGGGCATTCCGAGCGAGGCGATCTTCCACGCCCACGCGAAGCGGTTCGAGAGCTGAAAGTGCGAGTCGCAGGAAAGCCTCCAGCCCGAGAGCACCCGATTGAGTGCGTCATTCGCCTCTTGGATCGCGGCGGCAATGCGAGGTCGGTTCTTCTCACCGGCGCCGCTGCAGTCTTCGCGCTTGAGCTCCTTGCCGTGCGCCTTCGCCTCGACGAGCAGGAGGCCCTCCCGGTCGTCGATGGTAGCGGTCGCTGCGATATCCCAGTTGGGGGTGTTCGCGTTCGCACGGTCGGCCAGCCACCAGTCGAGGAGGCTCTCTCTATCGTGTCGGCAGAGGAGGTGCAGAGCCTCGCCTAGAAGTGCTTCCTCATCGTTGTCGATCCCTCGCGGGGCCCAAGAGTCGCGCCCGGCCTCGATCCTGCCCCAAGGCGCGGCAAGCGCGGTCAGCCGCTGTGCGACCTCGGTCGGCGCACCCCCGGTCAGTTCGAGGCACCGCAGCCGGCTGCCGCGCCACGGCTTCTGGGAACGGCGGTTGGGCCGATCACTCATCGCGATCCTCCTCTCCGGCCGCGTCCGCAGCCTCGCCATCACTGCCCGCATCACCGTCCCCGCTTACCTCCGTGTTGTCGTCCTCCGCCTCCGGTTCCTCGACTTCCCCCGGCAACCCCGCCGCCGCCTCCCGCACATCCACCTTCCCGGTGACCACGTCGGCGATCAAGCGGGTGCGGTACTCGCGGAGGAGGTTGACTTCGCGCTGGGCGCCTTGGGCAGCGAGAGTCAGGTCACCGCTCAATCTGGTTGCACCATCGACGATCGCTCGTTGCTCGTTGATTGGAGGAACGGCAAAGATGAAGGTCCGGAGCGAGGAGAGAGGCAGATTGCTCGCGAGACCCTCGGCCCCACTGATGGCCTGCTCGACCTGCCTGCGGTAGTAGCGGCTGTTCATCGCCAGCGCCATGAAGTCGGGATCCGCTTGCTCATTGAAGAGTGGACGAAAGATCTTGTCGGAGAGAATCAAACGGTAGGAGAGGGACCGAACACGCCCCGCCGACCCGACGAGATGCGGTGACCCACAGGCACGCGACACGAGGAAGTCGCCTACATTGACAGAGAGTGTTGCGTCGAAGCCAAAGTCCCCCGGAAGCCGCTTGTGTTCGCTCTCCCTGAACACCCCGCCATTCACGCATCCGGCCTTCAGCACTCCCCAGGCACCTTCGTCGGCCAACTGGTTCTCGGCTTGCGGACTAACCCCTTGGTCGATCTTCCGCACGAGCGTTTTCAGTCGCTTCAGTTCCCAATGCTCCGGCACATCGCCGAGCCACTCGACGCCGGAGGGCTTGAGGCGGACGTTCGGGTCGAGACCGCGGGTGACGGCGCGGTGGATGATGGCCTGCTTCTGCTCCTCCAGCAGCTTGATCAGCTTCTGTTTCGCGCGGATGTACTTCCGGATACGTCGGTCGGCGTGGTCGAGGAACCGGACGATGGCGGCCTGCTCAGGCGGCGGAGGCAGAGGGACTGGCGCTCCAAAGAAGGACTCATCCGTCAACTGGAGCCGCGAGGTCCAGATCCCCCGGGACCGAACCTGGAGTTCCCATTGGAAAGGTGCCGATCGCACCAGCTCATGGAGGAACTCGGGACTGACTCGAGTGGCCTCGCTTACGCGGTAAACACCGTAGGCGGTGCTGACAATCCCATGGAACCGTGAGACGCCTAATCCCCGCGCCCATGCCCAGAGGCTGTTGATGACTAGGTCGCCCGGCCAACAGAGCTTGTGGCCGATGTAGGACTCGGCCTTGAACATGGTCACAGTTGCTGAGCGTCGTGGAACGACCCCTCGTGCGGAGGAAACTGTCAGCAATTCCTCATCGCCCGTAGATGACCGGACGTCAATGCTCCGAAGCAGGTACTTAGCGCGGTTCACTCGCCAGTGTTCCGGCACCAACCCCAGCCACGACACGCCGGAGTCCTTCATCCGCGGATAGGGTTTGAGGTCGGCGATCATCTCAGAGTCCCGCGAACCAGGTCTTGATCTTCAGAGCCATCAGCTTGCGGCGCTCCTCGAGGAAGTCGTCGTACTCCGGGACCTTGCCCTCGAGGAACGACTCGGGCAGGCAGCTCATGCGGAGGCTAGCCCGCATCTCGTGCGCGACTGTGATGCCCCCGTACTTCTTCGGACCTCCCGAGCACTGTTCGGCAAGCTCTCGGAAGTACACCACCGGGGCCTTGTCGCCTATGGCGATGTTGATCTCGCTCTGCGCCAAGACGAAGTTGGCGATCTGATTGTAGCGGCCCCGCGCGAGGCCCTGCGCCTTCAAGTACCGTTTGGGGTAGACGTGGTGGACGTCACTCCGGTTCAGGAGTAGATCGTGCACGCTGACGGCCTGCGAGAGGAAACCCTTGTCGTGGAGCTTGACCTGCGCCGCCTGGTAGGCAAGGAAGTACGGGCTGTTGGCCGACGAGGTGTCCATCAACTGAGGGAGCATCCCGGTCCAGAAGCTCTCGGGCAGTTCGTTCGAGACCACGGCCTCGGAGTATGGCCCGAGCCCGCGTGTCTCCACCTGGCGGATGTCGAAGTCGAACATCGTCTCTGGGCTGCCCGTGTACCGCCCGCGCAGGGTCGACATCGCGTACCATCGCCGCACGAGGCGCTCGAGATCCGCCGCGGGCATACTCTCGGCCCGCCCCCGGAGGTACAGAATGTAGGCGAAGTTGACGGCGTTGCGCCCGCCGATCAGGTCGCTCGTGACGAAACCGGCCGAGCGGAGGATCATCATCAGGCGGTCGAAGTGCGTCTTGTTCATGAAGGCGAGGACGCCCTTCTTCAGGCGCGCGAACGACTCCTCCGCGATCGGTTCCTCGAACTGCTTCGTCTCGAAGTTGCGTCCCGAGAGAAGCGCGACGAGGTCCTGGAGTTTCCCGCGCCCGAATTCCGACGTGAAGGCGACACGCAGCATGTCGGTGTACGTCGGGTCGTACAGGTCGTCGTTGACGTCCTTCAACCAGCGCATGTGCGGCAGGAACTCCGAGGCCGCGAACGTCGTGTCACCCTTCTCGATCCGCGGAAGGAACTCAGGCGCCACCGACAGGTGGCAGAAGTAGTCGATGGCCTTGCGCAGGAGGTTGCCGCCGTACTCCTCGTTGACCGCGATCTTCGACATCGCGAAATCGGCCTGGCTCAGCTCCGCGCCCGCGGAGTTCACGCGGATGAAAATCTCGGTGACCGTCTCGATGTCGAGGTCGTCGGCCAACTCGATCACGCCCACGTGGTTGTTGATGATCTTGCAGAGTCGCTGCAGCACCTTGCCGACCAGCTTGCGGTCCGCGTTCGGGTTCCTCCTCGTGTAGTCCTCGGTCAGGTCGATCAGGTCGGCCTCGGGGGCGAAGACCTCGGCGACGTCCTGGATCCACGCGACGTCTTTCCGGATCGCCGGGTTGGCCACCTCGAACTTCTCCTCCTGAGGATGGAAGGCGATGCGGATGCGCACCGTCTCGTAGTCCTTGGTCAGCACCTCCCGGCCGAGGAGTGCCGCGATCAGGGCGGTGACCCGCCGCTGCCCATCGATCAGGATCCGCTTGCCAGCCGCCGACGTCCCGTCCTTGAGCTTGACCGTGGGGTTGCGCCAGGTGATGAGGTAACCGACCGGGTAACCGTGGTAGAGCGAGTCGAGCAAGTTGCGCACCTTCGTTGCGTCCCACACGAACGGGCGCTGGATCTCCGGGATAGCGATCTCCCCGGACTTGACGTAGGAGAGGATCGTCTCGATCGGGTGCGGTGTGACGGAGTAGCGCTGAGCACACATGCCTATGCCCCTCCCCCGATGATATCGTCCAGCAGGCCCTCGGTTTCCTTCCGGAGTGCCAGGATGTCGGCGCGGATCTCCGCGAGGGAGCGCAGAGGCTGCGGCTTGTAGAAGTAGCGGGTGAAGCTCACCTCGTAGCCCGTCTTCACGCTCGCCGGGTCGTACCAGGCGTCGGGCGCGTGCGGCAGCACCTCTCGGCGGAGGAACGCCTCGATCCCGCCCTCCTCGAGCAGCGGCACCTGCTCCGTGTCGCGAAGGTCGGGGTCGGGCTCGTACTCGACGACGCACTTCCTGCCGCCGATGGTCACCTCGAAGAAGCCGCGCAGCGGGACGGCCTCGACCTTGCCGGCCTTGTGGATCTTCGCGATGACCGGGGGCGCCTTCTCATCCACCTTGCCCGCAGCCTTCAGCGCCTTGATCTCCTTCGGCGAGTACGCCCGCTCCGGGTCGATGCCCGAGAGGCGCAGCGGCCGCTCAACCGTGACCTTGTGGTACCCGAAGGCGGCGTTCGGGAAGATCTTCGATTGCTCGGTCTCGTTGAAGGTGAGGAACGTGTCGCAGATGCGCGCGATGTCATCGTCACTGAACTCGCAGTTCTTCTTGCCGAGGTTCTTCCGCAGCGGCCGGAACCAGCCCGTCGCGTCGATCAACTGGACCTTCCCGCGACGGTGCTCGGGTTTCCGGTTCGTCAGCACCCACACGTACGTGGCGATGCCAGTGTTGTAGAACATGTTGAGCGGCAGGGCCACGATGGCCTCGAGCCAGTCGTTCTCGATGATCCACCGCCGGATGTTGCTCTCACCCTGGCCCGCGTCGCCGGTGAAGAGCGACGAGCCGTTGTGGACCTCGGCGATGCGGCTCCCGAGCTTCGTCTCATGCTTCATCTTCGACAGCATGTTGGCGAGGAAGAGCATCTGCCCGTCGCTCGACCGCGTGAGGAGCGAATACTCCGCGTCGCCCGCGTGCTCGATGAGAAAGCGCGGGTCCTTGATGCCGTCCTTGCCGCCCATGCGCTCGAGGTCGCTCTTCCAGCTCTTGCCGTAGGGCGGGTTGCTGAGCATGAAGTCGAACTCGCGCGACGGGAAGGCGTCGTTGCTGAGCGTCGAATGCTCCGGGCCGCCGACGAGGTTGTCCGCCGCATCGCCCTCGCCCTTGAGGAGCAGGTCGGCCTTCGCGATGGCGTAGGTTTCGGCGTTGATCTCCTGGCCGTAGAGGTGCGTCGAGACGTGCTTGCCGTGCTGCTTCGCAAGTTCCTTCAGCGTCTCCTCGGCGACGGTCAGCATGCCGCCGGTGCCGCACGCCCCGTCGTAGAGGAGGTAGGTGCCCGACTCGATCCGGTCGGCGATCGGCAGGAAGATCAGCCGTGCCATCAGCTTCACGGCGTCGCGCGGCGTCCAGTGCTCGCCGGCCTCCTCGTTGTTCTCCTCGTTGAAGCGCCGGACCAGTTCCTCGAAGATCGTGCCCATCGCGTGGTTGTCGAGGCCGGGGTGCTTCACCGAGCCGTCGCCGTTCTTCACGGGGAGCGGGCTCAGGTTGATGTCGGGCGACAGGAGCTTCTCGATGAGGGTGCCGAGCGCGTCGGCCTTCGCGAGCCGCGGGATCTGGTTCCGGAACTCGAAGTTGTCGAGGATCTCCTGGACGTTCGGCGAGAAGCCGTCGAGGTAGGCCTCGAAGTCGGCCTTCAGCGCCTGCTGGCTGGCGCGGGCGCGCAACGCGCGAAGGGTGAACGCCGAGGTGTTGTAGAACGCCTGCTTCGCGGCCTGCCTGAGGGCCTGGTCTTGGTTGGTGATGCCGGCCTTGTCGAGCGACTTCTTCATGTCGAGCACGGCCTCTTTCGTCGGCTCGAGCACCGCGTCGAGGCGGCGCAGCACGGTCATCGGGAGGATCACGTCCCGGTACTTCCCCCGCACGTAGAGGTCGCGGAGCACGTCGTCCGCGATGCCCCAGATGAAGTTGGCGATCCAGTTCAGCTGAGATGAGTCCATGACACCTCTTGCGCCCTCGTGGGAGTCCCTGGCTCCGAGTCTACCCAGCCCCCGTTCCCGGCGCAACTCAGCCTTCGCCGTCGGCGCCGCCGTCTTCGGGGCGAACACGCCAGAGCGCACCGGGGCGCGAGGTGCCGACTACTCCTCGTCGCGGACCTTCAGCAAGACGGAGTCGAAAGTCTGCATGATCCGTGGCCAGATCGCTCTCCAGGCGGCCTCCGCGGCGCGCGACGCGGATGCGTAGCCCCACGTGTTAGACTCCTTCGTCTCGGCCACGAAGGGGATTGAGAAGCGCAGGTCGCGCCCTCGCCTCCTGTCCTGGACCGCCAGATCGACCCACGCGGCTCCAATCCACCAGCCTTCTCCGGAGAACGAGGAGGCAAAGACGGTCTGACTTGACGTCGCCGTGAGCAGGATGGGTCGCCAATCGGCGCACGCTCGCACTTCCATGGTGCCGGACTCCGTCGCGATGGCCACACCTGACACAACGCGGCTGCCGAAGTCAGCTCCGAGCGCGAGGATTCGGAGGCGCACGGCCACTCGGTCAGCAGGTGTCTCGGTGAAGAAGTCCACCAATTCGATCGACGAGCCATAGGCCGAGCAGAGCCCACCCTGGATGGCGGCCACCGTCTCCTCTGTGTTCGACTTCTCTGCTCGCCCGTCGAGGATGGAAACGAGGATCGGCGTGCGGAGGCTGAGGATAGGGCGGGGGGCTTCCGAGACCGTCGGAACCACTCCTCGGTGCGTCGCACAACCGGCGAACGCGATGCTGGCGGCGATCGCCAAGAGGATGGCGGCGGCGACACGCGTTCCAGTTCTAGAAGGAGGGTCGAACACAGGGGAACCTCCTGCATCACCGGCCAGATCGAGTCCATGATCTGCTTGCAGACCGCGCCGGTAAAGCCGGAAGAGGCACATGGTCACCCAGAGTCAAATGGCCTCGCGCCTCCCGGTGGAGCGACACCAGGCGGTCTAACCGGATCTCCGAACAACATCGACACAGTCCCAGATCGAGTTCCTTCTGGGGCACAAGGTAATTGCCGGTGGAAGGCTTGAGAAGGCTGGGTGGCTGTCGCTGGGCCATGAAGGGCATTTCGGGACAGGGTCGTTCCGCGAGCACCGCGACGCAGCGCAGCGTCCTCCTCGTCGGAGGATGCACGGCACCTACTTTGGCTGCGCGGTCATGGGGGGGGCGGCGCCTCCGCGGGTCCAGCGTCCGCCGGCTGATCCGCGTCAGAACCCGCCGGCGAGAATTCGGTGTTCGTCGCCATCGACAGGGCGATCTTGCGCTGCTCGGCGTCCACGCGCAGCACGCGAACCTCGATCTTGTCGCCCACCGAGACGATCCCCTTGAGGTCAGCGTCCTCCCGGTTCGTGATCTCGGAGATGTGCAACAGCCCCTCGAGGTTCTCCTCGAGTGCGACGAAGACGCCGAAGTTCGCGAGCCTCGCCACCGTTCCGATGGCTCGCGTGCCAACCTTGTAGCGGTAGGGGATCTCCGTCTGCCACGGGTCCTCGTCGAGCTGCTTCATGCCGAGGGCAATCCGCATCTTATCGCGATCCACCGACAGGACAACGGCCTCCACAACATCGCCCTCATTCATCAGTTCCGAGGGGTGCGCGATCTTCTTCGTCCACGACATTTCCGACACGTGGAGCAGGCCTTCGATGCCCTCCTCGATCTCCACGAAGGCCCCGAACTTCGTCAGGTTTCGGACACGGCCGGTGACCCGCGTCCCCGGCAGGTACTTCTCTTCCACGTTCTCCCAGGGGGAGGGGGTGAGCTGGCGCAGACCGAGCCAGATGCGCTCTCCCTCCTTGTTGACCTTGAGAACCTTCACGTCAAGTTCGTCATCGACAAGCAGCACGTCGGAGGGATGGCGGATCCGCCCCCAAGAGATGTCGGTGACACTCATGACGCCGTTAAGACCTCCGAGATCGATGAGCACGTGCCGGTCGGCGATCTCTATGACCGTGCCACGCCGAACATCGCCCACCTGGATCACGTCAAGGAGTTTGCGCTTCATCTCGTCGCGCTCATCCTCGATGAGCTTGCGCCGCGAGATGACGATGTCCATCCGGGCTTCGTTGATCTTGATGACCTTCGCCTCGATGTCCTTGCCGATCCACTCGGCGATGTCGCCCTGGCGGCGGATGGACACCTGCGAAGCCGGCAGGAACACCGGCACGCCGATGTCGACCAAGAGGCCACCCTTGATCCTGCGCAGCACGCGGCCCTTCACTTTGTCGCCTTCGTGCGTTTCGGCGAGGATCCGCTCCCAGTCGCGCTGCCGGTCGGCCTTCTTCTTCCAGAGGACCGCCTCGCCCATCTCGTCTTCCACCGACTCAAGGAGCACTTCCACCTGGTCGCCGGGGTCGGTGGCGCTCGGGTCCTCGAATTCGTTGATGTTGATGATCCCCTCGGACTTGTGGCCGATATCGACGATGACGTCGTCGTTGATGACGTCGAGGATGCGCCCGCGAAGGATCGAGTCGACCTCGAAGTTCTTCACCGAGTCCTCGTAGATACCCTCGAGGGGGGCGGTGCCCCCGCCGAGCGCCTCGTTGACCTTCGCGGCAAGCTCCTCGTCCGTGAGATCGAACTTCCGGATGATGTCCTTCGCCTTCTTCGCCTTCTTCCTCATGCTCCACACCTTCCCGCCCCTAGGTAGGGCGTCCTATTGGGGCACTGGACCCACTCTGGCTAACACCGCCTTGCATCATGTCCGTACCGCCGAAAGAACGAGTCTCCTGCGTGGGCCCAAGCCCCTTGCCTGCTCTCAGTTCCTCACCACGGAAGAACAGGTCTCGCGCTGTGAGCACTCGCTCGCCTGCATGCATCGGCCTGCCATGAAGGTGGCCCATTCCGCTTGCTCTCGGGACCGCACTATCCGCGAGCCCCTTGACTCCATGATCCCGGACCGGGTGACGCCGTGTCTCAGGAATCCCGTGCTCCGCGAGTACTGTCCTCAGAGCACCCGGGAGTTGCGCTCGCCTGCGCCCAGTGTTCTGCGTGACTCATGACCCCCGACACAGGCGCACCTTCTCATAGGATCTCTGCCAGTCTTGGGCTTCCAATTCTCTGGTGACAGCGTGGTTCTCGCCTGCGTCGCACGGTTCGATAGCTCAGGCCTTGTGCATCGGGGCGGGGTGCCGCGGCGGTTCTCCTCCGTCGCCTCCTGCGGCCGTGGTGCAGTCACGATCCTCACATCCTCCCTGGCGAGGTCCCCCGGACCTGTGAGGACAGCGCTCCGACAAGCGCTGCCGGAAACAGAGGGTCTTGCCACAGCAACTCCTGTTTCCTTCTCTTGGAGACTCGCCATCCGTGTCTCGTCCTGCTGCTGAGGGGGGGCACCCTGGCGCCCTCCTCATCCGGCCTCGATACGGGTTGCTGCACATCATCAGCCCGCGGTACGCTTCTGCCGATAGGGGCGGGTGTGACCACTCGCTACGGGTCGTCCGCAGTGGGCAACCTCTGAGTGGCTGGAGAGTGGCGCAGAAGGGGCGATCTGACCATGGCTAGCGTCGTGCGACTTGGTCTCACCGACACGGCGATTCGGCAGCTGCAAGCAGCTCTGGGTTTGTCGGGGCGACTGGGAGAGGACGCGGACCGCGAGGAGATAGAACTCGCACTTGAGGAGCACCTGCGTGGGGTGGACCGCGTCTACCTCAGCCGCGTGGCTGACCGGAAGACTCCTGGGGAGTCGAAAGTGGGCCTTCGTGTTCCCGGCGTGTCGGACCGCCCCTGTGTCGAGTTGTTCTGCGCGCCCCAGAACGATCGTCTGGTTGTGCTCGGTGCCCGCAGGGCCGCCGACCGGGTTCTCGCCTGCGAGGTCGAGTTCGTCGGAGACTTCGTCCTCGACGACTGGACGCGGGGACCGCTGCCTCAGCAGGTGCAGCAGCAACTGAGTGCCCTCCCCACGAAGGAGGAGCGTTCCGCCGCCGTAAGTCGAAGGCTTGAGGAGTGGCTCGTCTTCCTGCAGGTTGAGGAGGAGGCTGCAAAGCGCAGCCGGTTCTTCGTTACCTACGATAGCAGGTTTCACGCCCGGGGGCGGCCAGAACAGGTCTCGTTCCACATCTCGCACACCAACTTGGCCAGGTACCTTGAGCGTCTTGAGACTCACCGGGGGAGGCTCGACATCTGCGAGGCTCCGCCCTATGACACCGAGGGTGACGATGAGGATTGGAGCCCTGAGGACCGGTACGCATCCGGGTTGGTGGCTCGGTACAACCGGCGATCTGGTGACCTGGTCTTCGACCTAGACCCCGAGTCAGCCGAGGCCGTGGTCAATGGCCGGGTTGCGATCCCTTCAAGCGGGTGCATCGTGAACGGCGCTGGGGGCGACCTTCACCTCATCCACGTCCAGCAGGAGTCGATCCGCAGGCTCTGTGAAGAGGGTGCGCTGCTCCCGAGCCTGGACCGCATCCTCTATGGGCGGGAGGACGACCTTGATCTCGCGGGGTTTCCAAGTGTTGAGGCCATCTCAGTTAGCGAGTGTCTCGATCCCGACCACACGAACGACGAGCAGAGGATGGCGGTGTCCCGGGCATTGGCCACCCCCGACGTGTTCTTTCTGCAGGGCCCACCGGGTACCGGAAAGACGACCTTCATAGCCGAGCTCTGCTACCAGCTTGTTCGTCGCCACAAGCGGGTTCTTGTCGCTTCCCAAGCCAACTTGGCAGTGGACAACGCGCTGGAACGCCTCGGCGCCAGACCTGAGATCCGGGCGGTCCGGTATCGCGTAGCTGGTCGTCCTGGAGAGGATGATCGCTACGTGGGCGACAATGCCGTCCTCCACTGGCTCGGTTCCGTCATCAGTTCAGCGCGAAAGCGGGGGGAACTCCTTGCTCGGACCGGCGAGTTCAAACAGGTGGTGCGTGAATGCGGAAGCGCGGTCGAGGAGTGGGCGCGGGGCGCGGCGACCTTCAAGGAGCGTCTGGCGAGGTGTGAGGAATCGGCCCGGACGGAACGCGGGAAAGTTGCAGCCCTTGACGACGAGAGCAAGGCAGCCGCAACACGCGCCGCAGCGCTACGGGATGTCGTTCAGCGGTTTCGAGCCGATGGGAGCATTCTCGAGCGGCGGCCTCTCCGGTCTGAGGACTGGCCGGACCCGCACCGGGTTCGCTGGACGGCGTTCCTCGCGGAGGCCAGCCACGCCGGTGTGACTGGTTCCGATGATCCTGGCATAGTCCGTGAGGTGTTGGCCCGGGAAGGTTCGGCATACTCCGAGGACGGAGCCTTCGGACAACGACTCGCGAGTCTCGACGCAATCCACTCGCGGTTCTCGGATCTGCCAGCGCGCCTCCCGCCACTTGAGGCGGAGCACGATCGGCTCCAGCAAGAGGTTGAGTCGCTCGCCACGGATCTGAAGTCGTTACGGAAGCAGATCGAAGCTCTGGACCGAGTGAACCGAAGCCGGGACCGCCGCCATGCGGATTCGGACCTTTCCTCCGAACTACCTCTCTGGTCTGGCCTCGTGGAGCGGATCGCTTACGCCCGGCGTCTCGCTTGCGCGATGTCCAGAGCCCGCTTCCGCGCCGCGCGCTCCCCCTTCACGCCTCGCGCATGGTGGCGGGCAGAGATCCGGAGTCGGGCCGACCTCGCATTCACCGGCCTGTCCGCGCTGGCCGAGAGCGTCGGTCCTGCGGCGGATGGGGCTTCCAAGTTGGAGGCCGTGGCTCCGCCGAACCCTCACCAGTCCGAGCTCCTGGAGATGGCGAATCGGCTCGAAGATCGCTTCGCGCGCGTCGGGTGGGCGATCACCCCCCTGGGGCGCCGTTTGAACCGGGAACTGGTGAGAGCGGGGCCGAGCCTGCACTTCCGACTCAGACAGCTTGAGGACAGGCAGCGAACCGCCGAGGCCCGGCTCGCGGAGCTGAGGGCCGAACTACCAGACCTGCGCGCTCGTGCGCAACAGGCGACTTCGGAGTTGGCTGCGGCTCTCGGCCGCATGGAGGGGTTCGCTCCGCTGTGGAATGCCGCGGAGAGCGAGCGAGTCGCGCTCGCGGAGCGGCGGCGGCTGCTAAGGGAAGTGCTGCCGCGGCGGCTCCATGAGGTCGTCTCGGCGGCGGAAGGTGCGCTTTGCGCTCAGGTGGCGGACGCCGAGAACCTCGTGAGGGGACTGCCCCACCGCCGGGACTCGGCGCTTCGCTGGGCGGAGTCTCATGAGCGCGAAGCCGCCAAGATCCGTGCTGATCAGGAGTCAGGAGAACGCGACTGGGAAAGGCTGCGGTCGTTCGAGCTGCTTCCTCCCGCGTTGGACTGCGACTTCCCGGAGCCGCAGGCGCTCACCGAGGCGCTGCGTGTCTGGCAGGAGGAAACCTCGAGCCTCGACGCTTCGCGACTTGCGACACGCTTGGAGATATGCCGGGAGTGGCTGGAGCGGATCGAGTCTGCTCGATCCGACGTGGCTCTTGAGTTGCGCCGCCTCTTCTACCAACATGCCAACGTCGTCGGGGTCACCTGCGCCTACTCGGCCAAGCGGCAGTTCCGTGAGGATGCGGGGAAATTCGACTTCGTAGTCGTCGATGAGGTGAGCAAGGCCACGCCCACCGAGTTGCTGATGCCTTGCCTGCTCGGACAACGAGTCGTTCTCGTCGGCGACCACCGCCAGTTGCCCCCGATCATCGGCGAGGAAGAGAGCTTCTCGGACGCGGCCCTCCGGCTCGGCATGGACCGGCAAGACCTGAGGCAGATTCTCCGGCGCTGCCTCTTCAAGGAGCGGTTCGAGCACTTCGCCGGGACGGAACCGCTGGGCGGACGCACCATGATGCTGTCGCTCCAGTACCGGATGCACTCGACGATCATGAGGGCCATCAACCAGTTCTACGACTCGAAGCTCAGTCTCGGACGCCCCGACCTAGATGCGGACAGGGAACACGGTCTCATTGTGGATCCCTGGCTCCGCACCACAGACCACGTTGTCTGGGTTGATCTGCCGCGCGAGCCGACATGGCGATTCACCCAGGAGGAGGGTGGCAGTCGCCACAACGACAAGGAAGCGGAAACATGCGTCGCCATCGTGGCGGCGTTGGCGCGGCAGTGGGCGGATCTGCCGCCGAGCCTCACGGGGATGGACCTCGGCGTCATCAGTGTCTACGGGGGACAGGCGAGAGAGCTAGCCTCACGGCTGCGGAACTGCGGCCTCGATCCGGAGTTCCTGAAGAGGCTCCGAGTGGGGACGGTCGATCAGTTCCAGGGCATGGAGAGGGACATTGTCGTCGTGAGCCTAGTCCTCAACGATGAGAGCCTCCAGCCGTCGGAGTTTCTCCGTACCCCCGAGCGGGTCAATGTGGCCATGAGCCGGGCTAGGCGCCTACTGATCGTCGTGGGTTCCCACCACAACTACGTGCGCATTGCAGGCGAGGCGAGCTACTACAGGGAGATCGGCGAGATTGCGAGGAGAGAGGGGAGGTTTGTCGATGCCCGACGCGTTCTCGGAAGTCGTTGAGCTCGAAGAGCGGCACCGCAATGCTGTTCGCCCGGGGCTGGCCCTCGGGGTGCTCCAACTCAACTTCCCTGTGATCCGTGAGCGGGCTACGGTGGAGTACTTGGAGTCCCGCCCTTGGGGCTTGGTCGAAGAATTCGTGGCCACCTGCATTGTCCGGTTGCAGGAGGTCCGCGGGGCGGAGGAGATTGCCGAGATCCTCGGCTTCGGGGACCCGTGCTTCATCGAACCGTCGGTGAAGGAGTTGATGGCGCGCAACCTCGTGGTCCAAGAAGAAGGTGGTTGTCTGCGCGCCACGCCCGAACTTCAGGAGAGTTTCCGGCGGCGGGAGTGGCTGACGCCACGTACGGTGGATGTTGCGTGCGATCTGGACACGTGCACCGGCATGCGCTCACCACCGGACCCGGGACTCTCTGACCGAGAGGCTCTTCAAGAAGTGGAACGGGATCCCCGCGACGCAGATGCGCTACTCCAATGGGCGGCGTCGCCGAGTGGCCCCCTGACGGGACGTCATCTGAGGCGACTCATCCGGCATCATCGTCTCCTTGTCGGCTATTACGGTTACGAGGTCGTTGTCTTCGCGGAGCCCTTGAAGGGCGCGTGGAACTGGGTGCCGCTCGTCCCAGGCACGGGCGAACAGGCTCCGCACCTCGTGGGTGCCTGTCTGCAGGCTGGTGTCGAGGCGGAGGCCGAGAAGCTCTTGGAGGGGGTCGCGGAGCGACTGCATGTGGAGGAGACCAACAAGCCTCAGCAGGAAGCGGATGCGTTCCCGACTGCGGCGGCGCTTCCTCCAGCCGAGAAGCAGCACGACCTGCGGGAAGAACACTATGAGACCACTGAGGCCCGGGAGCGGATCATAGAGCTCATCAGCGAGGCGCGCGAGGAGGTCTTTGCCGTTTTCCCGTGGATCAAGGGCCCGGCCATCGACAGTCGCCTTCTTGAGGCCTACCGACGCGCAACCAGCCGAGGGGCGTCCGTGTTCGTTCTGTACGGTTTCCTTGACGATCCGGAGGATGAAGACAGCCATCAGCCGGCCATCGACCGGCTACGGGCCATCCAGAACTCGGGCACAGGCGCGCGCGTCCACGTGGTCTGGCACGGCCGGCACCACACTAAGCTACTCGTCGTCGATCGCGAGCACTACATGAGCGGCAGCCTGAACGCATTGAGTTACTTGGGCGATCCCGGGCGGCCGGGTTTCCGACTGGAAGTCATGGACTACCTCTACCGGCCCCGATTCCTTCGCTCACAGGTCCTTGCCCGGTTAGTGCCCATTGCCCGGCGGGGGATCTTGGAGGACGTTTCCAAGACGCCGGCAAGGAGTTACTCGGAGTGGCTGCTCTGTTGGCGGGACCTTTTGCGCCTTGGCACGGACCAGGCAACGCTGAAGGCTGCGCTGGCTTCCGTTCCCGGGGGGATCTCCCCGGCGGTCCGAGCCGCGACACTGGCTCTCGAGGGCATTTCCCGCGACCTCTCTGACGAACCCATGGGGCCCCGATTGGAGTGGCTCATCGGTTGGCTCGGGCAACGAAGGAAGGAGAAGCCGACCGAACCCTTGAAGAAGGGCGAGGTACAGAAGCTACTCCGCGCAGGGGAGTGTTTGGTGCCGGCTGCTGAAGGGTCCGAAGAGCTCGTGGCTGGTCTGCGCGAAGCGCTAGGCCGTTGAGACGTGGGCTTGGGCTTGGGCTTGGACACTCGCGGGCAGTGCCGCGAGTCTGCTCGCGAGAAGAGGGCCATGTCCAGGGCCGTCCGACGCCCGGTGAATCAGGAGTGCACATTCCGAGTCTCGACTCCTCTCGGCTACCGAATCAACACGATCCGAGTCCGGAGTGACTTTCAGGACAGAAGGGGCACTTCTAGACGGGTGGCTTCGGACCACCGGCCTTCTGAACCCCAGCCACGACTCCGCTGTGCAGACGGCAGGTTGCCCGCGGTCAGTCCCCCGCGAGGTGCCTGAGGAAGAGCTGCGCCAAGCCTGTCCCCTCGATCAGGACGACGGGCCTCGTGGGTCGCTTGTGGTTGTGATGCTCGATCAGATCCGCGCCGCTCTTCCCACAAGAGCCCGTGGTCAGCAGAACGCCGTAATCCAATCCGTTCTCCTTCCACCCACTCAGAAGCTGGTCGAGCTTGACCTGCAGATCTTCAGGCAGAACCGCTCCTTCATAGGAGAACACTTGGACGCCGACGGTGAACTCCTGCGCAAACAGGGGACTGGTGACGGTGACGAGAAGGTCCGCGCCTCTCTCACTGGGGCCCTCATGGACCGCGACTGGATAGCCCATGCGCGTGAACAGCTCATCGCATAGTCCGGTGAGGTCCTGCCTGGGGAACTCCCGCTGGATGAGCTGAGGTAGCCCTGCGGAGAGGACTGACCGGATACGCTCAAACCGAGACTCGAACCCGGCGACGGCTTCTGCTCCGGCCTCGTCCAGATGCTCGATCACGGACTCGACGAGGTCTTCGTCGTAGAGCTGGTAGAAGCGTCCCTGCAGGCCGAGCTTCCTCTTCAGGGCTGGTGGAACGATCGGGTCTCTCCAGTTGAGCGCTTCCTTCGTCAGCAGGCAACACTTGCGGTAGGAGCGGAAGTCTCCGTCCAGAGCGTCGGATTCCGCGCCAAACTGATAGTGGCCATTCTTCTTGTCCACCTGGGCGATGGCTACCAGGCCGTACTCCGGCTGATGGGGGTAGAAGAGGTAGTCACCGCACTCGACTCGGTTGAGGAAGCCGATGCAGCGCCACGCATCTTCTTCTTTCCTGTTGAACGGCTTCCCGGCCTCGGCCTTCGAGGCCAGACTGCGCAGATCAAGCCCATCCTCGAAGGACCAGCCGATGCGGGCCTTACCTCGCGCGAGTGACTCAAACACTCCGGGGATCGAATAGGTCGGGACATCGTCGCTCACAGCCTTCACGACGTACGCATGCGGCATGGTTGCCTCCACGGTCAATCACGGGGGTCCATGAGAGGATAGGCGCTCGCCGGCCTGTGCACAACCCGTAACGATGAGCGACGACGGATCGCCACAGGACCCCGAGTCCCTCGATGGCCGGGCCGAGTCAGCAGGCTCCAGGCAGGTTCCTTGCGGAGCTAGCTGATGGCCGACCCTGCCGGCAATTGGGCAGTTGCTCCGGTCGGGGCCCCCACGAGATCCGCGATGCCCATTGCCGCCTCGAGGGTCTTCGCGTCGGCGGGAATGTCCGTCAGGGCGCCGGCGTAGTGCTTCTCGGCCACGAGGACACCGTGGCCGAGGCGCTTCGCGGCGTGGAAGATGCTGGCGGATTCGTAGACCCCCGGGGCACAGGCGAGGAACGTCCCGCAGGTTCGCCGCAGCATCTGCCAGGAGAACTCCGGCGCGCCGAACCGGCGGAGCCGGTGGATCACGTTCCTGCCCTCGTCTTTGGAGAGCGCCCGGTCACCCCGGAAGACGTAGCGGGCCCGGCCGGCCTTTAGCTTCATCGCGGCGAGCAGGGATTGCAGGCCCGGACAGATGTCGAGCGGGATCGTACGCTCCACCCCGGTCTTCGTGCGCTCGGGCCGAAGCACGATCTCACCCGCCTCCAGGTCGACCTCCTTCCACTTCAGCCCCCCCACCTCGGCGAACCGGGCGCCGGTGAGGAGGGCCGTCAGGATGAACGGAACTGCCGGCGGATGGCGAGGCGTCGAACCCGGCGGGCGTTTTCCATCGTGCTCGGCCCGGGTCATCGAGTACCGCTCGGCGTCGTGCCGGAACGCGGCGCCGAGCAGCTGGCGGATTTCGCTCGTGCGGAGGAAGGTGGGTTTCAGCTTCGGCTCCCTGAGGTTCCGCAGACCATCCTTGATCGAGTCCGACGAGAGCTTCGGGACGAGTCCGAACCTCCTCAGGTCGCTGAGGAACGCCTTGATGCTGCGCAGGTCCCGGTTGATCGAGGCCGGGCGGCGGCGGTTCTTGCCCGTCTCCCAGACGCCCCGGCCAGCGCCGGCCTTCGGGTACGCGCGGGGTCTTGCCTTGAAGGCTGCGCGGAATCTCGCCAGGTGGGGCTGTTCGATGGCCTCGGTCTTCGCGACGCCGTTTTCCGTGAGCCACGCGACGAAGAGGTCGATCCCCACCTTGTAGGTCGCGAGAGTCTGCTCGCGCAGCTCCCCCTTCTGCCTGGCCAGGAAGTCGCTCGCGGCCTTGTCGACGGAGGAATCGACGGTGCACTTCGTCGCCGCCTCGTACACGAGGCGGTCCGCGTCGAGCTTGCGGGACCGCTCGATGGCCCACGCCTTCCGCAGGGCACCCGTCCTCGCGTGATCCTCCGGCACGGTCTCCCAGTCGAACTTCCGGCCCTCCGGTTTCTCGACGCGCGCCCGCCACGAGAGCCCGCCTCCGGGGAGCTTCCTCTTCGCGATGACGACCCCGGGATGCTCGCTCCTCTTGCTGGACCCCTTCCACCGCGCCATGGATGCCTCCCGCGACTCCCGAGGGCCCTACCGGAGGGCCGGGTCCGTGGCAACATTGATGGCAACATTCGCGCGCGATTCCGACCACCGAGTGCTTCCGAATGGCGTCGCGCCTCAAAGCCTTATAATCATTGGCTTCCAGTGGTTTAAGGCTTTTCTGAGAGTCTATCGGAAACGGCCAGAAAGCCGCTTTGCGGGATTGTCGATCCGAAGGTTGAGGGTTCGAGCCCCTTCGGCCTCGCCAGCGATAACGGGAAGCCCCGCAGGGAGTTACAGCCCTGCGGGGCTTCGCGATTCCAGGGGAGTGAGTTCCACGCGCCCCACCGGGGCCGAGACTTCCGCGGGCCGGACTGCCGCTGTTGTTCCGCGTACCGCGACAGGGACCACGCCGGCTACCGCTGGGACCTCCTCGGCTTCCGCCCCGCCATCGGGCCCTCGGACGCTCGAGCCATGAGGCCATAGGCCCGGGGGCGGAGGGGAGGGGATGACCGGGCCGCGCGGGGCCGCACGAGGGTGCCGGCGTCAGCGACGCGGCGGAGGCGCCTCGAGTGTCTGGATCTCGTCGGTGTCGCGGATGTCCCACTGCCCCTCGAAGTCCTCCCCCTTTGCGCCACAGAGCCCATAGACGCCAGGGAACAGGCCCTCGACGATGGTCTCGCGGCCCGGCGTCACCATCACCCAGGCCATCTCGGACGACGGGTAGAAGGTCCCGACGCGCGCGGCATCCAGACGGGCGAGCACATCCGGCCCGGGCACGAGGCCGAGCTCGAAGGGCCCCCCGGTGCGGCCGGCGCCGGCCAGGAGGCGCAGGCGGGTCCGGGGCAGGTCGAAGCGGAGCGCACCGTCCGCGGTCGGGGTGAACCCGTTCAGCGCGAACCGCTGGCCCCCCGAGGACGCGGACTCGGGGAAACTGAGCTCTCCGTCGTAAGCCGCACCATCGGGGACCGGCACGAAGGCGGGCGACCGCTCGATCCGGCAGGTGATCCGTGGCACCTCGGGGGCCACGCCCCTCGCGCCGAGGTACAGCGTCGCGGGCGTCGTCGCGTCCACGTCGCCCCGCAGCAGACGGACCTCGCGCCAGACGAAGCCGCGGGACCAGTCCACCTCGCGGCACCGGGCCCCGCAATGGAACGAGACCCACGCCACGTGGTCCCGGCCGAGGCGGAACAGGATCTCGGCCCCCCGGGTCGCTCCGTACCCCGATAGGCGCAGGTGACCTCCGGCGTCGCTCCGGCCGAGGTGGTCGTTCCGGAACCGCTCCTCGGCGTCGATGCCCGCGAGGGGCCGTCCCTCCCGGTCCGTGAGGGTGAACACGAACGAGCACTCCTCGGCCAGCATCACCGGGGAGTCCAACCGGCCGGGCCCCAGATACGCCGTCTCGCGTCCCGGTGCGGACACGCGGAACATCTCGGGCCACGAGGCCCCCGCCGTCTCGAAGCCACCGCCTTCATCGGTCCGCGCCGCGGGCCACCCCGGCCCGGGGCCGTCCCTCCACACGGGCTCCACCAGCGCCCCGGCCAGCGGCGCGCCCGACTCGCGAGCGAGGACGGTGCCCCGGAGGCTGTTGCGGCCCGTAGCCGCCAGCCACACGTCGACGGACACCGGTCCGCTCTCGGCCGCGAGGCGGACGCGCCCCGAGCCCGTGACGACCGCCTCGCTGTCCCACGCCTGGATGCGGACCTCGCCGGCCGGCAGGCGATCGAGCGAGACTTCCCCCGGCACGAGACGCGCCACGGCGGTCCGCGTGGCCGCCGCCTCCGGGATCGAAGGCCGCACGCCCTGCCCGGGACGGAGCACGTCGAGGAGCGCCGCCGGCCACCACTCGAGCGAGACCGTGACGTCGCCCGACACATGGACTCCCGGCCCCGGGACCAGCCGGACGGTGAGGCTTGTCCCGACACCGAGCCGGAGCAGCGTCTCGGCGGGCAGGCGCACCCACTGGCACTCCCACGCGAAGTCCGGGGAGTCGGCGACCACGAGCGCGCGGTCCACCTCGAGCGGCAGGGGCAGGGAGAACCGCCCGTCCGGTCCCGTGGTCGCCGTGACGACGAGGTCCCGGTGGGCGACGGCGTAGACGGTGGCCCCGGGGATCGGATCTCCGCCCGCCGTCACCACGCCCCCCCGGACCCCATGGAACACCGCGCCGGGCAAGGCGCCGCGACCGGCGGCTTCGAGGGGCGGCGCCGCCGGAATGCCCGCCGCCTGCTCCACAGGCGGCGCGGCGGGAGGGTCCGCGGGCGGGCGGCCCGAACGAGGCCACACGAGTGCGACGATGACTGCGGCCGCGAACAGGAGCGAGACGATGAGCGCACGGATACGCGAGGTTCCCATGCCTTCCTCCGATGGCTCCCGGCTATGCCGCTGACCTTCCGGATTCTCGCACGCCGCGCGCACTGCGCCGGAGCGGGAGCCGAGACAGGCCACCGGCTCACCGTTCGGGATTCCTGCCCGACTGCGCCATGTAAGTAGTAAGCACTTACTATTCTCCAGACAAGCGGAGAGGAGCAGCGCATGTCCACAGCACCGACCCGCCGGAAGCGGCGGATGAAGGCGGAGGACCGGCGGGAGGTGATCCTCCGGCGGGCGGCGGACCTGTTCTCCCGGGACGGGTTCCGGGGGACCACCACGGCGGCGCTGGCGAGGGCCGGCGGGACCAGCGAGGCCATGCTATACAAGCTCTTCGGGAGCAAGCGGGGCCTCTACGCCGCCCTCATCGAGCGCCGCATCCGCCAGGCCGGGGACGACATGTTCCCGGTGGACGCGGCGGACCGCCGCGACGACCGCGCCGTCTTCCTGACCATGGCCCGGGAGTTCTTCCGGGGATGTCGCGAGGACCCCGCCTTCACCCGCCTCCTCCTGTTCAGCGCGCTGGAGAAGTGCGAACTGACGGACTTGTTCTACGAGGCGAGGGTCCGCAAGGTCATCGGCTTCCTCACGGACTACATCCGCCGCCGCGCCCGTGAAGGGGCGTTCCGCCGCGTGAAGCCTGATCTCGCCGCGTTCGCCTTCATGGGCATGGTCGCCCAGTTCGACATGGCCCGTCAGGTGTTCCGCATCGCCGAGGCGCGGCGCATGGACCCCGATGAGGCCGCCACCGGGCTCGTGGACCTGTTCCTCGGCGGCCTTCTGACGTAGAGGCGCGGAGACTTCACATGCACCCTGACCGGACCGTTCTGGCCATCCTCGCCCTCCTTCTCGCCGCCTGCGGGAGACCCCCGGCGGCGCCCGCGGGCCCCCCGCCCCCGCCGGAGGTGGCCTTCGTGACGGCGGGCACCGAGCGGATCGTGCTGACCACCGTGCTGCCCGGCCGCACGGCCGCCTGCCTCCTCTCGGAGGTGAAGCCGCAGGTCAGCGGCCTCATCGTCAAGCGGGAGTTCCGGGAGGGCGCCGACGTGAAGGCCGGCGACGTCCTCTACCGGATCGACCCCGCCGCATACCAGGCCGCGTACGACGGCGCGGCGGCCGGCCTCGAGGCCGCGACGAAGGGCGCGGAGCGGGCGCGCGCCGCCCTCGCCGCGAGCCTCGCCGGCGTCGAGCGGCAGAAGGCCGCCCTCGCGCTGGCCAATCTCAACCGCCGCCGCGTCGAGGACCTCGTGAAGTCGCAGACCGTCCCCGTCGCCGAGCGGGACCAGGCGGTGACGGAGGCCGAGGTCGCCGAGGCGGGCCTGCGTGCCGCCGAGGCCCTGGCCGAGAGCGACCGGGCGGCCATCGCCGCCGCCGAGGCGACCATCCACGTGGCGGAGTCCGCGGTGAAGACGGCGCAGGTGAACCTCGACTACACCCGGGTCACCGCGCCGATCTCCGGACGCATCGGACGCTCCCACGTGACCGAGGGCGCCTACGTCGCCGCCTACCAGGCGATCCTCACGACGATCCAGATGCTCGACCCGATCTTCGTGGACGTCCCCCGCTCCACGGTGGAGCTGAACCGCCTGCGGCTCGGCGCGAAGGGGAACGGCGACGGGAAGGAGCCGGTGCGCATCGTCCTCGAGGACGGCACGCCCTACCCGCACGCGGGGACGCTCGAGTTCGGCGACGTGACCGTGGACCCCACCACCGGCTCGGTCATCCTCCGCATCCTCGTCCCGAACCCGGACGGCGTCCTCCTGCCGGGCATGTTCGTGCGCGCGATCCTCGAGGAGGCCGTGGTCGAAGACGCGATCCTCGTCCCCCAGCAGGGCGTGTCGCGAGACCCGCGGGGGAACCCGCAGGTCCTCGTCGTGGGCGAGGACGGGAAGGTGGTCCTCCGGCCGGTGAAAGCCGACCGGGCCATCGGCGACCGGTGGCTCGTCTCCTCCGGCCTCGCCGCGGGCGACCGGGTCATCGTGGAGGGCGTGCAGCGGGCGCGGCCCGGGGCCGTCGTGAAGCCGGTCCCCTTCGAGACGAAGCCGGCCCCCGCCCCGGGCGCCCGGTAACGGAGGCCGCCGATGCTCTCCCGATTCTTCCTCGATCGGCCGGTCTTCGCCTGGGTCATCGCCATCGTCCTGATGGTCCTCGGCGGGCTCGCCATCGTGAACCTGCCCATCTCGCAGTACCCGCCCATCGCCCCCCCGTCGATCGCCATCGACGCCTTCTACCCGGGCGGCTCGGCGGAGACGGTGGAGAACAGCGTCACGCAGATCATCGAGCAGAAGATGACCGGCTTCGACGACATGCTGTACCTGTCGTCGACGAGCGACTCCGCCGGCGCCTCCCGCGTCGAACTGACGTTCAAGCCCGGCACCGACCCGGACCTCGCGTGGGCCAAGGTCCAGAACAAGCTCCAGCTCGCGATGCCGAGCCTGCCGAACGTCGTCCAGCGCTCGGGCGTCCTGGTGAACAAGTCCACGCGGAACTGGCTCCTCATCGTGGGCCTCGTCTCCGAGGACGGGCGCCTGACCGGCGACGACCTCCGGGACTACGCGGTGTCGAGCCTCGAGAAGGTCATCGCGCGCGTGCCGGGGGTCGGCGAGGTGCAGGCCTTCGGAAGCCAATACGCCATGCGGGTCTGGATGGACCCCGACCGCCTCACGAACTACCAGTTGACGGTCGGCGACGTGATCGCCGCGCTCCGGGCCTACAACGTGGAGGTCTCCGCGGGCCAGTTCGGGGGCGCGCCGGCCGAACCGGGCCAGCGCCTCAACGCCGCCATCGTCGTCCAGAACCTCCTCCAGACGCCGGAGGAGTTCGCGGGCATCCCCGTCCGCACGAACCCCGACGGCTCCGTGGTCCGCGTGCGCGACATCGGCCGGACGGAGCTCGGAACCGAGGTCTACGACATCGAGGCCTTCTTCCGCGGCAGGCCGGCGGCCGGCCTCGCCATCCGGCAGGCGCCCGGCGCCAACGCGCTCGACACCGCCGACGCCGTCAAGGCGAAACTCGACGAGTTGAGCCGGTACTTCCCGGCGGGCGTCCGCTACGTCGTCCCCTTCGACACGACCCCGTTCATCCGGGTGGCCATCGACGAGGTCGTGAAGACGCTCTTCGAAGCGGTCGTGCTCGTGTTCCTCGTCATGTGGCTCTTCATGGGGAACCTGCGGGCCACGCTGATCCCGACGATCGCCGTGCCGGTGGTCCTCCTCGGCACGTTCGCGGTGCTGGGGGCGTTCGGCTTCTCCATCAACATGCTGACGATGTTCGCCGTGGTGCTGGCGATCGGGCTCCTCGTGGACGACGCCATCGTCGTGGTGGAGAACGTCGAGCGCATCATGGCCGAGGAGGGCCTGTCGCCGCGGGAGGCCACCGCGAAGTCGATGGACCAGATCACGAGCGCGCTCATCGGCATCGGCCTCGTCCTCTCCGCGGTGTTCGGGCCGATGGCGTTCTTCCCCGGCTCCACGGGCGTCATCTACCGGCAGTTCTCCGTCACCGTGATCGCCGCCATGCTCCTGTCGGTCGTGGTGGCCCTGATCCTCACCCCCGTGCTCTGCGCGTCGCTGCTGAAGTCCGTCCGAAAGGGCCACCTGCCCTCGGAGAGCGCGATCTTCTTCCTGCGCCCGTTCCTTCGCGCGTTCGACGCCGCGTTCTTCTTCGTCCGGGACCGCTACGTCGGCCTGGTCGGGCACTCGCTGGCGAAGAAGCTGCGCTACCTCCTCGCGTACGTCGCCATCGTCGGCGTCATCGGGTACCTGTTCGTGCAGATGCCCACGGCCTACCTCCCCGACGAGGACCAGGGCGTGCTCCTCTCCCAGGTCCTGATGCCCACGGGCAGCACGCTGGAGCAGACGATGGCCGTCTCGGAGGAGATCCGGCGGTACTTCGAGGAGAACGAACCGGAAGCCGTCGAGTCCTGCATGACGATCAACGGCAGCGGCTTCTCGGGCCGGGCGCAGAACAACGCCATGGTGTTCGTGAAACTGCGCGAGTGGGACCTGCGCGACCGCGAGGACCTGTCGGCGAAAGCCGTCGCGGGTCGGGCCATGGGCCGCCTCTCCGGACTCCGCAGGTCCCTCGCGTTCGCGTTCCCGCCCCCCGCGGTGCCCGAGCTCGGCACGTCGAAGGGCGTGGACTTCATGCTCCTCGACCGCGGCGGGATCGGCCACGACGCGCTCATGGCCGCCCGCAACCAGTTCCTCGGCATGGCGATGCAGGACCCGCGGCTCGTCAACGTGCGACCCAACGGCATGGAGGACGTGCCGGAGTACCGGGTCGACGTGGACTGGGAGAAGGCGGGGTCGCTGGGCCTGCCGATCACCTCGATCCACGAGACGATCTCGTCGGCGTTCGGCAGCGCCTACGTGAACGACTTCATCCAGTCCGGGCGTGTCAAGCGGGTGTACGTGCAGGCCGACGCGCCGTTCCGGATGCTGCCGGAGGACCTCGAGGAGTTCTACGTCCGCAACGCGGCGGGCCGCATGGTGCCCTTCGCGTCGTTCGCCTCCACGCGGTGGGCGAGGGGGCCGGCGCGGCTCGAGCGGTTCAACGGCTTCCCCTCCCTCAACTTCGTCGGCGAGGCGGCGCCGGGCCGGTCCTCGGGCGAGGCGATGCAGGCGATGGAGGACATCGTCGGGCGGCTGCCGGCGGGTCTCGGCGGAGACTGGACGGGCCTCTCCTACCAGGAGCGGATGGGCACGGAGCAGGCGCCGCTCCTCTATGCGTTCTCGGTCCTCGTCATCTTCCTCTGCGTGGCCGCCCTGTACGAGTCGTGGACCATCCCCTTCGTGAACCTGCTCATGCTGCCGCTCGGCGTGTTCGGCGCCCTCCTCGCGACGTCGTTGCGCGGCCTGCACAACGACGTGTACTTCCAGATCGGGTTCCTGACGACGCTCGGGCTATCGACGAAAAACGCGATCCTCATCATCCAGTTCATCAAGGAGCAGCAGCGGCAGGGCGAGGGCCTCATCGAGGCGACCCTGGCGGCGGTGCGGATCCGGTTCCGGCCGGTCATCATGACGTCGCTGGCGTTCTTCTTCGGCACGCTGCCGCTGGCCCTGGCGAACGGCGCCGGCGCGGGGGCCATGAACGCCATCGGGACGGCGGTGACGGGCGGCATGCTCTCCGCCACGTTCATCGACCTCGTGTTCATCCCGCTGTTCTTCGTCGTGGTCTCGCGGCTGTTCGGGAAGCGGCGTCCCGCCGCCGCCACGCTCGCGGAGTGAGCGTCCGTGAAGCGAGCGCATCACCGACGCTCAGTGGCCGGCGGGGCTGCCGAGAGCGCGGAGGACGGACCGTTCCATCTCCGCGAGGCAGGCGCGGACAGGGCGCTGCCGAGCGGCCGTGGCTCGAGGCGCTCCCGGGGGAGCGTCGCGGTCTGCTCGCACACCAGGGTCGAGGGCGCCACGACGCCCCCCTGCCCCGCCCCCGGACGGACGTGCGTCGGGGCGTCCCGAAGCCGCGTCGTCAGGGGGATCCTGTTCACGTCCGCCGCCCGCCCGTTCCGGCAGTCCGGGGACCGGACGAGGACCGGTCGCCGTCCGTCCGGCATCGTTAGCCCGCCCTTCTCACCGCATCGTGCGGGCTCCACCCTTCGGGCCAGGCC
>JADHED010000226.1_pt1 | contig 77411 bp, 59 predicted proteins | sample 8952041 | NCBI WGS metagenome assembly JADHED01 (sample SAMN16124423, study PRJNA663239) | bioreactor sludge metagenome | isolation source: sludge (control) | place: India:Bengaluru | collected 2018-09-08
GCATCCGGCCCGAGAACTTCGGGGCCCGGGCCATGGAGTCCCGCGTGTACGCCGACCGGCGGAGCGAGCTGTGGTGGCTGCTCCGGGACTGGATCCGGGACGACGCCGCCCCCGGTGCTGGGTCGGGCGAGGGGCGCCGCCTCTGGGCCTCAGGATGAGGACCAGGCGGCGGAGGGTGGCAAGGCGGCCGCGGGTCGGTGCCGCCGACGTCATCAGAAGGCGGAGGCGTGGCCGTCCTTGCGGGGGTCGCTGCCGGCGCCAAGGGCGCCGGTGGCGGGGTCGCGGAGGATGACCTGGCCGCCGCCCATGCGGTGGCGGTCGTGCCCGGAGACGACGCGCAGGCGATGACCACGCCGCGTCAGGCCCTCGAGCACCTGCGGCGCGAACGAGTCCTCCACGAGGATCTCGCCCTCGAGGTCCGGGCCGCCGCCACCGCCGCGGTCGCCGACGATCTGGAACCGCGGCGCGTCCAGCGCCTCCTGCGGCGAGAGGTCGAGGTCCACGAGGTTCGCGAGCACCTGCAGGTGGCCCTGCGGCTGCATGAAGCCGCCCATGACCCCGAACGAGGCCCAGAAGCGCCCGCCCCGGAACGCCATCGCCGGGATGATCGTGTGGTAGGGCCGCTTCCCCGGACCGAGGACGTTCGGATGGCGCGCGTCGAGCGAGAAGCCCGCCCCCCGGTTCTGCAGGCTGACGCCGGTGCCGGGCACCACGAGCCCCGTGCCGGTGCCCATGTACAGGCTCTGGATGAGGCTCGCGGCGTTCCCCTCCCCGTCCACGACGGACAGGTACACCGTGTCCCCCTCCGTCCCCGGAAGACCGGGCCGCACGAACCGCGCGGCCCGGTCCGCGCGGACTTCCCCGCGCCGGCGCGCCAGGTACCCCGGCGACAGCAGGTCCGCGACCGGGGCCGGCGCGGCGTCCGGATCCGCGACGAACCGCAGGGCGTCGGCGAACGAGAGCCGCATGGCCTCCACGAGGAGGTGCACGCGCTCCGCCTCCTCCCGCCCCGCCGCCGGGAAGCCGTCCGCGATGCCCGCCGCCAGCGCCGCCGCGAGCCCCTGCGAGTTCGGCGGGCACTCGTAGAGCACGGCGTCCCGGTACGGCACGGCGATCGGCTCCACCCACGTCGAGGCGTGCCGCGCGAAGTCCACCGGCGCCAGCCACCCGCCGTACCGCGCCACGTGCTCCGCCGCCCGCCGCGGGAAGTCGCCCGCGTAGATCGCCTCCCGCCCGCCCTCCGCCACCGCCCGCAGCGTCCGCGCCAGCGTGGGCAGCCGCACGACCTCGCCCGCGCGCGGGGCGCGCCCCCCGGGCAGCAGTTCGAGCCCGCTCTCCTGCGGCGGCCCGTTGTCGAAGTCGCCGCTCTCCCACCCCGGCGCCCGCCGGAGCTTCGCCTCCTGGGTCGCCCAGGCCGCCGCGATCCACTCCGTGGCGACGAACCCGTCCTCCGCCGCCCGGATCGCCGGCGCGAGGAGCCGCGCCAACGGCAGGCGCCCGAAGCGCGCGGAGAGGTCGCACCACGCCGCCACGGCCCCCGGCACCGTCACCGCGTGCCCGGTGCAGAGCGGCATCCGGCGGTACATGAGCCGCCGCACCTCGTCGGCCGACGCCGCCGCCGGCGCGCGCCCGGAGCCGTTCAGCGCGTGGACCTTCCCCGTCGCCGCCTCGTGGACGAGCGCGAAGCAGTCCCCGCCGAGCCCCGTCGAGACCGGCTCCACGACGCACAGCACCGCCGCCGCCGCGATCGCGGCGTCCACGGCGCCGCCGCCCTCGCGCAGGACGCAGAGCCCCTCGTCCGCGGCCAGCGGGTGGCTCGCGGCCACCGCGCCGCGCAGGCCGTGGACCGTGCTGCGGCGCGACCGGAACGCGAACTCGTGGCGCATGGCGGATCCTCCGGCGGGAAAGCGTTGGCGGCGCCCGGGGCCGAAGAGAGGATACCCGCATGCTCCTCATCCTCGTGAGGCACGGCCGCGCGGAACCCGCCGGCGCCGACGAAGAGCGCCCCCTGACCCCCGAGGGCCGCGCCGACGCCCAGCGCGCCGCGGCGTTCGTCGCGCGCCTCGCCGGCGCCGACGCCGAGGTCTACCACTCGGGCCTGCGGCGCGCCGCGCAGACGGCGGAGATCGTGGCCGCGGCGCTCCGGGCCGCGCCGCCGCGCATTGCGAAGGGCCTGCACCCCGACGACGATCCGGACGACCTCGACGAGTTCCTGCGCGAGACCCCGCGCGATGCGGTCCTCGTGGGGCACCTGCCGCACCTCGCGCGCCTGATCCGCCGCCTCCTGCACGGCGGCCCGGCCCTCGGCGCGGACGTCCCCCCGGGCACGGTGGCGTGCCTCTCCCGCCTCGACGGGCCCGTGCCGGACCCCCGCGAGCCGCCGCGCTTCGCGCTCCGCGCGTTCGTCCCGCCCTACCTCAGCGCGTGAGGGCCGTCCGCCCCGCCCCGGAGACCGGGAAGCGCAACGCCCCGAACGGCGTCTTCGCGTCGATGCCGCCGGTCAGCGCGTAGTCCGCGGCCTCCCCCGACAGCATCCGCACGAGGCTGAGCCCCGCCTGCGCCGGCGAGAAGGACACCGGCAGGTCGAGCGTCTGCCGCCCGCCGGGCGCGAACGAGAGCGGCCGGGCCGCCGCCACCCGCCCCAGCTCGACACCGGCGAGCCGGAGCCCGAGGTCCACCGCCGACAGGTCCACGGGGAACTCGTTGACGTTCCGGAGGCCGAGCGAGATCGTCCCCGCGATCCGGCCCACCGACAGGTCGTCCCACCGCACGCCCTCGAGCGCCACGTCCGGCGGGGCCGGCACCGGCAGCTCGCCGCGGTGCGTGAGCGGGAGTTCCAGCCGCCCCGCCCCCGGCGCGTCCACGAAGAGCCCGATCGCCGCCTCGTAGGGGAACACGGAGCCCGGCCGCACTCCGGAGAGCGCGGACAGCAGGCCCGCGAACGGCAACCGCGCGGTCATCGGGACGTTCCCCTTCCCGTAGGCTGGCACGACCCGCGACTCGTCGGTGGTCCCGTCGAGGAACGTCTTCCCGCCGCTGGAGAGCCCGTAGCGCAGCCCCACGACCGGCAGCGGCACGGAGTAGGGGTTCTCCACCTCGAGGAGCAGCCCGAGGGTCAGGGCCTCCACGCCGAGGTCCTCGATCCGCGCGCCCGTGACCCGGACCGTGGGCTTCTCGAGGCCCGAGAGGATCTTCGACACCTCCTGGCAGCCGGCGACGGCGAGCGCGGCGGCGAGCGCGGCGACGGGGGCGATGCGGGCCATGCGGGGCCTCCCGGTGGACGGAATCTCTACTCTACATAAAGGGTTATAATCGGATTTTGATCGAATATACTGTGGATTAACTCTTGACGCGGGCTCCCCGCAGGGGCAAGATCCGGGGAGTCTTCAGGGGCTGCGCCGTGTTGGAAAACAGGGTCACTTCCTCGCTCACTTTCCGGCAGCTGCTCTCGCGGATCGACCCGCGCTGGGCCAGCCGCCCCCCCGAGGTCCAGGACGAGTGGGTGGACTGGTACTCCCGGACCGCCCGGGCCATCGCCCGGCAGTTCGCCGGCTCGTTCCGCGACCCGAGTCACGACGCCTCGGACGTCCTGCAGGACATCTTCCTCAAGCTGTTCCTCAAGTTCCGCGACGAGGACGCCCCCCACCGCCTCCTCGCGGAACGCCCGTGCATGCGGAACCTCATGGAGTGGAAGGGCCTCGACCGCGTGGACTGGGAGAACGCCGAGCGGCGCAGCGCCCGACGGCGCACCGCCCTGCCGGAGGACGAGGTCGGTCTCCTCGACGACCGGGTCGCCACGCCGGAGCGCTATGCCGAGGTCGCGGACGCCGAGCGGGCCTTCCGCAGCGCCATCCGCGATCCCGCGGACCGCGAGGCCTACCGCATGTTCCGTGAGGGCCGCGACACCGAGGAGGTCGCCCGCGCCCTCGGCCGCGACGTCCGCGAGACGAGGGAGGTCCGCGATCGCCTATGCCGCGGGCTCTCCGCCTTCATGGCGATGGCGTGACCCGGCGGTGACGCGGGCGAGTTCTCTCGTCCGGATGCGCCCGCTGTTCCCGGCCTTCCTGCTCCTCCTCGCCGCCGCTCCCGCGGCGCTGCCCGGCGAATCCGAGGACGCCCTGTTCCGCGCCCAGGTTCTCGAGCGCACCGAGGGCGACCTCGAGGGGGCTCTCGCGCTCTACCGCTCCGCGGCGGCCTCCGGGGATCCCGCCACGCACGTCGCCGCCGCGCTCGGCGTCGGCCGGTGCCTGCGCCGCCTGGGGCGCGCCGCGGAGGCCGGAGAGACGCTCGAGGCCCTGCTGTCCACCGGGCTCGCCGCCGAGGAGGAGGACGCCGTCCGCCGGGAGCTCGACCTCGCCCGCCGGGACCTTGCCGCGGCCGCTCCGTCCGCGGCGGCCCCCGACGGGGAGGAGGATGCCCGCCGCCGGCTGGAGCGCGAAGCCGCCTACCGCGCGGAACTCGCCGCTTACGCGCTCTCCCAGGCCCGCGCCCTGTTCCGCGAGGGACGCCTGTCGGAGGCCCGCGAGTGGGTGGGGCGCGCCCTGGAGCAGCAGCCGGTGAGCGAAGAGGCCCGCGAACTCCTCCTGCGCCTGACGAGGACGCCGGGGGGCCGCGAGCGACTCGTGCAGGACGCACTCCGCCTGCTGGACCTCGAGCACCGCCTGCGCCTCGCGGAACTCCGCGGCCGGGTCGACGGACTGCTGGCGGCCGGGGAAGAGGACCTCCTGCGCGGCGAGCCGGACCGCGCCGCGAAGCGCTTCCTCGACTGCCTCGACGCCATCGACTCGCACCCCGCCCACGCCCGCGAACTCGCCTCGCGGCACGAGCGCGCCGAGGACGGGCTCCGGCGCTCCGGCCTGCGCGGCGCCACGCCGCCCATGCGCGTCCCCCCGCCGCCCGGCGAGGACCCGCAGGACCGCTGGCGCGAGACCCTGAGGCTGCTCCTTGCCGATGCCACCTCCCCACCGCTGCCGGGCCAGCGCCGGCTCGCCATCCACTCGCTCTCGGGGTTCGCCGCCGACGCCGTCCGCGGCGCGCCCGGACCCTCCGAGCTTTCGCCCGCCACGCGGCGCCCCCCGCCGGGCCCCCTGACGGTCCTGCTCCTGCCGGCCCTGTTCGATCCCGGCGGCTGGGTCGAGGGGGGGCACTTCGCGACGAGCCTCGGCGACGACCTCGTCGTCTACGCCCCGGACGCCGTGCAGGCCCGGGTCGCGGAACTCCTGCGGCGCGCCGGCGCGGGCCAGGACGCTCCCGTCTCCGTGCGCGTGGAAGTGATGGCGCTCGACCCCGGGACGATCTCGCGGGCCGCCTCGGAACTGTCCCTCGACTTCGCGGCGACCACCGCGGGGGCCCGGGCCGTGCTGCCCGCAGCCGCGGCGGCGCGCCTGCGGGAGGTCCTGCGCCGCGCCGCGGAACCGCTGGGGCAGACGACGGTGGCGATCCCGGCGGACCGGACGGAGGGGCTCGCATTGACCCGCCGCGTCAACCTCATCGCGCCGACGGAGCCGGAGGGGAGCCGCACGCTCGCCTACGGTCTCGCCGTGGACCTCCTGGCGGCGAGGACGGACGGCGGCGTCGCGCTCGCGGTGGCGGCGGAGTCCTCGTTCCCCGCGGAACCGCTGCTGCTGCCGGGGTCGGGCGGGGAGCGCCAGGTGCCGTCGCTGGCGCGGGAGCAGGCGGAGGCGGCCGCGGCCCTCCCGGAGGGCGGGACGCTGGTGCTCGCCGGCCTGCGCAACCCCTTCGCGGGCCCCGGGGCGCCGTCGGCGCTGCTGATCCTGCTCTCGCCGGCTGCCGCCGGGGAAGACACCGCCACGCCCGCCGCGCCCGCCCCGGGCCCGCGGGCCCTCGATCTCCTCGGCCTCGACCGGGAAGTCACCGACGAGCCGGCGCCGCCCCTGCGCGGCGAGGCGGGCCACGCCGCGGAAGGCCGCACCGCCTTCCTCCTCGCCACGATCCGCGAGCGGGTCGGGGAGGCCGCGCTCTCCGGCGCCTCCCTGACCCTGCGCCCGGGGGTCGTCGGCGTGGAAGGCCCGGACGAGACGGTGGACGCCGTGCGACGGGTGATCGAGGACCTCCGCGAGAGCGCCTCGCACACCGTGGCGGTGAGGATCCGCGCGGCGGCGCTGACGTCCGCGGAGGAGGGCAACCTCCTCCGTGGTCTCGTGCCGGGCGGATCGGTGACGGAGGGGGACGCCGTCCGGACCTTCCGCCTCACCGGCGAGGATCGCCGGCGCGTCTCCTACTTCCTGGCCGGCGCGGAGGGCCGCGTGCCCCTGCTGTCCGGCACCGCCGCCGCGCGGTCGACCCAGCTCGTGAACCTCGGGCGGGTCACGCGTACCGGCTTCCTGCGCGAGGTCCGCGCCGGCGAGGCCGGGCGGACGTGGCCGGTGTACGACTTCGTCGACGAGGGCTTCGTCGTGGAGGTCCGCCCGGTGCGCCTCCCGGAAGGGACCATCGACCTCTCGGCGTCGCTGCGCGTCGGCCGGCTGCTCGTCGGCGGGGAGGAGCCCGCACCGTTCGAGGCGCCGCCGCTGGCGGTGTCCTACGCGAGGGTCCGCGCCACCCTCACGCCCGACGACGCCCTGCTCGCGGTGGGCCTGCCCTCCCCCTCGCCGGCGGTGGGCCGTCGCGATCGCCTCGCCGTGCTCCTCGCCGCGGCGGAGGGGATGCCGAAATAGGTGCGGAGGGGCGCGCCGGCGTGGACCGGGCCCCGCCGGTCCGGCCGCGGGGTCGATGCCGCGACCGTGAGGAGGGCGCGGCGGCGCCGTGCGACCACCGCCGGGCCGGCGGCGGGCCGCCGCGGCCGCCCTGCCGTGCCCCTGCCCGCGGCGGAGGGGATGCCGAAATAGGTGAGGGGGGCCCGGGGCGCGAGTATCATCCGACCCGTCCCGCCGAGGAGGATCCTCCCATGCGCCCGGACGGCCGCTCCGGCAGCCAGCTGCGCCCCGTTCGGTTCACCCGACGCTACACCGACAGCCCGGCCGGTTCCGTCCTCGTCGAGTGGGGGCGGACGGTGGTGCTGTGCACGGTGTGCATCGAGCCCGGCGTGCCGCCGTGGCTCATGAACCAGGGCCAGGGCTGGGCGACGGGCGAGTACGCGATGCTCCCCTCGTCCACCGCCCAGCGGAAGCCCCGGGAATCCACGCGGGGCAAGCAGGACAGCCGCAACGTGGAGATCAGCCGGCTCATCGGGCGGTCCATCCGGTCGGTGCTCGACCTGAAGGCCTTCGGCGAGCGGACCCTGTGGGCGGACTGCGACGTGCTGCAGGCCGACGGCGGCACTCGCACCGCCTCGATCTCCGGCACGTACGTGGCGCTCCACGACGCCCTGAAGTCCCTCGAGCGGGAGATGGAGCTGCGCCGGTGGCCGCTCCGCACGTCCCTCGCGGCGGTCTCCGTGGGCATCGTCGGCGGCGAGCCCCGCCTCGACCTGTGCTACGAGGAGGACGCCGCCGCCGAGGTGGACATGAACGTCGTGATGACCGGAGACGGGCGGTTCGTGGAGGTGCAGGGCACGGGGGAGAAACGCGCCTTCACCCCCACCGAACACGAAGCGCTCCTCGCGCTGGCCCGCGCGGGGGTGGCGGACGTCACCCGCCTGCAGGAGGCGGCCCTCGCGGCCGCCGCGAGAGATGGATAGCCCCCCGCCGGCGAGGCCCCGGATCGTTCTCGCCTCCCGCAACGAGGGCAAGCTGCGGGAGATGCGGGCCCTCCTCGCCGCCCTGCCGGCCGACTTCGTGTCGGCGGCGGAGGCCGGCGCCCCGGAGGTCGAGGAGCACGGCGAGACCTTCGAGGAGAACGCCGCGGCGAAGGCGGTGGCGGCGGCGCGGGCCACGGGATCGTGGGCGATCGCCGACGACTCCGGCCTCGCGGTGCCGTTCCTGAAGGGCGCGCCCGGCGTGCGATCGAGCCGCTACTCGACGGCGGGCACGGACAAGGCGAACAACGAGAAACTCCTCGCCGAGCTCCGCCGCATCCACCTGCTGTGGCCGGCGGCGAAGTTCGTCTGCGTGGCCGTGCTCGCCTCCCCGGAGGGCGTCCTTCGCTCCGCGCGGGGCGAGGTCGCGGGGGCCATCGCGACCGAAGCGCGCGGGACGAACGGCTTCGGCTATGATCCGCTGTTCTTCTGCCACGAGATCGGCAAGACCTTCGGGGAGGCGACACCGGAGGAGAAGGCGGCCGTGAGCCATCGCGCGCGGGCCTTCCGGCTCCTCGCGGGGCACCTCGCCTCCCTCCTGGGAGCGGCTCGATGACGACGGAGCGCTGGATCAAGGACAACCTGGAGGCGATCGCCATCGCGGTGGTGATGGCGCTCGTGATCCGGCAGTTCGCCGTGGAAGCCTTCAAGATCCCCACGGAGTCCATGGCGCCGACGCTCTACGGCGAGCGGCGCGGCCTGCCCGGCGACCGCCTCCTCGTCGACAAGATCGGACCTCTCGTCGGCGGGCTCTCGCGCTTCGACATCATCGTCTTCAAGTACCCGCTGAACGAGTCGAAGAACTTCATCAAGCGCCTCGTCGGGCTGCCCGGCGAGACACTGACGATCCGCGACGGCGACATCTTCATCGACGACCGGATCGCCCGCAAGCCGCCCCACGTGCAGGACGTGCTGTTCTTCCCGGTCTGCCCCGTCGAGGGCGAGGCGGAGAAGGACGCCCTCCTCCGCTGGAGCCTGCCCGAGGAGGGCTTCCGCCGCGAGGGCGAGACGACGTTCGTGGGCCGGGCGGGCGAGGAAGCGGCGCTCGTCCTCTACCGCCGCCCGGTGAAGGACGTCGCCCCCTGGGCCGGGGAGGCGGACGGCCACAGCACCGTCGGCGACGTGCGCCTCGCGGTCTCCGTGACCCCGCGGTCCGACCGCGGCGAAGTGCTGCTGCGCGCCGTCGAGAACCGGGTCGTCAACGAGGTCGTGCTCGCCGTGGGCGAGGGCGCCTCGTTCCTCCGCCACGGCGAGGAGCGCCTCGACCTCCCCGGCGTCGTGCTCGCCCCCGGGCGCGCGACGGAGGTGGTCTTCTCCAACGTGGACGACGCGCTGTACGTGGACGTCGGCGGCGACCGGTTCCGGTACGAGTACGAGGGGACGCGCTCCCCCGACCATGCCGGGGACGCCGTGGGGTTCGGGGTGCGGGCCGGGGAGGCCGGCTTCGCCTCGGTGCGCCTCCTCCGCGACATCTACTACGAGCAGAAGCAGACCTCGCAGAACGTGAAGATCCCCGAGGGCCACTACTTCATGCTGGGCGACAACTCGCGACGCAGCAAGGACAGCCGCGTGTGGGAGCTCCGCACGAAGGAGATGAAGGACGGGACGCGCCACCGGGTCGACGAGTCCGAGGCGGACTCGCGAACGAGGGCCGGGGCGGAGCCCGGGACGGTGGAGTTCGTGGACCACCTCGGGTTGTTCCGGCGCGTGGCGGAGGCGGACATCGTCCGCGAGGTCACCGAGCCGGCGCCGTTCGTGCCCGCGGAGAACATCGTGGGCCGCGCGTTCTTCGTCTTCTGGCCGCTGAACCCGCTGAAGGACGCCTTCCGGGTCAAGTTCATCCGGTGAGAGATGACGCTCCTGACGGTCGAAGGGCTGACGAAGAGCTTCCGGCGCAAGCGCGCCGTGGACCACGTGTCCTTCACCGTGTCGCCCGGCGAGGTCGTCGGGCTGCTCGGCCCCAACGGCGCGGGGAAGACGACGTCGTTCCGGATGGCGGTGGGCATGCTGCGGCCGGACGAGGGCGCCGTGATGTTCAAGGGCACGGACGTGACGCACGCGCCCATGTACCGCCGCGCTCGACTCGGCATGGGCTACCTGTCGCAGGAGGCGTCGGTCTTCCGCGGGCTCACCGTGGAGGACAACATCCGCGCGATCCTCGAGACGCGCCGGGAAGAGAGGGCGCAGTGGGGAGCGCTCCTCGAATCGCTCCTCGCGGAACTCGGGCTCACCCGACTGCGGAAGTCCCGGGCCGGCGTGCTCTCGGGCGGTGAGCGGCGGCGGCTCGAGATCACCCGGGCGCTCGTCTCGCGGCCCGCGCTCATCCTGCTCGACGAGCCCTTCTCGGGCATCGACCCCATCGCGGTGGCCGAGGTGCAGGAGATCGTGCGGGGCCTCAAGGGCCGCGGCATCGGCGTGCTCCTCACGGACCACAACGTCCGCGAGACCCTCACGGTGACGGACCGCTCCTACATCATCTACCAGGGGCGCATCCTGCGCCACGGCACGAGCGCCGAGCTCATCGAGGACGAGCTGGTCCGGAAGATCTACCTCGGCGAGAAGTTCCAGATGCCCGAACTCGGCTGACGCCGGGGAGGGTCGCGCGGTGCGGGGACCGACCGGTTTCTTCGCCCAGGGGCCGCTCCGGGGATGGCCGCTCCTCCGCTGCTGGGCGCGGACGGCGGCCTTTCTCGCCGTGCGACTGCCCACGGCCCGCCGGCGCCGCCGCCCGGAATGCACCTGGCCGGAGCTCTGCGACTTCATCGCGGGCTTCGGGGGCGCCCTGTTCCGCCCCCTCCAGGTCCGCTCGGAGATCGTCCGGGCGATGGAGGTCGTCGAAGCGGAGCGCCCCGACACGGTCGTGGAGATCGGGACGGCGAGAGGGGGCAGCCTGTTCCTCCTGTCGCGGGCGGCGGCGCCGGACGCGCAGCTTCTGAGCATCGACCTGCCCGGGGGGAACTTCGGCGGGGGCTATGCGGCGTGGCGGAAGTGGGCTTACCGCACCTTGATGCTCCCCGGCCAGCGCCTGCGACTTCTGCGCGGCGATTCGCACGCGCCGGCCACGGTCGACCGCCTCCGCGCGCTCCTCGGCGGGCGCCCGGTCGACGTCCTGTTCATCGACGGAGACCACTCCTACGAGGGCGTCCGGGCGGACTACCGCTCCTACTCGCCCCTCGTCCGGCCGGGCGGGCTCATCCTCCTGCACGACATCGTCGAGCACCCGCCGCACATCGGGTGCAACGTCCACGCGCTCTGGCGTGAGGTCAGGCACCTCGGCGAGAGCCTCGAGATCGTGGAGGACCCCCGGCAGGGGTGGGCCGGGATCGGGGTCCTGCGGCCCTCCCGACCGCTACGCTCTCAGTGACCGCGGCGCCGCCGGCCGACGGCCCCGCGCAATCGCCGGGCGATCCGCAGCAGGCGGGACGGCGGAGGTTCCCCCGGGGGCCGGAACAGGGCCCTCCTCCGCTGGTACCGCAGGAGGAGGGAGGCGAACTCGCCCGAGCAGCCGTCCTCGAGCGCTGCCGCGGAGCGCAGGGCCTCGAAGACCACCCGGCACTCTTCGGGCGGAGGATCCCGCAGGGCCGGCAGGCCCTCGTGTTCGCCGCACACGAGGCGCAGGATCTCGGAGGGGTCGGGGCCGAGTCCGGCCCCCACAGCCACGCGGAGGAAGCGGTCCGCGAAGGTCGCCGGGTCGCCGTCGGCGAAGCAGAACAGCGGCACGCCCGCCTCGCGATGGACCCGCAGCAGCTCGCGGTGGTACTCCGTCCAGCGCTCCCGGGCGCGCCGCCTCGCGTCGGGCGACACGGCTTCGAGCACAGCCGCCTGTCCCCGGGGGTCGCGGAAGGAGCCGACCGCGAACAGCGAGCCGGCGGCCTCCCGCCAGAAGGCGGGATCGGGCGCGATGCCGGGCTCCGCGATCCCCACGGGCTCGCGCGCCGCGATCCGGTCGATGATGTCCCTCGCCCGGGAGACGAGGCCGGCGCGGGCGGGGGCCCCCCCGGCGCGCGCCGCGGCGGCGAGGTCGGAGAGATCCCGGAGACCGGCGTTGCGCTCGCGGTCCACGGCGGTCCGCACGGCGGACCGCAGGAACGGGACGCCGCAGGCCTCGAGGCAGCGCACGAGGCAGCGGACGCCCGAGCGCTCCGCACCGAACACGACGAAGAGGCGGGGCGGGTCGCGCCCGCGAAGCCATCCAAGATACTCGCCGGTGTGCCGGAAGAGGATCTCCTCGGCTTCCTCGCGGGCCGCGCGGACCTCGGCGGCCCAGGCCTCGCTCTTCGGCAGGCCCCACCGGCGGGCGTCCCGCTCGGTCGTGCCGCCGTGGTGGTAGAGGAAGTCCCCGTACAGACCGCCGAGGAGGGGGTCGACCTGGTTCCGGTTCGAGCGGAACCAGCGGTGGATGGGGAGTCCGCGCTCGCGGACCGCCAGCGTGAGGCTCGTCAGCGTGTCCACGAGAAGCCCGGAATCGAAGGGGAACGCGGTGAAGTCGAGCCCGAGGTCGCGCACCGTGCGGACCCGGACCGCGAGGCAGCAGGGATGGACGTAGGGCGCGATGTCGTCCGCGCACTCGTCCCGGAACACGCCCGCCAGGGCGCATCCGGAGGAAAGCGCACCGAGGAGGTCGTCCAGCCAGCCGTCGCGCACGGGGAAGGCGTCGGAGTCCATCGTGACGACGGTCCCGACGCCGTCCGCGGTCGCGCGGTCGAAGAGGCGCTGCAGCGGGACCGCGTGCGGGTGGGCCAGGGCTTCCGCGGGGCCGCGTTCCAGGAGGACGGCGCCCGGCACGCGCCCCACCGCCCGCGCGACGTCCGGATCGCCGGGGTCGTTGTTCCAGACGTACAGTCGGAACACGCCTGCCGGCGTGTGCCGGAGGAGGGCCGCGACGAGCAGGTCCAGCCACGTCCCCGCCGCGGCCCCGGTGCCCCCGCTCACCACGAGGATCGCCGTCTGGTCAGCGTGCCGGTCGGAGGGGGCCATGGTTCGCCCCTGACACTCGCACGCCACCGTTCCCGAATCAAGTCCTCCGCCCTCACCCCGGTGCATGCCCTAACACCGGTGCCAGGTCAGATTCTGAGGACTTCCGCGGCACCCGATGCCCGCACGCGCCGGCTCCGGGTCCTTCGAATCTGACCTGGCACCGCCGTCCGGTCAGGGGATACTCTCCTGCGCCGGCCGCGAGGCTCCGCCATGGACCAAGAGCAGTACTCCCTCATGTACCGCGTCGAGGACACGCACTGGTGGTACGTGGGGATGCGACGGATCTGCGCGAGCCTGCTTTCCCCGCTTCCGGAACGGGGCGCCGGTCTGCGGATCCTCGACGCCGGTTGCGGCACGGGGGGGAGCACGGCGTGGCTCGCGGCGTACGGAGGGGTGGTCGGCGCCGACCGCTCGCCGGAGGCTCTTCGCTGCTGCGCCGAGCGTCGCCTGCCCTGGCTGGCCGGGGCGTCCGTGCAGGCGCTGCCGTTCCCCGACCGCGCGTTCGACCTCGTGACCTGCTTCGACGTGCTCTACCACCTGGACGCGGGCGATGACACCCGCGGACTCCGGGAGCTGCGGCGAGTCCTGAGCCCCGGTGGGCACCTGCTCATCCGGCTGCCCGCCTTCGACTGGCTCCGGGGCCGGCACGACCGCGCCGTCCACACGCGCCACCGTTACACGGCTCGCGAGCTGAGGACGAAACTCGAGGATTCGGGGTTCCTGACCCGGCGGATCACGTACGCCAACTGCTTCCTGTTCCCGCTGGCGGCGGCGAAACGCCTCGCGGAGCCCCTGTTCCCGGTCCGCGACGACCTCCGCCCCCCGGGCCGTCTCCCGAACGCCCTCCTGGGCGCGGTCCTCGGTTTCGAGGCCTGGCTCGTGAGGCGCCTGCGGCTGCCGTTCGGGCTCTCCGTGCTCGCGCTCGCGGAGAATCCCCCGACGGCGGCGGAGCGGGTCTGTGGCCAGGGCCAAGTCCTCAGAATCTGACCTGGCACCGGTGTTAGGGCTGACGGGAGGGCGGGCTGGAGTGGCCCAGGAGCGAGGCCAGCTCGCGGACCCGGTCCGGGGCGCCGAGGACCACGAGGAGGTCCCCCGCGGAGAGGACCGTGGCGCCGGCGGGGTTGGAGTCCGTCTTCCCCTCCCGGCGCACGGCGAGCACGGTGACGCCGTGCTCCCGCCGGAGGGCGGCCGCTTCGAGGCTCCGCCCGGCGAACGGCGACCCCGGCGCCACCCGCAGCGCGCACACCTCCACGTCCGGCAGGTCGAGGCCCAGGCCTTGCGCCAGCGCGGTGGCCGGTGACAGGCCGCGCAGCATCTCGTAGCCCTCGGCGCGGATCACGGAGACGAACCGCTCGATCTCGTGGCGGGGCACGAGGAACCGGGCGAGGACGCGGGTGAAGATCTCCACCGAGGTCTCGAACTCCTCGGGGATGACCTCGTCGGCGCCGAGTCTCCGCAGCGGCTCGATCTCCGTCGTGAAGCGTGTACGCACGATGAGCCGCAGGCGCGGGTTCACGCGCCGGAGACACTCCACGATCCGCCGCGTGGCCGCGGCGTCGTTGATGGCCACCACCGCCACCCTCGCCGAATGGGCGCGCACGTGGCTGAGCACGGCCTCGTGAGTCGCGTCGCCGTAGGTGATCGGCTCCCCCTGGGCCCGCTCCCGCTTCACCGTCTCGGCGTTCATCTCCACGATCTCGTAGGCGATGCCGGCGAGGCGGGCGGCGCGCGCCACGTTCCGCCCGTTGACGCCGTAACCCACGATGAGCAGGTGCCCGCCCTCGCCCCCGGGCCCGTGCGCGGGCGCCGCGGGCGCGCCCGCCGGCGTCGGCCCGGCGCGGCCCGCCAGCCGGATCGCCAGCGCCAGCAGCGGGGGAGTCGCGGCCATGGAGAGCACGGAGGCGGCGAGGAACACCTGGTTGCCCTCGGGGCTCAGCAGCCGAAGTTCGACGCCGATCCGCGACAGCACGAAGGCGAACTCCCCCACCTGGGCCACCCCGACCCCGGTGAGGAGGGCGGTGCGGAGCGGGAGCCGGAGGGTGAGCGCGGCCACCGCCCCGAACACGGTCTTCACGGCGATGACGGCGAGGAGCAGCAGGACGGTGCCCACGGGGTGCTCGGCGCAGAACGACAGGTCGAGGAGCATCCCGATGGAGATGAAGAAGAACGACGTGAAGACGTCCTTGAACGGGAGGATGCTGCCGAGCGCCTGGTGGTTGTACTCCGATTCGGAGACCACGAGCCCGGCGAGGAACGCGCCGAGGGCGATCGAGAGACCGGCGGCGTTCGTCCCCCACGCGGTGGCGAGGCAGATCACCACGACGGCGAGCAGGAAGGTCTCCCGGCTCCGCGTGCGCGTGACCTCGAACATGACCCGCGGGACGATCCACTTCGCCGCCGCCAGCGCGAGGAGCACGACGGCCACGCCCTTCCCGGCGAGGAGCAGCATCGTCCACCCGCCGCCGCCCCCCGCCGTCCCGGCGAGAAGGGGGGTGAACAGCACCATGGGCACCGCGACGATGTCCTGGAAGATCATGATGCCGAGGATCGTCCCGCCGTGCGGGGTGTCCACTTCGGCCTTCTCCTGCAGGACCTTCAGCACGATGGCCGTGCTGGACAGCGAGATGAGCCACCCCCAGAACAGGGCTTCGTGCGGCGGCCGTCCGAGCACGATCGCCCCCAGGGCCGTCGCCCCGACCGTGAACAGGACCTGCAGCGCACCGCCGACGAACACGAGGCGCCGGATGCGGAGAAGGCCCCGGAGGGAGAACTCGATGCCGATGGTGAACAGGAGGAGGACGACGCCGACCTCGGCCAGCGGGTGGACCTGCTCCTCCGACTTCACGAGCGAGAGGCAGTGCGGACCGGCGAGCACTCCCGTCAGGAGGAAGCCCACGATGGGCGGCACGCGGACCCGCCGGCACACGAGGACGATGAAGATGGCGAGGCCGAGGACGGTGACGATCTCGGCCAGCAGGCTCTGCTCCATGCTCCCTCCCCGGGCGACGGCCGACCATCATAGCCACCGGCCGCGGGCGCCGAGCGGAAACCGCTCGCGTCCGGGGCGGCCCTTGCGTACATTCGCCGTCTTCCCTGCGGCGCGACGGCCCGGAGGTCCTCGATGAAGATCCTCGTGCTCCTCAAGCGAGTGCCCGACACCGCGGCGAAAATCCGCGTGGCCCCCGACGGCCAGCGGATCGACCCCGCCGGCGTGGAATTCGTCATCAGCCCCTATGACGAGATCGCGGTGGAGCAGGCGATCCGCCTGAAGGAGGCGGGTGGCGCGACCGTCCACGTGCTCTGCCTGGGTCCGAAGGAAGCCACGAAGGAGATCCGGACGGCCCTCGCCATGGGCGCCGACGAGGGGACGCTGCTCGTCGACGACCTGCCCGGGCGGGACGCCGCGAGCACGGCCGAGGCCCTGGCCGAGGCGGCGGGGAAGATCGGCGCCGATCTCGTGCTCGCCGGCATGAAGGCCGTCGACAGCGACGACGGCGCGGTGCCCCACCTGCTCGCCGCCCGCCTCGGGATGCCCTGCGTCACGATGGTGACGAAGTTCGAGGCCGGCCCCGGCGGCCTCACGCTCCACCGCGAGGTGGAAGGCGCGGTGGAAGTGGTCTCGGTGAAACTGCCCGCCGTGGTCACGGCCCAGAAGGGTCTCGCGGAGCCGCGCTACACCTCGCTGAAGGGCATCATGCTGGCGAAGAAGAAGACGATCGCCGAGGCCCCCGCCGGGAGGAGCGCGCCGAGGATCCGGCTCGTGTCGCTGACCCCGCCGCCGGCGCGGAAGGAAGGCCGGATCGTCGGGCAGGGCGCGGCGGCGGTGCCCGCGCTCGTGAAGGCGCTGTCCGAAGAGCAGAAGCTGATCTAGGAGGCTCCCCATGGCCACGGGTGTGCTCGCGTTCGCGGAGTCCGCGGGGTCGGCGCCGAAGAAGAGCGCCTTCGAGATGGCGGCCGCCGGCCGAAGGCTGGCGGACGACCTCGGCGGCCCGTTCGCCATGGTCGTCGTGGGACCCGGCGCCGCGGCGGCCGCGGCGGCCCTCGGCCCCCGGGGCGTGGCGAGGGTCTTCGCGGTGGAGGATCCGGCGCTGGCGCGCTACTCCGCGGACGGGTACTCCCTGGCCGTCGCCGAGGCGGCGAAGGCCGCCGGAGCGTCGGTCGTCCTCCTCGCGGCTTCCGCCGTGGGCAAGGACCTGGGGCCGGCCGTCGCCGCCCGCCTGTCCTGCGGCATCGTCTCGGACGCCATGGCGCTCAGCGTGGTCGGCGGCGCGATCCGGGCCGAACGGCCGGTCTACGCCGGCCGGGTCCGCGCAACCGTGGAGCCCGCGTCGCTGCCCGTGGTCCTCTCCCTGCGTCCGAACGTCTTCGAGGCGGCGCCGGCCGGGGCGGGCACCGCGGAGGTCGTCGCGCTGGCGGTGGACCTGACGGGCGACCGCATCCGCGCCGTCGTCACGCAGGTCCTGGCGCCCGAGGTCCGCCGGATCGACCTCACGGAGGCGGACATCATCGTCTCCGGCGGCCGGGGGCTCAAGGGCCCCGAGCACTTCCACCTGGTGGAGGCGCTGGCGGCCGCGTTCGGCGGCGTCGTGGGCGCCAGTCGCGCCGTGGTCGATGCCGGTTGGCGTCCGCACGCCGAGCAGGTGGGCCAGACCGGAAAGACCGTATCCCCCAAGCTCTACGTGGCTTGCGGCATTTCCGGGGCCATCCAGCACCTGGCCGGGATGTCCTCCGCCCGCTGCATCGTGGCCGTGAACAAGGACCCCGAGGCGCCCATCTTCAAGGTCGCGGACTACGGGATCGTGGGCGACGTCTTCGAAGTCCTGCCGGCCCTCACGCAGGCCGTCCGGGAAAAGCGCGGGGTCTAACTCCAGAACCTGAAGACGGTTGCGTCGAAGCCGCAAGTTTTCCGATTTTCCCCGTTGACATACCTAGCGTCGTACAGTATTCTGAGTTCTGAAGAGTTGAATATCACTCTTCTCTCTCACTCTCTCGTGGCATGGGAGGCGCGGAGAAAGGCAAACCCACCGCAAGGTGGGGACGCAAAGCCAGGGGCCCCTCAGGGGTGGCCCGGCTGCCCGAAGCTCGATCCCCGGAACGGCCCTCGGCGCTCGTGGCGTCGGGGGCCGTTCGCCTTTCCGGGGGAACCTTCGCCCCCGCCCGCCCGCCGGGCATGATCCGCCCGTGCGCTTCCCCTCCCCGCTCCTCCCCGGCCGCCTGATCCGCCGCTACCAGCGCTTCCTCGCCGACGTGAGACTCTCCGACGGTCGCGTCGTCACCGCCCACTGCCCCAATCCGGGGAGCATGCTCGGCTGCCTCGTCGCCGACGGTCCCGTCCTCCTGTCGGAGACCGACGACCCGTCCCGCCGCCTCCGCTACACGCTGGAGCTCGTCCGCCTCGGCCGCCACTGGGCCGGCGTGAACACGCTGCGGACGAACCGGGTCGTCGAGGAGGCGCTGCGACGGGGGCGCCTGCCGGAGTTCACCGGGTACCCGGACCTCCGGGCCGAGGCCCCCCTCGGCCACCGCCGGCGCGCCGACTTCCTGCTCTCCGCCGGCGTTTCCCGCCTGTGGGTCGAGGTGAAGAACGTGACGCTCGTCCGCGACCGGCGGGCGCTGTTCCCCGACTCCGTCACCGAGCGGGGCGCCGCCCACCTCCGCGAACTCGCCGCCCGGGTGCGGGAGGGAGACCGGGCGGCGATGCTGTACCTCGTGAACCGAGGAGACGCGGACCGTGCGGGGCCGGCGCGGGACATCGATCCGACCTACGCGCGGGAGCTGGAGAGAGCCCTCGCCGCCGGCGTGGAGGCCGTCGCCTACCGGGCGAAAGTCGGCCCCCGCGGGATCGCCGTCGCCGACCGGCTCCCGTTCGACGTATAGAATGGCATCGGAGGTCCCCATGCGCCTGCGGCATCTCGTCCTCTTCTCCCTGCTCGCCCTCTCGTTCCCCCTCGCCGCGGAGGAGGGCGCCGCGGAGCCGCCGCTGCCGCTCCACGAGGCGGTGGCCAAGGGCCTCGTCGCAGCCCACGGGAAGGAGCCGAAGTCCTACACCGGCGTGACGCTGACCCTCCGCAGCCGGGCGGAGCGGCCGCTGGTCCTCGAACTCACGGGGTCCTACCTGAAGCCGCGCGGGAACTGCCAGCGCCTGGGCCTCGGCCCGGTGATCACGAGAGGCCCGCAGGACCCGGTGGCCCCCGGCCGGGTCCTCGTGAGCCTCGCCCCGGGCGAGAAGCGCGAGCTCGAGGTGCGGACGGTCTGTCTCGACGGCGGCCTCCCCGCCCCGGACCGGCAGGAGTTCGAGGCCGCCACGGACCCGCTCCCCGAGGTGCGCGAGACCGTCATGCGCTGGTGGGCGGACCACCCGGACGCCCCCCAGGGCGCGGTGAATGCCGCCGTGTGGCAGAACCGGCCGACGGTCATCCTCCTGCCGGGGGTCCACGAGGCGTACCGCGAGCCGAAGGGGCTCTCCGGCGCCCTCTTCGGCGGCACGGCCTACCGCCTCCTCGACGGCGAACTCGTCTCGCGCGATCCTGACGGCGTCCGGCGCTTCCTCGGAACGCGCCTCTTCGGGGTCTACCCCGCGGCGGGAGCGCTCTACTCCGTGAGCCTCGGCGAGGATCGCAAGCCGGAGCTCTGGCGCTTCGCGCTCACCGGCGAGGAGCCGTGGTCCCGCATCGCGGCGCTCGACGCGGAGGCGGGCCTGCTGCAGGTGCTCCCCTTCGGGCGCGACCGCCTCGTGCTCGTCGGGGACCAGGACATCCGCCTCCTCGACACCGCCACCGGCCAGGTCGCGAAGGTCGCCGGCGGAACCGGTCGATGGAAGGTCAGCGCCCGCGTGGGGGAGGACGGGACGCTCCTCGCCGTCATGACGATGGCCGCCAGCGAGGGGTACTGGCAGGGCGGCGAACGGAAGGGCGAGGCCGGCGACAAGGTCGAGGTCTGGAGCCTGCGCCCCGGGGCCGCCGCCGGGACGATGGAGAAGCGCTACTGGAACGTCCGCGACGCCGCCGCCGGGCCGTCCGGCGTCTTCGCCCTCTCCCACCGGGGCGCCCTGCGGCGCCTCGTGGGCGACGACTTCCGGGACCTCCTCGACGGGCACTACTTCGCCCGCGTCCTCGCCGTGGGCCGGGAGCGCGTGTGGCTCGCCGGCCTCGACGGGAAGCTCCGGGCGGCCCACCCGAAGACCGGCGCCCCGATCGCGGTCCCGGACCTCGACGTGGCGGAGGTGAGGGCGACCGCGGACCCGGTGACGGACGACCTCCTCCTCCTCGAGCCGGACCGCCTCCGCCGCGTCCGGGCGGCCGACGGGGCCGTGGACGAGGTCAATTGACCGGGGGCGCCGGGACGCGGGCGAGCTCGGCCACCACCGGCACGAGGCCGGCGGTGACCCGCGCGGCCCGCTCGTAGTCCACCTTGTCGGGGGTGTCCTGTGGCGTGTGGTAGTGGGGATACCGGAACGGCGCAGTGTCCGTCACCATGAGGGCCGGCCACCCCTCCTGCCCGAAGGCCCAGTGGTCCGACCACTCGACGCCCGGCATCCACCCGGGGAGCGCCCCGCCCTCCGAGGGGAACGCCGCGTTCCTGCGGAACAGGTCCACCGTCCGGCGGACGAGGTCACTCGACGAGAGGCTCCCGACGAACGCGATGAAGTCCCCGCGCGACGGGTACAGGGCCGCCAGCGGCGCCGGGTAGCGCTGCGAGTCCACTCCGTCGAGATAGCACCCGATGGTCTCGAGGGCCAGCATCGCCGACGCCGTCTCCCGGCGCTCCGCCATCCCGCGGGCATGGAAGGCGCTCCCCATGCGGGGGGTCTGGAAGTAGGGCGGCTCCTCGTTCACGAAGGCGACGAAACGCAGCGTCCGCTCCGGCTTCGCGCCGGCGAACAGGCGGGCGAGGGCCAGCGTCGCCGCCGCGCCGGAGGCGTTGTCGTTCGCCCCCGGCGAACCGGGCGCCGAGTCGTAGTGGCCGCCGACGACGACGATTTCCTGCCCGCCGCGCGGTCCGAGGATCTCCGCGTAGATGTTCTCGCACAGGACCTGCCCGACCCGGTACCCCTCGCGCACGGGCTCGTAGCCCGCCGCGGAGAAGGCGGCGGCGATGTGGTCGGCGGCGCGGGACAGCGCCTCCCGGCGCCAGACGTTGCGCTCTCCGATGTCGCCCGCGAGCACCTCCACGTCGTGGCGGAGCGCGTCGCGGACCGCGGCCTGCCCCGCCGTCAGCGGCGGCAGGGGGCCGGAATGGCTTTCTCCAGGCATTCGGATCATGGACCACCAGCAGACGACGGACAGCCCCCCGAGGAGGAGGAACAGGAAACCGGCCCGGCGCAGGGTACCGCGTGTCGCGAAGGGGATCCCCATGGCGCTACGCCTACACTCTCTCGAAAGGCTGGAACAGCCGCAGCCATTCCGTCTGCGCCTCCCGGTCAGTCATCGACGCGATGTGGTCGCACACGGCCCGGTGCAGCCCCTCCCGCTCCGCTGAACGCCGGGCCTCGGGGGGGAGCGAGCGCGGCTTGCGGACGTACTCCCGGAACATCTGGGAGAGGAAGGTCTTGGCCTTCTCCTGCATGCGGGCGACCCGGTAGTGGTCGTAGAAGTTGGCGTAGAGGAACTCGTGGAGCTCCTCCTGCCGCTCCTGCCCCTCGGGGGAGAACCGGATCAGGGGCTCGCGGCAGGCCCGCACGTCCTCGAGCGTCCGGATTCCGGCCCGCCCGATCGCCGCACTGCTCTCCCGGATGACGTCGGTCACCGACCAGTTGATGAGCCAGACGATGGCGTTGTACTTCCGCAGGGGCTCGGGCAGGCCCGGATGGCGCTCGTCGACGCCCCGGAAGGCCTCGTCGACGATGCGCACCTCGCGCACCGCGGCGGGGTCCAGCAGCCCCGCGGTCAGGCCATCGTCGAGGTCGTGGTTGTTGTAGGCGATCCGGTCGGAGAGGTCCACGACCCGGGCCTCGAGGAGCGGCGCCTCCTCGGGATGGAACTCCGGGGGGACCGGCGCCGCACCGTGCTTCGCGAGCGCCTCACGCACCTCGTAGGTCAGGTTCAGCCCCGGGTGCTCGGGGTACCGCCGTTCGAGGAGGTCCACCACCCGCAGGCCGTGGGAGTTGTGCTCGAACCCGCCCTGCCCCTCCATGAGCGCGTCGAGGGCGGACTCCCCGGAGTGCCCGAACGGACCGTGGCCGAGGTCGTGGCAGAGAGCCATGCACTCCGCGAGGTCCTCGTTCAGTCCGAGGCACCGGGCGATGGAGCGTGAGATCTGCACGACCTCCATCGTGTGCGTGAGCCGGGTCCGGTAGTAGTCGCCCTCGTGGTTCACGAAGACCTGGGTCTTGTACTCGAGGCGCCGGAACGCCTGGGAGTGGACGATGCGGTCCCGGTCCCGCTGCCACGCCGTCCGGTATTCGTGCTCGGGGACGGGCCACACTCGCCCCCGCGACCGTCGGCTGCTCATGGCGAACGGCTCGAGCTCGCGCTCCTCGCGGGCCTCGAACTCCTCGCGTCGGTGCACGGTGGCCTCCTGTCCTAACGCCTGTCCGGCAGACGTAAATCCGACTTGACATCGTAAACCGGTTCTGGCGCCCTCCGGCGCCCGACGCCGGGTCCGCACGCACGAATCGGGGGGGGCGAGGCTCCCTCCCGGTCTGGCACTCCGGTTGCTGTACTCCCGCCGTCGTTCCGCTCTTTCCGCAACTCGACACTCTAGGGCCAGGAGCGCAATCCCCTCTTTCCTACTCTTTCCCCAACCGCCCCCTGGCCCTTTCTTTTTTCTGCCCGTTTTCCATAGGATCTAGCGCGTGCCGAAGCGCATCGCGGGCTACGAAATACTCGAAGCTCTGGGAAAGGGGTCGTTCGGCGAGTCCTTCAAGGCTCGACAGATCAGCCTCGACCGCCTGGTGCACCTCACGGTGCTCCCGCCCCCCGAGACGACGAAGGGCATCCACTCCGTCGCGCGCGTCTGCGCATCCCTGACCCACCCCCACCTCGTCTCCGGGATCGACCTCGGAGAGGCGGAGGGGGTCCGCTTCCTCGTCACCGAGTGGGTCGAGGGGCCTTCCGTGGGGGAGGTCGTCCGGCGGGGCGGCTCGATCGCCGAGGAGCGCTCGCTGGAGATCGCCCTCGCCTGCGCGCAGGGCCTCGACCAGGCGGCCCGGCACGGCCTCGTCCACGGCGGGATCACGCCCGAGGCCGTGGTCATCGCGCTCGGCGGGAACCCCAAGTTGCGCGGGTTCGGGGCCGATCGCGCCCTGGCCAGGTCGGCCATGGACTGGCGCTCGCCGGAGCAGCGCCGGGGGCTCGCCACGGACGTCCGCTCCGACATCTGGTCGCTGGGCGCCGTCCTCTACTTCATGCTCTCCGCCCAGCACCCCGCGGAGGGCGCCCCGCCGCCCGAAGTCGCGGACGGCGTCGTCATCGAGACGACGCTCCCCCTCCGCGAGGCCAACCGGAAGCTCCAGCCGGAGACGTACGATCTCGTCGAGCGGATGCTCGCACAGAGCGCGGAGGCGCGTTTCCCCTCGGCCCGGGAGCTCACGGAGGCGCTCGAGGCGCTCCTCGTGAAACTCGACGAGCGGGTGTCGCTGCGGCCCGCCGCGGTCCGCCGGGCCCGCCCGGCGCACGTCCGCCGCTTCCGCCGCCACCGCTGATTTTCGAATTTGTTCCGGGGCTCCCGTCGGATGGCAGTAACCTGTGTCCTCGGGCCCCCATGCTGAACTACGAACTCACGGATTCCTCTCATGATGCGCGGAAGCGGGCGGAAGCCGGCTCCGCCGGCGCCCGCCACCCGCAGGGCGGCGAGGAGGGGGAGCCGGGAGGCGGGGCGCACCGGAGTCGCGGGAACGGGTCCGCCGCCCCCGCGGACGGCATGCGGCGCGGGGCGCGCCCGGCCCCTCCCCGCCATGCCTTGCGGGCAGGGCCCGCGCTGAGAAACGGTCTCCTCTCCGCCCTCCTCCTGCCGCTCCTTCTCGGGTGCGGCACCACGCCCCCGCTCCCCGAGGGCGAGATGCCACCGGACTTCTACTTCCAGTACACGGTGGAGCGGACCGGCAGCACGGCCGAGGCGCCGATCCCGTTCCGGGTGCAGGTCTCGGTGTCCTACGGCGGCGCGGTGCACTACGAGGTCTCGCACCAGCACCCCTTCCCGGTGCGGAACACCGGCCAGGCTTCCGTCGACGAGCGGCGCATGTCCGCCTTCTACGAGACCGTCCGGCAGGCCGACCTGTTCTCGATGCCGGAGCGCCAGGAGGGCTCGGAGACCGCGCTCGGGACCCAGAAGTTCTTCGTCGTGGGCCGCAACCGCGTGTGCGAGGTCGTCACGAAGGACCTGCAGGTGGCCGCCCTGGAGACGCTCCGCGCGGCGGCGCTCGACCTCGCGGGGTCCGGGCTGCTCGACCTGCCGAAGACGGACCGCAAGATCGTGGTGCTCGACGCGCGGACCTTCGTCTTCCACCGTTCCGAATCTCCCGAGGTGCAGAAGATACCCGCCGAATCCCGCCGGGAGTTTCCCGACCCCTGGTCGGCGCTGAACGCGGGCGGCATCCCCGCGCCGGACTTCGGACCGCTGAAGGACTGGGATTGACCCCGGACGACCCCGCCGGCCGCCGGCCCGCCACGAGAGGGTCCCGCTGATGGAGGAGCGGCTGCTGCTCTGGCTCTACGCGGTCTCCGCGGGCTACGGCGCGGTGCTCTTCTTCCGCCGGCGGGGAACGGTGGGGCTCCGCTATGTCATCACGCTGGCGACCCTCGCCGCGGCGTGCGCCGCGGGGCTCCTGTTCCGGGACCTCGGGACCGTCGCGGCGATCGCGGGGACGGCCGGCTTCGCCGTCTTCCTGCTGCTGCCCGGAGTCCTCGTCCGGCGGGCCCGCCGGGCGGCGGGGCGCGGCCGCTTCCGCGCCGCGTGGCGGCTCACGCGGGCGGCGGCCGTCCTCCTGCCCGCCCCCGCCCTCTCGGCGGAGGCCCGCCTCTACCGCGAGGTGGCGGCGGCCGGGCCGGATCACCCGGCGGCCGGGGAGATCCGGCGGCGGTTCGCCCCGCCACCCGGCCGCCCGGCGTTCCTGCGCCACCCCGCCGGCCCGCTGCTCGCCCTCGCCATGCTCGCGGCCTTCGCCGCGACGGCTCTCGCGGGCGGCAGCCGCAGCACGCTGACGCTCCTCACCTGCGGCGCGAACTACGGCCCCCTGACGCTCTCGACGGAGCCGTGGCGGCTCCTCACCGCCACGTTCCTCCACGCGGGCCTCCTCCACCTCGGGCTCAATCTCGCGGGCGTCCTGATGCTGGCGGCGTGGCTGTCGCCGCTGGTCGGCGGGGCCCTCGCCACCACGCTGTTCCTCCTCACCGGCGCGGCGGGGAACCTCGCGAGCGCGCTGCTGTACGGCGACGCGGGGGTCATCAGCGTCGGGGCCTCCGGTGGCGCGATGGGGCTCGTCGGCGCGGGCCTCGCGATCTTCTTCCGGTGGCGGGCCGAGCCGCACTCCCGGCAGCGGCTCTCGGGGCTCGTCTTCGTGGCGCTCGCCACGATCGGGCTCGGCTTCGTGGAGCCCCAGATCGACAACGGGGCGCACCTCGTCGGCCTCGCCGCGGGCCTGGTGGCGGGAGCGGCGGTGACACGCGGGCCGCGCCTGCCGCGGTCCGCCCCACGCCTCGCCTGCGCGGCGCTCGTCCTCCTCGCCGCCGGCTCCTTCGTCCTCGCCGCCGTCAGCCGGGAGCGCCGCCTCGCGCCGGAGCCGTTCACCACGCCGGACTTCGAGTTCCCGCGCCCCGGGTTCCTCGCTCCGCGGGCCGTGTCGAGCGAGTGGGTGTTCGCGGGGCCGCCGGTGGGCAACCTCGTCGTGGAGACGCTGCCGGACGGCGGCGCGGCGCGCCTCGCGGAGCGCCTGCTCGACCTCGCCCGCGCTGCGGGAGCGCCGGCCGCGGGAGTCGCCGTGGACGGCCCCGAGGCCTGGCCCGGGCGGCCGGGCGTGCAGTGCGGCGCGGTGGAGTCCGCTTCGCCGGAGGGGCGACGGCGCCAGGAGGTCTTCCTCGTCCCCGCCGCCGGCGGAGACCGGGCCGCCCTCCTGACTTTCGAGTACTCGCCGCCCGACGACGAGTTCGTCTCCCGGGTCATCCGTCCCGTGGTCTTCGGCTTTCGCCGGAACTGAGCCCTAAGATGCTCCGCATGGACCGGTCCGCGAAGCCGAGGCTCCGTCCGCTGGAGGCCATCGAGAGCGAGGTGGACGGACAGCCCGCCGTGATCCTGCGGGACCCCGAGGGCATCTCCGAGCACACGGCGGCCCTGTCTCCGGCCCTCGCCCACTACCTCTTTCTCGCCCTCGACGGCACCCGGACGGTCGAGAGCATCGAGGCCGACCTCGCGCGGGCCACGGGGCAGCGCGCCGACGCCTCCGGCCTCATCGCGCAGCTCGACGAGGCGCTGTTCCTCGAAACGCCGCGCTACTACGCCCGCCGCGCCGCGGTGCTGGCCGCCTACCGGCGGGAGCGGCTGCGTCCCCCGGCCATGACGGACTCCTACCCCGCCGATCTGGAGGGCTTCCTCGACGGGCTCTACACCGGGCGGAAGCCCTCCCGGGCGAGGACCCCCCTCGCCGCCCTCGCCATCCCCCACCTCGACCTGCGATTCGGCGGGCGGACGGCGGCGGCGGCCCTGCACGGGCTGTCGAACCGCTTCGTGGGCGACACGGTGGTCGTCCTCGGCGTCGGCCACAACCTCCTGCGGTTCCCGTATGCGATGACGCGGAAGGACTTCGGCACGCCGCTCGGCACCGTCCCGCTGGCCGAGGACCTCTACGATCGGGTCCTCGGCAAGGCGGGCTCGTGGCTCCTCGAGGAGGAGTACGCCCACGCCGGCGAACACTCCGTCGAGTTCGCCGCGCTCCTCCTCCGCCACGCGCTGCCCGGCCGGGAGTTCCGGATCCTGCCGGTGCTGTGCGGTTCCTTCGGTCCGCTCCTCGAGGAGGGGAAGGAGCCGCGGGAGGATCCGCTGGTGGGCGCGTTCCTCGAGACGCTCGCGGAGGAGGCCCCCGGGGCGCTCCTCGTCGCCTCGGTGGACCTCGCCCACCTCGGCCCGCGCTACGGCGACGCCGCCCCGCTGGCGGAGGCGGACCTCGCCCGGACCCGGGAGGAGGACGTCCGGATGCTCGACCTCCTCGCCGACCGCGACGCGGAGGGCTTCTTCTCCTGCCTCGCCGGGAGCCAGGACCGCCGGCGGGTGTGCGGGCTCTCCGCGCTCTACTCCCTCGCGGCGCTCCTCCCGAAGGGCCGCCGGGGCCGTCTCCTCGCCTACGAGCAGACCGTGTTCCCGGAGGAGGGCAACACCGTCACGATCTGCGCGATGAACTGGACGCGCTGAACCTCGTTAGAATCCCTGCATGAGGGTCGTCCTCGGGCTCTCGCTGCTCGTCCTCGCGGTCGCGGCACTCGCATGGGTCGCCTCGCGCGAATCCCCGCCGCCGGCGGCCGGCCCCTCCGTCCCCTCGCCCGAACCGCGCGTCCGGCCCCGCCGCGCGCGGGCGGTGCCGCCTCCGGTGGCGGCGGCGCCGGGCGCCCTCGCGGGCCGGGTGCGCGGAGCCGGAACCGGACAGGGCGCATGGGTGGCGGTGACCGGCGCGGGGAGCGAGCGGCGCGCGGTCCTGCCCCCGGACGGCGCGTTCGAGTTCCCCGCCCTGCCTGCCGGCGTCCCTCTCGACCTGTGGCTCGGCCCGGACGACGCGGGCGCCCGCCTCGTGCGCCTCGAAGGCGGCATCGCACTCGCCCCGGGCGAGCGGCGGTGGGCGGAGTACGACGCGCCCGCGGGGCCGGCGCTGTCCCTCCTCGTGACGGACGCCGAGGGCGTTCCGGTGGCCGGCGCCCGGGTGGCGGTCCTCGATCCCGACGAGGACTGGCGGGAGGCGGTGCCGGTGGCGGCGGAGACGGATGCCGGAGGGCGGTGCTTCGTGGGTTTCGGCAAGCAGGCGCCGCGGCAGGCGCTCCGCCTCGTGGTGGACGCGGTCCGGGCCGGGCTCGTCCTCGAGGAGCGGGTGATCGAACCGGACCCGGACGGCGCCGTGGTGGAGACGACCGTGGTCCTCGAGCAGGGCCTGCGCATCGGCGGCCGGGTCGCGGGTCCGGACGGCCAGCCGGTCCCGGGGGCCGAGGTCCACATCGTGGAGGACTACCGGGGCGACCGGATGGTCCGGCGGCCCGCGGAGGGCCGGGTGCGGACCGACGCCGCGGGGGCCTTCCTCGACGACGCGTACCGGCCCGGTGTGTACCGGGTCACCGCCGACGGCCACTGCAAGAGCCGGCGCATCGCCGCCGTGAAGACGGGGGTCGTGGCCGGAGACCTCGACGTGACGCTGTCGTGCCGCGGCTTCGGCCGCGTCTTCCTCGAGTTCGCGGACGAGGTGACCAACGAGTTCGTGAAGCTGGAGGAGGGCAGCCTCCAGTTCGTCTACGGAAACGACGGGGAGGAAGAGGACTACGCCGACTGGGTGGACCTCTCCGGCCGCACCGGCGTCGCGTGCGAGAACCTCCCCGAGGGCCACTACCGGGTGGTCGCCTGGCACCCGGCCCATGAGGAGCTGTTCAGCGACCTCCTCCTCATCGAGGCCGGCAGCGACATCGGCCTCCTCCGCTTCGCCCTCCGCCCCCGCTGAGGCGCCGGTTCCGGCGTCCCTGCCCGCGGACGGCATGGGCGCCCGCCCTCCGGCCCCGCGGAACACCTCCGTCGTGGACGAGCAGCCCGGGCCCGCCCGCCGCAGGACCGGCGCCAGGCGGATCACCGCGGCGAGGGCACCTGCCGCTCTCTCCCGGCGGGGCTTCTCCGGTCTCCGCGGGCTGCGCTCACCAGGGCTTCCTGCGAGCCTCGGACCACCAGGCGCGGATCTTCTCCACGGCGGCGGCACGGGCGGTCTCCGACGCGTTCATCTGCCAGCCGACGGAGGCGAAGTCGAGGCGGCGGTAGGGGAACAGGGCCCGGAACACCGCGAGCAGGGAGTTCTGCGCGTTCGAGCGGACGGAGAGGTCCTCGTCGGCGAGCGCGTCGATGAGCGGCGCCACGGCGGCGTCGTCGGCGAACCCGCCGAGGATCCGGGCGGCGTCGCGGCGCTGCTCCGGCGTGCCCTCCCGCAGCAGGGCAGTCACCACGCCGAGCCCGGACGTGTCGTCCATCCTCCGCAGGGCGTCCGACGCCCACAACCGCCGGTCAGCGTCTTCCGCCGTGAGCAGCGGGATCAGGGTCTCCTTGTCGAGGATGCCCCCGAAGCCCGCGAGGGCGTCGAACGCCGCCTTCGCCACGAGGCGGTTCTCGTGAGTCAGGAGCCGCTTGAGGACCGGCGCCGCCTTCCGGTAGCCGGACTTCGCGAGGAGGTCCACGGCGGACGAGAGCACCGAGGTGTTCGCCTCCGATTCGAGGAGCCCGAGCAGCGCCTCCAGCACGACCTCCGGCACCTGCCGCGCGTTCGTGAGGAGGTTCTTCACGCGGAAGAACTCGTTCACGTCGATCTTCCCCTCGCGGATCTCGCGCGCCAGGTCCTCCGCCCGGGCCGCATCGCCCATCCGCAGGAGCCAGGCGGCGGCGAGGGCCCGCACCCCGGGGCGATCGTCCTTCTCGAGGAGCGCCTCCACGGGCGGCACGGCGGCGCGGTCCTGCCGGTTGGCGAGGATGTCGAGCGCCTGCCCGAGGATCGTCGTCTCCTCACCCGGCCTCACGAAGGTCCGCACGGCCTCGAGTATCCGCGGGTGGTCCGCGGAGTAGAGCCGGTTCAGCATGTAGAGGCGGGCCTGGCCGGTCACACCCTCCTGCCGGAGGCCCCGGACGATGACCTCCACCGCCCTCTGGTCTCCGAAGCGGAGCAGGGTCGTCGCGGCGGCAACCTGCACGTAGGGATCGTCGAAGCCGACGAGTGAGCGTGCGGCCTTCTCGGCGAGGTCCTGCGGGTACGCGTCGAGGACGAACATCGCGTAGTAACGGGACATGAAGTCGTAGCCGGGCATGGCGGCGAGGATGAGCGGGATCGCCCGCGGGTCCTTCCGCTGCTGGAGCGCGGAGTAGGCGTTGACCCGGCGCTGACCGTCCTCCTCGCCCATCTGGCGGACGAGGGCGGGAATGTCGTCTTCCTGCGCCGCCGCGCCCACGGCCAGCGCCGCGAGGAGCGCCACCGCCGCGAGGGTCCTCCGACAGCCCACGGCTACCCGCCCTCCGTCGTCGCGCCCCCGCCGCCGCCGGAGCCGCCGCCGCGCGCGGGACGCTCGGTCTCCGTGGGCGTCTCGTCGCTCTTGCTCCCCGGCGTGCGCCGGTCCGGCGGCGGGACATAGGTGCCGCGGACGGTGAAGGTGAAGCGGGCGAACCCGGCCCTCCGGAGGGCCGCGCCGAACGGCGAGTGGGCGTAGCGGGCGAGGTACTCGTCGGCGAGGGGGGCGAGCGCCGCGATCTCCCTTCTCACCGCCTCGCCGCCGGGCAGACGCGCGGCGAGGAACGGCCGCACCCCGTGGCAGAGCGAGAGGCTCGAGTAGCCGATGCCGACGAACTCCTCCGACCCCTGGTACCACGGCAGCTCCGGCGGCGGGCCGCACTCGCCGGCGGCCAGCGCGGGCCCCGCCTCCCGGCAGAAGCCGGCGAACAGGAGGAGATTCACGCGCGTCACGCGGAGCATGAGCCGCGTGTAGTCCGCGACGGCGCGGTAGCGATCGAGGCCGCCGCCGGTCACGGCGCCGATCTCCGTCTCGAGGTCCTTCGCGATCGTCTCCGCGATGCGGGCCAGGTCCTCGGCCTTGCCGGCCTGCGAGGACCACGACAGGTTTCCGCCGAACGCCGCCGCGGAACCCACGGGCCGCCGTTCGGCGCGGAGCGCCCCTCCGGCGCCGCGGACGGAGGGACGACTCCGCACGAGCCCCTCGTCGGCGGCGCGGCCCCAGGCCCGGAGCACCGCCCGGAAGTACGGGTCGCGGCCCGCCGCCGCGAGCGCCTCTCCCTCCGGCACGGCGAGCGGCGCGAGGGCGCGGAGGCGGTGCGATTCGTAGGATTCGTCCGCCGGGATGTGGTCGCCCGTGCAGAACAGGCACCCGCCGAAGGGCGAGCACACATGCCCGGTCGCCGAGGGCGGGTAGAAGAGATAGACCTTCCCGCCCGTGGCCGCGGCGAGGCGGGAGAGACCGTACACGGGGAACCCGCTGGGGACGACCTGCGTGGCGTCGGACTGCTGGAACAGGAAGCCCCACGGCACCTCGATGAACGCCGCGTCGCCGGCGTAGAACTCGAGATCGCGAGGCGGCTTCGTGCCGCGCGTGAGCCAGAAGGTGTCGGAGAGGAACGACTCGCGGGCGACGATCGAGAGGCGGATGCCCGCCCGCCGGAGCGCGGACGCCGTGATCTCGACGTCGTCCACGGCGTCGCCGTTCTCGAGCGACACGAGGATCATCTCGCGCCGGCCCGCCTCCCGCCCGAGCGCTCCCGCCGCGCGGCGGGCGTCGGCGTAGAGGTTCTGGATCTCCTGCGACGGCTTGCCCTCCACGGCCCGCGCCGCCTCCGCCAGGGCGGCCGCCTGCGCCGCGGGGCGGAACGGGGCGGACGGTTCCGCGCCGGTCCGGGCCACGGCGAGCACGGTCTTGCCGAGGCGGCCGGCATGCCGGGCGAGCGCCTGCTCGAAGGCCGCGGCGAACGAGGCCTGCCGCAGCGATTCGGTGGGATCGAGGAGGACGAGCACGGCGCGGGCGGCGTCCTCGTCACCGGCGGCCGGCAGGAGCGCCGCGTCGAGAATCCGGTCGAGGTCGCGCCCGCGCTCCGTGGCGTCGGCCGCGGAGGACGGCGGTTCCGCCTGGACAGCGGCCGGCACGACCCACAGACACAGGACGGCGGCGAGGACGCGGGACATGGAGGGCGCATTATCACGCCTCCGGGCCCCACCCCTCGCGGATTTGGCCGGATCCGACCGCCGCAGCATAGACTCTGCGCGTCGCGCACGCCACCGGAGGTCCCCCATGCACAACGACGAGAACCTGGGCCGGAACACGAAGGCGATCCACACCGGCCTCGACCCGTTCCGCTTCGAGGGGGCCGTGTCGGTACCGATCTACCAGAGCAGCACGTTCGCCTTCCATTCGTGCCGCGAGGGCGCGGCGCGGTTCGCCGGGGAGGAGGAGGGCTACATCTACAGCCGCCTCGGCAACCCCACGATCGACGCCATGCAGGAGGCGGTGGCGGCGCTCGAGGACGGCCGGTTCGCGCTGGGCACGGCCTCGGGGATGGCGGCGGTCAGCACGCTCTTCTTCGCGTTCCTCTCGCCCGGCGACCGGATCGTCGCCACGCGCTCGCTCTACGGGGCCTCCCGGGTCGTCCTGGAGAAGGAGTTCACGCGCTACGGCATCCGCCCGGAGTTCGCGGACACCTCCGACCCGGCCGCGCTGGAGCGGGCCGTCACGCCGGGCACGAAGCTCGTCTACGTCGAGACCCCTGCCAACCCGACGCTCGCGGTGACCGACCTCGACCACGCGGCGAAGGTCGCCCATGCCGCGGGGGCCCTCCTCGCGGTGGACAACACGTTCCTGTCACCCATCCTCCAGCGGCCCTTCCGGCACGGGGCGGACATCGTCCTCCACTCCATGACGAAGTTCCTGAACGGCCACGCCGACGTGGTGGCGGGCATCCTCGTGACGCGGGACCCGGCGCTCCACGCGCGTCTCGCCTCGGTCCTGCACAACCTCGGCGGGACGATGGACCCGCACCAGGCGTGGCTCGTGCACCGCGGCCTGCGCACCCTCCCGCTCCGCATCGAGCGCGCGCAGGCGAACGCGCAGCGGATCGCCGAGTACCTCGCCGCGGAGAAGAAGGTGGAGTGGGTGGCCTACCCCGGCCTCCCGGACCACCCCGCGCGCCGTCTCCTCGGCGGGCAGATGGCGGGGCCGGGCTCGCTCATGGCGTTCAACCTCCACGGCGGGGTGGAGGCCGGCCGGCGGCTGCTCGACTCGGTGAAGCTCATGGTGCTGGCCGTGTCCCTCGGTGGCATCGAGACGCTGATCACGCACCCCGCCTCCATGACGCACGCCGGGGTGCCGGCGGAGGCGCGGCGCGAGGCGGGCATCAGCGACGGCCTCGTGCGCCTCTCCGTGGGGTGCGAGGACTACGAGGACCTGCGCGCGGACCTCGAGCAGGCGCTGCGGCGGGTGTGAGAACGGCGGGGATTGACCCCCTTCCCCAAGTTGGTATCCTCGGACCGTGCCATGACGACCCCCCGGCTGTCCGGCCTCCTGCGTCCGGAGCAGATCGCCCTCGGCTTCGCGGCTTCGGACCGGGACGACGCGCTGCGCGCGCTGTCCGCCCTCCTTCCGCTGCCGGACGAGGACCGCGCCGCGGCGCTGCAGGCGGTGCGGCGCCGGGAGGCCATCCAGACGACGGGCATCGGCCAGGGGATCGCCATCCCCCACGGGAAGTCACCCATCGGCCCCGAGATCGTGGCCGTGCTCGGCGTCTCGAAGGACCCCGTCGACTTCGGGGCGATCGACGGGCAGGGGGTGCGGATCTTCATCCTCGTCGTGTCGCGGCCCGACGTCACCGGGCCCCACGTGCAGGCCCTGGCGGCGGTGGCCCGCCTTCTCGGGAACCGCAGGGTGCGGGATACCCTCCTCGCCTGCCGGCGGCCGGGAGAAGTGCTCGATCTCGTCCGGGAAGCCGAGGGGGCCTAGTGGCGGTGAAGAGCCCCCCCACGAGCCACGCCGGGACGAGGCGCGAGCAGCGCGACCGGCGAGGAGGAGGTGACCTCACGAAGTCGGTCCGCGACGAGGAGCGAGGCCGCGATGCGACGTGCATCGCGCCCGGTCCGGTGGGTTCCCGGGCACGCTGCGCGGAGCGGTTCCGCTTTCCCCCTGACACTCCCCCGCACGGAGACCGGCCACGCCGCCGTGCGGGAACTTCTCACCGCCTCTGAATGGAAGCCATGGACGGCAACGACAGGGCCGAGCGGACGGCGCGGGAGGCGGAGGGCTACTTCGAACTCGAGCTGTACGAGGACGCCCTCGAGCGCGTCGAGACCCTGCTCGCCGCCGGCCAGCAGACCGAGTTCGCCGCCTCGATCCGCGCGGAGTGCCTGAGGAGACTCGGACGCTACGTGGAAGGGGCGGAGGCGTTCGAGGCGATCCTCGCGGCGCGCCCCGACGACGTGTCCGCGTGGGTCGGCCTCGGCTGGTGCCGCAAGCGGTCGGGTCGCCTCGATCTCGCCGCGCGCGCCATGGAGGAGCTCGTGGCGCGCCTCCCGGACGAGGCCATCGGGCACTACAACCTCGCGTGCTACCTCGCGCTGGCCGGGGACGCCGAGCGCGCCGTCCGGAGCCTCGAGGCGGCCGTCCGGAGGGAGGAGCGCTACCGCGACCTCGCGCGCGAGGAGGCCGACTTCGACCCGGTCCGCGGCGACGAGGGGTTCCGCCGCATCGTGGAGGAGAACTCGTGAAAACGCTGACCCGCCACCTCAGTTTCGAGGTCCCGGCCCGGATGGCCTTCCTGAACATCACGTCGGAGGTAGAGAAAGCCGTCGCCGAGAGCGGCGTCGCCGAGGGGCTGTGCCTCGTGAACGCGATGCACATCACGGCGTCCGTGTTCATCAACGATGACGAATCCGGGCTTCACGAGGACTACAAGGAGTGGCTCGAGGGCCTCGCCCCCCACGCCCCCACCTCCCGCTACCGCCATAACCGGACGGGCGAGGACAACGGCGATGCCCACCTGAAGCGGCAGGTCATGGGCCGCGAGGTGGTCGTGGCGATCACGAAGGGCCGGCTCGATTTCGGCCCCTGGGAGCAGATCTTCTACGGGGAGTTCGACGGCCGCCGGAAAAAGCGCGTCCTCGTGAAGGTGATCGGAGAGTAAAGCCGGGGGCCCCATCCGCCCGATCAGGAAGCGTGGGATCCGTCCCGACCATCCGCACGCCCTATCTCGCCTCGCTCCTCTGCCCGCTGTCGGGGTCGGGCCTCCTCCACCTCGTCGGGCTCACCGGGACCCTGGCGCTCCTGCGGGCGGTCCTGTGGTTCCTCGTGTCCTGGGCCCCCGGGGTCTCCACGGCGGCGGTCATGCTGTTCGGGGTCCTCGGGTTCACCTTCGTCTGCCGCGCCATGGTGCTCGTCGTCGAATCGAGCGCCGAGGGGTTCGACCTGCTGCCCGCCCTCCCCGATCCCCGGGAGGTGGAGGAGCTCTTCGGCGCGTTCCTCAAGGTCCTCGGAGTCCTGTTCTTCACGGCCCTTCCCGTCCTGCTCGCCGGGATCGCGAACCTCCACCTCCCCTGGCTCGTGCCGGCCCTCGTGCTCCTCGGCGCGCTGTACTTCCCCGCCGGGATGCTGGGGGTGGCGGTGCGGGGGGACGTGGCCGACTGCTTCCCGGGGACGGCGGGCGCCGCGATCCGGGCCGCCCCGCTGCGGTACGCCACGGCGGCCGTTCTCTCGGCGGGGGCCGCCGCCGTCGTGCTCTTCGGTCACCTCGGAGCCGGGGCCGCCTGGCCCCTCGGGGCGAGGCTCGGGCTCGATGCCGCGACGGCGTGGATTCTCCTCGCCGCGCTCCACCGCGTCGGCGCCGTGCACCGCGACACTCCCGCCGTGCGGGCGGCGGTCCCGTTCCCCGCGCCCGACCGCCCGCCCCCGCTCCACGCCCTCCGGTCCGCCCCCCCCACGGAGATCGAGAAGATCCTCGCCCAGCGCCTCCGGCGGGAACCCGATCCCGACGAACCTGCCGGGGAGTGATAGACTCCCGCCGGCAGGGACATTTTGTCGAAAGGACGCCACCCATGCGGCGCACGCTCGTGCTCCTCCTCCTCGTTCTCCCCGCAGCGGCCGCCTCCGCCGGCCTCGCCGACGAGGTGGCGACCCTCGGATCGGCCGTGTCGGCGAGGCTCTCCGCTCCTCCTCCGCCGGCCGAGATCAAGGGCCTGCTCAAGGTCGCGCGCGCCCTCGCCGGCTATGCGGGCGACGACGGGACGCGGGACCGCGCGGCGGCCGCGGCGGCGCTCGCGGCGGTGGACCGGTCCACGACCGCGGACGCGCCGGTGCTCGCGGCCGCCGACGCCCTCCTCGTGGCGCTCGGCGACCTCGCGGCGGCGCGCAAGATCGAGGCCCAGACCCGGGCCGCGGTGCTCGTCTTCGCGAAGGACATCGCCGCCGTCGCCCGGGTCGTCGCGCGGGGCGACTCCCGCGTGGCGGCGGCGTCGTTCGTCGGCGGGCGCGGGGCGAAGGGCCGCCTGCTCGCCGCCGCGGCCGCCGACTACGACAAGGCCGAAGCGCTCGCGAGGCGCCTCGTCGTGAAGGAGATCCGCGCCGGCGCGGGCGGCGGAGGCGGGGGCGGCGGGGGCGGTGGCGGGGGGGGCGGCGGCGCCTCGGGCACCATCGGGATGCTGACGGGCGGCACCTACCTCGCGACCGGATCGCCCTGGGTGGCCACGGAGGTCGCCGGCGTCGTCAGCGCGGCCGGCGACGCCCTGTCCATCCGGGGGACGCAGGCCGGCGCGCACGAGTACTCGCTCCTCCTCAGCTGCGGCGGGATCACCGGACCCGGGACCTACACGCTGCCGCTGGGGGCCGGGCACTTCATGCTCGACGTCTCCGGGGTGTCCCTGAACATCTGGATGCTCCAGTCGGGGACCCTGACCGTGACCGGCATCGACCCGGCCGCGTCTTCGGCCAGCGGACTGTTCTCCTTCACCGCCCTCGGCCTGGACGGCACGACGATGACCGCCATCAACGGGCAATTCAACCTCACGGGTCTGGATTAGACGAGTCCGGGATCGCCCCGTTCCTTGGCCCCGCGGATCCCGTATGTAGAATGCGTCTCACTCTCCGGCAGGTTCCGCCGGGAGCCACCCGAGACGAGGACAAACCCCCATGCGCCGTGTGTTCATCTCCGCCGCCATCGCCCTGGCCTGCCTACCCGTCGCGACGGGCGCCACTTCGCTCGCGGACGGGTTCGACGGCTTCCGGTCCGTCCTCCAGGACCGCATCGACGCGATCTCCGGGATCGGCAGCCCGACCGCGGAGGAGACCGCCGAGAGCGCGGCGCTGCAGAAGATCCTCGACGCGAGTCAGGCCTACACCGGTGGCTCCGACAAGTCGTCCCTGTCGCTGGCCGCGAAACTCGCCGGCGCCACGTTCAAGGCGACGCAGGGCAGCCTGGCCGGCGGCACCGCCGTCACCCCGCTCCTCGGGGCGATCGTGGACCTGGTGCAGTCCGCCCGCACCGAGGCCGGCACCCAGCGCGACAAGCTCTCCTCGCAGGCCAACCGCGACAAGGTCCAGGCGGCCATGGACAAGGCGCAGGCCTCGTTCGATCTGGGCGAAGCCCAGAGCGACTGGGGCAGGGCCGCGAAGTACCTCCTCAAGGCGCTCGCGGGCTTCGACAAGGCGGTCTCCGCGGCCCTGAAGGCGCAGGCGAAGGAGGCCAGCGGCCCCGCTTCGATCGTCTGCCAGTGGACCGGGGTGAACTTCGTCGGCGACGCGAAGGCCTCGACGGCGGTGTGGAACTCGGGCACCGGCGGGTTCGGCGTCACCGCCCAGATGCCGGGCAATCCCATGTACGTGCTGACCCTGAGCGCCACGGGGGTCTTCGCCCCCGCCACGTTCGGGCTCTCGGGGGGCAGCGGCGGCGTGACGGCCATCCAGGGCATGGTGCCGCAGAACATGTGGCTCATCACCTCCGGGTCGCTGACGGTCACGACGCTGACCAGCAGCCGGGCCGTCGGGACGTTCTCGTTCAACGCCCTCTCCGGCAGCACCGGGGCGATCAGCGTCATCAACGGAGCGTTCAACCTGCCCGTCGCGCAGTAGTCGCAGGGCCTCCGGCATCCGGTAGGATGTCCTGCCGGAACCGGAGGCGCCCGTGAACCGCACCTGCCTGATCGCCATGCTCATCGTCGCCGGGCTCGTCTCCTGCGGGGGCGAGTCCGCCTCGCCGGTCTCCGGGCCGGCCACGCCGGGGGAGTTCCTCGCCGGCGCCAGGGGGAAGGTCGTGGTGGCGCTCCTCGGCATGGAGGGCTGCGGCAAGACCGCCGTCGCCACCGGCCTCCTCGCCCGCCTCGCGCCGGGCCTGCCGCCGGACGTGGCCCTCGCCCGCATCGACGTCCCGCCGCCGGATGGCGCCGCGAGGCCGGTCGAGGCCTGGAGCGCCCCCTACTACTACGGCTTTGACGGCAAGCGGGAGGTGGCCGGCCGCCTCGACTTCTTCTACTACCCGACGCTCTACGTGCTCGACCGCGACGGCGAGGTCCGCTACGCGGGCGGAGCCGAGGAGGGCCCGCTCGAGGCCATGATCGCGGAGATCCGGGCGGAGGCGCCCGACGCCCCGAAGAGGATCTACACGCCGCCGCTGCCCGCGGTGGGCTCCCCGGCGCCGGCGATCGAGGCGGACGGCCTCGACGGCGTGCCCGCCACCGTGACCTGGGACACCGGCCGGCCGACGCTCCTGCTCTTCACCTCGCTGACCTGCCCGTTCAGCACCGAGGCCGTCCGCGGGCTCCCCGACCTCGCGCTCGAGTACGAGGAGCGGGGCGTCATGTACGTGGTCGTCGAGAAGTCCCCCTTCGCGGAGAAGGCGAAGGCGTTCTACGCCGAGACGGAGATGCCGGGGTCGGTGGTGCGCGATCCGGACGCGAAGGTCAGCCGCCTCTTCGGCGTCGAGCCCGTGCCGTTCTTCTTCCTTCTGGACGCCGCGGGAAACGTGGCCGCGCGCGGCCCCTACACGGAGGCCGGCGCCCGCGCGGCGCTCAACGCCGCGCTGGGTCTCACCCCCGCCGGCGGGGACGGCGCGAAGCCCGCCGGCGCCGGCTGACGCTGACCCTCTCCGCGGCCGCTGTGCGGCCGCGCGGTGGTATCCTGAGGGCTCGCGAAAGGAAGGTGCCATGCGCCTCGCCCTGCGGTCCCTCCTCGTCGTCGTTGCCCTCCTCCCCGTGGCTCGAGCGCAGGCGATCCCCGACGGCCGCGCGGGCACCGTGCTCGACGTGCAGGGCGCGGCGCTCGTCTCCCCCGCCGGCCACGACCGGTGGGCCCCGCTCGCCGCCCGCGACGTCGTGATGCCCGGCGACCGGGTCCGCACGATGGCCCGCGGCGCGAACGCGGTGGAGATCACCCTCGCGGGCGGCGGGCGGATCGTCCTCGGGCCCGGCGGCCTCGCGGAGATCACGGGCGGCGACGACGGGGCGCGGCTACTCTCCGGCGAGATGGAGCTCACGCCGGCGGACCGCCCGCCGGCCTTCCTGCGGGTGCGCGACGGGAAACTCGACGTGCTCACCGCCCCGCCGCGCTGGCTCACCGGCTACCGCTCCTCCACGACGAACGAGTGGATGGGCTCCCTCGTCGCGCAGGTGGACGGCCGCGACGTCGCCCTGACCATCGGCTACCACAAGGTCGAGGTCGTCGTCCGCGACCAGATCGCGGAGACGACGATCGAGGAGTCCTTCGTCAACGGGACCGACGCGACGCTCGAGGGCGCCTTCACCTTCCCGCTCCCCGCCGACGCCTCCATCAGCGGCTTCGGCATGTGGATCGGCGACGAGCTCGTCATGGCCGACATCGTCGAGCGCGGCCGGGCGCGCGAGATCTACGAGGACATCCGGAAGCGCCGCAAGGACCCCGGCCTCCTCGAGTGGAGCGGCGGCAACCTGTTCAAGGCCCGCGTGTTCCCGATCTTCCCGCACTCCGAGAAGCGCGTGAAGATCCGCTACACGCAGGTCCTCCCGCTCACCGGCACGCGGCTGCGGTACACCTACGCCCTGCGCAGCGAGATGCTGCGCGCGCACCCGCTGCGGACGCTGTCCATCGGCGTCAGCGTGCAGAGCGCGCTCCCCATCGCCGCGGCGGCCTGCCCGTCGCACGCGGCCGCGGTCAAGCGGACGGACCACGAGGTCCGCATCGACTACGATGCGGCGGAGGTCACCCCCGACCGCGACTTCGAGGTCACCGTGGACCTCGCGGCGGTCTCCCCGCTCACCGTCCTCCCCCACCGGCGCGGCCCGGACGGCTACTTCCTGCTGCTGCTGTCGCCCCCGGACCCCGCCGCGGCGGGACTCGCGCGCCGCCTGCCCCCCGAGGGCGCCCCGCTCGACCTGATCCTCCTCGCCGACACCTCCGGCTCCATGGACGGCGCGGCCCGGGCGGCGCAGGCCGCCTTCCTCGAGGCGCTGCTCGGCCTCCTCGGCCCGAAGGACACGTTCCGCCTCGCCACCGTGGACCGCGAGGTCCGCTTCTGCCCGGCCGCCTCCGACGCGGAGGCGGCCCTCGCCTTCCTCGCCGCGCGCGATTCCCTCGGCTTCACCGACCTCGACGCCGCCCTGGCCGCCGCCGCCGCGCAGGCGACCCCGGCGACGCACGTCGTCTACCTCGGCGACGGCATCGGCACCGCCCGCGATCCGGACCCCGCGGACCTCGCCCGCCGCATCGGCCTGCTTTCCGGCACGGCCAAGGGCACGTTCCACGCGGTGGCGACGGGCTCCTCCTACGAGGCGACCGTACTCGCCGCCCTGGCCGCCCTCGGCGGCGGCTCGGTCCGTGACGGCGCCGCCGATCCCGCCGGCGCGGCCTACGCCCTCCTCACCGAGGTGGCGCGGCCCCCGGTGAAGGACCTCGCCGTGTCGTTCGAGGGCGTCCGCACCGCGCGCGTGTACCCCGAGCGCCTCCCGAACCTCCCCGCCGGCACGCAGCAGGCCGTCCTCGGCCGCTTCCTCCCCGGCGACGGGGACACCCGCGGCACGGTCGTCGTCACCGGAACCCTCGACGGGAAGCCGGTCCGCTACGAGGCGCCCTTCGCGCTGGCCGCCGGCGAGACCGGCAACGACTTCCTCCCCCGCCTGTGGGCCCGCCGCCACGTGGACGCGCTCCTTAAGGAAGCGCTGACCCCGGAGGTGAAAGAGGAGATCGTCGCCTTCTCCGCCGAGTTCGCCATCATGACGCCGCTGACCTCCTTCCTCGTCCTCGAGAACGACGAGGACCGCGAGACCTACGGCGTCACCCGCCGCGTCGCCATGCGCGACGGCGAGCGCTTCTTCGCGCAGGCGAGGGACAAGGTCGCCACGGAGATGGTCCGGGAGGTCGTCCGGCAGGCGGGGGCGTTCCGCAAGAGCCTGCGGGCCCGCGCGCTCGCCGAGATCGCCGACCTCGGCCGGAGCCTCGTCCCCGGCGCGGTGGCGCTGGCCGACATGGAAATCGACGGTCGATACATGGCCAGGACCGCCGCCACGGCCGGCGAAGCCGTGTTCGGCGCGGTGGAACAGGAGGCCGGCGCCGACATCGGGGGCGTCGCCTTCGAGGGCGGCGAGGAAGCGGACCACAACGAATCCGACTCCGATTCCCCCGCGGAGATGCCGCTGGAGGAGAGCCTCGAGGTGGCCTCGAAGATGCTCTCCGACCATAAGTATGTCGATGCCGAGGACAGGCCGCGGGCGGCGTACTTCGGGAGGCCTGCTCGCGGCGTCCGCGCCGTCGAGGGCCGCGAGACGCTGCGCGGCCTCGTCATGACGCCGCCGAGTCCCGCCCCGCCCCCGGCCCTCGACCTGTTCCCCGTCCTCCCGCCCCCGCCGGCGCCGGAGAAGCCGCCGACCCCGATCGACGCACCCGAGGACGTCCGCGCCCTGATCGCCTCCCTTGACCGCACGGCCGTGGTGGACGCGTTCGCCGGCGGCCTCGCCGTCCGCTACGTGTCCGGGCGCCCGCACCCGCTGCGGGGCGGGTGGATGAGCACGCTCCGCGCGGAGACCCTCTTCGCCGCCGGGGACTGGCTGACGAGCGTGCGGAACTCCGCCGGCTACTCCTCGGTCGCCCTGTGCCGGAGCGACACCCGTTCCCTGGTCTCGCCCGCCACGCTCCTCGGCCGCCGGCGCCTCGCCGCGCCCGCGGACCGGACGCTGTCGGCCGCGAACACCGGCCTCCCGCTCTTCGACTTCGCGCGGACGTGGGAGGGGTGCCGCGTCGCCCTCGAAGCCCGCGACGGCGATCTCGCCACCCTCCGCATCCGCCGGCCGTCGGGGACCGCCGAGGAGGTGTTCGTCCTCGACACCGTCCGCCGCGTCCCGACCGAGGCGCGCTTCTTCGAACGCGGGAAGCTCACGCACTCGATCCGGTGGTCGGAGTGGACGGAGGTCGCCGGCCTCCCCGTCCCCGGCCTCGTCGAGCACCTCGACGCCGAGGGGCAGGTCGTCAGCCGGACGGAGACGCAGGCCGCCGCCCGTCCCGCCGCGGAGGTGGCGGAGGAGATCGCCCGCCGCGCGGCGGCGATGGACGCCGTGCTGCTCCTGCCGGCGGCAACAAAGGACTCCGAAGATCCGGATTCCTTCGCCGGCCGGTTCGCCGCCGTCCTCGGCCACGCGGCCCGCGGGCGCCATGACGAGACCCTCGCGGCGTGGGCGAAGGCGAAGGAGGCCGCGGCGGGCAAACCCGGCGCGGACGTCGTGGAGGCCGCGCTCCTCGCGGCCGCCCGCCGGGGCGAGGCCCTGCTCGCCCTCCTCACGCGCCTCGCCGGGGAGTCCGGAGCGAAGCCCGAGGCGGACCGCGCGGGCTACGCCCGGGCGCTCCTGTCGATCGCCTACGACGTCCTCGGCGAGAACGAGACCCTCGCCCTCGTCACGATCCTGCGGGCGACCCTGCCATCCGCCGGCGAGGACGACGTCGCCGTGGCGCGCGAGTTCGACGAGCGGCGCGCGGCGCTGCTCGCCGAGCTCGGCCGCACGGAGGAGGCCCGCGCCGTGCGCGAGCGCCTCGTGGCGGAGGACCCCGACGACGCCGCGGCCCTCTACCATCTGATGACCGTCCTCCCCGCCGACGAGGCGCTGGCCGCCGCGGCGCGCGGACTCGGTCGCGCGGCGAAGTGGCTCCCCGAGGAGCAGGACCTCGTCCGCGAGCGGCAGGTCGACGTCCTGTGGGGCGAACGGCGGTTCGCGGAATTCCTCGCCGCCGTCGAGGCGTGGATCGCCGCGAGCCCGGCGCGGGAGGACGCGTACCAGCGCCGCCTCGTCGGGCTCCTCTACTCCGGGCGCATCGAGGACGTCGATCGCGAGGTCCTGGCCGCGCTTTCCGCGGGCCCCGGCGACCCCGTGACGCCCGCCGGGACGGCCCGCTTCGCGGCGGCCGCCGGTTTCGCGCTCGGGCAGTCGTGGTGCTACTGGACGAACCGGATCGAGGAGGGCTACCTCGCGCCCCTCGGCGCGGCGGCGCTGACCCTCGCCCGCCGGGAGGACGACGCCGGCGGACAGGCCGGCCGCATCTTCGGCCACTGGCGCTTCCGGGACCATGACGAGTACCGGCGTGTGTACACCGCCCTCCGGGCGGACCTCCTCACCCCGGAGACGCTCCGCGCGATGTCGGTCGCGCGGCTCGTGCGGACGGCGCAGTGGATCGACACGGGCCGCGAGGCGGCCGGCGACGCCGAGTTCGCCGTCCTCGCCGCTGAAGTCGAGCGCCGCTTCGACGCCGCCGGCCCCGCCGACCGCGACTCCCTCGGCGGCCTGCTGCTCCGCCTCCTCGACCGGCGCGGCGACGCGAAGGCCGCCATCGCGTTCCTCCGGAGACGCCTCGCCTCCGAGCCGGAGACGACGGCGCCGGAGGTGGCAGGCACGCTCTTCTCGCGCCTGCTCAATGGCGAGTGGAGCGAAGCGACGGAGGACGAGGCGCTCGCGCTCCTCCCCCGACTCGTGCCGCCGGCCGCGGCGGCGGACGACGACCCCGGGGCCGCCTCGCGCGCGTTCGCCGGGCTCGCCCGGTCGGCCGCGGAGGGCCTCATCGCCGGCCGCGTGGAGGCGACGCTGCCGCCGCCCGCGGAGCGGGAGACGCTCCCCCGCGCGGACCTCAAGGCGCGCACGAAGGAAGCCCGCAAGGCCGCCCGGATCGCGCTCGCGGTCCGCTTCGCGGAGGAGGCGGCGAAGGCGACGCCGGCGCTCGCGCCCTGGCTCGCGCTCGAGGGGCTCTCCTTCGCCGTGGAGGCGTTCGAGGACCCGGCGGCCCTCGAGGGCCGGGCGCGAGAGATGCTCCTCTCGCCGCCGGCCCTGCCGGCCCCGGACCTCACGGAGACGTTCGAGGAGCGCGCGTCGCTCCTGCTCGACTACCTCGCCACGCGACGGGGCGCCCCGGCCGGGCTGGCCGACCGGGTCCTCGCCCTCGCCCGCGAACGCGAGAAGGCCGCGGAGGGCGACGCGGCGAAGACGCGGCGCTACCGCGTCTTCCGCCTGCTCCTCGCCCTCGACCGGCCGGACGACCTGCTCGCGGCGCTCCGCGGGTGGGCCGCCGGCGGCCCCCCGGAGGCGTTCTACCGGCTGGCGCTCGGCTACCTCCTCGCGGAGCGGAGCGCGTTCGCCGAGGCGGCGGCCGAGTTCGAGGCCCTCGCCCGGGCGGACGCCCTGCCGCCGGACGGCTGCGCGGCGCTGGCGACGTTCTGCCTCGCCCTCGGCGAGGATCAGCGGCGGGAGCGGGCGCTCGACCTCCGCCTCGCGCTGACCCCGGAGTGGGAGCTCGAGCGGATGCTGTCGCGCGAGATCTCAAGGACGCGAAGCCTCACCGACGGCGTGCCGGGCGAACTCGACCCCGAGGTGTTCCGGATCGAGCGGGTCCTCCTCGGCAAGGCCTCGCAGCCCGCCGAGCACGTCTACCTCGTCGGGGAGCTGTACTCGGGCACGAAGGACTTCCGGGCGCTGGCGGCGCTGGCGGACGGCGTCCCCGGGCACTCCCCGGAGGCGGTCTACCCCTACCTCTCGCAGGTCTGGGCGCTCGTCTCGGAAGTCCACGAGGAGGCGACGCTCGACGAGCTCGCGACGCGGGTCGCGGAACGCGCGGCGGCGGCGGCCACCGACACGGACCGCCGCGGCCTCCTGTACCTGCGCGCCCTCGTCCGCCGGCGGGCGGCGGAGGTCGCGAACCGCCCGGAGGGGCACGCGGCGGACGCGCTCGCGGCCCTCACGGCGGCGTTCCCCGGATCGTGGCGGCCGGGCGAGGCGCGGCACCTCGCGGAGTTCCTCGGCGGCCTGTCGGCCATCCCCGACGCGGCGCTCGCCGCGGAGCAGGTCCGCCAGCTGACGGCCCTGCGGGACCTCGTGCCGGCGGACACCGAGGAGGGGCTCGCGGTGGCGGCGGCCCTCGCCGGGACGCTCTCGGAGTACGAACGGACCGACGAGGCGCTCGACGTCCTTTCCGCGGCCCTCGACGCGGTGCGGGCGGCGCACGGCGGCGTCCTCCCCGGCTTCGCCTTCGAGGCCGCGGACACGTTCGTGACGTGGCTTCAGGGATCGGGCCGCTACGCCCACGCCGAGGAATGGCTCCTCGCGGAGCGGGAGCGGCAGCGCACCGCGGGCGGCAAGGCGTGGTTCACGCTGCGGCTGCTCGGCGTGTACGCCGGCGCCCTCGAGACCGGCGGCCGGGTCTCGCTCGGGGAGGGGGAGGCGCTCTTCGCCGCCGCCTTCGCCCGGGCGGAGGCGGCCATCGCCGATCTCCCCGCGGGGGAGGCCCCCGCGGCGGTGCACGCCCTCTGCCGGATCGTCCGCGGCGCGGCGCGGCTCCCCGGCGGGAAGGCGGCGGACCATCTCACGGCGTTCGCCCGGGAGCGGCTGCGGCCGCTCCTGTCGCGGATGCCGGACAGCGAGCAGAACCTCTGGTTCGAGGTCGCCCGGGCGGTCCACGACACGGGCCGGCCGGACGCGGCCATCGCCCTGCTCGTCACGAAGCTCGAGGGCGACCCGGCGTGGTACCGGCGCCTCGACCGCGACGGATGGGACATGTTCGCGAACGCGCTCGCCGAGTGGCGGGCGGAGCGCAACACCGGCGGCGAGCTCGCCGAACGGCTGGCGAAGATCGTCGTCGGGCGGCTCGAGGGCGAGCTCGTGTCCGGAGAGAACCGGGCGTGGGTCTTCTGCCATCGCGAGTCCGCGCGGTTCTGGGCGGAGCGGGCGGAGGAGTTCGCGACCGCCGCGCGGCGCGTCATCGAGATGCGGGCCGACTCCCCGTCCACCGTGCTGCGGGCGGCGGAGTACCTGTGGGACGGGCTCGCGCTGAAGCCGGAGGCGGTCGCCGCGCTCGCGGCCCTCGACGGGCGGGGCAAGCTCCCCGACGACGGGCGGCTGCGGCTGGCGCGGTGGCTCGTGCTGCTCGAACGGAACGCGGACGCGATCCCGCACCTGACGGCGCTCCTGACGAAGGCGCCGGACCGGATCGAGGTCCGGTGCCTGCTCGCCGCCTGCCGGCAGGCGACGGGGGCGGACGACGCGGGGAAGGCCCTCGTCGACGAGGGCGAGGCGCTCGCGAAGGCGCACGGGGCGTGGGGCCCGGACACCATGGGCGCCCTCGCGCAGACGTGCTTCGACTGCGGGTGGCACGACCGGGCGGCGCGGTGGTTCGAGGAGGAGATCCGCTTCCGCGAACGCGGCCCGCGCCCGGACCGGGAGCGGCTCGCCTACTGCTACGGCCGGTACGCCCGCTCGCTCGTGGCGCTGGGCCGGACGGGAGAGGCCGTGGACGCGGCGGCGGCGGCGGTCGTGGCGTGGGGGGAGACGCAGGATGGGCGGCAGGAGGCATTGGCCGACCTCGAGAAGACGATCGCGGCCCTGCCCGACCTCGATGCGTGGGTCGCCTCGCTCGACGCGAAGGCGGCGGAGAGCGGGCTCGACGCGCCGGTCCTGCGGAAGGCCGCCGGGGCGGTCTACCTCTCGCGGAGCGAGTTCGACAAGGCGACCGCGCAGTATGAGATCGCGCGGACCCTGTCGCCCACCGACCGCGAGGTCCACGACGCCCTCGTCGCGTGCCGCGACGGGGCGAAGGACCCGGCGGGCGCGGTGGCGGCGCTGCGCGAAGGGCTGCGCTGCTCGCCGGCGGACCTGAACCTGATGATGGCCCTCGCCGAGCGCCTCGAGAAGGCCGGCGCGCCGGAGGAGGCGGAGCGGGCGCGCACGAACTACGTGGAGGCGGAGCCCCTGGAGGCCGAGGGGCACGTCCTGCTCGCCATGGAGCGGGAGAAGGCGCAGCGCTTCGAGGAGGCCATCGCGGAGCGGCGCATCGCCGTGCGGCTCCGCGAGTTCGACCCCGAGCCGTGGTTCGCCCTCGTGCAGACGCTGCGCGCGGCCGGCCGCGCCGACGAGGCGAAGTCGGTGCTGCTCGAGATGCTCGACCGGAAGTGGTCCGCGGAGGCCGGCGACGTCCGCGCCCGGGTGCAGGAGGAGATGAAGTGACACGGAGATAGCCGTATCCCCGGCACATCGGGACGCGTCTCTCCTGTCGATGGAGCGGACGACCGTGCTGAAGTTCACCCGCGCCGACGACATACGCCTCCCCGAGGGGTTCCGGGTCCGGTTCTCCGACGGGATGCTCGTGAAGAAGCCGGCGCCGACCGGGTGGCACCAGGTCATCATCGGCCGCCTCCACCTCCTCCTCGCCGCGGTGGTGGGCAGCCGACGGGTCGTCATGGCACCGATCGACCTCTTCGTGGACGACGTGAACGTCATCAAACCCGACGTGGCGGTGATGTCCGAGACCACGCCGCTCGGCCCGGGCAGCGACGAGATCCCCGTGCCGCTCCCCGTCGCGGAGGTCCTGTCCCCCTCCACCGCGCGGCGGGACCGGCGGGAGAAGCCGCCCCTGTACTTCCGGTCCGGCGTCAGGGAGGTGTGGATCGTGGACCCCGAGCACCGCTCCTTGGAGATCCCGACGAGCGCGGGCCCGCGGCCTCTTCCCCCCGGCGAGCCGCCGCGCTCCGAGATCGTGCCGGGCTTCGCAGTGGACACGGCCGCGCTGTTCGCGGAGTAGTCTCCGCCGACCGCCGGGCTTGCGCCGGGCGGTTTCCTTGGGTTTCGCCGGTCAGGGCGGGTTCACTCTGCGGCATGAACAAGGCCCGCGTGCGCTACGTCGTCCGCATCCCCGAGCCCTCGGACCACACCGTCCACGTGCAGATGTCCGTGGACGAGGCCCCCGAGGGCGGGACGCTCCTCGCCATGCCGGTGTGGACGCCCGGCTCGTACCTCGTGCGGGAGTATGCCCGGCACGTCTCGCACCTCACGGCGAAGCGCGCCGGCGGCGAAGCGGTGCCCGTCACGAAGGTCGACAAGAACACCTGGCGGGTGGACGCCAAGCCCGGCAAGCGCGTGGATGTCTCCTACCGCGTCTACGCGAACGAGCTATCCGTCCGCACGAGCCACGTGGACGCCGACCACGCCTACCTGCAGCCCGCCGCCACTTTCCTCTTCGTGCGCGGCCGCGAGAAGGAGCCCTGCGAGGTGACGGTCGTACCCCCCGAGGGCTGGTCCGTCACCTGCCCCCTCCCCTTCACCGGGGAGAACGCGTTCCGCGCCGACGACCTCGACCTCCTCGTCGACTCCCCCGTCGAGGTCGGCCCGCACCGCCTGTTCACGTTCGAGGTGTGCGGGGTGCCCCATCGGATCGCCCTCCACGGGGAGGGGAACGCCGACTTCGAGGAGTTCGTGGCCGACGCGCACACGGTCTGCCGGACCGCGGCGGCCCTGTTCGGCGACGACCACCCCTGCCGCTCCTACACGTTCCTCTGGCACGTCCTCGACGGCGCGGGCGGCGGGCTCGAGCACCTCGATTCCTGCGTCTGCGGGTTCCCGCCGTTCTCGTTCCGACCGCGGCGGGCCTGGCTGCGGGCGCTCGGGCTCGTCGCCCACGAGTACTTCCACCTGTGGAACGTGAAGCGGATCCGCCCGCGGGAGCTCGGGCCGTTCGACTACGACCGCGAGAACTACACGCGGCTCCTGTGGATGGCGGAGGGGTTCACGACCTACTACGGCGAGCGGCTGCTCCGGGACGCGGGACTCGCCCCGGTGCCGGTGTTCCTCGACGAGATGGCGCGCATGATCCGCACCTTCGCCGAGACGCCGGGCCGGGAGGTGGACACCGTCGAGGGCGCCTCGTTCGACACGTGGATCAAGTTCTACCGGCCGCACGAGAACCTGCGGAACGTCACGGTGTCCTACTACCTGAAGGGCGGCCTCGTCGCCCTGCTGCTCGACCTCACGATCCGGGACGCCACGGACGGGAAGCGCTCCCTCGACGACGCGATGCGGGCACTGTGGGCGCAGTACCGCGCCCGCCCGGAGCAGGGCTTCACGGAGGAGGAGCTCCTCGCCGTCCTCGACGAGGCGGCGGGGCGCAGCCTCGCCCCGGAGATCGGGGCCTGGGTGAAGGGAACCGGCCCCCTGCCGATCGAGGAGACCCTCGCGAAGTTCGGGCTCCGGCTCGCCGGCAGGGACGCTGACGGCGAGGCGAAGCCGTGGCTCGGAATCGTGCCGGGGGACGGAGGCAAGGTGAAGGAGGTCCTCGCCGGCAGCCCCGCCCTGGCCGGCGGGCTCGACGCCGGCGACGAACTCCTGGCGCTCGACGGATGGCGCCTCGGCGACCTCGCCGAGCGGCTCGCCGAGCGGAAGCCCGGCGACGAGGTCCTCTTCACCGTGAGCCGGCGCGGGCGACTGCGGGAGGTGAAGGTCGTCCTCGGTGAGCCCCTCGGCTCGGACCGGTCGCTCCGGCCCCGGGAGGACGCCGGGGACCGCGAGAAGCGCCTGTTCGCCTCCTGGCTCGGCGAACCCCTCTCCACGGCGGCGGTGGCGCCCCCCGCCCCGCCGAAGGAGGCCCAGCCCCGCGCCCTGTAGCCGACTCGGCCCACCCGCCGGTCGTGTCCGGGCACGGAGTGGCCAGTCCGCCGGGTGTGTCCGGGCACGGAGTGGCTGGAGCCGGCGGCGGGGTTGTGGTGTATAATTCCCGGGTTGCCTCCGACTGCCGTTGGGGCCCGTCGGAAGGGGAGGACTCTGTCATGCGGACGGTCGTGATCCTTGCCGTGGCCATCGCGGGCCTTGCGCTCGCGGCGGCCCCTGCCTCCGCCGGCGCCAAGATGGCCGGCTGCGACGCCATCACCGCGCCCGGTAGCGAGCTCGCCACCTCGGTCGAGCTGACGAACGAACTGGACCGGCCGGCCCGGTACAAGATCTCGGCCCAGGTCCACGGCGACCGCGACAACGTCGCGGGCAAGGCGGGCAAGGTCCGCGGCCGCAAGACGAAGCACATGGTCACCCTGGGCGCCGGCGAGTCGCTCACGCAGGACCTGCTCCTCAACGTCCCCGACGGCGCCTTCGGCCCGCTCGTCGTCTCGGTCTGCATCACGGGACCCGGCGGCAAGGAGGAGTACGAGGCCGGCACGTGGTCCTTCCCCGACGGCGAGATGCCCGACCCCTCCGAGCCCGGCGACCCGTGGGAAGAGCCCGAGGTCACGACCCTCACGGGCACCGTCTACCTGAACGAGGATCTCTTCCCGCTGAGGGGCGATCCGAACGGCGACGAGCCCTGGAACGGCGGCGATGATCCGATGCCCCCGGATGGCTGGCTGCCCCCGCCCTTCGAATCCGAACTGCGCTTCGAGACCGAGGACGGCGACGAGTGGCAGCTGCTCGGTCCGGAGGCCTGGGTCCTCGCGGAGCTCATGTGGGAGGCCGGCGTCGCGGAGGCCGCGGCGACGATCGAGGGGTTCCCGGTGGAGGAGATGCCCATCTTCTACGCCGAGACCGGCGGGCTGCGGCTGAAGCGCCCGGAGCCGGTCTTCGGCGACGTCTTCTTCCTCGTCTCCTTCGAGGTGGAGGGCATCGAGGACCCGCGCGACAAGCTCGTCTACTTCCGCTGGTTCCTCGACGGGCCCATGTGCGCCTACTCCTCGGAGACCGAGGACCTGACGGTGGTGGCCCGCGACCAGACCGAGTTCGACGACATGCTCGATGCGGCCGGGATCGTCCTGCCCGACTGCCCCGAAGTCCCCGACGATCCGGTGTGGGTCCGGTCCGGGTTCGGCATGGAGAACGGCTGGTCCTCGCCCGGGTCGCCCGACGACCCCGGCTCCTACCTGCCGCCGGACGACTGGTACTGGTGCCCGTGGGAGGTGAACTTCGACGAGGAGACGATCATCGGCGTCTTCTCCGCGGAGTGCTCCACCACCGGCTTCTACGTCTGCGTGGATCAGGTCCTGAAGGAGGATGAGGACACGATCGTCGTGAAGTACTGGACGCAGGCGCCGAGCGAGTGGGACTGGGTGGCGCAGGTGGTCACCAGCCCCTTCACCATCATCGCCATCCCGAAGATCGGCGACGACGTGGAGGTCCGGTTCGAGGAAGTCGACGCCCCGACCTGGTACTACGACGAGGAGCCGGTGCCGGGCCCGATGCCGCCCAGGGAGTAAGCGTCCGGGATCGTCCACGAGAGGCCCGGCGGGCGCGTCCCGCCGGGCCTCGTGATTCGGCGGCCGGTCCGGGTCAGCGCGACAGGGCGTCGGCGGGGAGCCAGCCGCGGGTCCCCGCGGGGGTCTCCACGCAGACCCACCCGTCCCGCTCGAGGAGGACCGCGAGGCGGAGGCCGCCGGGGATGGCGTGCACCGGGGACCCGGCGGGACCGTCCCGGAGGACCGCATCCGCCCTCAGCGTCGCGCGCGGCGAGGCGGGCGGCGGCGGCGGCCGGGGCGGAGGGGGAGGCTCGGGCGCCGGCGCCTCCGCCCGCTCCGCGTCGATCAGGAGGTTCGCGAGGAGCATCTGGGCGGACCACGCGCTCCGCAGCTCCCCCGCGGGGACCCGCGCCAGCCCCTTCTCCTCCATCGCCCGCATCGGGGGCGAGCCCGGGGCGAAGCCCAGGTCGCCGGCGAACGCCTCCGCGGGCAGCCGGTCCCGGTCCGTGCGCAGTTCTGACCGCTGCAGGTAAGCGTGCGAGACGACGTGGACGACCCGGCCCCGCCCGGCGGCGAAGGTGGCGGCGACGGGGCTCGCGCCGTACTTCTCGGCCATCTCGGCGCTGTCCACGAGCACCTCGACCCGGCGCGGGTCGGTGACCGTGAAGGGGTAGGACTCGCGCTCCAGCCACCACAGGTGCCGGTCGCCGCCAGCGAGCAGGTGCCGCAGGAGGTGATGCTCCGGCCGCAGGACCCGTATCGAGACGACGTCGTCCCTCGTCGGCTGCCCCGTGTACCGGATCGTGCCCGGGAAGGCCGGCTCGATCACGTGGAGCACCGCCCAGTCCGTGGTGAAGAGCCGCCCTCCCCCCTCGACGAACTCCCGGAGCCCGCGCAGACCGCCCTCCCCGAAGCGGCCCGGGCAGTTCACCAGGACGGTCCGGAACGCCGGCAGCCGGACGCGCGGCAGGTCCTCCGGGTTCACGAGGGTGAACCCGACGCCGAGCTCCGCGAGGACGCGATCCAGGTGATCGTAGGCGCCATGGACGACGAGGACGTCGCGGGCACGTATCCGGCAGAACGCCTCGTAGTCCGCCGGCCGGTCGCGCCGGAGACGCTCGAGGAGCAGGAGCGACGCGGCCCGGTGGGCGTCGGCCATCTGGTCGGGGCCGCCGCCCTGGTCCGCGCCGAGCGGCACCCCGAGGGCGAGGAGCATGCACCCCGCGAGAGTCACGACCACGAAGCGCTTCACGGCGGCCTCCCGGGGCCCGCGCCGGCGGCGCCGCCCGGATGACTCTACGCGGGCGGGGCCCGGGAGTTCCCGCCGAACGGGTTTTGACCTTGGCGCAGTCCCCCCGCCGCGCCAGAATGTCCGTTCTGGAGGAAGGACCATGCCCTCGGTCACGCTCTGGAAGATGCTGTCCCCGGAGCAGCCCGGCGAGCGGGTGGAGCTCGCGGGCACCGAGATGGTCATCGGCCGCTCGGTAGCCTGCGACTACCGGATCCCGCTCGACCTGGTGTCGCGGATGCACATCCGCATCCAGTACGAGGAGAGCGGGGGCACCTGGAAGGTCGTCGACCTCCACAGCCGCAACGGGACCTTCCTCAACGAGGAGCGGGTCTACGAACCGGCGGAGTTGAAACCCGGAGACACCATCACCCTCGGGGCGGGAGGACCGAAGGTCCGGATCCTCGCCCTCGACCCCGCGCCGGAGGGAACCTCCCCGCTGCCCGTCCCCGTGCCGGAGCGGCGCGAGGAGGCCAACCTGGCCCCCGCGGCGAAGCCGGCGGCCGCCTCGCCACCGCCACCCGTGGACGTGGCGGCGACCGAGAGCGCCACGCGGCCGGTGGACGACCCCCTGCCCGCCACGGGGGGCCGCCGGGGTCACCCCGTCCGCTACGGCGGCCTGGTCCTCCTCGGCGCGGCGGTGGGCTTCCTCACCGGCCTGCAGATCTGGGGCGGGCTGCTGCCCGCGCAGGTGGTCAGCGCCCCCGGCCTGTTCCTCGGCATCAGCCTCGTGAAGGCCCAGAGCGCCGTACCCGCGGGCCTCCTGGTCCCCCTCCTGATGGCCGTGCACTTCGCGCTTCTTCTCGCGGCGGCGCTGAAGCCCTGGCGCGGCTGGGTGTTCCTGGCGGTGCTCCTCGCGCTCCACGCCGGGGCGGTCGTGCTCATCCGGACCGAACCGGACGCCGTCGGCCGCCTGCTCTCGGCCACGGCCGAGGCTCGCGACAGGATCCTGTCCACGATCACCGGCCGGCCGTAGAGGCGGGGCGTCCGCGGAGGTGGCTCCGTGAGCGGATACCACATGACTCCCGAGGAGTTCCGGCGGCGCGGCCGGGAGGTCGTCGACTGGATCGCGTCCTACATGGAGCGCGTGGAGAGCCTGCCGGTCCTGTCCCGGGCCGCGCCGGGCGACATCCTCCACCGGCTCCCCGCCGGCCCTCCGGACCGCGGAGAGCCGTTCGAGTCGGTGCTGCGCGACCTCGACGACATCGTCCTGCCCGGCATCACGCACTGGCAGTCCCCCTCGTTCTTCGCCTATTTCCCGGCGAACGCCTCCGGCCCGGCGATCCTCGGCGACCTCCTGTGCGCGGGCCTCGGCGTGCAGGGGATGCTCTGGAGCACCAGTCCGGCCTGCACCGAGCTCGAGATGCGCGTCCTCGACTGGCTCGTGGGAATGCTCGGTCTACCGGAGGCGTTCCTCTCCACCGGGCAGGGCGGCGGCGTCATCCAGGACACCGCGAGCAGCGCGGCGCTCTGCGCCCTCCTCGCCGCGCGCGAACGGGCCACGAACTTCGCCTCGAACGCGCGGGGGTGCGACGGGCGCCTCACCGCCTACGCCTCCACGCAGGCGCACTCCTCCATCGAGAAGGGCGTCCGGGTCGCCGGCCTCGGGACGGAGCGCCTGCGCCTCGTCGAGGTGGACGAGGAGTACGCCATGCGGCCGGAGCGTCTCGCGGAGGCCATCGACAAGGACCGGGCGGCAGGTCTCGTGCCCTGCTTCGCTGCCGCCACCGTGGGCACGACGTCCTCCAACGCCATGGATCCGCTGCGCGCCCTGGGGGAGGTCTGCCGGGCCCGGGGTGTCTGGTTCCACGTGGACGGCGCGATGAGCGGGACGGCCGCCCTGTGCCCGGAGTTCCGGACGTTCCAGGACGGGCTCGACCTTGCCGACTCGTACTGCTTCAACCCGCACAAGTGGATGTTCACGAACTTCGACTGCGACTGCTTCTACGTGGCCGACCGGGCGGCACTCATCCGGACGCTCTCGATCCTGCCGGAGTACTTGCGGAACAAGGCCACGGAGTCCGGCGCGGTCGTCGACTACCGTGACTGGCACGTTCCGCTGGGCCGCCGCTTCCGGGCGCTCAAGCTCTGGCTCGTCATCCGGCACTACGGCGTCGAAGGCCTGCGGCACCACGTCCGCCGCCACGTGGCCCTGGCCGGGGAGTTCGCCGGGTGGGTCCGGGCGAGCGCGGAGTTCGAACTGGCCGCCCCGGTCCCGCTGAACCTGGTCTGCTTCCGCCACCGGGAGGGCGACGACGCGACCCGACGGACGCTGGACCGCGCCAACGCCACGGGGCGCATGTTCCTCACCCACACGAAACTCGGCGGGCGTCTGACCCTCCGCATGTCCATCGCCGGCACGACCACGGAGGAGCGCCACGTCCGGGCGGCGTGGGACACTCTCCGGGAGGCGGCGAAGCCATGAAGCGCACGGTGAGCGGAGCGGGGGTCGTGCGGCGGGCGGGGCGGATCCTCGTCGTCCGCCAGCGGGGCGATGCATGGTCATTGCCCAAGGGCCACGTGGAGGCGGGTGAGACCGCCGAAGAGGCGGCGATCCGGGAGATCGCGGAGGAGACCGGCGTCCGCTCGCTGCGCCGCCTCGGCGAGCTCGGAACCTACGAGCGCCACCGCATCGGCCTCACGACGGCCGAGGACGCGAGCGAACTGAAACGGATCCGGGTGTACCTCTTCGAGACCGACGAGGAGCGCCTCGCGCCGGAGGACCCGAAGATCCTCGAGGCCCGCTGGGCGACGCCGGAGGAGGCCGTGGCCCTCCTCACCCACGAGAAGGACCGGGAGTTCCTGCGGACGATCCTCCCCCGCATCATCGGGTGAGTCTCACCGAGACCGAGGCGCCCTTCGTCCGCCAGGGGCCCTGCATGAAGCCCGCGGCCTCGAGGTCCACCTGCACCCACATAGTTCGGACTCCGAAGAATTCCTCCTCCACGTGCGCCACCAGGGCATGCCGCTGAGGCGTTGCGCCCACGTCCACGGCGAAGACGGCGACCGACTTCGGGGAGAACCCCTTCGACAGGGGCACCTGGAAGAGGGCCCGGTCATTGAACATGCCTTCCTGGGCGGACAAGTCCGAGCGGAACGTGTCGGTCAACGTGGCGATCAGGGACGGGTTCGCCACTTCCGCGGTGGCCACGGCGGCGCCATCGGCGTCGCTCAGCGTCAGCACGAGTGCCGAGGAGGCCAGGACCTCGCCGACCACGAGCGAGGGGTCCCCGAACAGGACTCTCGCCGCCGTGCCCCGGAGCATGATCTCCGCCGGCGTCCGCTGCTTCGAGGGCTCGCCGGCAGTCAGCGGTGAGAGGTCCGGCGGCGCCCCGTTCCCCGCGAGGAGCACCGTGTTCATCGTCTGCCGGATGACCTCCCCGAGGGATGCCCCCGTCTGCGCGAGGTGCTCCATCTCCTGGTACACCGGGATGCCGTGGTCCGGGTGCAGGGCGGCGAGGTAGCCGATCACGTGGTGGCGCAGGAGGTTCAGGCAGAAGGAGTCCGCCGCCGCCACCCGCCGCTCCGCGATCTTCCCCTCCGACGTCCACTCCTCGAACCAGCGGTCGGTGACCCCGGTGTAGCAGGCCCCGTTCCACGCCACGCAGGGCGAGAGATCGAGCCGCCCGGCCTGCGCCGCGGTCACCCCGTCCACGATGCGGTCCGGGTACCCGTGACCGCCGAAGTGGACGAGTCCCGCGCCGGCGAGGGCCGTGAGGCGGGCCTCCGTGAAGCCCGATTTCCCGTGGGAGATTCCCACGGCGGGGAGATCCGCGGGCAACCACGGCATCATGAAGGCCTTCGGCAGGGCGAAGAACGCCTCCTCGGGAGCCATTTCGATCGGCCCGAGGACGTCGGCGGCCTTCCGGGGGACAGCGAGGTCTCCGGACGCCGCCGCCGCGATCCGGCGGGCGAACGCCAGGGCATCCGCGGGCGTGGCGCCAGTCAGGAAGCCCGGGCGCACGTCCACCAGCGGGTCGTCGTCCACGGCAGCGGCGGCGAGGAGGAACCGCCACGCGAGGTTCACGTCGATCTCGCCGGGCAGCGCGAGGACGAGGACATAGCGGGGCTTCGCGCTCCGCAGGGCCTCGCGCAGCGCCTCCGGTGAGGCGAGGTCGACGACCGCTTCCGCCGCCCCGGGATGGAGGGCCCGAACGACGGAGAGCGCCTCCTCGTACTCCCTCCCCGCCGCGGCGGAGGACAGGATCAGGTACGGCCCCTCGGCATCCAACCGCACCGTGAGGTTCGCCGGCGGTGCGGCGGCGACGGGCGCCGACAGGAGGAGCGCGGACATCAGGGCGAGGCGCTTCACTTCGCAGGCCCTCCAGCAAGCGTCCCGAGGCGCCGGGCGAACTCGAACAGCAGCACGGCCGAGGCGCACGAGGCATTCAGGCTGGCGACCCGGCCCGGCGCCTGGGGAATGGCCACGAGCTCGTCGCACAGCTCCCGCGTGCGCCGGCGGATGCCCTCGCCCTCGGAGCCGATGACGAGGAAACACGGGCCATTGACGCGGACGGAGTCCAGCGGCTTGCCTTCCGCCGCCGCGCCATAGACCCAGAAGTTCGCGTCCTTCAGCAGCCTCAGGGACTGGTTCAGGTTCACGGCCTCGATGACCGGCACGTACTCCGCGGCGCCGCTGGCGATCTTCTGGACGAGGGGGGACAGGCGCGCGCTCCGCCGTTCCGTGACGAGCAGCGCGGAGGCGCCGAAGGCTGCAGCGTTGCGGAGAATCGCCCCCAGGTTGTGGGGGTCGGTGATCTCGTCGAGACCGACCCAGATCGTCTGGGGAGAGAGCCCCGGCTGCGCCAGGGCCTCCTCCACCGTGAGCGCGGGGAGCTCGTCGGTCTCGAGCGCCACGCCCTGGTGGTTCCCGCCGGGTGCGCGGCGCTCGATCTCGTCCCGCCCCACGATGCGCGCCTCGACGCCGCGCGCACGGGCGAGTTCGAGGATCTCCTTCACCTCCGCGTCCTTCGGCGACCGCCCGATCAGGAGGCCGCGCACCGGTCGTACGCCCCGCCGGAGGAGCTCCCGCACGGGGTGGATGCCGTAGACGAATTCGCGTGTCATCGCCCGCAGCATACGCCGGGCACGTCAGTCGAGGAAGCGGAAGGACCCGACGATCGCCTCGAAGTCGCGCCGGACAACGTCCCGGGCGCCGCTTTCGAAGCCTCCGGACACCGTGTAGACGATCCCGTTCCGCTCGGCCACGAGGGAGCGCCACCGCACGACCCGCCCCCCGTCGAGGATCCCCACGGCCTCGTGCCGGATCGCCTTCGCGCCCGCGAGGCGCGCCGGACGGCCGAACTCCGCGTCCCGGACCTCACGGAGCGACCGCTCCATCGTCTCCCTCACCCGCGCCGCCTGCTCCTCCAGGGAGCGAGGCTCGCCCTCGAGAACGGCGTGCGCCGCCACATCGACCCACGCGAACCCCGCCTCCTCGGCCGACCCACGCCAGAGGACCCGCGCCGCGGCGCCCGCCGGACGGGACAGGGCCCACCGCAAGGGGTCGGACACCGCGATCCGGAACCGCCACCCCTCGGAGCGGAACTCCGCCGCCCCCGCTGCCGGGTCGAGGGGTCCTCCCCGGTAGTTCCCCCTCGCGTTCCGCCACCACTCGCGCCACGTCTCGTCGGAGCGGAACGGGAGGCCGGTCGCCTCGGCCAGGGACTCCCGGACCTCGGGGAGCGCCTCGGCGGCGAGGCCCTCGCCGCGCCCACCCGCCGCGAGGAGGTCGGCGAGCGCCCCCACGGCCTCCGGCACCCGGAGTCCGCCCAAGGCGTCCACGGCCGCCCGGAAGACCCGGGCGTCCGTCGTCTTCCGGACCAGCGCCACGACCTCGCCCGCCAGCGCCGTCCGCTCAGCTTCTCCGACCGCCGTCAGGAGCCCCGCCAGCGCGTCGGCCTCGGGGGCGAAGCGCCGGAACGCCTCCCGCAGCGCCCGCTCCGCGGAAGGTTCCTCCCGCCGCGCCAGAACCAGGAGTGCGGCGTCGCGCACAGTTCGTTCGGAGTCCGAAACACTTGCGGTCAGCGCAGCGACGACTTCCTCGCCCGGCGCCTCCGAGAGCGCGAGGACCGCTTCCCGGCGGACCGCCGGGTCCTCGTGCCCGAGGTCGGCGAGGCGCGCGGCGATCTCGTCCGCCGATGGGACGGCGGCCAGGAGCAGAACGAGGACGGTGCGGACCACGTCAGTCCTTCGGCGTCCGGCCGATGTCGAACGCCCGGCCCAGCGGGCCGGCGAGCCCTTGGTAGGTCTTGATGCCCGGGCAGTAGACGAAGGGCCGCAGGAGTTCGACCGCCGGGAAGCCGGAGGGCCCGAGCACGGACTCCTCGGCCTTCACGTCGAGGATCTCCCCCACGAACAGCGTGTGCAGGCCGATCTCGAGACTGTGGCGCACCCGGCACTCGAGGACGAGCGGGAACTCCCCGACGTAGGGCGCCTCCACTCGGTCCGACCTGACCGGCGTGAGCCCGGCGGCGGCGAACTTGTCCACGTCGCGCCCGGAAGCGATCCCGAAGTAGTCCGCCGCCCGGACCTGCTCGTCGGAGGGTACGCTCACGGTGAACGCCTGCCGCTCGACGAGGGAGGCGTAGGAGTAGGTCGCCTTGCGCAGGGACACGTTCAGGCAGGGCGGCTGGGAACAGCAGATGCCGCCCCAGGACACCGCCATGCCGTTCGGCCGCCCCGACGTGTCGTAGGTGCCGACGATCCAGACCGGCGCCGTGTAGTTCAGGGTCCGCGGTCCGAGCGACTTCTTCATCACGACCTCCCCTTGCGCGCGCGGCGCGGCGCCGCGGTGGATGAGACGACGAGTTCGAGGACTCCGCAGAGCGCGGCGAGCCCGAACAGCCCGACGGACGCCCAGAAGGCCTCCGTGGCCTTCGTCGAGGCGAACGGGCTGTCGAGGTAGCGGACCGTCAGGGCGAGCAGGACGGCTCCCGCGCCGACGAAGGACGCGAAGAGCAGTGCGCTCGCGGCGGACCGCCGCCGGACGATGCGGGCGGCGCCGGCCACCGCCGCGGCGAGGACGAGACCCGCCCCGCCGATCGCCCCCCATGCCCAGGGCCTGGCCTCCACGGCCTCCTTCGCGGTCCCGACGGCCTTCGCCGTCAGGCCGCCCTCGGCGATCTGCCGCCCGGTCGCCGTGGCGATCTCCTGCCCGGCGACGCGGACGGAGAGCCACGGGAGGAAGAAGAGCGCGACAAGCGCCGCCCCCGCGAGGAGGGCGATGAGGAAGAACGTTCGGGCCGCCATCCCCGACGTTTTACCCCACGGCGCCCGGTCCGTCACGCAAGGCGTCGAGCGCGGCCCGCTGCCGCGCGAGGCGGGAGGGGCGCTCGCGGACGAACCGCTCGACGGCCTCGAGGATCGCGGAAGGGTCGAGGCGGGCTTCGGCGATGACGTCCGCCTCGCTGCCGCCCGTGCGCCAGCGGTCGTCGAAATCCGCGTACCGCGAGTACTCCTCCGCCACGGGCGGCAGGCCGGACACGGGCGGGGCCCGTTTCGTCCCCGTGCTCACGACCATGGCATCGAGGAGCGCCGCCTCCGGGAGGACCGCCCGCCGGTAGCCCTCGTCCTCGAGTCGGAAGAGGTCCTCGCTGACGACCGCCGCGAGGCGGACGTTGAGGCCGCGCTCCGCAAGAACCGGCAGGAGCGAGACCGCTGCCGCGGTGGCGCTGGCGCCCTGGAGGAGGACCGTGCCCGCGGGCGGGAGGCCGGGGAGGTAGTCGCGGACGAGGTAGATGCCCCTCGCCGCCGCGAGGAGGTCCGGGTCGGCGAAGGCCATCCGGTCGAAGACCTCGGCGTCCGGCCGGGCCACGTGGAGCACGATGACGCCGATGTCCCGCCGCGTCGCGGCGAGGCGGGCGGCGGCGAACCACGCCGGCGCCACGTCGTTGTAGTCCGCGCAGTGGAGGTTCAGGACCTGCCCGCGGGGGAGCAGGTCGAAGACGCGCGGGGCGAAGATGCCGAAGTGCGTGCGGGCATCGGCCGCCGTCTCGGGGCCCGAGTGGGCGGCGAGGACCGTCAGCACGCCGAGGCGGAACGGGCTGTCCTGGACCTGCTGCGAGAACACCCGGACGTGGGTGTACATGAGCGGGGTGAAGGCCCCGTAGGTGGCGGTGAGCCCCCAGTACCCCGCGAACGTCTCCGGGTCCTCCGAGAAGCTCACGGACAGCGCCCCGAGGACGAGACCCGTGTTCCCCGCCTCCTGGATCGCCGCCGGAAGCCGGGTGCCCCCGGGGTTGCGCACGGGGTGGTAGTGGCCGGTCAGGTGGCCGTCCTCCACGTTCACCGAAGAGGAGAGGTCCGCGGCGATCGTGAGGAACCGGTTCCCCGAGACGTGCTGCGCCCACTTCAGGACCTCGCTCACGGCCCGGCGCGCCCCGGCCCGCTCACCGGCCCGGCGGAAGAGCGTCACGGTCTTCGGCGCGCCGGCCGCGGGGACCTCCACCGGCCGCGCGGGGAGGCTCTCCGGCCGCAGACGATCCGGCGGGAAAGACGACACCGCGGGGTCGAAGCGCAGGCGCGGCCGGCGGGGGAACGAGCCGGCGATCCCGACGAGGCGGCCGGCGATCCATGCGGAGAGTCCGGGCACGGTCCGGAGGACGGAGAGCGCCGCCCGGACGTCCGTCAGGCACGCGACGAGGCGATCGGCCTCCGTGCGCGGCCGCCCGGCCTCGAGCCCCGGGAACCGGATGCCGTAGCGGCCGGTGAAGGTCGCAGCGAGGGCGCGGACGTAGGGGCCGCTCATCTCCTGCGGGAAGGGGTGGCTCGGCGCCCCGGTCAGCAGCCTCACCCCGCCCGGCAGCATCCCCCCCTCGGCCCCCGGCCACCACCCCTTCGTCGTCCGCCCGACGAGGATCATCGGCCGGCGGTCGTCCGCGGGCCACGCCTCCATCTCCCGCATCGCCCGGAGGACCTCGGCGACATCGCACCCGTCGCCGGTCTCGAAGACGTTCCAGCCGTAGGAGGACCACTGCTCCGCGATCCGGTAGCCGGTGAACTCCGCGGGGACGACGCCGCCGACGAGGGCGTCGTCGATGCCGGCGTTGTTCTCCGAGAGCAGGATGCGGAGGCGCTTGCCGACGGCCTGGGCCACGGCGGTCGTCTTCAATTCCTGCGCGTGGCCCTCGGTCATGGCGAACTCGCCCTCGATGGCGAGGACCTTCATCTCCGGCGGCGCCCCGGCCATGTCGAAGGCCATCGCCTTCCCGGCGGCGGTGCTGACCCCCACCCCGGACGGCCCGCCGTTCACGTCGTTCGTGACGTCGGTCGATTCCGAGTGGCCGGACAGGGCGCGAATTCCCCGGAGGCGGGCGTCGGCGAAGAGCGGGTGCCCGGCGAGCCCGTGGTCCTCAAGGAGCGTGCGGAGCGCACCGGCGCCCCGGCGGAAGCCGAGCGCATCCACGGGGAGGATGGCGACGGCGGGGTCGAAGGCGAAGTCCTCGCGCCCGGTCGCCTCGCGCTCCACCCGCAGCGCCTCGTAGAGGACCATCCACAGGGCGTAGGCGGCGGGGATGCCGTGGCCCCCGCAGACCATGAAGCGGTCGGCGAAGGGATGCTTCGGGGTCCGAAGGTCGTAGCGCAGCCCCCCGTTCTCCGGGCCGCCGAGGTGGCAGGCCGTCGCGAAGGGGATGCAGGCGAGCGGCCCGCCGAGATGGCCGGTCCCGGCGTAGTTCTCCATGAGGACCATCGCCATCACGGTGGCGAAGGCGACGTCGTCGTACGGCCGGCGGTCCGGCGACTCCACGTCAGGCCTTGACGCCGGAGAGTCCGCAGGCGGCGCAGCGCACCTGGTCCGGGGGCGTCTTGTTCAGGAAGGAGACCCAGGATTTCCGGTTGGCCTTCGGGTCCTCGCCGACCGCCACGCCGTTGGCCCGCATGAGGCAGGCCATGCACGCCTCGGCGCCGCAGGACGGGCAGGAGCCGCCGGCGACCTGGATCGGGCTCCCGCACACCGGGCAGTCGGGCTCCACGGGCTCCACGCCCGACGGCAGGCCTGCCGGCGCGGGCTTCATCACCGGCGGCGGAGAGACGGCGGCGCGGGCCTCCTCGGCCTCCTCCACGGGCTTCATGACCGGCGCGGCGGCGGCCGGCTTCAGCACCGGCGGCCCCTTGGCCGGCCCGATGGGCTTCATGACCGGCGCGGCGGCGGGGGCGGCGGCCGGCCTGAGCACCGGCGGCGGCGCGGCCGCGGGCTTCAGGACCGGGGGCGACGCGGCGGGCTTGAGGACCGGGGGCGCGGCCGGCTTCAGCACCGGCGCCGGCCCCGCCGGGGCCGCCGGCTTCAGCACGGGGGGCGTCTTCGGCGGGACGACGGGCTTCATCAGCGGCGGCTTGCGCCCGCCGGGAGCGGCCGGGGGGACCACCGGCGGCTTCACGCCGGGGCCTCCCACGGGCTTCATGACCGGCGCCGTGGGGATCGGGACAAGGTCGGCGTCGAGGGCCGCCATGTCCGCGGTCTCGTCGGCGGGACCCGCCTTGCGCATCGTCGGCATCACCTGCGTGTCCCCGACCCCCGGCTTGCGCCGGCGCTCCATGTCCGGCGGGAGTGCCGGCTTGTCGCGCAGGCCGGAGACCTTCGGGGGGGGCGCGGCGGCGCCCGCGACGAAGTCCATGTCGTCGAAGTCGACGATCTCCAGGTCCGCGTTGCAGTGGGGGCAGCGTTTCGTGCCGAACTCGATGACCCCATCGCAGTAACGGCAGAACTTCGCCCGTTCGTCGCTGGTCTCGGTCACGGGCGGAATTCTACATGGACGGGGGGCAATCCACGATTCGGAACCGGGGCGGCGGGGCTATCCTCTCCCCCATGGCGGGCGCGCTGCGGACGGGAGCCTTCGGGCTCGTGGCGATCCTCATCCTGGCCATCGGGCCCCTCCTCGGGGAGGAGAAGAACCTCCTCGACAATCCCTCCTTCCTCGAGAAGGGCGCCGATCCGGTCCCGCTGTGGAAGACCCGCCTCATCGCCCGCCTGACGGACTTCCGCGTCGAGGCGGGGGTGCTGGTCGCCGAACGCAAGGCGGGCCCGAGCACCTCGCCGGACACCTGCTTCCAGACGGTGTTCCTCCCCGAGGGGGCGCAGGCCGTCCGGGTCACCGTCCGCGCCTCCACGGACCGCCTGCTGGACGGCCGCCTCACCCTCTCCTTCCGCGACAAGACCTGGCGGGCGCTCGGGGGCGGGGTCCTGTTCCACTTCCGGGGCACCCGGCCGATGCGCGTTCTGGAGCGGGACGTCCTGCTGCCGGCCTCGACACACGACGCGGAGATCGCCATCGAGACGCGCGGCGCCGGGCGCCTCCTCGTGGACGAGGTCTCGGTCAAGGTCCTCGAGTCGCTCCGGGTGCGGGACGAGGTCCGCGTGGCGGAGGTCCGCACCGCGGCGGTCGTCTCCTCCGCGGAGGCCCGGGCGTCGGCGCAGATCGCCCTGCCCGTCCCGCCGGCCACCGACACCCAGGTCCCGGTGACGCTCGCGATCTTCACCGAGCCGGAGGGTCGCCTCCTGTCGGCGGCGCTGGCGGAGGAGGACGGCCGCCTCGTGCTCACCGCCACCGTGGGCCCGCTGCCGGCGAAGGAGGGGATCCGCCTCCTCACGACCTCCCGCGTCGTCCTCACCGAGCGTCCCGACTACCACGACCTGCCCCCCGCCCTGCCCATCACGTTCGGGAGGTTCCTCGATCGCCTGCTCACCCCCTGGCTCACGCTGCGTACCGGCTCCACCCCGAAGCTCGAAGGCGTCACGGACCTGCGGGACGCGGCGGAGAAGGCGGCGCGGGGGGCGGGCGGCAGAACCCCCATGGCGGTGCGGATCCTGCGGGCGACGGACATCCCGGCGCGGGGCCTCGCGCTGGTGAAGGTCGGCGGGATCGAGGGGATCCGCGGGGGCTTCGAGGCGTACCACAAAGAGCACGGGTGGCTCCGGTTCTCCCTCGACCCGGCGGACGCGCGGCCGATGTCGTCCGTCACGCACGTGGTCCTTGCGGGCGGGCCGAAGGACGACACGGTGGCCCCGGAAGGAGTGGAGGCGGAGGCCGGCGTGACGATCGCCCCTGCCCCGGCGGACGAGGGCGCCGACGGCAACCCGCCCGCCGAGGCCGCCGAGGTCGCGTGCTTCGTCCTCGAGCGGGGCGCGGGGCCGGACCTCGCCGGGCCGCTCGGCGAGGCGTGGGGCCGCGCCGTGCGCCGGCAGGAGGCCGCGAAGGGTGTCCGCCTCGCGCTCTCCGACCTCAAGTTCCGCGGCAAGGCGAAGAAGCTCGAGGCGTTCGCCGCCGACATCCTGGGGGAGCCATGAGACCGACCGCGACCGTTCTCGTACTGCTGGCCGCCGCCTGCGCGTCGGCACCGGCCCCGCGGCCGCCGGAGCACCGCGTGGTGGCCACCTTCTCCATCATCGGCTGCGACCCGGAGACGGGGGACCTCGGGGTCGCCGTGCAGTCGAAGTTCTTCGGTGTCGGCTCCGTGGTCCCGTGGGCGAAGGCCGGCGTCGGCGCCGTGGCCACCCAGGCGTTCGCCAACACGACCTACGGGCCCCGCGCGCTGGGTCTGCTCGCCGAAGGCCGCTCCCCGAAGGAGGCGCTCGCGGTGCTGACCGCCGCCGACGAGGGGCGCGACCGCCGCCAGGTCGGGATCGTCGATGCGAAGGGCGAGGCGGCGTCCTTCACCGGGGCGAAGGCGATGGCGTGGGCGGGGCACCGCACGGGGAAGAACTACGCCTGCCAGGGGAACATCCTCGCCGGGGAGGAGGTCATCGCCGCGATGGCGAACGCCTTCGAGGCGACCCCGGGGCCGCTTCCGGAGCGCCTCGTCGCCGCCCTCGCCGCCGGGCAGGCCGCGGGCGGCGACAAGCGGGGCATGCAGTCCGCGGCGCTCCTCGTCGTCCGGGAGGGCGGCGGCTACGGCGGGTTCAACGACCGCTTCGTGGACCTCCGGGTCGAGGACCACGAGCGGCCCATCGAGGAGCTCGCGCGGCTCCTCGCGCTCCACCGGGAGTTCTACGGGACCGTGCCCGCGCCGAAGGAGATGGCGGGCTTCGCCCCCGAGCCGGCCCCCGCCGCACCGGGGACGCTCGCGACACCGCGCGCGGCCTTCGAGACCCTCGCCGCGGCGGCAGGGGCCGGCGACGCGAAGGCGCTCTACGCCCTCTATTCCGCGGCGTGGCGGCAGGCTCACCCCTACGAGGAGTTCGAGAAGGAGATCCGCGACAACGCGGAGGGGATCCGGACGTTCTTCGAGGCCGCGCGGTACGAGGGCACGCGGATCGAGGGCGAGAAGGCGTCCGTGGCGGTGGCGGGCACCGGCAGCGGCCGGCCCGTGGTGTTCCGGTACGTCCGGGAGGAGGGCGAGTGGCGTCTCGCGGAGTGATCGCGGTCCTCGCCGTCCTCTCCCTCTCCCTACTCGTCCCGGGCGCCGCGCGCGGCGGCCCGCCGCGGCCGGCCACGCCGGAGGAGGTCGCCGCGCTCGTGAAGGCCGCCGGGGAGGCGAAGGACCACCCCGGCGCCGATGCGGTCGTCGTGCTCGACGAGTCCGACGTGGCGGTGCGCCCCACGGGCCTCGCGCTCACCGAATCGCGGCGCGTCGTGAAGATCCTCACCGAGGCCGGCGCCCTCGCGGAGGCCGTGCAGCGGCTCTCCTTCGACCCCGCCACCCACCGGTCCGCGTTCCGCGCGGTGACGGTCCTCTACCGGGACGGCCGCGTCGCGGAGGTGGACCTCCGGGCGGCCGTCCGTCTCCCGCCGCCCCAGGACGCCCTCTACTGGGGCGGGGAGCGCGTCCTGCTGTCCGTGCCGCGGCTGGCGCCCGGCGACGCCCTCGAAATCCGGACTGCGCGGATCGGGTTCAATGTCGCCTACCTCGCATCCGACGGCCTGTCCGAGGAGGGCCTCGTGCCGCCCATGGCGGGCCACTGGTTCGACGTCGTGCGCTTCCCCGAGGGGCGCCCGGTGAAGCGCAAGCGCCTCACGGTGCGCATCCCCTCCCCCATGTCGCTGACCTGGGAGGTCTACGGCGGGCCGCTCCGCTCCTCGCGGTGGACGGAGGGAGACGCGGCGGCCTACACGTTCGCGGCGGAGAACCTGCCGGCGGTGAAGGGCGAGCCGTCCATGGTGGCGTGGGAGGACTGCCTGCCGAAGGTCGTGATGTCCACCGTCCCCGACTGGCGGGAGAAGTCCCGCTGGTTCGCGGAGGTGAACGCCGGGCAGTTCGCGGCCGACGACGCCATCCGGGCGAAGGTGGCGGAGATCACGGCGGGCCTGCCCGACGACGAGGCGAAGATCGACGCCCTGCTGCACTGGGTAGCGGACAGCATCCGCTACTGCGGGACGAGCCGTGGCCCGCGCGAGGGCTACACGCTCCACACCGGCATCGAGACGTTCCGCGAGCGCGCCGGCGTGTGCAAGGACATCGCCGGGATGCTGATCACGATGCTGCGGGCGGCGGGCTACGAGGCCCACCCCACGCTGACGATGGCGGGCTCGCGCGTGGAGGCGGTCCCCGCCGACCAGTTCAACCACACGGTCGTGGCGATCCGGGCCGCCGACGGCGGCTGGCGGTTCCTCGACCCCACGTGGTCGCCGACGAGCCGCGAACTGTGGTCGAGCCGGGAGGCCGAGCAGGGCGTCGTCGTCGGCACGGCGGAGGGCGAGGACCTCGGGCGAACGCCGTACTACCCGCCGGAGGCGAACGCCCTGCGCGCCACGGCGGAATCGCGGATCGACGCCGCCGGGGACCTGACCACGACGATCGCCATGTCCCTCACCGGCTACCCGTGCACGTACTTCCGCCGCAACGTCCACCGGCACGCGCCCGCCGACCGGAAGGCGGCGTTCGAGGAGGCCCTCGGCATCGCGCCGGGCGCGGCCCTGGCCGCGCTCGACCACACGGACCCGCTCGATTACTCGCGGGATTCCGCGGCGCGCCTGACGGTGGCCGCCGCGGGGTTCGCCGCGGGCGGCGACCTGAGGGTCTTCCGCCTGCCGCTGCTCCAGAACCCCCTCGGGTCGTGGCTCATGCCGGACCTCCTCGCGCCGCCGCCGGAGGGCGAGCGGAAGTACGACTTCCGCCTGCGGGCCACGCGGCTCGTCTCCTACCGGGAGACGATCGCGCTGCCGCCGGGGGCGGCGGTGACGGACCTCCCGGCGGCGCGGGACCTCGACACGCCGGCGGCCTCGCTGCGGTTCCGCGCCGTGGCCGAGGGCGGGACGATCCACGTCGAACTCGACCTCTCCGCGAAGAAGCACGTCGTGCCGGCGGCGGAGGTCGAGGGGCTGCGGCAGGTCCTCGCGGCGGCGAAGGAGATCCGCGAGGCCCGCGTCGCCTTCCGCCTCGGGGAGGGCCGCTGACATGGCCGCCCGCATCGCCGCCGCCCTGCTCCTCCTCGCCGCAACCGCCCTCGCGGAGGTGCCGGGGGTCGCCGAGGCGAACGAGGCGTTCCCCGACGCCGACGCGGTCATCCTCGCCTGGGACCAGTCCTTCACCGTGCGCGCCGACGGGTCGCGCGTGCGGCGGGAGCGGCGCCTCGTCCTGCTCCGCAACTCGCGCCCCATCGGGCGCCACGCGGACCCTCGCATCGACTGGCGCGAGGGCAGGGACGAGGTCGTCATCCACGCGGCGCGGACGCACCTCCCGACGGGCGCGGTCCTCGACGTGCCGGCCTACGGGATCGTCACGGCCTCCCCCGGCGACACCGCGAGCTGGCCGGCCTTCGCCGACTTCCGCCAGACCGTCGTCACCTTCGTGGGCATCGAGCCCGGCGCGGTGCTGGAATTCGACTACGAGGTCCGCGAGGGGCCGATGCCGTTCTCGCTCGACCTCCCCGTCGCCGCCCGCGACCCGATCCTTTGCCGCACCGTGACGGTGGCCTCCGAGAAGCCCATCACGGTGGGCGCGCCGGGCCGCGCACCGCTCCGGAAGGACGATGGCCGGACCCTCGTGTGGGAGTTCTCCCGGGTCCCCGGCGAGACGCCGGAGCCGCTCTCGGAGACGCCGCCGGACCGCCGCCTCCGCCTCGCCGCGGACGCCGCGGGCTTCGCGGCGTCCTTCCTGACGCCCGTGTGCTCCGCGTCCCGCGGCGACGAGACGGTGCGCGCCTTCGCCCGGCAGGCGGCGGGGGACGCGCCGGATCCGCGGTCGCGGGTCGAGCGGCTCGTCGCGGCGCTCCGGGGCGCCGTGACGACGGTGGCCGCCCCGCGGGCCGTCTCCGACCGCCGCTGCCGCCCGGCGGAGGAGGTCCTCGCCTCGGGGTACGGGAACCCGCTGGAGGCGGCGGCGCTGCTCCGCGCCATGCTCGCGGCGCTCTCGCTCATGGACGCCCCCCGGCTCGCCGTGGACCCGCGGGTCGCGGATTCCGGAGTGCTCACCGACGCCGACGTCCTCGGGGTCGTCGTCCGTCAGGCCGCCGAGGGCCGGGAGGAGTCCGTGCACCCCGCCCTCGGCCTCCTCCGCGACCCGGGCGCCCTCGCCGCCGTCCTCCTCGATGCGGACGGCCGGCCCGCGGGCCGGCTCCGGGCCCGCGGAGAGGACGGCAGCGACTTCCTCGCCGACGGCACCCTCGCCCTCGACGCGGAGGGGCGGCTGTCGGGAGAACTGCGACTGGTTCTCAGCGGGCGCCATTTCGATCCCGCCGCCCTCGCCGACGACAAGGCCCGGGCGGCGTTCCTCGAGGGCGCCGCCGGGAAGGTCGTGCCGGGGCTGAAGGTGAGCGCGGTGGCGCTCGAGGAGCTCTCCGACGCCCGCCTCGCGGCGCGGCTCGCCGTGGCGTCCGCGGCGCCGCTGCCGAAAGCCGACGGGCGGTTCGTGCTGGAACTCCCGGAGGACCCGGCGACGCTGGCCGTCGCGCCGCTCCCCCTCGCGCGATCCGAACGGCGGGAAGACCTCGTGCTGCCGGGGCCGTGCCGGGAGCAGGTCCGGTTGGCCATCCGGCCGCCCCCGGGCGCACCGGCGCCTGCCCTCCCGGCAAGCCACAATGTGAACGGCGAGGGGTTCGGGATCGAGCAGCACGCCGAGTTCGAGGACGGTGCGGTCCGCTTCCACCGCTGGATCGCGCTCGGCCGGACGCTCCAGGCCGCCTCGTGGCGGGACCTCCCGCAGGGGCTCAACGGCCTCCGGGCCCCGGCCGGCCGCACGTTCCTCTTCGGCCGCTAGCGGCCGTCGCGTAGGATGCGCGGGTCAGGGCATCCCCGTGAACGCAAAGGAGTGAACATGCTGAGCCAGAAGCTGCTGAAACTGCTGAACGAGCAGGTGGAGCACGAGTTCCAGTCCGCGAACCTCTACCTGCAGATGAGCGCCTGGTGCGCCTCGAAGGGCCTCGAGGGCTCCGCGTCCTTCCTGCGCGAGCACAGCGGGGAGGAGATGGGCCACATGTTCCGGCTCTTCGACTACCTCCTCGAGACCGGCAACCTCGCCGTCGTCCCGGCGCTGACGAAGCCGAAGCACACGTACAAGGGCATCGGCGAGGTCTTCGAGGACACCCTCGAGCACGAGAAGTTCATCACCGCGAAGATCAACGCGCTCGTGGACGCCGCCTTCGCCGAGAAGGACTACGCGACGTTCCAGTTCCTGCAGTGGTACGTGTCCGAGCAGCACGAGGAGGAGACGCTGTTCTCCCGCATCGTCGACCTCGTGAAGATGATCGGCACGGACGGCCGCGGCCTGTTCCTCCTCGACAAGCAGATCGGCAAGGCGAAGAAGGACAAGACCGCTCCCGCCGCGGACGCCGGCGGCGCCGAGTAGCCCGGCCGGATTTCCCGATTCTGGGCGGAGGCGCAGATGCCCATCCGCAGGTTCGTCCGCACGTGGCTGTCGCCGCAGGACCGCCTCGCGGAGGGGATCTGCGCCCTCGTGATGGTCCTCACCGTCACGGCCTACACCCGCGCCGCGGTCGACGAGCCCACGCGCGCCGAGTTCCTCATCGCCGTGCTCGGCTGCAACGCGGCGTGGGGCCTCGTGGACGGCGCCACCTACGTCTTCGGCGGCATCCAGGCGCGGGGCCGGCGGATCGCCCTCCACCGGGCACTCCACTCCGGCGTCGGCTCGCCGGCGGCGGCGCACGAAGCGGTGGCGGAGTCCGTCGGTGATCTCCTGCCGGATCCCGATCGGCAGCGGCAGGTGACCGCATGGGTGGAGGAGGCTGCCCGGGCACGGCCGCCCGAGCGGCCATCGGTGAAGCGCGAGGACCTCTACGCCGGTTTGGCGTGCTTCATCCTGATGTTCCTCGGGACCCTGCCGGTCGCCGCGCCCTACGTCCTTCTCCGGGACGTCCACCGCGCGATCCTCGCCTCGACGGGGGTGGCCGTCGCCATGCTGTTCGCCATCGGCTGGCGCTGGGGGGCGGCGAGCGGGTTCCGGCCTCTCCGGGCAGGCCTGCTCTTCACGCTGATCGGCGTCGCGTTGGCGGTCCTCACCCAGCTCCTCGGAGGGTAGTCTCGCCCGTCGGCCCGGGGGCGCGGCAGTGACCGGAGGTCGCCGGAGTGCTGAAGAACCTGCTCGACATCTCGATCGTGGTCTTCATCGCCGGGAGCCTGCTCGACGTGGGCCTCCTCGTCCGGCTGCGTGAGCTCGGCCAGGCGGCCCGCAACCTGCGCTTCGTGCTGCTGGCCGTCCTCTGGAGTTTCGTGCTCGGCCCGGCGCTGGCCGTCCTGCTCGCCCGGCTGCTCCCCCTGCCGGAGCCCTACGCCATCGGCCTGCTGTTCGTGGGGATGGCGCCGTGCGCGCCGTTCATGCCGCTCGCGGCGCGGATCGCCCGCGGGGACGCAACCTACGTGGCGCTCATCATGGTCATCACCGCCCTCGGCACGGTGGCGTTCATGCCCCTGGCCGTTCCCCTCCTCGTGCGGGGCTTCACCGCGGATGCATGGACGATCAGCAAGCCGCTGGTGGTCCTTGTCGCGGCGCCCCTGGTCCTCGGCGCCGCCCTGCGGCAGGGGCTGCCGGCCCTGGCCGAGAAAGGCGAGCCTGTCGTCCGGAAGGTGACGGGGATCAACACGGTGCTCCTGCTCGCCCTGGTCCTGGTCCTCTATGGAAAGGGCTTCCTGGGCGCGGTGGGGACGTATGCGATCGGGGCGCAGGTGCTCCTCGGCGTGGCGCTCACGGTAGCGCCCTACGCGACGGCCGTCGGCCTCCCGGCGACCCGGCGGAGCGTGCTGGCCCTCGGAGTCAGCACCCGGAACACGGGTCCGGCGGTGGCGCCCCTGTTCGCCGTGGCCGGCACCGATCCCCGCTCGATCACCATGTGCCTCCTGTCGATCCCGATCGGGGTCGCCGTGGCCATGATCGCCGCGCGCCGCTTCGCGCGACGGGCCACCGCCGAAGAACCGACGGGTGGCCCTTGAACCCCGCCTCCCCGGCACCATCCTTCGGCGGCGGGAATCGGGCGGGATCCGGGGCGTGGCCAGACCCGTCTTCCGTTCTACCTTCCCCCGGGGCGGGCCAAGGGTTAGCCTCTGATAGATACTCGGCCCGGTCCGCGAGAAAAGGGCCTCACGTCGCGGGTAGCCACCGGTCACTCTGCGAGGGCACCATGAGCACCCGATCCGCTAGCGCATTGCTCGTCGTCGCCGTCTTCCTCCTGTCGGGCTGCAAGAAGGAGCCGCCGCCCGCGCCCCCGCCGCCGCCCAGCGTGAAGGTGGCGGAGGTCGTGGTGCAGAGCGTGCCGGTCAAACTCGAGATCGTCGGACAGACCCTGGGCTCCCAGGAAGTGGAGATCCGGGCCCGGGTCGAGGGCTTCCTCGCCACGGTCAACTTCCAGGAGGGCACTCTCGTCAAGGAGGGCGACCTCCTGTTCACGATCGACCCCGCGCCCTTCGAGAAGGCGGTGGCCGAGGCCGAGGGCCAGATCGGCGTCATGAAGGCCCGCCTCGACAAGGCCAACCAGGACGTGGAACGCCTGACTCCGCTCGTGGCGGCCAACGCCGTCCCCAAGCAGGACCTCGACAACGCGAAGTCCATGGTGCAGGGGGCGCAGTCGAGCCTCGACGCCGCCATCGCGGCTGCCGACCAGGCGAAGATCAACCTCGGCTACACGAAGATCTCCTCCCCCGTCACCGGCCTCGTCGGCAAGACGGAGGTGAAGCCGGGGAACCTCGTGGGCCGCGGGGAGTCCACCCTCCTCGCCAAGGTCGCGGTCATCGACCCGATCCACGTCCGCGTGAAGATGAGCGAGAAGGACTACATCCGGCTCAGCCGGAAGCGGGCCGAGGCCGGGCAGCCGACCATCCGGGAGGGCCCCGGCACCATCGACCTCGTTCTCGCGGACGGCTCCATGCACCCGCACAAGGGCAAGGTCGTGTTCGCCGACAGCCGGGTCGACCCGGCCACCGGCACGCTGCTCCTCGAGCTGGCGTTCCCGAACCCCGACCGCCTGCTCCGGCCCGGCCAGTACGGCAAGGCCGTCGCCACGACCGAGGAGAACGCCGAGGCCGTCCTCGTTCCCCAGCGCGCGGTCATCGAGCTCCAGGGGACGACGAGCGTGGCCGTCCTCGACGCCGGGGACGTGATCCGGATCCGGGGCGTGAAGATGGGCGTCCGCGTCGGCCCGCTGTGGGTCGTCGACGAGGGTCTCGCGAAGGGCGACCGGATCGTCGTGGAGGGCCTGCAGAAGGCCCGCGACGGGACGAAGGTCATCCCGGTCGTCGTGAAGGTCGAGGACCTGTTCCCGGCGGGAGAGGAGGGCCGCTCCGGCGGCAAGTAGCCCATGGCCCAGTTCTTCATCCGGCGACCGATCTTCGCGATGGTCGTGTCGCTCCTGATCCTCATCGCCGGCGGCGGCACCCTCCTGACGCTGCCGATCGAGCAGTACCCCGCCCTGGCGCCGCCCACCGTCCGGGTCGAGACGACCTACCTCGGGGCCTCGGCGGAGGTCGTGGAGCAGTCCGTGGCGACGCCGATCGAGCAGCAGGTCAACGGCGTGGACAACATGATCTACATGCGGTCCATGAACACCGGCGACGGCCGCATGCTGCTCGACGTGACGTTCAAGGTCGGGACGGACCTGGACACGGCGAACGTGCTGACCCAGAACCGCGTGTCCCAGGCGCAGTCGCGCCTCCCGCAGGAGGTCATCCAGCAGGGCGTGACGGTGAAGAAGCTGAACCCGAGCGTCCTGATGTTCGCGTCGATCTACTCGCCGAAGGAGACGCGCGACGCGCAGTTCCTGTGCAACTACGCGATGATCAACCTGCGCGACGCCCTCCTGCGCATCCAGGGCGTCGCCCAGGTCGACCTGATCGGCGGGTCGGAGTACGGCATGCGGATCTGGTTCGACCCGAACCGCATGGCCAAACTCGGGCTCACGCCCGCGGACGTCGTCTCCGCCATCAAGGAGCAGAACCTCCAGGCCCCCGCCGGCCAGGTCGGCGCGGCACCCTCGCCGCCGGGGACGGAGTTCACCTACACCGTCTTCGCCCCCGGCCGCTTCACTACGCCGGAGGAGTTCGAGAACATCCTCCTCCGCACGGACGAGAGCGGCGCGCAGGTCCGGATCAAGGACATCGGCCACGCCGAGCTCGGCAGCGAGAACTACAAGTCCTTCGGCGGGCTGAACGGCAAGCCGGCGGCGATCCTCGCCGTGTACCTGCTCCCGGGCGCGAACCAGATCGACGTGGCGGAGGGCATCTACAAGACGCTCGACGAGCAGAAGCGGTTCTTCCCGCCGGACGTGGACTACAAGATCGTCTACGACACGACGCCCGCGGTGAAGGCGTCCATCGAGGAGATCCTCGTCACGCTTTACGAGGCGGCGGTCCTCGTCATCCTCGTCGTGTTCCTGTTCCTGCAGAGCGTCCGCGCCACCCTCGTCCCGCTCTTCGCGATCCCGGTGTCCCTCGTCGGAACGTTCCTCTTCTTCCCGCTCTTCGGCTTCTCGATCAACACGCTGTCCATGTTCGGCCTCGTCCTCGCGATCGGCACCGTGGTGGACGACGCCATCGTGGTCGTCGAAGCGGTCATGCACCACATCGAGAAGGGGATGAGCCCGAGGGACGCCACGAAGCAGGCCATGAAGGAGGTGTCCGGCCCCGTCGTGGGCACCGCGCTCATCATGCTCGCGGTGTTCGGGCCGGTGGCCTTCATGGGCGGCCTGACCGGCATGCTCTACCAGCAGTTCGCCATGACGATCGCGTGCTCGGTGCAGATCTCCGCCCTGGTGGCCCTGTCCCTGTCGCCCGCCCTCTGCGTCCTGCTGCTGAAGCCGGGCAAGGGGCCGGGCCGGGGGCCCCTCGGCCTCTTCTTCCGGGGGTTCAACAAGGTGTTCGACGTGAGCGCGAAGGGCTACACCAAGGTGGCCGCGCTGCTCATCCGCCGGTCCTTCCTCTCGATCGTCCTCCTCGGCGGCGTCGTCTTCGCGTCCGGCACGCTGGGGAAGCTGCTGCCGAAGGGGTTCATCCCCGACGAGGACCAGGGCATCTTCCTCGCCAACATCCAGCTGCCCAACGCGGCGTCCCTCGAGCGGTCCCGCGCGGTCTGCGAGCAGGTCGAGGAGATCATCGGAAAGGCCCCCGCCGTCGAGGCCTACAACACGATGGGCGGCCTCGCGTTCCTCACGAACTCGTTCTCGTCGAACGTCGGCTCCGCGGCCGTGGGCCTCAAGGACTGGGGCGAGCGGCCGGAGACACCGCTGCCGGTGGTCATCGAGCACCTGCAGCGGGAGTTCGCGAAGATCCCCGAGGCTGTCGTCTTCCCGTTCGCCCCGCCGACCATCCCCGGCTTCGGCGCCGCGGGCGGCTTCACCTTCATCCTGCAGGACCGGAGCGGCACGCTCTCGGTCGAGCAGCTGACCGAGTACACGTCGAAGTTCCTCGAGGCGGCCCGAAAGCGGCCCGAGCTGCGAAACCTCTTCACGGCGTTCGACGCGCGCGTCCCGCAGCGGCGCATCGACCTCGACCGCGAGAAGGCCCGCAAGCAGGGCGTCCCGATCAACGACGTCTTCCTCGCGCTGCAGTCCGTGCTCGGCGGCACCTACGTGAACGACTTCAACCGGTTCGGCCGCCTGTACCGCGTCTACATCCAGGCGGCCCCGACCTACCGGCAGAAGGCCGAGGACATCGGGTCCGTCTACGTGCGCAGCAAGACCACGGGCGACATGGTGCCCCTCTCCACCCTCGTGGACGTGAAGTCGGTGTCCGGCGCCGAACTCACGGTGCGCTTCAACATGTTCCGCTCCGTGGAGGTCAGCGGCTCGGCGGCGCCCGGGTACTCCTCGGCGCAGGCCATGGCCGCACTGGAGGAGACGGCCAGGGCCGTCCTGCCCTCCGAGATGGGCTTCGACTATTCGGGTCTCTCCTACCAGGAGAAGATCCAGCCGCCGGTGCTGCCGATCCTCGTCATGGGCGCCGTCTGCATCTTCCTGCTGCTGGCGGCCATGTACGAGTCCTGGGCGCTGCCGTGGTCCGTCCTGCTCACGACGCCCCTCGTGATCCTGGGTTCATTCTTCGGCGTCTGGCTCGGCGGCTTCGACAACAACGTCTTCGTGCAGGTCGGCGTCCTGATGCTCATCGGCCTCGCGGCGAAAACCGCGATCCTCATCGTGGAGTTCGCCAAGATGAAGCGCGAGCAGGGCGCAACGCCGTTCCAGGCCGCCGTGGAGGCCGCGGAACTCCGCTTCCGGCCGATCCTCATGACGGCGTTCACGTTCGTCCTCGGCGTCGTCCCGCTCATGATCGCCACCGGGTCGGGCGCGAACTCCCGGCAGGTCATGGGCACCTCCGTGTTCTGGGGCATGATCTGCTTCGTCGTGCTGGGGCTGTTCCTCACCCCGGCGCTGTACGAGCTCATCGAGCGGCTCGCCTCGCTCTTCCGCGGCAAGAAGCCCGCGGCCGCCGCCGGGGAGGCCGCGCCGCCGGCCTCCGAGAAGGGAGATACGGACCATGCGTAGGCTTCTGCGTCCCGCCGCTCTCGTCGTCCTGCTGTTCCCGGCCTGCATGCTGGGGCCGGACTTCGACCGGCCGGCGGTGGACGTGCCGGAGGGATGGCGCGACCTGCCCGCCGCGGAGGCCGAGTCACTCGCCAACACCCCGTGGTGGGAGATGTACGGCGACCCCGAGCTTGGCCGCCTCATCCGGATCGCGCTCGAGGAGAACCAGGACCTGAAGATCGCCGCGGAGCGGATCGTCGAGTACCGCGCGCGGGTCGGGTACACGGGCGCCGACCTCTGGCCGAAGGTGGACGCCGGCGCCGGCGCCGGGCTCGTCGGGGTCTCCCGCAAGAGCGTCCCCGAGATCGGCGATGATCCGGGCGCTCCGGACCGCGACGGCGACATCTACGACGTCTCCGCGTCGATGACGTGGGAGCTCGACATCTTCGGGCGCATCCGGCGGGCGACCGAGGCCGAGGAGGCCCGGCTGCTCGCGACGGAGGCGGCCCGCCGCGCGACGGCCATCGCGCTGGTGGCCGACGTCGCCGCGGCGTGGACGCGGCTCTGCGACGCCGACGCCCGCCTCGCCATCTCGCGCCGCACGCTCGCCGACCGCAAGGAGTACGTGGAACTGGCGCGGGTGCGGTTCGAGGGGGAGGTGACCTCGGAGGTCGATCTCCGCCAGGCGGAGGCGGAGTTCCACCGCATCGCCTCGCAGGTCGCGGACCTCGAGCGCCTCGTTCAGGAGGAGGAGAACCTCATCTGCCTGCTGCTCGGCCGGAACCCGGGCCCGATCGCGCGGGGCAATGGTCTGCTCGGCCTCGCCGAGCGCCCCGTGCCCGCGGGGCTCCCGTCGGAGATCCTCGACCGGCGGCCGGACCTCGTCGCCGCGGAGGCGGCGCTCCACGCGGCCACCGCCGACGTCGGCGCGGCGAAGGCGCTCCTGTATCCGCGCTTCGCCCTGACCGCCGGCTACGGCTACGAGAGCAACCAGTTCGCCGACCTCTTCGAGGCCCCGGCCAAGGCGTGGAGCCTGCTCGGGAACATGATCGCCCCGATCTTCAACTCCGGGCAGAACCAGGCCCGGGTGGACATCGCGGAATCACAGATGCGGCAGACGCTCTACGGCTACGAGCTCTCCGTCCGCGTCGCCTTCTTCGAGGTGGAGAACGCGCTCATCGCCTACCGCAAGGCCGGCGAGCGGCGGCAGGCGGAGACGGCGCGGGTGGCGGCGGAGCGCAAGGTGCTCGAGCTCGTCGTCATGCGCTACAAGGGCGGCGTCTCGAACTACCTCGAGGTCCTCGACGCGCAGCGCTCGCTCTTCTCCGCGGAGAACGACCAGGTCACCTCGGAGGCTACCCGCCGGCTCGCCCTCGTCTCGCTGTACAAGGCGCTTGGAGGCGGGTGGTCCGAGGCCGACGAGGTTCCCCCGCCCGCCGGCCAGCCCGGCTCTTAGCCCGCCCTTCTCACCGCCTCGCGCGGTTCTGGCCGGGTCTCACGGCCGATCG
>JADHED010000227.1_pt1 | contig 77181 bp, 66 predicted proteins | sample 8952041 | NCBI WGS metagenome assembly JADHED01 (sample SAMN16124423, study PRJNA663239) | bioreactor sludge metagenome | isolation source: sludge (control) | place: India:Bengaluru | collected 2018-09-08
TCAGCGACCGCACCAAGGACCTGATCAAGTCCGGCGGCGAGTGGATCAGCTCGGTGGACCTGGAGAACGCCCTGATGGCGCACCCGACGGTCGCCGAGGCCGCCGTGATCGCCATCCCGGATGAAAAATGGAGCGAACGCCCGCTGGCCTGCGTGGTGTTCAAGGCCGGCCAGACCGCCACGCCGGACGACCTGAATGCGTTGCTGCTGAGCAAGCACTTCGCGAAATGGCAGTTGCCCGAGCGCTATGAGGTCATCGACGCGGTGCCGCGCACCTCGACCGGCAAGTTCTGGAAACTCAAGCTGCGCGAGCGCTTTCCCGCCTGAGCGCAGGAAGCAGGCCACGAGCAGCTATGTTATTGATAGCTGCTCGTGGCCATCGGACGCTGGGATCGGGCCGAAATGGCTCTGAAAACGCCCTAAAATCGGCCCATGCACCTCCACATTCTCGGCATCTGCGGCACCTTCATGGGCGGGCTGGCCGCCTTGGCCCGCGAGGCCGGCCACACCGTGACCGGCTGCGACGCCGGCGTCTACCCCCCGATGAGCGACCAGCTTCGCGCGCTCGGCATCGAACTGATCGAAGGCTTCGACGCGAGCCAGATGGCGCTCAAGCCCGACGTGTTCGTGGTCGGCAACGTGGTCAGCCGTGCGCGCAAGCCCGACGGCACCCCGAAGTTCCCGCTGATGGAAGCCATCCTCGACGCCGGCGCGCCCTACACCAGCGGCCCCCAGTGGCTGGCGGAACACGTGCTGCAGGGCCGCCACGTGCTGGCCGTGGCCGGCACCCACGGCAAGACCACCACCACGTCGATGCTGGCCTGGGTTCTTGAAGAAGCTGGGTTGCAACCCGGTTTTCTGGTCGGCGGCGTACCCGTCAATTTCGGCGTGTCGGCGCGTCTCGGCCAAGGCGCAGGATGCGCCCCGAGCGCCGCGCCGGGCCGCCCCAAGCAAGCGAGCGCCCCCTCGGGGGGCAGCGACCCGCGCAGCGGCGGAGCGTGGGGGCCCACATTTGTCATCGAAGCCGACGAATACGACACCGCCTTCTTCGACAAGCGCAGCAAGTTCGTGCACTACCGCCCGCGCACGGCCATCCTCAACAACCTCGAATTCGACCACGCCGACATCTTTGACGACCTGGCGGCCATCGAGCGCCAGTTCCACCACCTGGTGCGCACCGTGCCCTCAACCGGGCGCGTGGTCGTCAACGGGCTCGAAGAAAGCCTGGCACGCGTGCTGCACGCCGGTTGCTGGAGCGAGGTGCGCAGCTTCGGCAGTGCGGTGAGCGACTTCACCGCCGAGGGCGGACCCGGCCACTTCGACGTGCTGGAGCGCGGGCTGCGGGTGGCCACCGTGGACTGGACGCTCGGCGGGGTGCACAACCAGCTCAACGCGCTGGCCGCCATCGCCGCCGCCCAGCACGTGGGCGTCGATCCGGCGGGCGCCGCGCGCGCACTCGGCCGCTTCCAGAACGTCAAGCGTCGCATGGAAGTGCGGGGCACGGTGAACGGCATCACCGTCTACGACGACTTCGCTCACCACCCAACGGCGATCCGCACCACGCTGGACGGGCTACGGCGTCAGGTGGGTGCGGGTGCGCGCATCCTGGCCGTGTTCGAGCCGCGCAGCAACACCATGAAACTCGGCACGATGAAATCCCAGTTGCCGGCCAGCCTGGACCACGCGGATCTGGCCTTCTGCCACAGCGGTGGAATCGACTGGGATGCCCGCGCGGCACTGGCACCGATGGGCGAACGCGCCTTGGTGGCCGACGCCATCGACACGCTGGTCACCCAGGTGGCCGCCGCCGCCAGGCCCGGCGACCACATCCTGTGCATGAGCAACGGCGGCTTCGGCGGCGTGCACGGCAAGCTGCTGCAGGCGCTCTCAAGACAATAGCTGCCGGTGGCCATCCGGTGCTGGAGAAAGGCCTTTTTGATGCCTAATCGGGCCGGCTGGACGCCGGATGGACGCCGTATGACCGCACAAGACGGTATTCCGCCCCGGGCACCGACTCCATGAGCACATAGCCGGCAACCGGCCAGCGAAAGCCCAGCGCGCACACCGGTGGCTCGGCACCCGCCGCCTTGCGCGCGAGGGTCACGTGGGGCCTGAAATCACGCCGTTCCACCGGCAAGCCGAAAGCTTGCAACGCATCCGCCAGCGCCGCATGCAGGGAGCGCAGCCCCGCTGGCAGGTCCTGGGGGCACAGGACGGCCAGCCCCCCGGGCCAGCTGTGGGGCACGCCGAACGGGATGTGGAAGGGTTCGAAGGGCACCTGCAACGCGGCGGCCAGCCCGGCCACGCGGTCGCGCGACACATTCCCGATGAAATGCAGCGTCAGGTGCAGGCGCTGCGGCGCCACCGGCGCGGCACCTGCGGGCCAGCGCCAGGCGTCACGATGGGCCCGCAGACACGCGCGGCAGCCTGCGTCGGGCCAGATTGCAAGAAAGAGGCGGGCTGCGCCGGTGTGCGGCGACGGCATGGCCATCCGGGCGGACACCGCTGTCGACGAGCCCGTTCCGGCACGACGCACAGCGGCGGAATCGGTGTGAATCGGTCAGTACGACACGCTCATGGTGGACAGATCCACCGTGATCACCGGCTTGGCCAGCGCCGCGCTGGCCGCGCGGGCAAACGTCTTGCCCCAATCGGGATCGGCCAGCAGCTCGGCACCTCCGGCCTGGGCCACCACCAGCACCTTGTCGGCCAGCAGCAGCTTGCCGGTGGCGCGCAATGGCTCGCAATCCATCTGGGTGAACTGCTCGTCGAGCCACTGGCGTGCCGCGTCGGCGGCCATGGGCTCGTCGCCGACCAGATCAAACGTGAATTCCTGGCGTTCGTCGACCAACACCCTGACATCTTTGCGCATGGTTTACCTCGGAAATGGGGAAATCGTGAATGACATGACTGTAAACCGGTTTCGTGGGTTTTCAGCGCCCCCGCCGCGCCTTCACCGCGTCGGCCAGCACCTGCAGCGCGGTGTTGGTGTCGTCCCAGCCCAGGCAGGCGTCGGTGATGCTCTTGCCGTATTCCAGCTTGCTCACGTCGTCCTTTCCGGCAGTGAATTTCTGCGCCCCGGCGTTGATGTGGCTTTCAATCATCAGGCCGAAGACATGCCGCGAGCCACCGGCAATCTGTGCCGCGATGTCGCGCGCCACGTCGACCTGGCGCTCGTGCTGCTTGGAGCTGTTGGCGTGGCTGCAGTCCACCATCAACGTGGTGGGCAGCTTGGCGGCTTCGAGCTCTTTGCAGGCGGCGGCCACGCTGGCCGCGTCGTAGTTGGGCGCCTTGCCGCCGCGCAGAATCACGTGGCAGTCCTTGTTGCCGTTGGTCTGCACGATCGCGACCTGGCCATTCTTGTGCACCGACAAAAAGTGATGCGGCCGCGCCGCCGCCTGGATCGCGTCCAGCGCGATCTTCAGGTTGCCGTCGGTGCCGTTCTTGAAGCCGATCGGCGCCGACAACCCCGAGGCCAGCTCGCGGTGCACCTGGCTTTCGGTGGTGCGCGCGCCGATCGCGCCCCAGGCGATGAGGTCGCCGATGTATTGCGGCGAGATCACGTCGAGGAACTCGCTGCCGGCGGGCAACCCCAGGCGGTTGATCTCGATCAGCAGCTGGCGCGCGATGCGCAGGCCTTCGTCGATGCGGTAGCTTTCGTCGAGGTAGGGGTCGTTGATCAGGCCCTTCCAGCCCACCGTGGTGCGCGGCTTTTCGAAGTACACGCGCATCACGATCTCGAGCGTGTCGGCGTAGCGGTCGCGCAGCGGCTTCAGGCGACGGGCGTAATCCAGCGCAGCGGCCGGGTCGTGGATGGAGCACGGGCCCACCACCACCAGCAGGCGGTCGTCCTTGCCGGCCATGATGGTGTGGATGGTCTTGCGGGTGTGGGTGATCAGCGATTCCACGGGCGTGCCCTTGATCGGGAAGAAGCGGATCAGGTGATCGGGAGGAGGCAACACGGTGATGTCCTTGATGCGGGCGTCGTCGGTCTGGCTGGTTCGATCGGCGGGACGCTGTTGCCAGGCATCGCCGGCGAGGTTGGACTTGGGTGTCATCAAAGGCTCCTTGAAAAGTTGATCGAGGTGTCGGGGTGAAAAAAAACCGCCGGGCTGTGAGGCTCCGGCGGTTTTCTGTGAGGGGTTCGGGTGCTTACACGCTCGCCTCTCGTCCGCCGAGGACCGAGAACCAAAAGTAAAAATAAAACGCGCTGCGTGCTTGCATGGGGCGTGAATGTAACACAGGGCCGGTGACGGAAAACTGACAGGCCGGCCGATCAGGCAGTGCCCCCCACGGTCAGCCCTTCGATGCGCAGCGTCGGCTGGCCCACGCCCACCGGCACGCTCTGGCCTTCCTTGCCGCAGGTGCCCACCCCGCTGTCGAGCCGCAGGTCGTTGCCGATCATCGTGACCTTTTTCAGCGATTCCGGCCCGCTGCCGACGATGGTGGCGCCCTTCACCGGGTACTGAATCCGGCCGTTTTCCACCCAGAAAGCCTCGCTCGCGCTGAAAACGAACTTGCCCGATGTGATGTCCACCTGGCCGCCGCCGAAGTTGGTGGCGTACAGGCCCTTCTTGATGCTGGCGACGATTTCCTTTGGATCCTTGTCGCCACCCAGCATGTAGGTGTTGGTCATGCGGGGCATCGGTACGTGGGCATAGCTCTCGCGCCGGCCGTTGCCGGTGGGCTTGACACCCATCAGGCGCGCGTTCATCGCGTCCTGGATGTAACCCTTGAGGATGCCGTCTTCGATCAGCACGTTGCGCTGGCTGGCATGGCCTTCGTCGTCCACGTTCAACGACCCGCGGCGGTCGGCGATGGTGCCGTCGTCGAGCACCGTCACACCCTTGGCCGCGACGCGCTGGCCGATGCGTCCGCTGAACGCGCTCGATCCCTTGCGGTTGAAATCACCCTCCAGCCCATGGCCCACCGCCTCGTGCAGCAGCACGCCGGGCCAGCCCGGGCCCAGCACCACCGTCATCTCGCCAGCCGGCGCGGGCCGGGCCTCCAGGTTGGTCAGGGCGGCGCCCACGGCATCGCTCACGTACTCGGCGATCTGGTCGTCGGTGAAATATGCCAAACCAAAACGTCCGCCGCCACCGCCCGATCCCATCTCGCGCCGGCCCTTGTGTTCGGCGATCACCGTGACCGACAGGCGCACCAGCGGCCGCACATCGGCGGCCAGCGTGCCGTCGGCGCGCGCCACCATCACCACGTCGTACTCGCTGGCCAGTCCAGCCATGACCTGCACCACGCGGGGGTCCTTGGCCCGGGCCAGCTTCTCGACGCGGCCCAGCAGATCGACCTTGGCCGTGCTGTCCAGCGTGGCGATCGGGTCCAGCCCGCCATAGAGCGAGCGGCTGCCCGCCACCTTGCGTGCGGGCGTCTTCACGCGGCGGTTCTGCCCGGCCGCCGCGATCGAGCGCACAGTCTGCGCCGCGTCCATCAGCGAGGCCTCGGAGATGTCGTCCGAGTAGGCAAACGCCGTCTTCTCCCCGGCCACCGCGCGCACGCCGACCCCTTGGTCGATGCTGAAGGAGCCGGTCTTGACGATGCCCTCCTCCAGGCTCCAGCCCTCGGAGCGGGTGTACTGGAAATACAGGTCGGCATCGTCCACGCGGTGCGCCGTGATCAGCGCCAGCGCGCGCGACAGGTGCGATTCGTTCAGGCCGAAGGGCGCCAGCAGCAGGGACTGGGCGGTGGCCAGGCGTTCGAGGGTGGGTTCGCGGGAGATCATCGGGGCATTGTAGGCAGCGACGCCAAGTCCAAGCCGAACGCGGTTATTGGTCCGGACGGCCAGCGGCACGCAGAAGATTGAAAACCGCCGCGTCATCGAATCCGCCCAGACCGGCTTGCAACGCCTGCGCAAACACCGCCGCGGCCTTTTCACCCAGCGGACCGGCAAAGCCAGCGCGCTGCGCCATCGCCACCGCCAGGCCGGTGTCCTTGGCCAGCAGCGTCATGTGGGCGCGTGGGGCCAGGTCGCCGGCCAGCGCGCGGCGCAGGCGGTCGGTGCCGATCCAGCTCTGGCCGCTGGACTGTTCGATCACCGCCAGCGTGTCGGCCGGGTCCAGCCCCAGCCGTTCGGCCAGCGCCAGCGCCTCGGCCGCGCCCACCAGGTTGATGCCGGCCAGCAGGTTGTTGACCAGCTTGGTCCGAGCACCATCGCCCGGGCGTTCGCTGATTCGAAACACCTGATTCGACAGCGCCGCGATCAGGCGTCGGTTGGCCTCGAACACCGCGTCAGCGCAGGCCACCATCAGGCTCATGGTGCCGTCGCGCGCCCGCGCGGGGCCGCCCGACATCGGGGCATCGATCGCGTGCACGCCGCTCCGGGCGAGTCGCCCGGCGAAGTGCTCGACATCGGCTGGCGCGATCGTGGGGCACAGCAACACCGTGCACCCGGGGCGCAGCCCGGCCAGCACGCCCTGCGGGCCGAACAGCACATCCTCGGTCTGCGCGGCGTCCACCACGCAGACGATGACCGCTTCGCTTTTTGTAGCTATCTGTGTCCCGCTGGCGCTGGGAATAGCACCAAAGGGCTCCAGATTCCGGGTTTTGGAGGCGTCCAGGTCGTGCACGTGCACCGTCCAGCCGCGCGCCAGCAGGTTGGCCGCCATGGCGCCGCCCATGTTGCCCACGCCGACGATGCCCACCGGGTACACCGCGTCACGCGGCACGGGCGGGGTCGTCATGACTGCACCAGACGTTTCGACTTTCCGATCGACATCAGGATGCCCAGCGCCAGTCCCAGGGTGAGCATGGCGGTGCCGCCGTAGCTGACGAAGGGCAGCGGCACGCCCACCACCGGCAGGATGCCGCTGACCATGCCCATGTTAACGAAAGCGTAGGAAAAAAAGATCATGGCCACCGCGCCGGCCAGGAGGCGCGAAAACAGCGTGGGCGCCTCCAGGGCGATGACCAGCGCGCGCAGCACGATGAAGATGTAGATTGCGATCAGCACCAGGCCACCGGCCAGGCCGAACTCCTCGCCGTAGGCGGCGAAGATGAAGTCGGTGGTGCGCTCGGGGATGAACTCCAGGTGCGTCTGCGTGCCCTGCATGAAGCCCTTGCCCCAGACGCCACCGGAGCCGATGGCGATCATGCCCTGGATGATGTGAAAGCCCTTGCCCAACGGGTCGCGCGTGGGGTCCAGCAGCGTGCAGATGCGCTGCTGCTGGTAGTCATGCAGCACCGGCCAGCGCACGCCGTCGGCGCACAGGTGATCGCCGAAGATCACGATCAGGCCGACACCCACCACGGTCAGCACCACCGGCGGCAGGATCAGCTTCCAGCTCAGCCCGGCGAACACGATCACGGACAGCCCCGCTGCCAGCACCAGCAACGCCGTGCCCAGGTCGGGTTGCTTCATGATCAGGCCCACCGGCACGGCCAACAAGGCCCCGGCCGCCAGAAAGTCGAGTGGTCGCAACTGGCCCTCGCGCTTCTGGAACCACCAGGCCAGCATCAGCGGCATCGCGATCTTCATGATCTCGCTGGGCTGGATGACCACGCCCACGTTCAGCCAACGTCGCGCGCCTTTCTTGGTGATGCCGAACACCGCCACGGCCACCAGCAACGCCACGCCCAGCACGTAAAGCGGCACCGCAGCCGCCATCAGGCGTTGCGGCGGGATCTGTGCCACCACGAACATCACGAAGCCGGCGAGCAGCATGTTGCGCGCGTGGTCCGCAAAACGCCCGCCGAAGTCGTGGCCCGCGGAATACATCGTGACCAGGCCCAGACCGGCCAGCAGGAACACGCCGAAGGCCAGCGGGCCGTCGTAGCCGGTCAGATACGGGCGGATGCGGCTCCACAGCGAGGGGCGGTCGAAAACGGAAGCGGTGGCCATGGGGCGCGATTATCCCGCCGCCGCAGGCCCAAGGCAGCGCCGGGCCGCCCCAAGCCGCCTGCAGCCCCCTCGGGGGGCTGAGGGCTGCGGCTCCGAGCCTGCCCGCGCAGGCTGCGACAGCCCGAAGTGGCGCAGACTCCGGCTGCGCCGCGGCCTGCAAGGCGCGAAGCACACGAAGTGGGAGCGTGGGGGCCCAAGGCGGCGCCGGGCCGCCCCAAGCCGCCTGCGGCCCCCTCGGGGGGCTGAGGGCTGCGGCTCCGAGCCTGCCCGCGCAGGCTTGGACAGCCCGAAGAGGCGCAGACTCCGGCTGCGCCGCGGCCTGCAAGGCGCGAAGCACACGAAGTGGCGAGCGTGGGGGCCTCTTTTCTTCAGGCCACTTCGATCACCGGCCGGCCGGCGGCCACCACGAAGCGCGCCAGGGTTTCGATGCGGCTGTCGCGCCGGGTCACGTCGTCGACCACGCGCAGGGTGGTGGTGAGCTGCGTGGGCGTGAAATCGGCCAGGCCGTACCCCTTGCGCGTGTTGTCGGCAAAGATGAAATGCGGGTTCTCGGCCAGCAACGCGGCAAAGTTGTCGGCCGCGGCCGCGCGCGAGCTGATGCTGGTGCCGCAGAACTCCACGCCCACCGCGGCGCTGTCGGGCCGGGTGTAGTCGGCCTTCACATGCCCGACCCAGTTTTCATGCACGTCGCCGCCCAGCAGCACCGGGTTGGCCAGGCGGCGGCGTTGCATCGAGCCGGTGAGAAGGCCGCGAGCGGCTTCGTAGCCGTCCCAACCATCGTTCCACAGCGTCACGCCGGGCCCAGGGCGGAAGTCGCGCCGGCCGAACAGCGTCTGCTGGCCGATGACGTTCCAGGTGGCGCCGCCGGCGGCTTGCTCGAAGGCGCGGTCCAGCCACTGCTCCTGCGCGCCACCCAGCAGCGTGCGCGCCGAGTCGGCCCAACTCTCGCAGCGCTCGGGGTTGACCAGGCTGGAGCCGAAGCGTCCCCCACGCGTGCAGGCCTGGCGGTCGCGGTACTGACGGTCGTCGAGCAGGAACAGCGTGGCCAGCCGGCCAAACGACACCTGGCCGTAAAGGCGAAGCTCGGCGCCGCCCGCCAGGCCGGCCAGCGCCTGGGTCAGCGCGCTGGCGCGCAGCGGCATGTGCTCGTAAAAAGCCTGGTAGGCGGCGGCACGGCGTGCCGCGAATTCGGCGCCCGGCAGCCCCCGGTTGCCGGGGTTCAGGCCGGCATAGTCGTTCTCGACCTCGTGGTCGTCCCAGGTCACCAGCCAGGGGCAGGCCGCGTGCATGGCCTGCAGTTCGGGCTCGCCACGGTGCAGCGCGTAGCGGGCGCGGTAGTCGTCGAGTGTCATGACCACGCCGCCGGGCGGGGTGCGCACCGGGTTGTCGGCGCGGGCGTACTCGTAGATGTAGTCGCCCAGGAACAGCACCAGGTCGGGGCGGTCGTCCCGCATGTGGCGCCAGGCGCTGAAGTAGCCGTGCTCCCAGCGCTGGCAGGAGGCATAGGCCACGCGCAGGCGGCTCGCGGGGGCGCCGGGCGCCGGAAACGTGCGGGTGCGGCCCACCGGGCTGACCGCGTCGCCCGCCATGAAGCGGTAGAAGTACCAGCGGTCGCTGGCCAGCCCCGGCACTTCCACGTGCACCGAATGCGCCAGCTCGGCCAAGGCCTGCGCCTGCCCGTTGCGCACGATGCGCGTGAAGCCTTCGTCGTCGGCGACCTCCCAGCGCACGGTCACGGGCGCCGCGCCCAGCGCCGCCGGCCCGAACAGGCCGGTCTGCAGCAGCCGGGTCCAGAGCACCACGCTGTCGTGTGTGGGCGAGCCGCTGGCCACACCGAGTGCGAACGGGTTGTCGGCGAACCGCTGCGGCTGGCTCCACGCGCTGCGCGGCAGCCACAGGGTGCCGGCGGCGGCGCCGGCGAGTTGCAGCAGGTGGCGGCGGCTGGGTGGTGCGGACATGGTGGGCACAAATGGACGTTGGCGATCAACAGGTCGCCATCCCGCTACGATACCCGCATGCCAACGACCCATCTGCTGTACCTGCACGGCTTTCGCTCGTCACCCCTGTCCGCAAAGGCGCAGAAGGTCGCCGCGCGGGTCCATTCGCGCAACCCTGGCGTCACCTGGTGGTGCCCGCAGCTGCCGCCGTCGCCGCGCCTGGCGATGGAGGCGGTGATGCAGGGCATCGCGCTCTGGCCGCGTGAGTCGATGGCGGTGATCGGTTCCTCGCTGGGCGGCTTTTACGCCACCTGTGTCGCGCAGCAGACCGGTTGCCCGGCGGTGCTGCTGAATCCGGCGGTGCACCCGGCTCGCGACCTGGCCGCGTACATCGGCGAACAAACCCAGTTCCACAACCCCGAGGAGCGCTTTTTCTTCCAGCCCGCCTTCGTGGACGAGCTGCGCGCGCTCGACCCCGGCCCGCTGCGGCACCCGGAGCGGTTTTTCGCCATCATCGCCCAAGGCGACGAGGTGCTGGACTGGCGCGAGATGGCCGGCCGCTACCCCGGCGCGCGCATCAAGCTGCTGGACGGCGGCGACCACGCCCTGAGCGACTTCGACGACCACCTCGACGAGCTGTTCGGCTTTCTCGGCCTGCGCTGAGGGGCCTGCCGGTTTGCTGGGACAATCCCGGCCATGCATGTTTTGTTTGATGAAGCCGGCAAGTTCCTGGCCGGACGGGTGTTGTCCGAAACCGATACCTCGGCGCAGGTGGAGCTCGACAGTGGCAAGCGGGTCAAGGTCAAGGCCGCCAACATCCTGATCCGGTTCGAAAAACCCGCGCCGGCCGAGTTGCTGGCCCAGGCTGCCGCGACAGCCGAGACCATCGAGCTGGAGCTGGCCTGGGAGTTCGCGCCCGAGGGCGAATTCGGCTTTGCCGACCTGGCGCGCGACTATTTCAGCGCCGACGCCACGCTGGCCCAGCAGGCCGGCGCGCTGTTTCGGCTGTTCGAGGCGCCGCACTACTTCCGCCGCGCCGGCAAGGGCCGCTTCAAGAAGGCACCTGCCGACATCGTGCAGCAGGCGCTCGCCGCGATCGAGAAAAAGAAAGTGATTCAGCAGCTGATCGCCGACTGGTCGGCCGAGCTGGCCGCGGGCCACTGCCCGGAGCCGATCCGCGAGCAGCTGTTCAAGATCCTGTTCCGCCCCGACAAGAACGCGCCCGAGTACAAAGCCGTGGTGGAGGCCTCGCGGGCCACCCGGCTGCCGCCGCTGGCGCTGTTGCAGCAGGCCGGTGCCATCGCCTCGCCCTACCAGTTCCACTGGCAGCGTTTCCTGCTCGACCACTTCCCCAAGGGCACGGGCTTTCCGGCGCTGCAGGCACCGCCGGTCACCGACGAGCTGCCACTGGCCGCGGTGCAGGCGTATTCGATCGACGACTCCCACACCACCGAGATCGACGACGCGCTGTCGGTGCAGGGGCTGGGCACCGGCACCGTGGTGGTGGGCATCCACATCGCCGCGCCGGCGCTGGCCATCACGCCCGGCAGCGCCATCGACCTGCTCGGCCGCCAGCGGCTTTCCACGGTCTACATGCCCGGCTACAAGATCACCATGCTGCCCGACGACGTGGTGCAGACCTACACCCTGTCGGAGGGGCGCGATGTGCCGGCGGTGTCGCTGTACGTGGCACTCGACGAGGAGACCCTCACCATCCGGGCCACCGACACCCGGCTGGAGCGCGTGCCCATTGCCGCCAACCTGCGCCACGACCAACTCGATGGCCTGATCACCGCCGAATGGCTCGAAAACCCCGATTTCAGGCATCAAAACGACCAGATCCCAGCACCCATCGGCCACGAGGTGCTCTCATTTTTGTACCGCTTCGCCAAGGACCTGAAGGCCAAACGGGAGCTGGTGCGCGGCAAGCCCGAGACCTTCAACCGGCCGGACTACACCTTCCGCCTCATCGGAAACGATGGAAACGTGCCCACCGGCAACGAAACGGTGCAGATCACCACCCGCCAGCGCGGCGCGCCGTTGGACCTGATCGTGGCCGAGGCCATGATCCTGGCCAACAGCACCTGGGGCCAGTGGATGGCGGAGCTCGGCGTGCCCGCGATCTACCGCAGCCAGGCCAGCCTGGCACCCGGCGTGAAGGTGCGCATGGGCGCCAAGGCGTTGCCGCACGCGGGCATTGGCGTAAAGAGCTACGCGTGGAGCACCTCGCCGCTACGCCGCTACACCGACCTGGTGAACCAGTGGCAGATCATCGCCTGCGCCCGCCACGGCAAGACCGCAGCGCTGGCAGCGCCGTTCAAGCCCAAGGATGCCGAGCTGTTCTCGATCATCAGCGCCTTCGACGCCGCCTACACCGCCTACAACGGCTACCAGGCCGGCATGGAACGATTCTGGACGCTCAAACACCTGGAGCAGCAAGGCATCACCGAGCTGGCCGCCACCACCTTCAAGGAAGGCCCGGGCAGCAGCTGGCTGGTGCGCGCCGACACGCTGCCGCTGGTGTTCCCGGTGCTGGGTGCGCAAGGTCTCACGCGCGGCGCCCGGCTGCGGGTGAAGCTGGGCGCGGTCGACGAGATATCGCTGGACGTGAGCGGCACCGTGATCGAGCGGCTGGACGCCGCCCCGGTGGTGCCAGAGGAGGCCGAGGACGACGAGGACGCTGCGGCCGGGCCGATCGCCATTGCCGTCGATGTGAACGAGTCCGAAGCGGCACCCGACGATAATTCCGCACCGTGAATCTCCGCTCTTTCAGCACCCTCCAGATCGCGCTGGGCGTCTCGATCGCCGTGCACGCGGTGCTGCTGACAGTGCGTTTCGTCGATCCGGAAGGCTTCAACCGCATCTTTCAGGACACGCCGTTGGAGGTGATCCTGGTCAACGCCAAGACCACCGAAAAACCCGACCCGTCCAAGGTGCAGGCCATCGCCCAACACACCCTGGCCGGCGGCGGCGACGCCGACAAAGGCCGAGCCACCACGCCCTTGCCCGCCTCGGCGTTGACCGAAATGGGCGACTCGCCCGAGGACGCACAACGCAAGATCGAGGCGCTGCAGGAGCAGCAGATGATGTTGCTCGCGCAGGTTCGCAGGCAGCTCGCCGCCCTGCCACCGCCCGACCCCAAGCAGGCGGCCAACACGCCCGAAGCCCAGGCCAACGAAGAACGCCGGCTCCAGCTCTTCAAGCTGCTGGCCGAGATCGAGCGACGCGTCAACGAACAGAACGCACGCCCCAAGAAACGCTACATCAGCCCGGCCACCCGCGAAGAGGTGTACGCCGTGTACTACGACCAGCTGCGGCGCAAGATCGAGGACAAGGGCACCGAGAACTTCCCCACCGCCGCGGGCCGCAAGCTGTACGGCGAACTGACGATGATCCTCACCGTCGACCGCGACGGTCGCGTGCTCGACGCCGAGGTGGTGCAGACCTCGGGCAACGCCACGCTCGACCGCCGCGCGATGGCGATCGCCCGTAGCGCCGCGCCCTTCGGACGGTTCAGCGAGGCCATGCGCCGCCAGGCGGATCAGATCGTCGTGGTGTCACGCTTCAAGTTCACGCGCGACGAAACCCTCGAAACCAAGCTGAACAGCCAGTAGGCTCGACCTACCATGGACCTTTATTGCGTAATGGGCAACCCGGTGGCGCACAGCCGCTCGCCGTGGATCCATGCCCGCTTTGCCGAGCTCACCGGCCAGACCCTGCACTACGACCGCCAGCTTGCGCCGCTGGACGGCTTTGCCGCGACCGTAGCGGCCTTTCGCGCCGCGGGCGGACGCGGCTGCAACGTCACCGTGCCGTTCAAGCACGAAGCCGCCGCACTGGCCACGTGGCAGAGCCCGGGCGTGGCGCTGGCGGGCGCGGCCAATACGCTGCAGTTTGACAACGACACCATCCGTGCCCACAACACCGACGGCCCGGGCCTGGTGGCCGATATCACCACCAACGCCGGCGTGCCGCTGGCCGGCCAGGACCTGCTTCTGATCGGCGCCGGCGGCGCAGCGGCCGGGGTGCTGGGCCCGCTGATCGCGCAGAAGCCCCGCCGCATCGTGATCGCCAACCGCACCGTCGGTCGCGCCGACGAGCTGGTACAACGCCACGGCGCGCTGGCGGCGCAAAACGGCGTGGCGCTTCGGGCCAGCGCGCTGGAGGCGTCGGCGCAGGACGGACCGTTCGATGTGGTCATCAACGCCACCGCCAGCAGCCTGGGTGGTGCGGGGGTTCCGGTGCCGGCCTCGGTGCTCAAGCCCGGGGCGCTGGCGCTGGACATGATGTACGGCCCCGCGGCGCAGGGCTTTCTGGACTGGGCCGCCGCCCACGGCGCGCGTCCCCGCGACGGCCTGGGCATGCTGGTGGAGCAGGCGGCGGAGTCCTTCGTGATCTGGCGCGGCGTGCGCCCGCATTCGCTGACCGTGCTGGTGGAGCTGCGCGCCATCGTGGACAGCGTGCCCAAGGCTTGAGGCCATGGCGAGCGCTTGGCTCCGATCCGGCTGGCTGCGCTGGCTGTTGCTCGTGGTAATGGCCGCGCTGGCGCTGCAGGTGTTCTTCATCGGCCGCATCACGCTGATGGCAGTGGTGAACCCGGCATCCACCACCTTCCAGCGCTCCGAGGCTTGGCGCATCGTCACCGAAAAGGGCGAACTGCGCTGGCGCCAGCAGTGGGTGCCGTATGCGCAGATTTCCGAGCACCTCAAGCGCGCGGTGATCGCTTCCGAAGACGGCGACTTCATCAACCACGACGGCGTGGAATGGGAGGCCATCCAGAAGGCCTGGGACAAGAACGCCCAGGCCGAGGAACAGGCTGCGCGACGGGCCGCCAGGGCGCCTGCCGGCAAAGCCGCGCTGCCCGCGAAGGCGCCCAAGATCGTCGGCGGCTCCACCATCACCCAGCAACTGGCCAAGAACCTGCTGCTGTCCGGCGAACGCACGCTGTTGCGCAAAGGCCAGGAGTTCGTGCTGACGATGGCGCTGGAGACGTTGCTGTCGAAACGCCGCATCCTGGAGCTGTACCTGAACCACGTCGAATGGGGCGAAGGTGTGTTCGGCGCCGAAGCGGCCGCGCAGCACTATTTCCGCAAACCGGCCAGCAAGCTGAGCGCCTACGAGGCCGCCCGGCTGGCCGTCATGCTGCCGCGGCCCAAGTACTTCGAGAAACTGCCCAACTCGGCCTACCTGAGCAGCCGCGCCGCCACCATCATGGCGCGCATGGGCGATGCAGTGGTGCCGTGAGGGCGACGGGTGGACGAAGATCGGGCAAACGTCGCGCTGGCCCGGTCACGCCAGCCAGAAGGCGGCAAGCGATCTATCGCCGCTCCATCCACACGACGGGATGCTCGGTCTGGGCGGGCAATGGCGCTGGTGGCGTCGGTGCGGGCTGCGGGCTGGCCGCAGCGCCCTGCTTGCGCAGCAGGTTGTACGAGGGCACGCCCGTGCGGGCGAAGGATTTCTCGCAGTCCTGGATGGACGGTCCGCGCATGTTGCCCTCCAGGTACGCCAGCCCCGGGCACCGGGCGCAGCTGCTGCCGTGCACACAGCTGGAACAGCCCTCGAGGTCGCTGACCCGGATCGCGCGCACCTCGTTGAGTTGCGGCGAGTGCTTCCAGATGTCGATGAATGCCTGCTCGCGCACGTTGCCCACCTTGAAGGGGAACTGCACGCAGGGGAACACGTCACCATAGGGCGAGACATAGCAGGCGGTGTGGCCGGCGCTGCAGGGCAGCGTCTTGTAGGCTTCGTCGAGCGGGTTCGGACCGCTCGGCGCGGCCAGCAGGCGCTCGGCCTGGTCACCAAGCAGGGTGGTGTCGTGCATGATTGCGGCCAGCCGGCCGCCATCCATGTTCAGGGCGACGATGCCGCGGTCACCGTCCATCATCGGGGTGATGGTGGCGTCGACCTCGTAGCGGATGCCCATCTCGGCGGCCAGCGCCTGCACCTGCTTGTAGTGGTCGGCATTCTGCTGCATCAGCACGTTGGCGAAGATCACCTTGACCCCGGCATCGCGGAGCAGGCGCGCGCCCTCGACCGTGCGCTTGAACGAGCCCCGCAACTTGGTGATCTCGTCGTGGGTGGCGGCATCGTGCGAATACAGGCTGATCTGCACGGCTTCCACGCCCAATGCGGCGATCCTGCGGGCCTTGGCCTCGCGGATCATCACGCCGTTGGTCTTGAGCTTCACCGAGAACTGCAGCTTTCGCGCATGCTCGATGATGGTGAACAGGTCGGGGCGCATGAAGATCTCGCCGCCGCTGACGTTGAGGAAGAACACCCCGGCCGCGGCCAGTTGGTCGAGCAGGCCGAGGATCTCCGCGGTGGTCATCTCACCATGGTCTTCATGGTCGAGGTAGCAGTGGATGCAGCGTTCGTTGCAGCGGTAGGTCAGGTCCAGCTGCACGCTCAGCGGGATGCCGAGCGCCATCGCCCGCGCGCCCATGTGCTCCATCACGCTCATGCGGCGTCTCCCGCGTCGGCGAACGGCCGCTCGCCGACCTGGAGAATGCCGCGCTCCGCCAGTCCGCGCGCCAGTTCCGTGGCGTCGCGCAGGGCGGTGGCCGCATCGACCTCGTAGCGCGGGCAGATCTCGCGCGCGACGATCTCCGCCAGCGGCGTGCGTCCGTCAGCCGCGTCCCACAGCAACGCCGCGGTCTCGTTCAGGCTGAACAACGAGGAGTCGCGCGCGAACATGATCATCAACTCGTCGCCGATGCGGCGGGCGGCGACGTTGTCGGAGCGGAGCAGGAAGAGGGGTGCGCTCATGGTGTGGTTCCGAACAGATCCCAAACGCGCGCGTCCGGGAAGAAGGTCAGGCGGCGGACGGGGACGGCCGCGGCCAGGGCGATTGCATTGTCGAACACCTGGGCCGTGAGCGCGTCGTCGCGGGCAAAGTAAAGCACGTTCGCCATCACCGTGCGCACCGCCTCCGCCGGCCCCATCGGTTCGATTCGGTTGTCCGGCCCCTTGGCCAGCAGGTGGATCGCGGCGAGCGGCGCGCGCAGGTTCTCGCCGGGCGTCGCCAGCTCGCCGGCGAACGGCGTGCCGTAGGCGTAGTACGCGCCATCCTCCAGGCGAATGAACGACATCTCGTCGGTCAGCACGTGGGCGTCCGGCGGCGCCAGCCGGGAGATCGTGGTCTTGCCGGATTCGGAGACCCCGGTGAACAGGTAGGCCCGCCCGTCGAGCACCACGCTGGAAGCATGCATCAGCATCCCCCCCTGTCCCGCCAGCAGCACGGTGTGCAGGATGCGCAGCACCGAATCCAGGGAGTAGGGGCTGGGATGCAGGCGCACCGTGCCGCGGCCGGTGCCGGGGGTCCATGTCGCATCAAAGTCGCCGCACAGCAGGCGCCAGCGCGGGCCGTCGCGGAGCACCCGGACTTCGGTGCTGATCCCATCCAGCGCTTCGTCGTCGGCGTAATCCACCGGCACGATCTCGACGTCGAAAACGTGGTCGGGCGCGTCCACGTGGCCGGTGAAGCCGCGGAAACGCGCCTGCATCAGCGCGATGAACTCGGGCGACGTCGTCCGCAGGCGGACCTGGATGCCGCCGATCCCGATGTCCAGGTGGTGCAGGGGGACTGGGCCGCTCATGCGGCAAGTTCGACCAGTCGGGGCCAGCGGCGGGCGCTGATGCGCGCGAGGCGGTGGGTGAGCGGCACGTGGCGCAACAGCCAGCGCGAGGTGCTCGGGAGGAGACGGTTCGGCGATCGATCGGTTGCGAGGATGCGGTCGCCGCGTTGCTGGACCTCCAGCACGCCGAGCAGGCTGGCACGGGTCGTGGCCGGGTCGAGGTGGCGCAGGGCGTCTCCGCGGGTGACCACCCAGTCGCCGTCAAGGGCCGCGATCCGATGCACGCGCCATTCGCTGACGTTGGTTGCCGCCAGGACGATGCGCCCCGGCACTGCGTCGGCAGGGGTGGCGGCGCGGAAGGTGAGCAGGTCGCCTGGCAGGATCGCCGGGAGCATGCTGCTGCCGAACGCGCGGATCCGGAGATGTCCGGCGGTCTGCAGGGTTTGGCGGGCGAGCGCCAGCCGAAGGTCCGCCTGGCGTTCGGGGCTCACCGTCAGGATGCGCTCTTGCGGCTGCGGCATGGGGATTGGGTGAGATTCACCTTGCCGCAGGCCAGCGCCATGGTCTCGAACACCGATTCATGGCGGAATTCCGGCTTCACGTAAGCCTTGCGCTCGCCAGCCTCGGTGCGGGGGGCTTTTGACGCTTGGGTGGGTTTCATACGGACGCTCTCGTGGCGGAATGACGGTGGACAGCTTACTGCAAACCGGACTGGCTGGCCTGGATGGCGTTGCCTCCGGACTGCAACTGGGTGAAGTATATCTGGGATGCCCCGGTCGTGGCGCTGATGTTGTCGACCACGATACCCCCCGTGCCGCCAGGCGCCGCCAGCGCGGCCGAGGGCACGTTGGTGGTTCCCCATGCCGCGCCAGTACCCGCGCCGGACCCGTTCAGGTCGGACAGGTTGTACATGTAGACGCAGGCTGAATCGGCGAATGTGCCGGCCCCGCAGCCCGGCGCGTTGGCATAGGTCGCGGTGCTGACGAAGACATATTCGTTCGTCCCGTTCTTCTGCACGGTGACCGGGGCGATCTGCTGCAGATTGTCGGTAGTGCCGCTCACGTAGCGATCACGAGCGCCGATTTCGGCGCCCCGGATCGCGGGTTGCATCACCCCGTTGACGATCGGTATCTTCCACAGGGTGGCGTAGAAGGTGTTGTCGGGCCGGCCACCCACGATGTACATCGCGCCGGTGCCGTTGTTGCTGCTGTAAAAGGCGTCGTCGAACGCGCCGGCATACAGCACCCGGGTGACGCTGTTGCCACGTCCGATGAACTGGCGGGTGCCAACGCTGCCATTGGCGAAGGATTCGGTGAACTGGAACACCGCGCGGCAACCGTCGATCTCGTTCTGGTACGCGGTGCAGCGGTCGAGATCGTTGTACACCGTGGTGCGGTCGTTGAAGATGAAAGTGTACACCTGCCCGGTGGCGCCATCGATGATCGGCGACTCGCGAACGCCCGGGGTGTCGTCGCGCGCCAGCTTGGCGCTGGTCGCGTTCACCACGCCGGTGGCGGCATTCACCCGGTACAGCTTGCCGCCCACGGTGCCGGCGCCGGCCGAACTGCCAATGTAGACCTGTCCGTTGTTGGAGACCGGGGGCGAGAGCTTCAACCCCGCTTCCAGCGTCGCCGGAAATCCGCCGCCCACCACTTCGGCGGGCGTGCCCTTGAACACGCCGGTGAACTTGTGCAAGCGGCCATTGCCGTCGCCCACCCAGAGCACGTCGTCAACGTAGTCCACGAACGGGGAGGAATACGTCGGGACATTCCCGGTATTGCTGGTGCCGTTCAGGGTCATGACGTACATGGCGCTGCCCGCGTTGGTGCGCGCGGTGGCGTAGGCGGCCGCGTTCGCGGCAACCGAGGGAGCGGCGGGTGCACCGGCGCTTCCCTGGCCTGCGGCCCACTTCAACAATACCAGCTGCAGGGTACCGGTACTGCCGTTGCGCTGGATGAAGGCGACCTGCTTTCCGCCGTCTTCGTAGGACAGCACGGGCGAGGTTTCCACCACATAGCCGGTGCCGGTGTTGTAGGCCCACATCACATTGGGTGCCTTGGTCGCGCCGTTCTGGTTCCAGCTGCCGTTGCAGGCACCCGTGCCCTGGTAGAGCTGGTTGAAGGCGATGATGGTGGGTTGCCCAGGCGCGCCTGTGCCGTTTACACGGTTGCCAAGGGAGAAGTTGTTCAGACCCTCTGTGATCGGGATGGTGACCGAGTTCCCGCCAGAGTTGCGCGAGAACGTGACGACGCCGGCATTGCTCGTCGCGCTGATTCCAGTTTGGTGCGTGAAGCGGTTCACCGCCGCGGCGAGATTGGTCGCGGCGGTCGTAGCGTTCGAACCAAGGGCGAATTGGTCGGCTGTGGCCGGCGTGGTGACCGCCGTCAATGTCACCGAGCGTGGCGTCCCTGACGTCCCGATCGTGATGGTTTCGCCGTTGCCGGGGATTCCCGTGAAGGTCCCGGGACGAGTTTCGGGGTTGCCTGAAGAAAGCGCGCCTGCCCCATTGGTGGGATACACCACGAAATCATTCGCACAACTCGGGGCCGCATTGATGTCGAAGTTGTACTTGGCCGGGAACACGCCGGGGACGCCACTGCCACCGAGGCCGTCGGTACCGCCGCCGAGGACATTGCTCCAGTCGCGAAGCACGCTTGATGTTTTCGGTTTCCTGTCAAACCGGTTGAAGAACGCCAGCTGCTGGCCCGAGTACATCTTGCTGGCGGTGGGTTGCTCGTCAAAGGTCTTCCTGGCCACGGCCATCGTGAAGCGGGGATCGTTGAGCCGCTGCTTCCAGCGCTGGAAGGCAACCGCGCCGTTGCCGCTGGCTTCATTCATGGTGGCCGCCTTGCGAATGATTACATAGCGGTGGCTCCAGTCCTGCGGCACCCCGCGCTTTTCCTGCGGCACGATGTCCTGTGCCTGGGCGGGCGCAAAGCCGACTGGCGCCAGCACGCCAGCGGCCAAGGTCAACGCCGTGAAGAGAAACAGTCTCGCTTTTTGGAACATCACACCCTCCTGATCGCCAAGAACAGCCCGTTCGGACGGCGAGCATACCACGTAAGCATTCGTTTCAGGAAACCTCTCGATCCGGCGCAGAGGTGCGCAGGTCCGGACCGTGTCGAAGCCGACCGACGCCCGGGATGGCGAAAACGTGCCCACGGGCGCAGCGGGAGAGGCCGGCTGTCGCCGGGCCGGGTTGTCGACGGCAGGTCCGGTCAGTGGCGGGCGCTTTCGACGATCCGCCCTGCCTCCAGCCCCATTACCCGGTCCGCCAGCGCCAGGCTGGCCGCGCGGTGGGTGATGAGGATGACGGTGCGCTGCGCCAGGGTGTCGTGGCAATCGGCGATGAAGGACTTTTCGCCTTCGGGGTCGAACATCGCGGTGGCTTCGTCGAGCACCAGGATCGGCGGGTTCTTGAGCAGCGCGCGCGCCAGGGCGATGCGCTGGCGCTGGCCGCCCGAAAGGCGGATGCCCTGGTCGCCGATGACGGTGTCGTAACCCCGCGGCAGCCGGTCGATGAAGGCGTGCGCCTGCGCGGCGCGGGCGGCGGCCATGACGGCCCCGGGTGTGGCGTCGGGCTGGCCATAGGCGATGTTGTCGGCCACGCTGCCGTTGAACAGCAGCACGTGCTGCGGCACCACGCCGATCTGGCGGCGCAGGCTGGGCAGCGACACGGTGGCGGTGTCGATGCCGTCGATCAGGACGCGGCCACTTCCGGGCTCCATCAGCCGCATCAGCAAGTGCGCCAGCGTGCTTTTGCCCGCGCCGTTGGGGCCGGTCAGCGCCACCGTTTCGCCGGCGCGGATGTGCAGCGTGATGCCGTCCAGCGCCGCCGGCCGGCCCGGGTAGGCGAACCGCACCCCTTCGAACCGGATGTCGCCGCGCACCGGCGGCAATACACGGCCTTGCCTGGCGGGAGGTTCCGGCGGCTCGGCCAGCACGGCGCCCAGACGCTCCAGCGCGCCGCGCGCCTGGCGGGTCTGGCCGTAGACGTCGGCCAGACCGCTCACCGGCCGCGTCAGCAGGGCCGCGTACAGCAGAAAACTCACCATCTCGGCCGGCGAACGACCGGCGGTGGGGCTGCCCAGCTGCCACAGGATCAGCACCAGGGCGGCGGCGGCGAGAAATTGCACGCCGGGCCCGAGCGCGGCGTCGATCAGCCGCTCCTGGTTGCTCAGGTGCAGGATGCTGCGGATTTTGGCGCCGTACCGCGCCGACTCCAGTGTCTCGCGCGTATGGGTCTTGATCGCCGGTAGCATGGCAAGGTTCTCTTCGGCGATGGCCACCGCATCGGCGTGCGCCTGCTGGAGCTGGCTGGACAGGGGGCGCAACCGTCGGCCCATGATCTTGAGCAGCAGGTAGAAGACCGGGATCATCACCAGGACGACCGCAGCCAGGCGGGCGTCGATGCGCAGCAGCATGATGGCTGCACCCGAAACGGTGAGCGCCAGCGGCACGACGCTCAGCAGCGTGCCGCTGATGTAGCCGGACAGGTGCGCCACGTCGTTGGTGAGCAACGCCAGCACGTCGCCGTGACGGCGCTGATGGAAATAGGCCAGCGGCAGGGCCTGCAGGTGGTCGTACAGGCGCATCCGGAGATCGGCCAGGATGGACTCGGCCGCGCGCCCGCCCAGCCAGCGGTTGCCGAACTGCAGCACGGCTTGCAGGCCCACGATGAGCAACAGACCGGCCAGCAGCAGGCCGCCGGTCTGCGGCGCGCCGGTGAGCAGGCCGCCGGCAAACTGACCTGCCAGCCAGGGCAGCGCGAGCGCGGCAACGGTTTCGGCCAGCATCAGCGCAATGCACAGCGCCAGCGTGCCGCGCCAGGGCCATGCGAATCCGAGAATGAGCCGAAGGTCCATGGTGGGTGCGTTTGCTGCCGGGCGGCGTATTTTCATGCATCCGGGCGCGGTCGCCAGGCGGGCTGAGGCTATCATCACCCGCATGCTTGCCAAACTGATGAGCCTGTTCCTGCTGGGGCTGATCCGCTTCCTCACCGGGGCGCAGGCGCGCTGGCACGGATGCCCGCCGAAAGCCGAGCAACGCATCTACTTTGCAAACCACCAGAGCCATGCGGACCTGGTGATGATCTGGGCGGCGCTGCCGCACGAGCTGCGCAGCATCACGCGACCGATCGCGGCCAAGGACTACTGGACCAAAACACCGTTCAAACAGTGGATCACCACCGCGGTGTTCAATGCGGTGTACGTGGAGCGCGAGCGCCAGGGCGACGAAGACCCGCTGCAGCCGCTGATGGACGCGCTGGAGCGCGGCGACTCGCTGATCATCTTCCCGGAAGGCACCCGTGGCAACGCGGAAGAGCCGCAGCCCTTCAAGGCCGGCCTGTACAACCTGGCGCAGAAGTTCCCCGAAGTGGTGTTGGTGCCCGCGTGGATCGCCAACATCCAGCGCGTGATGCCCAAGGGCGAGGTGGTGCCGGTGCCGATCCTGTGTTCGGTGACCTTCGGCGCGCCGGTGCGGCCCGAGCCGGGCGAGGAGCGCCGCGCCTTTCTGGACCGGGCCCGCGAGGCCGTGATCGCGCTGCGGGACGTCTGAGGCCATGTACCAGTATTTGCGCAACCTCACCGCCGAGCAGCAGGTCAGCGCGCTGTTCATCAGCGTTTTCGGGCTGTTGTTCATCACCCACGTGACGGTGTTCATGCTGAGCCTGCGCGAGCGCGGCGAGTCGCCCGAGGCCGACCGGGTGCGCGCGCGGCTGGACGAGGCGCGCGCGCTGCTGCGCACCTCGTGGGCGATGGTGATCGTGTTCTGGGTGGGCTGGGTGTCGGGCGATGTGGTGGCCACGGTGCTGTTCGCGATCGTCGCGTTCTTTGCGCTGCGCGAGTTCATCACGCTGTCGCCTACGCGGCGCGGCGACCACCGCAGCCTGGTGCTGGCGTTCTTCGTGGTGCTGCCGATCCAGTTCTGGCTCGTGGCCAACCGCCACTTCGACCTGTTCACGGTGTTCATCCCGGTTTATGTGTTTCTGGCGATCCCGGTGGTGAGCGCGCTGGCCGACGACCCGCAGCGATTCCTGGAGCGCAACGCCAAGTTGCAATGGGGCATCATGGTCTGCATCTACGGCATGAGCCACGTGCCGGCACTGCTCTTGCTGGAATTCAAGAACTGGACCGACCGCGGCGCGTTTCTGGTGTTCTTCCTGGTTTTCGTGGTGCAGACGGGCACACTGGTGCAGCACCTGGTGAGCCGCCGCTGGCCCCGGCCTCCGCGCGCGCCCAACGTGAGCCAGAGCTTCAACTGGACCAGCTGGGCGATCGGCCTGGGTGCCGGCGTCGTGCTGGGTGCCGCGCTGTCGGGCATCACGCCGTTCAAGCCCGGCCAGGCGATGGCGATGGCCTTGATCGCGTGCGTGGCCGGTTCGATGGGGCATCTGGTGATGAAGGCCCTCAAGCGAGACCGCGGCGTGCCCAACTGGGGCGCCCAGGGCCACTCGGTCACCGGCGCCAGCGGCCTGCTGGACCGCGTGGACGCGCTGTGCTTTGCCGCGCCGGTGTTTTTTCACTCGGTTCGATGGTATTTTGGGGCCTGATCCAGCGCCAGTTGGCCACCAGGCGCTATCGTTCTTGATACCCATGCGCATCCTCGGCATCGACCCGGGCCTGCAGACCACCGGCTTCGGGGTGGTGGATGTGGCCGGCCAGAAGCTGGCCTATGTGGCCAGCGGCGTGATCAAGACCACCCACCTGGAGATGGGCAACCTGCCGGCACGGCTGAAGGCGCTGTACGACGGCATCCGGGAGCTGCGCGCGCGTTACGAGCCGGATGAGGCTTCGGTCGAGATCGTGTTCGTCAACGTGAATCCACAGGCCACCCTGCTGCTGGGCCAGGCCCGTGGCGCCTGCGTGACGGCGCTGGTGTCCTGCGATCTGCCAGTGGCCGAATACACGGCGCTGCAGATGAAGCAGGCCATCACCGGCCACGGCCGCGCGGCCAAGTCACAGATCCAGGAAATGGTCAAACGCCTGCTGCAGTTGCCGGCGCTGCCGCGCCAGGACGCCGCCGACGCGCTGGGGCTGGCCATCACGCACGCGCATGCGCGTGCCTCGATGCGCAAACTCGCCGACGCCCATGGCCTGCAACGAAAGACCAGCGGCATGTACCGCAGTGGCCGCAGCCACTGATACGGATTCGCTTACAAACAGGCGGTTTTTCAGGCCAGCCGCTCGAGGATCAGCACACCGAAAAAACCCAAGGCTGCCAGGATTGTCCACTTGAGCACGAGCAGCCCGTACTGGCGGTACCTGGCCTGTCCGGTGCCGATGTAGAACACGAAGCAGACGCCAGCTGCGAGCAGCAGCAGCATCATGGTCCAGCGAAACAGCAGCATGGGAGCCGATCTGTGGGTGTGGGTGCCTACCAGGCCCGGGCCGGCACGGCGAAGCCGCTCGGCGCCAGTTTCTCGTCGTCGAAGGTGACGATCTCGTAGGCTTCGGGGTGGGCCAGCAGTTCGCGCAACAGCCGGTTGTTCATCGCGTGGCCGGAGCGGAAGGCGCTGTAAGCCGCCAGCAGCGGTTTGCCGAGCAGGTACAGGTCGCCCATCGCGTCGAGGATCTTGTGTTTGACGAATTCGTCGTCGTAACGCAGGCCGTCGTGGTTCAGTACCTTGTAATCATCCATCACGATGGCGTTGTCCAGCCCGCCGCCGAGCGCCAGGCCGTTGGCGCGCATCGTCTCGACGTCGCGGGTGAACCCGAATGTTCGCGCACGCGCAATGTCGCGCGCGTACGAGCCGGAACCCAGATCAAATTCGACGCACTGGCCGGTGGAATCCACCGCCGGGTGGTGAAAATCGATCTCGAAGCGCAGCTTGTACCCATGGTACGGTTCCAGCCGCGCCCACTTGAGCGCCACGCCTTCACCTTCGCGCACCTCGACCGGCCGGAGCACGCGGATGAAGCGCCGGGGCGCTTTTTGCAGTACGACGCCGGCGCTTTGCAGCAGGAAGACAAAGGACGAGGCCGAACCGTCGAGGATCGGCACCTCCTCGGCGGTGATGTCGACATAGAGGTTGTCCAGCCCCAAGCCCGCGCACGCCGACATGAGGTGCTCGACCGTGTGCACCTTGGCGCCACCGGCCGAGATGGTGGACGCGAGCCGGGTGTCGGTGACCGACTGGGCCGAGATCGGAATGTCCACCGGCTCCGGCAGATCGACCCGCCGGAACACGATGCCGGTGTCGGGCTGGGCCGGGCGCAGGGTCAGCTCCACGCGCTGGCCGCTGTGCAACCCGACACCCACCGCGCGGGTGAGTGTCTTGAGGGTGCGTTGTGCCAGCATGCACCTATTTTAAGAGGCGCTCGATCTCAGTCGGCCTGCTTGCGCAGGAACGCCGGGATTTCAAAGTCTTCCATGCCGCTGGACGACAGTGCATCGACGCGGGCCGTGGCTTGCGTGCGGTTGGTGCGCCACACGCTGGGCACGGCCATGCTGCCGTAGTCGGCCTGCGTCACGCCAGCCGGCACAGCGGTGGTGGCAGAGCCGACCCCGCCCAACGCGATGTTCAAGGTCGGGATCTGGACCGGCGTGTTGTCGGTTCCGGTACGCAGCACCTGCAGCGGCGGGGCCGCGCGGCGCTGGCCCTGGCGGGACAGGCCCGTGGCCACGACGGTGACGCGGATTTCGTCGCCCAGGCTGTCGTCGTAGGCGGCGCCGTAGATCACGTGCGCGTCGGGCGAGGCATAGGCGTTGATGGTGCTCATGGCGAGTTTGGATTCGCTGAGCTTGAGCGAGCCGCGCGCCGCGGTGACCAGCACCAGCACGCCCTTGGCGCCCGACAGGTCGATGCCGTCCAGCAGCGGGCAGGCCACGGCTTGTTCGGCAGCGATGCGCGCACGGTCCGGGCCACTGGCGGTGGCCGTGCCCATCATGGCCTTGCCGGGTTCACCCATCACGGTACGCACGTCTTCGAAGTCGACGTTCACGTGGCCGTATTCGTTGATGATCTCGGCGATCCCGCCCACGGCGTTTTTCAGCACGTCGTTGGCGTGCGCGAAGGCCTCGTCCTGGGTGATGTCGTCACCCAGGACATTCAACAGCTTCTCGTTGAGGACCACGATCAGGGAGTCGACATTGGCTTCCAGTTCCGCCAGGCCGTCGTCCGCGTTGGCCATGCGGCGCTTGCCTTCCCAGTCGAACGGCTTGGTCACCACGCCGACGGTCAGGATGCCCATTTCCTTGGCGACCCGCGCGATGACCGGTGCCGCGCCGGTGCCCGTGCCACCACCCATGCCCGCGGTGATGAACAGCATGTGCGCGCCCTGGATCGCGGCGCGGATGTCTTCGATCGCGGCTTCGGCGGCCTCGCGTCCTTTTTCGGGTTTGCTGCCGGCGCCCAGGCCACTGATGCCGAGCTGCAGGGTGCGGTGCGCGCCGCTGCGGCCGAGGGCCTGCGCGTCGGTGTTGGCACAGAGGAACTCGACCCCCTGGACGCTGCGCTGGATCATGTGTTCGACGGCATTGCCGCCGCCCCCGCCGACGCCGATCACCTTGATCTGGGTGCCCCCGTTGAATTCCTCGACTTCGATCATTTCAATGGTCATGTGTTTCTCCTGATTTCTGCAGTTGCCTGATTGGTTGTTGATGCACTTGTTGTTGGAAATTCCGGTAAAGGCGGGCCGGTACATCGCCATCGTCCCGGCCTGCGCGTTCGTGGGCTGCCCCGGGCGCGTTGGAGGGTCTTGTTCATGATCAGAAGTTCCCCACGATGAAGTCCCTGACGCGGCCGAAGGCGCTTTTCACGGATCCTGCCTGTTTGGCCACCTTGAAGCCGCGCAGGCGCGCCAGGCGCGCTTCCTCCATCAGGCCCATGACCGTGGCGGCGCGCGGCTGCGACACCATGTCGGCCAACGCGCCCGAATACTTGGGAACGCCGCGGCGCACCGGCTTGAGGAAGATGTCCTCACCCAGCTCGACCATGCCGGGCATCACGCAGCTGCCGCCGGTCAGCACGATGCCGGAAGACAGGACCTCCTCGAAGCCCGACTCCCGCACCACCTGCTGAACCAGCGAAAAGATCTCCTCCACCCGCGGCTCGATCACACCGGCGAGGGCCTGGATGCTGAGCATGCGCGGCCCGCGATCACCCAGTCCAGGCACCTCGATCTGCTGTTCCGGGTCGGCCAGCAATTGCTTGGCGTATCCGCTCTCCACCTTGATGTCCTCTGCGTCCTTGGTGGGCGTGCGAAGGGCCATGGCGATGTCGCTGGTGATCAGGTCGCCCGCGATCGGAATGACCGCCGTGTGCCGGATTGCGCCGTTGGTGAAGATGGCGACGTCGGTGCAACCCGCGCCGATGTCCACGCAGGCAACGCCCAGTTCGCGCTCGTCTTCGGTCAGTACGGCCTGGCTGGCCGCCAACGGGTTGAGCATGAGCTGCTCCACTTCCAGGCCACAGCGGCGCACACATTTGATGATGTTCTCGGCCGCGCTCTGCGCCCCGGTCACGATGTGTACCTTGGCCTCGAGGCGGATGCCGCTCATGCCGATGGGCTCTTTCACATCCTGGCCGTCGATGACGAACTCCTGTGGCTCCACCAGCAGCAGCCGCTGGTCGGAAGAGATGTTGACGGCCTTCGCGGTCTCGATGACGCGGGCGACATCGGTCGCGGTGACCTCCTTGTCCTTGATCGCCACCATGCCGCTCGAATTGAGCCCACGGATGTGGCTGCCGGTGATGCCGGTGTGAACGCGGGTGATCTTGCAGTCGGCCATCAGCTCCGCTTCCTTCAGGGCCAGCTGGATGCTGTTCACCGTGGCGTCGATGTTGACCACCACGCCCCGTTTGAGCCCATGGCTGGGTGCCACGCCGAGACCCGCCAGCCGCAGCTCGCCGCCCGGCATCACTTCGCCCACCACCGCCATCACCTTGGCGGTGCCGATGTCGAGGCCGACGATCAGGTCTTTGTACTCTTTTGCCATGTGTTTACCCGTTGATTGGTCCAGTTGGTTCAGCGTGTGTTCTTGATCGGGGCGCGGGGCTTGGGCGCATCCTTGGGAATGTCTCCGGTCACGGTGGTCACGCCCCGCAGGCGCATGGCATAACCGCTCACGTGGCGCAGATCTGCCGACTCCACGGCATCCGGCTTGCGACCGTAGTTGGCCGTGGCGCGCGGCACCGTGCGCACGTAGCTGCGCGTGCGTTCGATCACTTCGGCTGGGGTCCCGCGACCGAGCTCGATCGTGGTTCCACTGTCGAGCTGGACGCGCCAGCTGCCCCGGTCTGTCAGCTCGAGTTGCTCCACCGCGACATCCAGTGGCTCGAACTCGGGGGTCAGCTGGCGGTACATCGCCAGCAATTGGGCTGACTGGTCGGCCGGCCCACTGAGGCGCGGCAGGTTGTCGGCCTCGACATCGCCGACGTTGGCTTCGAACACCTCGCCGAAGGTGTTGAGCAGCCGCGATTCACCCTCTTCGCCCCACAGGGCGACCGGCTGGTGTTCATGCAACTGAACGCTGAGCCGGTTCGGAAACTCGCGGCGAACCACCGCACTGCGCACCCAGGGCACCGATTCGAAGGCTTTTCGCGCAGCCCCCAGGTCGAGTGTGAACAGGTTTCCGCTGAGCCGGTGCGTCACGTTGGCGCCCAAGGTGACGGCGTTGTTGTGCGCAAGGTCACCGTTCACCTGGATCGCCACGATCGAGAACATCGGATGGCGAATGCCCCACCACAGGATGGCCGCCAGCCCGAGGACCACCAGCGTCACGAACAACGCCGAGGCGGTCGCGTTCATGAGCCGGATATCCAGCGGGGTGGGCAGCGTCGCGCTCATCCGGCAGCTCCTGATCCCGGCTGGGCCGTGTGGTCGAGCGTGGCCGCCTGCAACAGGCGCACGCACAGTTCGTCGTACCCGATGCCAGCGACGCGCGCGGCGATCGGCACCAGCGAGTGGCTGGTCATGCCCGGTGATGTGTTCATCTCGAGCAGGAAGGGCTTTCGATCGCTGGCGCGGATCATCAGGTCTGCGCGGCCCCAGCCCCGGCAGCCCAGGGCGCGGTAGGAGGCCAGCACGATGCGCTGGATCTCGCGCTCCTCGGCCTCGGGCAAGCCGCTGGGGCACTGGTACTGCACGTCGTCGGTGAAATACTTGTGCTGATAGTCATAAGCGCCGTCCGGTGCCACGATCCGGATCACCGGCAGTGGCTGCGCGCTGGCGCCGCTGCCCAGCACCGCGCAGGTGACTTCTTCGCCGTCGATGAACTCCTCGCACAGCACGTCGGGGTCGTAGCGTGCGGACAGGCGCACCGCGTCCTGCATCTGTGAACAGTCCGCGACTTTCGTGACACCGATGGACGAACCTTCGCGTGGCGGCTTGACGATCAGGGGCAGGCCGAGATCGTCGGGGACGCGCCGAACGTGCTCAAGGTCCTGCTGACCGGCGTCCAGCCAGACATACCGCGGCGTGGGCAGGCCTTCGCTGGCCCAGATGCGTTTGGTCATGACCTTGTCCATCGCGACCGCGGAGGCCATGACACCCGAGCCGGTGTAGGGGATTCCCAGCAGTTCGAGCGCGCCCTGCACGGTGCCGTCTTCGCCGTGGCGGCCATGCAGCGCGATGAAACAGCGGCTGAAGCCGTCGCGGCGCAGATCCCCGAGATCGCGCTCGGCGGGATCGAAAGGCTGCGCGTCAACGCCCCGCGAACGCAGCGCCTGCAGCACGCCCGTGCCCGACATCAGCGACACCTCGCGCTCGGCCGAATGCCCGCCCATGAGGACCGCCACCTTGCCAAATTTCGAATCAGATTGGCTCATTCCCTTCGTCCTTCGGCCATAAAACGCTCCTTTTTTTGAAGCATTTCCACCAATCTTGCGGGCACCGCTCCGATCGAGCCGGCACCCATGCACAACACCACGTCGCCGTCGCGCGCCTGATCGGCGATGGCCTGCGGCATGGCCGCGATGTCGTCGACGAAAGTGGGCTCGACGCGGCCATCGACCCGCAATGCCCGCACCAGCGTGCGACCGTCGGCGGCAACGATGGGCGCCTCGCCCGCGGCATAGACCTCGGCCAGCAGCACCCGGTCGGCACGACCGATGACCTTGACGAAGTCCTCGAAGCAGTCACGCGTGCGGGTGTAACGATGCGGCTGGAAGGCCAGCACCAGGCGGCGACCAGGGAACGCGCCCCGCGCGGCCGCCAGCGTGGCGGCCATCTCGACCGGATGATGACCGTAGTCATCGATCACGGTGAAGTGACCGCCATCCCGGGCCGGCAGGTCGCCGTAGCGCTGGAAACGACGCCCGACTCCCTTGAATCCGGCCAGCGCCCGAAGCAGGGCGTCGTCGGGTACGTTGAGCTCCACCGCGACCGCGATGGCCGACAAGGCGTTGAGCACGTTGTGCTCACCCGGAAGGTTCAGCACCACGTCCAGGTCCGGCAACGTGACACCGTTGCGGCGCAACGCCGTGAAATGCATCTGGGCGCCCACCGCGCGAACCCCGATCGCCCGCACCTGGGCGTCGTCGGCAAAGCCATAACTGGTGACCGGACACGACACCTGCGGCACGATCTCGCGCACGGCCGGATCGTCGACGCACAGGATGGCGGTTCCATAGAACGGCATGCGGTGCAGGAAATCGACAAAGGCGGATTTCAGACGGTTGAAGTCCTGCCCATAGGTTTCCATGTGGTCGGCGTCGATGTTGGTCACGACCGCCATCACCGGCAGCAGGTTCAGGAAGGATGCATCGGACTCGTCGGCCTCGACCACGATGTAGTCGCCGCTGCCCAGCTTGGCGTTGGCACCGGCGCTGTTCAGGCGCCCGCCGATCACGAAGGTCGGGTCCAGGCCGGCTTCGGCGAGCACGCTCGCGACCAGGCTGGTGGTGGTGGTCTTGCCGTGGGTGCCCGCAATGGCGATGCCCTGCTTCAGGCGCATCAGCTCGGCGAGCATCAGCGCGCGGGGAACAACCGGGATGTGCTTCTCGCGCGCGGTCAGCACCTCGGGGTTGTCAGCCTTCACGGCGGTGGAGGTCACCACCGCGTCGGCCCCGGCAACGTTGGCGGCGGCGTGACCGATGTGGGTGCGGATGCCCAGAGCGGCCAGGCGTTGCAACGTGGCGCTGTCGGTCAGGTCCGACCCTGAAATTTGATAACCCAGGTTGAGTAGCACTTCGGCAATCCCGCTCATGCCGGAACCGCCGATGCCGACAAAATGGATGTGACGGATGGCGTGTTTCATCGGGCAAGCTCCTCGCAGGCGGCCACCACTTCGTCGGTGGCATGGGTCTTGCGCAAGTTCCAGGCTTTCTGCGCGCGGTCCAGCAGTTCGGCGCGATCGGTTCCACTGAGCATGTGCGCCAGGCGCTCGGGGCTCAGTCGGTCTTGTTGAACCAGCCATCCCGCACCCTGGTCAACCAGAAAGCCGGCGTTTGTGGTCTGGTGATCGTCCACCGCAAACGGGAACGGCACGAACACGGCCGCCGCACCAACTGCGGCGATTTCGGTCACCGTGCTGGCGCCGGCGCGGCAGACGACCAGATCGGCCTGCGCGAACGCCTCGGCCGTGTCTTGAATGAACGGCGTCAGTTCGGCTTGCACGCCGGCTTCGGCGTAGGCAGCCCGCAGGGCATCGATCTGGCGCTCGCCGCTCTGGTGACGCACCAGCGGCCGCTCGCCTGGTGCCAGCAGGGCCAGCGCCTTTGGCACCACCTCGTTGAGCGCCTTGGCGCCCAGGCTGCCACCGACCACCAGCAGGCGCAACGCCCCCGTTCGCCCGGCAAAGCGCTCGGCCGGCGGCGGCTGCCGCAGGAACGACTCGCGCAAAGGGTTGCCCACCCAAACGGCCTTCTGCATCACCCGCGGAAAGGCGGTGAACACCCGATCGGCGACCCCGGACAACACCTTGTTGGCCATGCCGGCGACGGAGTTCTGTTCGTGCAGCACCAGCGGCTTGCCCAGCAAAACGCCCATCATCCCGCCCGGAAAGGTGACATAGCCGCCGAGACCCACCAGAACGTCGGGGCGCACCCGTCGCACGACCTGCAGGCTTTGCCAGAAGGCCTTGAGCAGGCGCAACGGCAACAAGGCCATGGTGATCAGGCCCTTGCCGCGCACGCCCGCAAAATCGATGCCTTCGAAAGCGAAACCCTCAGACGGCACGATGCGGCTCTCCATGCCGCCGGGCGTGCCCAGCCAGTGCACCCGCCAGCCGCGCTCGCGCAGGGCACGGGCCACCGCAAGACCCGGAAAGATGTGGCCGCCGGTGCCACCGGCCATGACGAGGGCACAACGCACCGGAGTCATTGGGTAACCTCCATGCTTCGCATTGCGGTGCGAGCTTGCTGGGAGCGGTCCGGCGCGGTGCTCATACCCGCCCTCCTCGCATCATCTGCCGGTTCTCGACATCGATCCGCAGCACCACCGCGATCGCCACCAGGTTGATCAGGATGGCCGATCCCCCATAGCTCATGAACGGCAGGGTCAGGCCCTTGGTCGGCAGCGCGCCCAGGTTCACACCCATGTTGATGAACGCCTGGAAGCCCACCCAGATGCCGACGCCTTGCGCGACCAGCCCCGCAAACACACGGTCGAGCGCGATGGCCTGGCGGCCGATGTGCATCAGGCGGCGGGTGAGCCAGAGAAACAGGCCGATCACCGTCAGCACCCCAACCAGACCGAACTCCTCGCCGATCACCGCGAGCAGGAAGTCGGTGTGCGCCTCGGGCAGCCAGTGCAGTTTCTCGACGCTGCCGCCCAGGCCGACACCCCAGATTTCGCCGCGCCCGATGGCGATCAGCGAGTGGGACAGCTGGTAGCCCTTGCCCAGCGCGTGTTTTTCGCTCCATGGATCGAGGTAAGCAAAGATGCGCTCGCGGCGCCACTCCGACATCATGATCATCAGCCCGAACGCGACGATCAGAATGGCGGCGATCAGAAAGAACATGCGCGCGTTCACGCCGCCGAGAAACAGGATGCCCATGGCAATCACCGCGATCACCATGAAGGCGCCCATGTCTGGCTCGGCCAGCAGCAGCAGACCGACCACGGCCACCGCAGCCCCCATCGGCAGCACCGCGCGGAAGAAGCGCTCCTTCACTTCCATTTTGCGCACCATGTAGTCCGCGGCGTACAGCACCACCGCGAACTTGGCCAGCTCCGAGGGCTGGAAATTCATGAAACCCAGGGATATCCAGCGGCGGGCGCCATTGACACCCTTGCCCACATGGGGAATCAGCACCGCGATCAGCAACACCAGCGAGGCCACGAAGATCCAGGGTGCCCATTTCTCCCAGGTGGACACCGGCACCTGAAACGCCAGCAGGGCGGCCACGAATGCCATCACCAACGACAGCAGATGACGGGTCAGGAAGTGCGTGTGCGCATAGCGCGCGAATTTGGGGTTGTCAGGCAGGGCGATCGAGGCCGAATACACCATGACCAGCCCGAACGCCAACAGCGCCACGACCACCCAGACCAGCGCCTGGTCGAAGTCGGACCGGATGATGGGGGCCGCATCCTTGCGCGGGTACTCGGGCACGCCCACGCGAACGGGCAGTACGTCGGCGATCGCGGCCCCGGCGCGGCCCATGCCGCCCCGGCTCAAGCCGAGTCGCTGCCAGACGCTCATGGGGTAACCTCCATGCTGCGCATTGCGGTACGAGCTTGCCTGGAACGGTCCGGCGCGGCGCTCATGCCAGCCCCTCCAGTTCGACGCCAGCCTCGTCGGCGAGTTCGCGAACGGCCGCACGAAACACGTCTGCACGGTGTTCGTAGTTGCGGAACATGTCGAAGCTGGCGCAGGCCGGCGACATCAGCACGGCATCGCCGGCCTGCGCGCATCGGGCGCCAGCGCGGACCGCCTCCGGCATCGAAGCGGCGTCGATCAAGGGCACGCCGGCGGTCCCCAGCGCCGCCTTGAACAAGGGCGCGTCGCGGCCGATCAGGATCACCGCGCGAGCATGTCGCGTCACCGGGTCTAGCAGCGGCGAAAAATCCTGGCCCTTTCCCTCGCCGCCGAGGATCAGAACCACCTTCCGGTCGGCGCCGAGGCCGGTCAGCGCGGCCACGGTGGCCCCCACGTTCGTGCCCTTGCTGTCGTCAAAGTACTCGACGTCCTGCACCATGCCGAGGGATTCGACACGATGGGACTCGCCGCGGTACTCGCGCAGGCCGAACAGCATCGACGCCAGGCTGCACCCCGCAGCCCCGCCCAGCGCCAACGCCGCCAACGCGTTCAGGGCATTGTGCCGGCCACGGATGCGCAGGGCATCGGCGGGCATGAGCCGCTGAATGTGAAGCTCGTCCGGGTCTTCGTTGCGACGGCGGCGGGTTTCGTCGGCTTCGTGCGCCCGCACCAGCCACGCCATGCCATTGACGATCTCGACGCCGTAGTCGCCGGGCCGTTCCGGCATGCCGGCGCCGAAGGTCACCACACTGCGCTCCTGCGGTTTCTGCAGGCGAGCGCGCACCGGCGCCGGCCGCATGGCCATCACGCCAGGATCGTCACGGTTGAGCACCATCAGGCCCTGTCGACCGAACACCTTGGCCTTGGCCGCCGCATAGGCGGCCATGCTGCCGTGCCAGTCCAGGTGGTCCTGGGTCAGGTTCAGCACCGTAGCAGCCGTCGGCTCGAAGGTGTCACAGCTGCCGAGTTGAAAGCTCGACAGTTCCAACACCCAGACGTCGGGCAAGGATTCCGCGTCGAGGCAGGCGGCCAGCGAATCCAGCAGGGTCGGGCCGATGTTGCCCGCTACAACCACGGTCTTGCCCGACCGTTGCACGAGTTGCCCAGTCAATGCGGTCACGGTGGTCTTCCCGTTTGTCCCGGTGATGCCGAGCACCTGCGGGTGATAGTCGCGGTCTTGAGCTAGCTGGATCAGCGCCTCGGAAAACAAGCTCAGTTCGCCGCCAAGAAGCAAGCCCGAGGCCTGGGCGGCCTGCCAGACTTCCGCAACCGCATCAGGCGCCAGACCCGGGCTGCGGAACACCGCGGACACCGGCGTACCCTGCACCAGTTCGGCCACCAACGGACCGGCGTGAAAGCTGGCGGCGGGCAGGTCGACCCGCAGCGCCGCCAGTCCGGGCGGTTCGAAGCGGGTGTCGGCCACCCGCACGCGGGAACCCTGGCGGGCGCACCATCGGGCCATGGCCAAGCCCGAGGCACCGAGCCCGAGAATGAGAACGTCCTGGTCGCGCAACGTGTTCATCGCCTATCTCAGCTTCAGGGTCGAAAGCCCCACCAGGCACAGCAACATGGTGACGATCCAGAATCGGACCACCACCTGAGTTTCTTTCCAGCCGCTTTTCTCGAAGTGGTGATGCAGCGGCGCCATCTTCAGGATGCGGCGCCCGGCGCCATAACGTCGTTTGGTGTATTTGAAGTAGGAAACCTGAAGCATCACCGACAAGGCCTCGACCACAAACACGCCGCCCATGATCGCCAACACGATTTCCTGCCGAACGATCACCGCGACAGTGCCCAGCGCAGCGCCCAGCGCGAGCGCGCCGACATCGCCCATGAAGACCTGTGCCGGGTGGGTGTTGAACCAGAGAAAGGCCAGCCCCGCGCCCGCCATGGCCGCACAGAAAACCATCAGCTCACCGGTACCGGGAATGTGCGGAAGGAACAGGTAGCGGGAATACACCGCGCTGCCGGTGACGTAAGCGAAGAGGCCGAGCACGGACCCCACCATGACGACAGGCATGATGGCCAGACCGTCCAGGCCATCGGTGAGGTTGACAGCGTTGCTGGAGCCGACGATGACCAGGTAGGTCAGCACCACAAAACCCAGAACGCCCAACGGATAGCTGATCTCCTTGAAGAACGGCACCATCAGGCCCGCCTTCGGCGGGAGGCTCACGTCAAAGCCGGACCGAACCCAATTGAAAAACAACTCCAGCACGCGAAGGTTGGAGTTTTCTGAAATGCTGAACACCAGGTACAGCGCCGCCAGCAGGCCGATCACGGACTGCCAGAAGTATTTCTCGCGCGAGCGCATGCCCTCCGGATCCTTGTTCACAACCTTGCGCCAGTCGTCCACCCAGCCAATGGCGCCGAAGCCCAGGGTGACCAGCAGGACGATCCAGACAAAGCGGTTGCTCAGGTCGGTCCACAACAGGGTGGCCAGCGTGATGGCCAGCAGCACCAGCACGCCACCCATCGTCGGCGTGCCGCTCTTGCTCAAGTGGGTCTCCATCGCATAGCCCCGGATCGGCTGGCCGATCTTGAGGGCGGTCAGGCGGCGGATCACGAAAGGACCCGCGATCAACCCGATCAGCAGAGCCGTGAGGGCGGCCATCACCGCGCGGAACGTCAGGTATTGGAAGACGCGGAAAAAACCCAGTTCGGGCGAAAGCGTCTGCAGCCACTGGGCCAGGCTAGGCAACATGGACGCCCCCCCCCTGTTGCTCTGTCGCGAGCCGGACGATCGCGTCGACCACGCGCTCCATCTTCATGAACCGGGACCCTTTGACCACCACGCTGGCCACCCCTGGCAACGCGTCTTGAACCGCTGCCAGCAGGTCTGGCATGTCGCCGAAATGGCGTGCCGCAGGACACTGGCGGGCAACGTGCTCGGCCAAGGTTCCCAGCGTGAAGATCTGCTCCAGACCCCGATCGCGTGCGAGCGCGCCCACCTCGGCATGGAAACCGGGACCCTGCTCGCCCACTTCGCCCATGTCGCCAAGCACCAGGAGGCGCGGTGCCGGGAGTTCGGCCAGCACCTCGATCGCCGCCCGCACAGAATCCGGATTGGCGTTGTAGCTGTCATCCACAACCGTGAGCGCATGACCGCCGAGATTCAAGCTCAACGCCCTGGATCGCCCCTTGACCGGTTCAAAGGCTTCCAGGCCCCGACCGATGGCGTCGAGTGGCGCACCGGCAGCGAGTGCACAGGTCGCAGCGGCCAGCGCATTGCGCACGTTGTGACGTCCGGCCACGGCGAGCCGGAATGCCAACGGACCCGCGGGCGTGTGGGCATTGACCTGCCAGGCCTTGCCCTGCCATGTACCACTGCCCCGGATGTCCGCCGATGGGGCAGCATCCGAGAAGGTCAGCCGGGGTCGATGCGCCGTCAGTTCGGTCCAGATCGGCGTGTACGCATCGTCGGACGGAAAGACCGCCGTTCCGGATCGACCCAGGGCGGCGATCACCTGACCGTTTTCGCGCGCAACCGCCTCGACCGAACCCATGAACTCCAGGTGCTCGCGCTGGGCATTGTTGACCAGTGCGACGGTGGGCGCCGCCATGTCGGCGAGCACGGCGATCTCGCCGGGGTGATTCATGCCCAGCTCGATGACGGCCGCCTGGTGGGTTGAACGCAGGCGCAACAAGGTGAGGGGTACACCAATGTCGTTGTTGAAGTTACCCTGGGTTGCAAGTGCCGCGTCACCCTTCCAGGCACGCAGGATCGACGCGATCATCTGCGTGACGGTGGTCTTGCCGTTGCTGCCGGTGACCGCGATCAAGGCCGGCGTGAACCGGCCCCTCCACGCCTTGGCCAGCGCACCGAGGGCCCGCCTCGCGTCGGGCACCACGAGCCCGGGCATGCCAGATCCCGCCAGCAGCGGCTCGGCACCGGGTTCGCAGATGGCGGCCGCGGCGCCTTTTTCCGCCGCCTGCGCCAGAAACGCTCCCCCGTCAAACGTATCGCCCCGCAGCGCAACAAACAGATCGCCCGGCAGCAACGTGCGTGTGTCGGTGTGAACACGCCCGACTGCAACAGCCCCGTCTCCCACCAGTCGGCTGGAGGGAAGCCAAGCCTGCACCTGAAGCAGGGTCATCATGGCCGACGATGTCATGCCGCCGCTCCGGTCAGCCCAGCCGTATTCAAGCCGAGGTGGCGCAGAATGCCCAGCGCGCAACTCTTGTCCGAGAACGGCTGCCGAACGCCTGCCGTTTCCTGATACTCCTCGTGGCCCTTGCCCGCAATGAGCACCACGTCGTCGGCCCGGGCATGGGTCAGCGCGTGGGCGATGGCACGGCCACGGTCCTGCTCCACGGTCAGCCGTTCCTTGCCGTCCAGGCCCGCGCGGATCGCCTGAATGATGGACATCGGGTCTTCGGACCGCGGGTTGTCGCTGGTGAGCACGATCTGGTCGGCGTGCTGTTGGGCCAGACGCCCCATCAAGGGCCGTTTGGCGACGTCACGGTCGCCCCCGCAGCCGAAGACACACCAGAGCTGACCGCCGCGCTCGCGAGCCAGGGGCCGCAGCGCGAGCAGCGCCTGCTCCAGCGCGTCGGGCGTGTGCGCATAGTCGACCGCAACCATGGGCTGGCCCGGCCCACCCACGCAGTCCATGCGCCCCGGCACGGGCGCCAGCTTGCCGCACGCCTCGATGGACTGCTCCAGTGGCACCCCCATTGCGCGCATGGCCCCGATCACCCCCAAGAGGTTGGCGACGTTGAAATCACCCACCAGACGGGTCCGCAACACCACGGACACCTCACCCTCGATCACGGTGAAGGTCAGTCCCGAGCCGCTGTAGTGCACGTCGGACGCCCGCAGCCGTGCCGCACCGCGCCGGGAACAGGTCCAGATTTCGACCGTCTGGCCCGACAAGACAGACAGCACCTCCTGCGCCATCGGGTCGTCCAGGTTGACCACTGCCGCTTTCAGCCCGGGCCAGGCGAAAAGTTCCGCCTTTGCGCGCCAATAGGCATCCATGGACCCGTGGTAGTCCAGATGGTCGTGCGTGAAATTCGTGAAGACGGCAAGCTTGATGCGCGTGCCGTCGAGCCGCCGCTCGGCCAGTCCGATGGACGAGGCCTCGATGGCGCAAGCCCGCAACCCCTGATCGACGAAACGCCGAAACTGCCGCTGCAGCAGGACCGGATCCGGGGTCGTCATGCCGGTGGACATAAGATCAGGCGGCCGGCCCACGCCCAGTGTTCCCACCAGGCCGCAGGGGATCGCGTGACCCGCGTCCAAGCCCGACAACGCCTGTGCCAACCACCACGCGGTGGACGTCTTGCCGTTGGTGCCGGTGACAGCCAGAACGTCAAGCTGCGCAGAGGGCTCCCCGAAAAAGAGCGACGCGACCGGCCCGGTGGCGGCTTTGAGGGATTCGAAGGTAGCCACTGAGTCGTCGTCCAGATCGAACGCCTCGACGCCATCGCGCTCGACCAGGCAGGCGCTCGCGCCTTGCTTCAACGCCGTCCGAACGAACTGCCGAGCATCGACGGCCGCCCCAGGCCACGCAATGAAGCCATCTCCGGCTTGAACCAGACGACTGTCGCAGTGAAGATTTCCGGTCACGCGAGAACCAAGCCAGTTCGCGGCCTGGGTCGGGGTATCGAACTGAAGCATCAGAACGACTCCTCAACCGCCTGCACCACGATCTGGGGCTTGACCGCCATGTCGGGCTGCACGGACATCATGCGCAAGGTCTGCTGCACCACCTCGCTGAAGACCGGCGCCGCCACGGCGCCGCCGTAGTACTGGCCGGCACTGGGTTCGTCGATCATGACGGCAACCACGATGCGGGGTTGATCGATCGGCGCCATGCCAGTGAACCAGGAGCGGTACTTGTTGCTCGCATAGCCCTTGCCGACCTGCTTGTGTGCGGTGCCGGACTTGCCGCCGACCGAATAGCCGACGGTCTGGGCCTTCTGCCCCGTCCCGCCAGGGCCGGCCGCCATCTGCAGCATCTTGCGCACGGCGGCGGCATTCTGCGGCGAAAACACCTTGATGCCCGCGGCCGGTTCGCTGCTCTTGAGCATGGTGGTGGGGATGATCCGGCCGTCATGGGCAAACGCGGTGTAGGAATGCGCCATCTGGAACAAGGAGGCTGACAGCCCGTAGCCATAGGCCATGGTGGCTTGTTCGACGGGGCGCCAGGTCTTCCAGGGTCGCAAGCGTCCTGTCACCGCCCCGGGGAACTGCAGCTGCGGCTTTTGTCCGTAGCCCAGCGCGGTGTAGACATCCCACATCTCGCGCGGGCTCATTCTCTGGGAGATCTTGAGCGCCCCGACATTGCTGGATTTCTGGATGACCCCTTCGACGGTCAACGATCCGTAGTTGTGGGTGTCGCTGATCGTGAAACCGCCGATGTTGTATTTGCCAGGACCGGTCTCGATGACCGTCTGCGGCGTCACCCGGCCGGCTTCCAGCGCTGCGGCCACCGTGATCGGTTTCATGGTCGAGCCCGGCTCAAACATGTCGGTGATGGCCCGGTTTCTTAGCTGCTCACCGCTGAGGTTCTGTCGTTTTTCGGGCTGGTAGCTCGGATAATTGACCAGCGCCAGCACCTCGCCGGTCACCGCATCGAGCACCACGACACTTCCGGCCTTGGCCTTGTTGACCTGCACCGCGTCGCGCAACTTCTGGTAGGCAAAAAACTGCACCTTGCTGTCGATGCTGAGCTGGAGGTCCCGACCGTCCACCGGCGGCACCTGCTCGCCCACGTCTTCGACAACCCGACCGAGGCGATCCTTGATGACACGCCTCGACCCGGGACGGCCCGCCATTTCCTTGTCGAAGGCCAGTTCAACACCCTCTTGCCCGATGTTTTCCACGTTGGTGAAGCCGACAACATGAGCCGCCGCCTCCCCTTCGGGGTATTTGCGCTTGTATTCCTTTCTTTGGTAAACACCCTTGATGCCCAGGGCTGCGATCTCCTGGGCAACCGGCTCGTCCACTTGCCGCTTGAGCCAAACAAAGGTCTTGTCTTCGTCCTCGATCTTCTTGTTCAGATCGGCGACGGGCATCGACAACAGACGCGCCAGCTGCTGCAGCTTGGCGGGGTCGCGATCGATGTCTTCAGGGATGGCCCAAATACTCGGCGCCACGACACTGGATGCGAGGATGAGGCCGTTGCGGTCCAGTATGCGCCCGCGATTGGCCGGCAGTTCCAGCGTGCGGGCAAAGCGAACCTCGCCCTGGCGCTGGAAAAAGGCGTTGCCGAACACCTGAATATAGGCCGCACGTCCGGCCAAGCCCACAAAGGCCAGGGCAATGGCCGCCACAATGAATTTGCTGCGCCAGACCGGCGTCTTGCTGGCCAACAGGGGGCTGGACGCATACAGCACGCTTCGGCTCATCGCGCCCCCTCGCTGGCCCGTGGCGCCGGCAACGGTACATACTGGGTGATGGCGGGCGTGGTCGTGCGCATCTTCAACTGGTCGCGGGCCAGTTTTTCCACGCGCAACGGCGTGGCCTGCGCACGTTTTTCAACTTGCAGGCGATCTTGCTCGGTGGCCAGGCGACGCGCTTCGGCCCCGGCTTTGTCCAGCTCCACGAAAAGCTGACGCGACTCGAACTGCATGTGCACCAGATACAGCGCACTGACCACCACCGCCGCCAGAAGAACCAGGTTCAGCCGGATCATGCACTGGTCCTCTCGGCCACACGCATGATCGCGCTGCGCGCGCGGGCATTCGCCGCAAGCTCGTCGGCGCCGGGCCGAACTCGCCCGAGCGCCTTCAGTTTCATGGCCTTGGGCGCCGCAAACGGTGCGCGACGGTCGTATTCAACGCGCGAATTGCCAGTGATGAACTGCTTCACGATCCGGTCTTCGAGCGAATGGAAACTGATCACGACCAGCCGACCGCCCGGTCGCAACACGTGCAGGCTGGCTTCTAGCGCCTCCCGCAGCTCTTCAAGCTCGGCGTTGATGAAAACCCGAAGAGCCTGAAATGTGCGCGTTGCAGGGTTCTGGCCCGGCTCGCGGGTTTTGACCGCGCCAGCCACGATCCCGGCCAGCTCAAAGGTGGTTGAAACCGGGCCCCGTTCCTGTCGGCGAGCAACAATCGCCTTTGCAACGGATAGAGCAAACCGTTCTTCGCCATAGTCACGTATCACCTCCGCGATCTGCTGAACCTCGGCTGTAGCCAGCCAGTCGGCCACACTCTGGCCGCGCGTGGTGTCCATGCGCATGTCCAGGGGACCATCGAAACGAAAAGAAAAACCCCTTTCGGGGTTGTCGATCTGTGGTGAGCTCACGCCCAGATCCATCAGCACCCCGGCGACGCTGGCTGGAGGCAGATCGCCGAGGTGCCGGAATCCCTGGTGCCGGATGGAAAACCGAGCGTCGCCGATTCGCATGCCGTCGGCAATCGCAGCGGGATCCTTGTCGAACGCCACCAGGTGCCCCCGAGACGACAGCCTGGACAGAATCCGCCGCGAGTGGCCACCCCGGCCGAAGGTGGCGTCGACGTAGGTTGCATCAGGATCGCCGATCAGCGCGTCGACCGCCTCATGCAACAGGACGGTGGTGTGGACCCAGGTCGTCTGCACGGGCCACCCTCAGAACGAAAAGTCTTTGAAGACGTCGGGCATGTCGCCCTGCATCGCGCGGGCTTCCTGCTCATCGTAGGTCGCCTTGTCCCACAGCTCGAAATGGTTGCCCATGCCCAGCAGCATGGTGTCACGCGAGATGCCGGCCGCCTGGCGCAGCTCCGGAGAAATCAGCACCCGGCCCGTGGCATCGAGTTCGACATCCATCGCGTTGCCGAGAAAAATACGTTTCCACCATTGCGCGGACATCGGCAAGGCTGCGATCCGGTCACGGAATTTCTCCCATTCGGGGCGTGGAAACAGCATCAGGCAACCATGCGGATGTTTGGTGATCGTCAACTGGCCGGACGAGGTGGCGCTGAGCACGTCGCGGTGCCGGGTCGGCACGGACAGCCGCCCTTTCGCATCCAGACTCAGCGATGACGCCCCTTGAAACACCGTGAACACCTTCTTCCTGACCGTGAATGCCTTGTTGAAGGCACTTTTCACCACTTAATTGCACTTTTTTGCACTGTATCAGGAAAAGCCACGGACGCAAGCGGGTGCGCAACATTTTTTTCAATGGAATCAAGGACTTAGCACGGTATCTGCAACCATCCGTGCCAAAAAACCCTTCTGAAGCAAGTACTTAGCACACGCTATGAAAGTGCCACTTCAACACCTCAGAAGTCCGCCTCGCCGAAGTCGTCCGACGCTGCCAGCGGTCAGAGAATGAACCGGGACAGGTCTTCGTTCTGACTCAGTGCTTCCAGCCGGGCATCGACATAGGCCCGGTCGATGCGCACGCTCTGACCCTCGTGCCGAGCGGCATCAAAGCTGACATCGTCCAGCAGACGCTCCATGACAGTCGACAAACGACGCGCGCCAATGTTCTCGGTGCGCTCATTGACCTCAAAGGCAATGCTTGCCAGGCGGTTGATGCCGTCAGGTTGAAAATCCAGCAAAACCCGTTCCGTCGCCAGCAGGGCCTGGTACTGCCGCACCAATGAGGCGTGCGTCTGCGTCAGGATGGCCTCGAAGTCGCCGACGGACAACGGCTGCAGTTCGACCCGGATGGGAAAGCGGCCCTGCAATTCGGGAATCAGGTCGCTGGGTTTGCTGAGGTGGAACGCGCCCGACGCCACGAAGAGGATATGGTCCGTCCGCATCATGCCGTACTTGGTGCTCACGGTGGTTCCCTCCACCAGCGGCAGCAGGTCGCGCTGCACCCCTTGCCGGGAGACTTCCCCCGCTGCGCCCTCGCTGCGGGACGTGACCTTGTCGATCTCGTCGATGAACACGATGCCGTTTTGCTCGGCATTGTGGATGGCACGGCTTCGAATCTCGTCCTCGTTGACCAGCTTGCCGGCTTCTTCGTCGGTCAGCAGGCGCATGGCCTCGCCGATCTTCAACCGGCGTTTGCTCCGTTTGGTCTGACCGGCCTGACTGAAAAGGCCGCGAAGCTGCTCGGCCATCTCTTCCATGCCGGCAGGCCCCATGATCTCAAGCGACGGTCGCGCCTCGGCCAGATCGATTTCGATGTCCTTGTCATCGAGTTGGCCTTCGCGCAGCTTTTTTCGAAAGGCCTGGCGCGCCGTGCTTTCCGGCGATGTGCCGGCCAGTGACGGCGAGCCCGGCTCACCGCTTGACGCCGATCTGGGTGGCGGCAGCAGGGCATCGAGCAAACGCTCTTCGGCCGCATCCTCGGCACGCAGGCGCATGCGCTGCATTTCAGCCTCGCGGGTCTGTTTGACCGCTACTTCAGCCAGATCCCGGATGATCGAGTCGACATCCTTGCCGACATAGCCCACTTCGGTGAACTTGGTGGCCTCGACCTTGATGAAAGGGGCATCCGCCAGCCGCGCGAGCCGTCGCGCAATTTCGGTCTTTCCAACGCCGGTCGGCCCGATCATCAGGATGTTCTTGGGCGTGATTTCGCCACGCAGTTTTTCTTCCACCTGCTGGCGCCGCCACCGGTTGCGAAGGGCGATGGCCACCGCGCGCTTGGCTTGCGACTGGCCGACGATGTGGCGATCAAGTTCGGAGACGATCTCCTGCGGGGTCATGGCAGACATAGGGGGGCTGGTTTCAGTCCAGCGTCTCGATGGTGTGGTGCAGGTTGGTGTAGATGCAGAGCTCGCCAGCGATTTCGAGCGAGCGCTTCACAATGTCACGTGCCGGCATGTCCGTGTGTTCCAGCAAGGCTCGCGCCGCCGACTGGGCATAGGCACCACCGGAGCCGATGGCGACGATGCCATGTTCAGGCTCGAGCACATCGCCGTTTCCGGTGATGATCAGCGAAGCCTCACGATCGGCTACGGCCAGCATGGCCTCCAGTCGGCGCAGCACGCGATCGGTGCGCCAGTCGCGCGTCAATTCGATGGCCGCCCGCGCCAGATGACCTTGGTGTTTGTCCAGCTTGGCCTCGAAGCGCTCGAACAGGGTGAAGGCGTCGGCCGTCGCGCCGGCAAAACCGGCGAGCACCTTGCCGTGATGCAGCTTTCGCACCTTGCGCGCCGAGCCCTTGACGACGATGGTGCCCAGGGTTACCTGACCATCGCCGCCGATGGCGACCTGAACACCTTGCGGTGTCCTTCGGCGTACGCTGAGAATGGTGGTGCCGTGAAATGCTTCCATGGTTCGTGATGTCCTGGAGATAGGTCGGTGGCGCGCTGGCGCAAAGATCGGCTTGAAGCCCGGGGCTGTCGCCCTTCAGTCCGTCCGCACCGATATCCGTGCGAGCTCGTTGATGCCGATGACGCTGAAGAAAGCGCTGATCAGCCGGTGCACGTCGGTGAACTCGACCTGCCGGCCCTGGGCACAGTGAGACGAAACCCAGTTGAGCATCGTTCCGGCGGCCGCGAAATCCACCCGGACCAGTTTTGCGCATGAAATGGAGAGCATATCCGCGCCATTGAACTTTCGGTCGAGCCGTTCCAGCGTCGCTGTAACGTCCCCGGCGATGGAGCCGGACAACTCGACTTTCACAGGAGGCAACATCACCGAATCGATGCTGGTCATCTTGAAGTCGGTATGCCCCTTGTAGCCCGATTCCCCGCCTACACTGTCCGACGACCCAACGATCGTGGTCGCCCCTGCTTCCTGGTCCTGCCCGGCGCCGCCAACCAACCGGCAGGTGCATCGCGGATCCTCCCACGACGGGGGTGAGACTTCGTAGGTCACGCAGTAGTTCAGGGCGGCCATCTCGAAGTCGTCAATGCGGCGCATCACCCGCAACAACGCCATGCGTGCGTGCCACCAGTCCGTGGAAACCGAGCGATCGCCGGACGGCCCGCCAGCCGCGAGGACCTGATCCAGATGGTCCGCCGCCGTGAGACGCATGTCGACCGGTCGCGATGCCCAGTCCTGAAACTGCCGAATCAGTTCCGCAAGCGCGGCCTCTTCGATGGTGACAAGCCGAGTCCAGTCCATGCGCCAGGGCGGCGGGGTGCGCGACAGGATGTCGGCAAGCACGCGCGCCGACTTCAGGTTCAACAGCGGCGGACACGACCAGTGCGCCGCCTGAATCGGATTTGGCGCCGCTTGCGCGGCGGCGAGCTCGCTGACCATGAGCGGCATCGAGAACCACTGGGGCGCCGACCGCTGAAACTGGTTGGCGAAGTCGATCGCCGCAATGTCGAAACGCTCTTGCTGTCCGGTGGCGCGGTACAGGTCGAACAGCGTCAACCATTTTTCGATGCTGGTCGACGGATCGTCGTCGTTGCCGAGCCGGTCGAGCAGACCGGCTTCTGCGCCCTGGTCGTCCCCGTTGGCGAAACGGATGGCCGCCTCCTCCAACTCGGGGTCGTGGGCATTCTCGGCCACCTCGATGGCCGCGGATTTCGAATTTGAAAAGCCGCTGCTGGTCGTTTCAAAACGCAGGCCGGGCAATGGCGGCGCCGGCGTCTTCTGCTCGGCAACCGGCGGTGAATTGACGGCTCCGCGCGGCGTGGCTGGCGCGGTGGACTGTGCGGGCGAACCCGCGTGCGCGGCGGATGATGGCGGTGCAACGGCCGCCGCCGACCCGGCTGGCGGCATGGGCTCCAGCAACGGGCGCCGCGGCGCCACAGCCGCCGCCGGCTGGGACGGATCGGACGTCTGGAAGACGCTGCTGTTGATGGATGTGTCGCGGTTCTTGGTTTTCCACCACTGCATCGACATCTGGGCTTCGATTTCGTCGATCTTCTTCAGCGTTTGCGCCCGCTCGTCCGGTTTGGACGGAACGCTGCTCTGGAAGAAAGAAGGCCTTGGCGCCGTGGACTGCGTGCCCGTCATCTCGCGTCGGCGCAGCTTGCGCAGCATGTCGAATTCACGCTTGCGCACAAAATCGTTGCGCTTCTTGCGCTCCATCAGCTCCTTGAGCATCTGGCGGCTGTTGCCGCTTTCGCCGTCGGAATCGGGCTGGTCGAGATCGGACCAGTTCGTCGCCGGATTGCGGACGAACTTGACGACTTTCGACAGCAAACCTCCCTGATCGTCTCTGGCCATGGCCTTAGTGTCTCACGGGTCGGGAGGCGCGCGGAAGGGGGTATTCCTCAGTCCCCGAACATTTTCTGTTTCAGTTCGCGTCGTTGCTGGGCTTCCAGCGACAAGGTGGCCGTGGGCCGTGCCATCAGGCGGCCGACACCGATCGGCTCACCGGTTTCATCGCAGTAACCGTAATCGCCCGCGTCGATGCGGGCGATCGACTGCTCGATCTTTTTCAGCAATTTGCGCTCGCGGTCCCGCGTGCGCAGTTCCAGGGCGTGCTCTTCCTCGATCGTCGCCCGGTCGGCCGGATCGGGAACGATGACGGTGTCCGCGCGCAGGTGTTCGGTGGTTTCACCCGCGTTGCTCAGAATGCCCTGTTTGAGCTGCAACAACTTGCCCCGGAAAAAGGCCAGTTGTTTGTCGTTCATGTACTCCTCGTCGGGCATGGCGAGCACTTCGGCATCGGACAGTTCGTCGGCCGATTTGGTTTTCCAGTTGTTGGCCAATTTCGGGTCTTTCTTGGCCGGGATGTAGGTCGGTGGCGTCAATACGGGAGAAGACATGGTGTTCGTGTAACTGGCTTTTGCTGCCGTGGAGGCCACGGACTGCGCCATGGAGGGCACGGTGATCTGCGACAGCCGCGAGGGTCGCCCGGCCTTGGCCGGCGCGGGAGCCGGAGCCGGGGTGGTCACAGCACTGACCGGCTTGGGGGTCGCAACCGGCGCTGCCGCAGGGGTCGGTTTGGGTTCGGGCGCCGCTGCAGCCTTGGTGACCGCGGGCACCGGTTTGGCCGGCGACGCAACCGGCGCCCGCTTCGACGGCACTGCGCTGGCGGATGAGCCGCCACCTGATGTCGCCGCGGGCTTGGCAGGTTTGGCCGACTTTCCTTGTTCCGCTTCCTTGGCCTTGTTCGTCGCCTTGGCCGGTGGGGCCGCTGGCTTCACCGGCGCCTTGACCGGCGCTTTCGGCGCCGGCGGAGCGGCTCGGACCACTGCTTTTTCCTTCACAGCTTTTCCAGCCTTGGCTGGCGGTTTGGCCGACGCCGGTTTGGCAACCGCTTCCGCCTTGCGTTTGCCGCCTTTCGACTCAGCGGCGCGCACCGGCGCTGGCACCTTGCCAGAGGGTTGGGGCGCCTTCTTGCTGGCGCGGGCCGGCGCAGACGCCTGGGTCTTCGCTGCGGGCTTGGTGGCGGCTGATTTCACTTCCTGTCTCCTCGACGCGCCGGCTTGCGTGTGCGCACCAGCTGGCAATCGCTGTTCCGGCACCGCACGAACCTCGCTGCGCCGGCTGGAACCCCTGTTGTCATTCTGCGGGGTTTTCTCATGAGGACCGGACAGCGGATCCGGTCCGGGCCGGGATTGTACGGGCTTGCCGAAAGGCAAGGTCATCAGTTGCAGAATCGATACAAACATCGGGCCTCCCAGCACCAGAACCAGAACTCTTTCGTCAGACCAGGCTCTGCTCGAGCCCCTGCACCAGGATGTCGCGCGGCAGGTCGATGCCGATGAACACCATCTTGCTGGTCCGTTTCTCGCCCTCGGCCCAGCGCGGGCCCAGGTCGCTGCCCATGAGCTGGTGCACGCCCTGGAAGATCACCTTGCGGTCCGTCCCCGCCATGTTCAGCACGCCCTTGTAGCGCAGCATGCGCGGCCCGTAGATGTTGACGATGGCGCCCAGAAAGTCCTCCAGCCGCGCCGGATCGAAGGCCCGGTCGCTGCGGAACACAAAACTTTTCACGTCATCGTCATGGTGGTGGTGATGGCCGCCACCCTGGTGGTGCGACGGATGGTCGCAGTGCTCGCCATGGTCGAGGTCGTGGTCATGGTGCGCGTGGTGCTCGTCCTCGCTGAGGAAGTCGGGGTCGATGTCCAGCTTGGCGTTCAGGTTGAAGCCGCGCAGGTCGAAGACTTCGGCCAGCGCCACCTCACCAAAATGCGCCACCTTCTGCGGCGCGCGCGGGTTCATGTGCTTGAGTCGATGCTGCAGCGCGTCGAGGTCCGCCGGACTGACCAGATCGGCCTTGCTGATGAAGATCTGGTCGGCAAAACCCACCTGGCGGCGCGCCTCCTGACGGTCGTCGAGTTGCTGTTGGGCGTGCTTGGCGTCCGCCAGCGTCAGGATCGAGTCGAGCAGGTAGCTCTCGGCGATCTCGTCGTCCATGAAGAAGGTCTGCGCCACCGGGCCGGGGTCAGCCAGGCCGGTGGTCTCGATCACCACACGCTCGAAATCGAGCTCGCCCTTGCGCTTTTTCTGCGCCAGGTCCTGAAGCGTCGCCCGCAGGTCCTCACGGATGGTGCAGCAGATGCAGCCGTTGCTCATCTGGATGATCTGCTCTTTCGTGTCGGCGACCAGAATCTCGTTGTCGATGTTCTCCTCGCCGAACTCGTTTTCGATCACGGCGATCTTCTGGCCGTGCGCCTCCGACAACACGCGCTTGAGCAGCGTGGTCTTGCCGGAGCCGAGAAAGCCGGTGAGGATGGTGGCAGGAATGAGGCTCATGGGTAAACGCGGAAAGGGCGGCTGGCCCGCCAGGGAGATGGGGGAGTGTAGCGGCCCGGCCATCCCCGTGCCGCAAACCGGCGCATTGCGACACCGATTCGCCCAAAGGCGCCATTCACCCGCTTGAATTCACTACTGTTTTCGTAGCTGTTTGTGGCCGCCTGACGATGAGATACGGCCGATTTGACCCTGAAAAATCACCTCAAGCCGGTTTCTTGACCACCACCAGCCCCTTCAGGTACTCGCCTTCGGGAAACTGGATGGTCATCGGATGGTCGGGCGCGCCCTGCAGACGCTCGCTGATGCAGCCGTCCACACCGGCGTCGATGCCCGCGGACGCGACGATTTTGTGAAACAGGTCGGCGCTGATCCCGCCCGAACAGGAATAGGTGAACAGCTCGCCGCCGGGCTCCAGCAGTTTGAACGCCAGCCGGTTGATGTCCTTGTAGGCGCGCGCGGCGCGCTCGGCGTGGGCGGCGGTGGGCGCGAATTTCGGCGGATCGAGCACGACGGCATCGAACGTGCGGCCGGCTTCAATGAAGGCGCGCAGCGACGCATTCACGTCGGCATCCAGAAAATCGGCGCGGGCGGCGTCGAAGCCGTTCAGCGCCACATGGGCGCGCGCGCGCTCCAGCGCCGGCGCCGACGAGTCGATCGAGGTCACGTGCGCCGCACCGCCGGCCAGCGCCGCCACGGTGAAGCCGCCGGTGTAGCAGTAGCAGTTGAGCACACGCTGAAAACGCCGGTGCCGCGCATGGGCGGCAAAGCGGGCGCGGCTGTCGCGCTGGTCGAGGTAGAAGCCGGTCTTGTGGCCTGTGGCGATGTCCAGCGTCAGGCGCCAGTCGTGTTCGCGGATCGTCAGCTCGGTGGGGCCGTCGCCGCGCAGCCAGCCCGTGGCCTCGGGCAGGCCTTCGAGCGTGCGCACACTGGCATCGGAGCGCTCGTACAGCCGCCTCAGCCCGGTGGTTCGCAGCAAGGCGTCGGCGATCACCGGCTTCCAGCGCTCCACGCCACAGGCGGTGAACTGCGCCACCAGCGTGTCGCCATAACGGTCCACAATCAGGCCGGGCAGGCCGTCGGATTCGCCGTGCACCAGGCGCAAGCCATCGCTGCGGATGTCGAACAGGGCCCGGGTGCGCACCGCGCGATCGATCAGGCTGCCGATGAACGCCGCGTCGATGCGCTGTTTTTCATCAAAGCTCCACACCCGCGCACGGATGCGCGAGCTCGGGCTGAACGATGCCCAGGCCAGGAAGCCGCCCTGGTGCGACTCAACCCGCACGGTCTCACCGGCATCGGCGCCGCCACGGGCAATGGCCGAATCGAAGATCCAGGGATGGCGGCGCTGCAGCGATCGTTCCTTGCCTTCTTTGAGACAGATGGTTTTCATGCAGGCTATTGTCGTTGCGCCGCGCCTTAGCATCCCGACGACCTGCCGACGGCGTGGGACTCGGGCCCAAACCGCCCACGGCTCCAGTCAAGCGCCAGCCTTGCCCTGGCCGCCGGAGCCACCGCCGCGGATCTTGGCTCTCGGATGGGCGGCGTCGTAGGCGCGGGCCAGGTGCTGAAAGTCCAGCCGGGTGTAGACCTGCGTGCTGGTGATGCTGGCGTGGCCCAGCAGCTCCTGCACCGCGCGCAGGTCGCCGCTGGACTGCAGCAGGTGGCTGGCAAACGAATGCCGCAGCATGTGCGGGTGCACCGGGGTGGCCAGGCCGGCGAGTTGGCTGCGCCGGCGAAGCCGCTGCCAGACCGACTGGGGGGTCAGCCGCGTTCCGCGCCGGCCGGTGAACAAGGCGCCGGCATCGCCGGACGAAGCCCCGGCGTCTGGCGCGCCGCGCAGCGCGAGCCACCGCTCCAGCGCCTGATGCGCCGCCGCGCCCAGGGGCACACTGCGCCGCTTGCTGCCCTTGCCTTGCACGTGCACCTCGGCGGCTGTCAGGTCGATCCAGCCGCGCCCGGCGCGCTCGGCGCCCTGGCTGGCCGCCACGTCCAGGCCCACCAGTTCGCCCACGCGCAGGCCACAACCGTACAGCAGCTCGACCATCGCGGCATCGCGCGCCTCCAGCCACGGGTCGTCCGCGCCCTGTTGATGATCGGCCAATGCCACCGCCTCGTCGACGCCCAGCGCCTTGGGCAACAGGCGCGCCGCGCGCGGAGCCCGCACATCCTGCACCGGGTTGGACGCCACCAGCCCCTCGCGCCCGAGCCAGCGGTAGAACCCGCGCCAGCCCGACAGGATCAGCGCGATGCCACGGCCGCTGCGTCCACCGGCGTGCATCTGGGCCACCCAGCGGCGGATGTGGTGGTTCTGCACCGCGGGCAGTTCCACCTCCGCGGTCCGCGCCAGACGGCTGAGCCGCAGCAGGTCCAGCCGGTATAGCTCCACCGTGCGCGCGGCCAAGCGCTTCTCGACGCGCACATGCTCCAGATAACGTTCGACCAGCGGCGGCAGCGGCTCAGGCTGGCCGGAAGCCGGGTCTTCTGGCAGCGGTTTCATGCGGATTCGGCGCGCGGCCGGGTCCCAGCGCTCAACGCAGGCGCGTCAGCGCCGCGCTGCCGAGCTCGGCCATGCGCTCCAGGAAATCGGTGCCCATGCCGGCGTGGAAGCGCTGCGGGTCGGGCGAGGCCAGCACCATCAGACCAAAGGCCTGCGGCTCGGTGCCACGGCGCAGCGCGATCAGCGCCACCGAGGCCACCCGGCTCGCGTCCGCCAGCCAGCTAACGGCCTCGAAGCCGGCGTTGGCCCCGACATAGGGCGCCATCAGCGACGAGGCCAGGCTCTTCACGTCGTCGCTCACGCCCTGGGCAAACGGCTCCGCCGCAAACGCCTCGGCCACACCCCAGACCTTGACCGCCACCTGCGGCACCATGAACTCCTCCTGCAGGCCCTCGGCCATGGCGCGCGGCAGGTCCTGCGGCGCGGCCGTCATGAACAGGCTGCGCGCCCAGCGCTGCAGGCGGTCGGCAATGATCATGTTCTCGTTGCCGTGGCGGATCATGTCCATGATCCGGTGCTCCAGCAGCTTGATCTTCTCGCGCAGCATCTCGGCCTGGCGCTCCTGCAGGCTCACCGCGCGGTTACCGTGCGGGCTGGTCAGCATCACCGCCGACAGCAGGTCGGCGTGGCGGCCGAAGAAGTCGGGCGTGTTCAGCAGGAAATCGGCGATGTCGTCTTCGGTGATCGGGTTCATGGCAGAAGAGGTCATGGTGGCTTTCAGTTCGGTTCAGGAATATCGATATCGCCTTCGAAAACGGTGGTTGCCGGGCCTGTCATCCGGACCGGCGCGGTCAGGTCGCCGTCGACGCCGGCCCACTCGATGGTCAGCCGCCCGCCGCGGGTTTCGACGTCCACACGCTCGTCGAGCAGCCCGAGCCGGATGCCGGCCACCACCGCCGCGCAGGCGCCGGTGCCGCATGCCAGGGTCTCGCCCGCGCCGCGCTCGAACACACGCAGGCGGATGCGCGTGCGGTCCACGATCTGCATGAAGCCGGCGTTCACGCGTCGCGGGAATGCCGGGTGGCGTTCGATGAGCGCGCCCTGCGTCAGCACCGGCGCGGCATCCACGTCGTCCACCACCTGCACCGCATGCGGGTTGCCCATCGACAAGGTCGCTACAAAAACAGAAGCTAACCGTGACCGATCTACGCTGGGATCAGCCTCTTTTTGTTCGAAATCGAGGGGCCAGACCTGCCAGTTGCCCCGTCCGACGGCGCTCAGGCCGGTCGGGTCGAACGGAATGCGGGCCGGTTCGAACACCGGCGCGCCCATGTCCACCGTGACGCGGCCGTCGGCGTTCTCGCGCAGCTCCAGCACGCCACCCACCACCTTGACCTTCACCACGTCCTTGCCCGTCAGGCCTTTCTCGCGCACGTAGCGCACGAAACAGCGCGCCCCGTTGCCGCAGTGCTCGACCTCGCCACCGTCGGCGTTGTGGATCACGTATTCGAAGTCCACACCCTGCCCGGCCAGCTCGGCGGGCGGCGGGCGCACGCTGAGAATCTGGTCCGCGCCGACGCCGAAATGGCGGTCCGCCAGAAACCGGTACTGCGCCGCCGAAAGGCCCAGGCGGCCACGGGTCTCGTCCAGCACGACGAAATCATTGCCGGCGCCCTGCATCTTCGTGAAGCGGATCCTCATGGCGGAATTATCTGCTGAACCTCGCCGACAAAAAAAGCCGGGACGCGCACGCCGCCCGCGCCGCGCTGCGGATAATGGCGCGCATGGTCCGACCTTCCCAGCTCCTGCACCCCCAGCGCGAACCCGCGCCCGTTCGCCCCGCCGCCACCGTGCTGTTGCTGCGCGACACGCCGCAGGGCATCGAGATCCTGATGACCCGCCGCTCGATGAACGCCAGTTTCGCGCCCGGCGCCTACGTGTTTCCGGGTGGCGGCATCGACGGCCTGGACGCGGCATCCCATGCGCAGGCCAGCCGGCGCGCCACCCAGAGCGACCTGCACCTGACGCAGGCCATCGCCGCGATCCGCGAAAGTTTCGAAGAACTCGGCATCCTGCTCGCGCGCCGCCCGGACGGCACCATGGCCAGCGCCAACGACATCGCCGCGCTCGACCGAAAGGCCCCGTTCGCCGCCCAGTGCGCCGAACGGGGCCTGGTGATGGCCGCCAGCGAGGTCTTCGTGCTGGCGCACTGGATCACCGACCGCGACCTGCCGCGGCGCTTCGACGTGCCCTTTCTCGTCGCCCGCATGCCCGAGGGCCAGTTGCCGGTGGCCGACGAAACCGAGCAGTTCGAACCGGTCTGGGTGCGGCCGGCCGATGCGCTGGCGCGCCACAAGGCGGGCCGGTTCTTCATCATCTTCCCGACCATCCGCACCCTGGAGCGCCTGCAGGCCTTTGCCACGGTGGATGCCGTGCTGCAGGCCTGCGCCGCCACCGAGCAGCCGCTGTGGACCAGCTGTCCACGCGCCGGCCTGCTGGCGGGCAAGGAAGCGCGCTACATGGAGCACGAGATGCCCTATGGCGAGCTGGCGCTGGTCTGCCCCGACGGCCAGATCGTGCACGCGCTCGACTGGCAGAGCGAGCAGGCCACGCCGTTGCTGCGCAACGTGATGCGCCTGACCGCCCCCAATCCCGGTGTGATGACCGGGCCCGGCACCAACAGCTACCTGGTGGGCGACCCGCGCACCGGCTACATCGCGATCGACCCCGGCCCGGCCGACGCCGAACACATCGACCGCCTGTGGCGCGCCGCCGGTGGCCAGATCCGCATGATCGTCTGCACCCACTCGCACCCCGACCACTCGCCCGGCGCGCGGCCGTTGCAGGCGCTGTGCGAGCCGCGTCCGCCGATCCTGGGCCTGCCGTCGGCGCCCACGGCGCGCAAGGCCAGCGAGTTCACCCCGGATCGGGCCCTGGCCGACCGCGAGCGTCTGGTGCTGACCGCCGTCGACCCCCAAGGTGGCGGGTACACCCACACCCTCGAAGTTCTGCACACGCCAGGGCATGCGGCCAACCACCTGTGCCTGGTCCTGCTCGAAGACGGACTGCTGTTCAGCGGCGACCACATCCTCAACGGCAGCACCACCGTGATCGACCCGCCCGACGGCGACATGACCGCCTACCTCGATTCGCTCGACCGCCTCGCGGCCGCCTGCGCCGGCCAGGCCATCGCGTTCATCCTGCCGGCGCACGGTTATGTGCTGGGCGACGCGGCCGACGCCATCAGCCGCCTGAAGTCGCACCGCCTGCAGCGCGAGGCCCGCGTCATCGCCGCGATGCGGGCCCAGCCCGACGGCACGCTGGAAGAGTGGGTGGAGGCCGCCTACGCCGACGTGCCGCCGCGCATGTGGCCGGTCGCCGCGCGCTCGCTGCTCGCGCACGTCGAGCGGCTGCGCGCCCTCGAACCGGGCAACAACCAGGAATGACCACTCCGGCCGCCGGGCAGCCGCAGGGGCGGGACGAAGGCATCCGCCTGTCCAAGCGCGTGGCCGCGCGCACCGGTTGTTCGCGCGCGGACGCCGAGCGCCTCATCGAAGGCGGCTGGGTGCGCGTGGCCGGGCGCGTGGTGGAAGAACCCCAGTTCCGGGTGCGCGACGAAGCGGTCGACATCGACCGCGGCGCCACGGTGGCGCCGCCGCCACCGGTCACGATCCTGCTGCACAAGCCGCCAGGATTCGACGCCGGCACCGGGGAGCCGGTGGACATCAAAGGGCTCGGCAAGGGCATCCGGCCCGCGCTGGAGCTGGTGAACTCGGCCTCGCGTTCCGCCGGCGACCGCAGCGGTGTCACCTTGCTGAAAAAACACCTGCTGCGGCAGACCCTGTGCACGCCGCTGGAGACCGGCGCCAGCGGGTTGCTCGTGTTCAGCCAGGACGGGCGCGTCGTGCGCAGGCTGACCGAGGACGCCGGCTTCATTGAACAGGAGTTCACGGTCGAGATCCGCGGCACGGTCTCCGCCGAGGCGCTGCAGCGCCTGCAACAAGGGCCGCCGACGGGCCGCCCGCTGCCCGCGGTGCGCGCCAGCCTCAGCAGCACCGGCGGCGCCAGCACCCGGTTGCGGGTCGCGGCAAAGGGCCTGCTGCCGGGGCAGATCGCCCGCCTGTGCGATCACGCCGGCCTGCACCTGACCGGCATCCGGCGCATCCGCATCGGGCGCGTGCCGCTGGGCGCGCTGGAGAGCGGCCAGTGGCGGCTGTTGCTGCCCCATGAGCGCTTCTAGAAATGGTCAATGCTATGCAAAGCGCAAACCGAGCGTCACTGGGGCTTGGCCAGCCCCAGCTTTTCCACCAGCGCCTTCTCGCGCGCGAAGGTCTCCTGGGCGAACTTCAGGTACTGCGCGCTGCCCATGTACATCGGCACCATGTCGTAGCGCTTGAGTGCCGTGACATAACTTTCCTGCTCCATCGCCTGCTTGAAGGCGTCGTGCAGGCGCTTGACCACCGCGGGCGGGGTGCCTTTGGGTGCGCCGATGCCGAACGGCGAGTTCTGCACCAGGTCCAGCCCCAGTTCCTTGAGGGTGGGGGCGTCGGGGAATTTGGCCAGGCGCTCGGCGCCCCAGGTGTTGAGCACGCGCAGCTTGCCGGCCTCCACCTGTGGCGCGAACCCGGTGGAGTCTGCGGCGGCCATGATGTTGCCGCCCAGGATGGACTGCATCAGGTCGGCGCTGCCTTTGTAGGGCACATGCAGCAGCTGCAGGCCGAGCTTCTGCGCGATGAGCTCCATGGTCAGGTGCGGACTGGTCAGGGTTCCGGTGGAGCCGTAGCTGAGCTTGCCCGGGTTGGCCTTGGCCCACGCCACGAAGTGGGTCCAGGTGCGCAGCGGCGAATCGGCCGGCACCACCAGGCCGAACGCATAGCCGGTGACGTTCAGCACATAGGTGATGTCCTTGACCGGGTCCCAGTTGATCTTGGTGGTGTAGGGCAGGCGGAACACGCCGAGCGGAATCTGCGCCACCGTGTAGCCGTCCGGCGCGGCGGTCTGCAATGCCTGCGCGGGCAGGGTGCCACCCGCGCCCGGCTTGTTTTCGACGATCACCGGCTGGCCCAGGATCTTGCTCGCGTTGTCAGCCAGCGAGCGCATGGTGATGTCGGTCGGCCCGCCGGCCGGAAAGGCGATCATCAGCTTGATCGGTTTGGTGGGGAAGGACTGCGCACGGGCCGTGAGGGCGGGCGCGGCCAGTGAGGCTGCGGCGAGTTGCACAAGATGGCGGCGTTTCATGGAAGTCTCCGGATCGAATGGCTGGTGTCATGCCGATTCAACCCGAATGCCTTGTTCCGCGCCATCTGGAAAGCCCTGAGAGCCTGTCGCCGAGACGCCAGGCCCATATTGAAGACACGTGCCCCGAATTCGGGGCCCGCAAGCAAGGTCAAATGTTTCAGCGAGCATGCCCCGACCTGCTGCAGCCGTGGCGAGGCGAGGCGTGGTCCTAACCTGAAAGCACGATGCCAATTGGCAAGTTCCGATTTGTGCGGCGGGCAGGTCTTGAGCGGCATCGACGCGGTCTTCATGCACGGAGAACTACTGAGGCCACTTTGGCTCATGAAAGAATCTCACGCAAGGCATCGAAATTGCCGCTTACGGGCAAGGTGTGCGCTTCACACCGCTGGAGGTTGCTGCCGGACTGCAGGTGGGTTACAGTTCTCCGACATAGAGCAAGGTCCATAGAGCAAGGTCAATCGGCTTGATGAGAGCATCGCCCATTCCTTGAGGGACGAATATTCACTTTCGTATTCCTCATGCGTCATCAGTTCAACACCCAGCTGAAGCTTTCAATTCGGCCCGTCGATTCTTGATCACACATACCAAACAGAGGTAATTTCGCGCATGGAAAAAAAAATCATTCCAATCATTTATATTGGTATTTCCACATTGCTGCTCGGTTGCGCCGGTATTGGCAGCGCGCCCGACGAAAAAAATCCGCCCCAATTGGTTGATTCTTCATTGCGGAAGGGGTGGGACGGCCAAAAAGTCGAGAATGTTGCCTGGGATCGGCCCGGCGCGTTTGGACCGGTTCCGGCGAATTTGCAGGCGAGGGGTGATGCCATATGCAAGAGTGGAAAGTTTGAGCGCGCCCTTGGTTACCATCCCAAAGCCCTTGATCTCGACGGGAAACTCCTTCCTGACGGCGGGTTTTACTGCACCGATCAAAAAGATCAGGACAAGCAGTAGACAGGTCTCTTCGGCCGATCAACAAGCGATTGAAGCGACGGTGTTTCACCGCCATCCCCTGTGAAAACCACAGCTGCGGTCGATTCCTTCTTACTTCAGATTCCTGCCCAGCACCGGCGCCAACGCAAGACCGGTGTGCGTCCGGGCTCGTACCACGTCTTCCGGCGTGGCCGCCGCCACGATGCGCCCGCCGCCGGCGCCGCCGTTGGGCCCTAGATCGATGACCCAGTCGGCCTCGGCGATCACGTCCAGGTCGTGTTCGATCACCACCACGCTGTGGCCGCCGTCCACCAGGCGGTGCAGCACGCGGATCAGTTTGTCCACGTCGGCCATGTGCAGACCCACGGTGGGCTCGTCCAGCACGTACAGCGTGTGCGGGGCTTTCTGGCCGCGCCGGCCGACGTCGTCCCTGACCTTGGTCAGCTCGGTGACCAGCTTGATGCGCTGCGCCTCGCCGCCGCTGAGCGTGGGTGAGGGCTGACCCAGCGTCAGGTAGCCCAGGCCCACGTCTTTGAGCAGCTGCAGCGGGTGGCAGATGCTGGGCATGGACGCGAAGAAACCGACCGCCTCGTCCACCTCCATCTGCAGCACGTCGCCAATGCTCTTGCCGCGCCAGGTAACGGCCAGCGTCTCGGGATTGAAGCGTGCACCGTGGCAGACCTCGCACGGCACTTTCACGTCCGGCAGGAAGCTCATTTCGATGGTGCGCACGCCCTGCCCCTCGCACGACGGGCAGCGGCCTTCGCCGGTGTTGAAGCTGAAGCGCCCCGGCCCGTAGCCGCGCGCCTTGGCCTCCAGCGTTTCGGCGAACAGCTTGCGGATGGTGTCCCAGAAGCCGATGTAGGTGGCCGGGCAGCTGCGCGGGGTCTTGCCGATGGGGGTCTGGTCGACTTCCAGCACCCGGTCCAGCGGCTCGAAGCCCTGCAGCCCGCCGCAGCCGACCAAGGTCGGTGCCTGACCGGCATCCATCGCGTCGCGCCCCGCCTTGGTGGCCCGCTGTCCCACCCAGGCGGCCACGTTGGTCAGCAGCACGTCGCGCGCCAGCGTGGATTTGCCCGAGCCCGACACGCCGGTCACCGCGACCAGGCGGCGCAGCGGAACGGCCACATCGACGCGCTGCAGGTTGTGCAGATCGGCGCCGAGCACCCGCAGCCAGGTGGCGCCGGCCACTTCAGCGTCTTTTTGGCCATTACCCAGCATGGAATGGTCATTGTCTGCTATGGTTTTTGAAGCTTCCAGAATCACCGGCCGCCGCGGCTGCAGCGGGTGTTTCATCGCGTGCAGCAGGTAACGGCCGGTCTGGGAGTCTTCGGCGGCGGCCAAATCGGCCACCGAGCCCTCCGCCACCAGCCGCCCGCCGCGTTTGCCGGCGCTCGGGCCGATGTCGATGCGGTGGTCGGCGCGGCGGATGGTGTCTTCGTCATGCTCCACCACCACCAGCGTGTTGCCCTTGTCGCTGAGCGTCTTGAGCGCGTTCAGCAGGATCTGGTTGTCGCGCGCGTGCAGGCCGATGGTGGGTTCGTCCAGCACGTAGCACACGCCCTGCAGGTTGCTGCCCAGTTGCGCCGCCAGGCGGATGCGCTGCGCCTCGCCGCCGCTGAGCGTGGGCGCGCCCCGGTCCAGCGTGAGGTAGCCCAGGCCCACCTGCTCCAGGAATTCCAGCCGCCCGGCGATTTCGGGAATCAGGTCGCGGGCGATGTCGGCTTCGCGCCCGCTCAGGGCCAGGGTCGCCACCCAGGCGCGCAGGTCCGACACCGACAGCCGGGCGATGTCGGTGATACCGACACCGGCAAACTTCACCGCGCGCGCCGTGGCATTCAGCCGCGTGCCCTGGCAGGACGGGCAGGCGGCGTCGACCAGGTCTTCGACCTCCGGTTCGGCAAAGGTCTGCTCGCGGCCCTTGGCGTCGTCGGCCTGCACCGAGTCGTCGAACACCTTGCGCTGCTCCTTCGTGAGCTTCACGCCGGTGCCCACACAGTCGGGGCACCAGCCGTGTTTGCTGTTGTAGGAGAACAGGCGCGGGTCCAGTTCGGCGTAGCTGGTGCTGCACACCGGGCAGGCGCGCAGCGTGGAAAACGCCAGCAGCTGGCCGATGCCGGCGGTGGACGTCCCGGCCGCCAGGGCCTCGGCCAGTCCGTCCAGATGGCTCAGCACATGGACCACGCCCTTGCCGTGCTCCAGCGCCCGGGCCAGGCCTTCGCGCAGCGCGGCTTCGTTGTCCGGCCGGATGTCGAGGCTGAGCACGGGCAGCTCGATGGTGTGTTCCTTGAAGCGGTCGATGCGCGGGAAACCGGTGGTCGGCAGGAATTGGCCGTCGACGCGCAGATGGGTGTAGCCGCGCGGGCGCGCCCAATCCGCCAGCTCGGTGTAGACGCCCTTGCGGTTCATGACCAGCGGCGCGAGCAGGCCGATGTGCTGGCCGCTGAAGCGCGTCATCAGCTGCGCGGCGATGCGCTCAGGCGTCTGCGGCAGCACCGCTGCGCCGTCGTGGATGCAGTGCTGCGTGCCCAGCTTCACGTACAGCAGGCGCAGGAAATGCCAGACCTCGGTCGTCGTGCCCACCGTGCTCTTGCGCCCGCCCCGCGACAGGCGCTGCTCGATGGCCACCGTGGGCGGAATGCCGTAGACCGCGTCCACCTCGGGCCGTCCGGCCGGCTGCACGATGCTGCGCGCGTAGGCGTTGAGGCTTTCCAGGTAGCGGCGCTGGCCTTCGTTGAACAGGATGTCGAATGCCAGGGTGCTCTTGCCCGAACCGCTGACACCGGTGATGACGCTGAACTTGCCGCGGGGAATGTCCACGCTGAGGTTCTTCAGGTTGTGTTCGCGGGCGTGAACGATTTCAATGGCATTTTTGCCATCTACCCAGCGTGAAAAGGTGCTTTTCTGCTCTGGTTTCAGGAGCAATTCGGGTTCCCGCACCGCCCGCGCGCCCGCGCCCAGCGCCTGGTCGTAGGCGCGCAGCGCGGCGCCGGTGTGTGAGGCGGGGTGCTGGCGCAGGTCGTCCGGCGTGCCCTCGGCCACCAGCTGGCCGCCGCCGTCGCCGCCTTCGGGGCCGAGGTCGATCAGCCAGTCGCTGGCGCGGATCACGTCCAGGTTGTGCTCGATCACGATCAGCGAATGCCCGGCCTCGAGCAGCTTGCGCAGCGCGCGCATCAGCTTGGCGATGTCGTCGAAGTGCAGGCCGGTGGTGGGCTCGTCGAACAGGAACAGCGTGCCTTTGCGGGCCGTGGGCTGGCGCGACGCGGAGCCAGTCTTTGCCGCGTCGGCCAGAAAGCCGGCTAGTTTGAGCCGCTGCGCCTCGCCGCCCGACAGCGTGGGCACCGGCTGGCCCAGTTTCACGTATTCCAGCCCCACGTCGACGATGGGCTGCAGCGCGCGGATCACGTCGCGGTCGTGCGCGAACAGGGCGGCGGCCTCGCTGACGGTGAGGTCCAGCACATCGGCCACGTTCAGCACCCGAGGATGCACCAAACCCAGCGCCTGGCGCTCAATGGTCACTTCCAGGATTTCCGGCCGGTAGCGCCGGCCGTTGCAGTCCGGGCAACGCAGGTAGACGTCGCTGAGGAACTGCATCTCCACATGTTCGAAGCCCGAGCCGCCGCAGGTGGGGCAGCGCCCGTCCCCGCTGTTGAAGCTGAACTTGCTGGCGGTGTAGCCGCGCTGGCGCGACAGCGGCGCGGTGGCGAAGATCTCGCGGATCGCGTCCCAGGCGCCGACATAACTCACCGGGTTTGAGCGCGCCGTCTTGCCGATGGGCGACTGGTCCACGAACACCACGTCGGCCAGGTGGTCGGCGCCCAGCAGCCGCTCAAACCCGCCGGGGGACTCGGTGGCCTTGCCGAAGTGGCGCAGCAGCGCGGGCGCCAGCACGTCCTGGATCAGGCTGGATTTGCCCGAGCCGCTGACCCCGGTCACCGTGACCAGGCGTTGCAGCGGGAAATCCACCGTCAGGTCGCGCAGGTTGTGCTCGCGCACGCCCTCCAGAATCAGGCGCGGCGTGTTCTCCGTCACCATGCGGCGCAGGCCCATGCCCACCTGCTTGCGCGCGCCGAGATACGCACCGGTCAGGGTGTCGGCGCCGCGCAGCGCGTCGGGTGTGCCGTCGAACACGATCCGGCCGCCGCGCTCGCCGGGGCCGGGGCCCATGTCGATCACCCGGTCGGCGGCCAGCATCACCGCCGGGTCGTGTTCCACCACCACCAGCGTGTTGCCGGCGTCGCGCAGCCGCTGCATGGCCCGGGTGATGCGGTCCATGTCGCGCGGGTGCAGGCCGATGCTGGGCTCGTCCAGCACGAACAGCGTGTTGACCAGCGAGGTGCCCAGCGCGGTGGTCAGGTTGATGCGCTGCACCTCGCCGCCGCTGAGTGTGCGGCTCTGGCGGTCCAGCGTGAGGTAGCCGATGCCCACGTCGCACAGGTAGCGCAGGCGGGTGGTGATCTCCTCGTGCAGCAGCTTGAGCGCCTGCGCCTGCGCACCGTCGCCGCCGGCGGACAGGTTCATGCCGTCGAAGAAGCGCCGCAGCCGCTCGATGGGCATCAACATCAGGTCGTGCAGACACAGGCCGGGCAGCGCTTCGAGCTGTGCGCGCGACCAGTCCACGCCTTGCGGCAGGAATCTTGCCGCAGGGTCCATCACGGCATCGGCTTCTTCCTTGCTGCCAATGCGCCACAGCAGGCTCTCGGTCTTGAGGCGCGCGCCGCCGCAGGTGTCGCAGGGCGTGTAGCTGCGGTACTTGGACAGCAGCACCCGGATGTGCATCTTGTAGGCCTTGGTCTCCAGGTAGGCAAAGAAACGCTTCACGCCGTACCAGCGCTTGCTCCACTGGCCTTCCTTGTAATCGGGCACACCATGGATCACCCAGTGGCGCTGTTCGGGCGTCAGCCGATTCCAGGGCGTGTCGCGCGGAATGCCGGCGGTTTCGGCATGGCGCATCAGGTCATCCTGGCACTCGGCCCAGGCCGGGGTCTGGAAGGGTTTGATGGCGCCGGCGCGCAGGGTGCGCTTGTCGTCCGGAATCACCAGCCCATAGTCCACCCCGATGACCCGGCCGAAGCCGCGGCAGGCCTCGCAGGCGCCGACGGCGGAATTGAACGAGAACAACGACGGAATCGGGTCGGTGTAACGTTGGTCACTCTCCGGGCAATGCAGACCGGTGGAGAAGCGCCAAAGCTCGGGCTCCCTCTGGTCGTCCAGGCGGTAAACGTTGAGCCGCCCCCCACCCCGCTTGAGCGCCACCTCGATGGCTTCGATGGCGCGGGATTTCTCCACGCTCCCCAAGCGAAACCGGTCCGCGACGACATCCAGCACTTTCCGGGGTCCGGTCGGTGTGGCCACTTCGCGTTCGGCCTGCACTTTGGTGAACCCGCTGGCCGACAACCACTGCTCAACTTGCTCAGGCGGTGTGCCCGCCGGCAGCTCCACCGGGAAGGTCAGGACCAGGCGGGGGTCGGATGTGACGGCGAAGGCCTGAGCGCGCGCCTTCAACGCCGCGTAGATGGTTTCGGGCGTGTCGTGCCGTACCGGTAACGCGGTCTGCCGGTCGAACAGTTGGCCGGCGCGCGCGAACAGCAGCTTGAGGTGGTCGTTGAGCTCCGTCATCGTGCCGACGGTGGAGCGGGACGAGCGCACCGGATTGGTCTGGTCGATGGCAATCGCGGGAGGCACGCCCTCTACCTTGTCGACCGCGGGTTTGTCCATGCGGTCCAGAAACTGGCGGGCGTAGGCGCTGAAGGTTTCGACATACCGGCGCTGACCCTCGGCGTACAGCGTGTCGAACACCAGGCTCGACTTGCCCGAGCCGCTGGGGCCGGTGACCACGGTCAGTTCGCCGGTGCGAATGTCCAGATCCAGGTTCTTGAGGTTGTGCTGGCGCGCGCCGCGGATGCGGATGGTTCCCTGGGACATGGCGGTTCTTTCCGGAAAGAGGCGAAAGATTCTAGGCGCTTGGTTTGCAGTTGCGTCGAATGAGGGCATCGCTCCATCGGACGACAGACACGTAGAACCACGAACAATCGGAACCCGATTTCTTCTTACACTGTCAGGCCCAAGGAGGACACGCCATGAAATGGATGAAACACTGGATTCTGGTTGCCGCAGCCCTTTCCGCAGGCGCTGCGCACGCCCAGATCCTGATCGGCCAGACCGTCGGACTGACCGGCCCGGTAGCCGCCACCGTCAAGGAAGCCGTGGACGGCGCCCGGCTCTACATCGACGGCGTCAATGCCCGTGGGGGCGTACGCGGCGAAAAAATCGAACTCATCACACTCGATGACAAGTTCGACCCCAAACTCGCCGCCGCCAATGCCAACGCGCTGATCACCGAAAAGAACGTGGTGGCGCTGTTTCTGAATCGCGGCACGCCCCATACCGAAGCCATCATGCCGTTGCTGGAAAAACACGCCGTCGCGCTGGTGGCGCCTTCAACCGGGGCGATGTTGCTGCACAGCCCGGTGAATCGTTACATCTTCAACGTCCGATCCAGCTACCAGCGGGAGGCGGCCAAGGCCGTGGCCCATCTGCACACGCTGGGCATCGACCGCATCGCGATCGTTCATGTGGACGACTCTTTCGGCACCGACGCGCTGGAGGGTGCGAACAAGGGCCTGGCAAAGGCCAACCTGAAAGCTGTCGCCGTGATCAAGGCGGATCGCACCAAGCCCGACTACGCCGCCATCATTCCGGCGATCACCAAGCCATCGCCACAAGCGGTGCTGTGGTTCGGATCCGGAACCGCTGTGGCCGACGGCGTCAAGGCGCTACGCGCGGCCGGTTCTCTCGCCCAGGTGGTGACGCTTTCGAACAACGCGTCGTCCGGCTTCATCAAGGCCTTGGGTGACGCCAGCCGCGGGGTGATCGTGACGCAGGTGTTTCCTTACGAAAAGTCATTTTCATATGCCTTGGTGAAAGAGGCGCTGGACGCCGCCAAAGCCAAAGGCATCACCGAAATTTCCCCGGCCATTCTGGAGGGCTACGCCGGCGCCAAGGTGCTGGTCGAAGCATTGCGGCGTGCCTCGCCCAACCCGACACGGCAGAAGGTACTGACCGCGTTGGAGGGCATGCAGAAATTCGATCTGGGCGGCCTCGAAATCAGCTACAGCCCCGAGGACCACACCGGGCTGGACTTTGCCGACCTGTCAATCATCGGGACCGACGGCAAGTTCAAGCGCTGAGGACAGCAGCGATCAGACCCGGAGCGCTTCGCGCAGCTCCCGGGTTTTTTCCGGGCCCAGTGCCTCGGTGATCCGGGGCAGAAGCGCCAACAACTCGTCGTAATCCATGCAGCGTTCCACGGCCACATTGAGACGGAATCCGCGCAAGCCCAGCGTCGCGGTGAGACGCGTGGCAACTGGCCAGGCCAGGCTGAACATCTCCGACTTGCTCGGGCCCGCTGGCGCTGCGGGCGGCGGTGCCGCGCTGGTCGCGACCACGACTGGCGACGATGCAACTGCCGTTGCAGAACCGGCAGCCGGGGCCGCGGCAGGTACTGGTACCGTCCCTTCCACCGGTGTGATGAAGCCCAGGGCCAGCAGGTGGTCGATGTCGGTGCCGACAATGCCGAGACCGGCGGTTGCCGCCAGCACCTGATCCAGCGTCTTCTTGCCATCGATCAGGATCATGGCCGAGCGCTGGCGCGAGGTCAGCTGGGGCGAGCGCTCTTTCAAGGCCTGCTGTCCCAGTTCTGTCTTGGCGTACTTCATGCTGATTTGTCCCCAGTCTGCAAGCGCCAATATTGGCTGAAAACTTATTTTGCCTGACTTGCGCCTCCAGCGGCAGAGGCTTTTGCCGCAGGTGCGTCGGCCGGCGCATGCACCGCCTCCGCGCCATGCTTCTCGCCACCCATGTCAATGTCGCCGCCCTTGCTCAGGATGAACAGGGCCAGGCCCGCAAAGATGGCAAAACCCACTGCAATTTTCCACATACGTTTCTCCTTAAAAAAAAGACCCTCGCGCGGAGGGTCTGTTCAAGCCACCCGCGCGGGACGCGCGGGTGAACCATACCACGCGACCTCAGTCGTTGGCGTAGATGTCGACGTCCTTGGTTTCACGAACGAACAACATGCCGATCACAAAGGTCATGCCGGCCACGATGATCGGATACCAGAGGCCGTTGTACATATTGCCGGTCTGGGCCACGATCGCGAACGCGGTGGTGGGCAGCAGGCCGCCAAACCAGCCGTTGCCGATGTGGTAAGGCAGCGACATCGAGGTGTAGCGGATGCGGGTCGGGAACATTTCCACCAGCATCGCGGCGATCGGGCCGTACACCATGGTCACCAGGATCACGAGGTAGGTCAGGATCAGCGCGACCTGCACTTTGTCGAACTTGGCCATGTCGGCCTTGGCAGGGTAGCCGGCGGCCTTGAGCGCGGCCGCGACGGCCTTGCGGAAGTCGGCGTCCTTGGCCTTGGCTTCGGCTGCAGGCAGGCCGCGCGACGTGAAGCCCTGGATTTCGGTTTCGCCGATCCGGATCACCGCGGTGGAACCTGCGGGACCGGCGATGTTGTCATAGCTCACCGAGTTGGAAGCCAGCACCTGCTTGGCGATGTCGCACGAGCTGGTGAACTTGACCGTGCCGGTCGGGTTGAACTGGAACGAGCACTCGCGCGGATCGGCGGTCACGGTCACCTTGTTCTTGGCCTGGGCGGCATGCAGTTCCGGGTTGGCGGCCTTGGTCAGCATTTCGAACACCGGGAAGTAGGTGACGACGGCCAGCAGGCAGCCCGCCATGATGATGGGCTTGCGACCGATCTTGTCGGACCAGGCGCCGAACAGGATGAAGAACGGCGTGCCGATGATCAGCGAGACGGCCACCATGATGTTCGCCGTGGCGCCGTCCACCTTGAGGGACTGGGTCAGGAAGAACAGGGCATAGAACTGGCCCGAGTACCACACGACGGCCTGGCCGGCGGTCAGGCCGAACAGCGCCAGCAGCACGATCTTGAGGTTTTTCCACTGGCCGAACGATTCGGAAAGCGGCGCCTTGGAAGTCTTGCCCTCGGCCTTCATCTTCGCGAAGGCCGGCGACTCGTTCATGCTCAGGCGGATATACACCGACACGCCCAGCAGCAGGATCGAGACGAGGAACGGAACACGCCAGCCCCAGTCGGCGAAAGCGGCCTCGCCGATCGCGGTGCGGGTGCCCAGAATCACCATCAGCGACAGGAACAGGCCCAGCGTGGCCGTGGTCTGGATCCAGGAGGTATAGGCGCCACGCTTGCCTTGGGGAGCATGTTCGGCCACGTAGGTGGCGGCGCCACCGTACTCGCCACCCAGCGCCAGGCCTTGCAGCAGACGCAGACAGATCAGGATCACCGGAGCAGCCACCCCGATGCTGGCGTAGGCGGGCAGGATGCCGACGATGAAGGTCGACAGACCCATGATCAAAATGGTGACCAGGAAGGTGTACTTGCGACCGATCATGTCGCCGAGGCGCCCGAACACCAGCGCGCCAAACGGCCGCACGATGAAACCGGCGGCGAAGGCCAGCAGCGCGAAGATGAAGGCCGATCCTTCATCGAGGCCGCTGAAGAATTGTTTGGCGATGATGGCCGCCAGCGAGCCGTACAGGTAGAAGTCGTACCACTCGAACACGGTGCCGAGCGAGGACGCGAAGATGACCTTCCTCTCCTCCGGCGTCATCGGTCGCTGAGCGACGGCTGCTGTTTGTGAGCTTCTCATGAAATTGTCTCCAGTTGGTTCATGGGGAGGACACCCGAGCCGGTGCCTGCGGCGGACTATCGAGAGAGGGACTGACCTCAATCTGACGGTTTTCTTGCACTTCCTTACAGCTGGCTGTACGCATTCTTACGATCTCCGTGGTAACCCTGACACCCCATTTCCCGATGCAAAAAATGGGGTGGTTTCAGGGGCATCAAACACCTCGACGACCCGGATGTTCTAGGGGTAAGTCCTAGTCCATAGGGTCCGCCCGCCTGTTGTTTTTGTTGCAGCGCAAAATTTCCGCGCCACCGTAAGGGCATGGTCAGTCCCGATTTACAGAATCCTCGCAATGTGCTTGGCGCACATATTTTTTTGCCTTTCGTTTCAATCAACCCTGAGGAGACCCACATGAGTGATCCGGTGGTCGACAAGATCCAGAACAACCCGAAATACCAGGAACTTCGGAAAAAGCGGAGCAGCTTCGGCTGGCTCCTGACGCTGCTGATGATGGTCGTGTACTACGGCTACATCGCGCTGATCGCGTTCAACAAGCCCTTCCTGGCCCAGCCCGTTGGCGCCGGCGTCACCACCTTGGGCATTCCCATCGGCATGGGCGTGATCGTTTTCACGATCGTGATCACCGGCATCTACGTGCGTCGCGCCAATGGCGAGTTCGACCAGCTGACCAAGGACATCCTGAAGGACGCCTCCAAATGAAAAAAACCTCCCTCATCCTGGCCTCGCTGCTGGCCTTGTTGGCTGCCGGCATGGCCCACGCGGCCGGCGGCGACGTCGGCCAAGCCGCCAAGCAGGACACCAACTGGACCGCGATCATCATGTTCGGCCTGTTCGTGGCCGGCACCTTGTACATCACCAAATGGGCGGCCGCCAAGACCAAGTCGGCAGCCGACTTCTACACCGGCGGCGGCGGGATCACCGGGTTCCAGAACGGTCTGGCGATCGCGGGCGACTACATGTCGGCCGCCTCGTTCCTGGGCATTTCCGCGGCCGTGATGGCCACCGGCTACGACGGCCTGATCTACTCCATCGGCTTCCTGGTCGGCTGGCCCGTCATCACCTTCCTGATGGCCGAGCGCCTGCGCAATCTGGGCAAGTTCACCTTCGCCGACGTGGCGGGATACCGCTTCCAACAGGGGCCGATCCGCGCGTTCGCCGCTTCCGGCACGCTGGTGGTGGTGGCCTTCTACCTGATCGCCCAGATGGTGGGTGCCGGCCAGCTGATCAAGCTGCTCTTTGGCCTGGACTACTGGATGGCGGTGGTGATCGTCGGCGCGCTGATGATGGTCTACGTGCTGTTCGGCGGCATGACCGCGACCACCTGGGTGCAGATCATCAAGGCCTGCCTGCTGCTCTCGGGCGTGACGTTCATGGCGTTCATGGTGCTGGCGCAATATGGCTTCAGCCCCGAAGCGCTGTTCGCCAAGGGCGTGGAAGTGCGCACGGCGATCGCCGGCAATGCCGGCAAGACACCCGAGGAGGCCGCCAAGGCGGGCCTGTCCATCATGGGGCCGGGCGGTTTCGTGAAGGATCCGATCTCGGCCATCTCCTTCGGCATGGCGCTGATGTTCGGCACCGCCGGCCTGCCCCACATCCTGATGCGCTTCTTCACAGTGCCCGATGCCAAAGAGGCCCGCAAGTCGGTGTTCTGGGCCACCACCTGGATCGGCTACTTCTATGTGCTGATCTTCATCATCGGCTTCGGCGCGATCACCCTGGTGCTGACCAACCCCGAGTTCTCCGATGTCGCCAAGGGCGTCATCAAGGGCGGCGCGGGCACGGCCAACATGGCCGCCGTGCTGGTGGCCAAGTCGGTCGGCGGCAACGTGTTCTACGGCTTCATCTCGGCCGTGGCCTTCGCGACCATCCTCGCCGTGGTGGCGGGCCTGACGCTGTCGGGCGCTTCGGCTGTTTCCCACGACATTTACGCCACATTGATCAAGAAGGGCAAGGCCGACAGCGCCTCTGAACTGAAGGTGTCTCGCGCCACGACCCTGGCTCTGGGCGTTCTGGCGGTGACACTGGGCATCGCCTTCGAGAAGCAGAACATCGCGTTCATGGTGTCGCTGGCTTTCGCCATTGCGGCTTCGGCCAACTTCCCGGTGCTGTTCATGTCGGTGCTCTGGAAGGACTGCACCACCAAGGGCGCCGTCATCGGCGGCTTCCTGGGCCTGATCTCGTCGGTGGCGCTGACCGTGGTGTCGCCGTCGGTGTGGGAAGCCACCCTGGGCAACCCCAAAGGCTCGGCCCTGTTCCCCTACACCTCGCCGGCCCTGTTCTCGATGACCATCGGCTTCGTGGGCATCTGGCTGTTCTCCATCCTGGATCGCAGCCCGAATGCAGCCAGGGAGCGTGCCGCGTTCCCCGCGCAGCAGGTTCGTTCCGAAACCGGCCTGGGCGCGGCCGGCGCATCGGGACACTGATCCGCCACCCGACGCGGTGCGCGCTTCCGCCCGCACGGCCAACAAAAAACCGGGCCAAGGCCCGGTTTTTTTTGTTCCCCCTGAAGCGGGCGTTGTGTCTCAGTGGGCTCGCAGATGCCGCAGTTTGATGAAGGCCAGCGCCGCCATGACGGCGTCGTTGACAGCGTCGTGCGCATCGCGAACGGGCAGCCCCAGGTCGTTCATCAAGGTGGCGAACCGCAGGTCGATCGGCGCGTTGGACTGCTGCTGGTACGCGGGCAACTGTCGAAACTTGTAGTCGTAGTACAGCGAAGACACCTCGATCGCCGGCTGAGGCAGCCCCTGGCCCAGCATCGGAAACAGGGCCCTGTTGATCATGGCCAGGTCAAATTCCAGGTAGTAGCCCACCAACGGCCGGCTGCCAATGAAACGCATGAGCCGCTTCAGAGCCTCGTCGATCGGCAAACCCTGGGCCAGGTCGCGCTCGCGCAGGCGATGAATGCGCACGCTGTCGGCCGACACGCCGCGCTCGGGGCGGACCAGCAACTCCAACCGCTCGCTCGTCATGATGCGGTTGCCCACGATGCGCACCGCGCCGATGGAGACGATCTCGTCGGTGCGCACGTTCAGGCCGGTGGTCTCGCAGTCGAGCGAGACCCACTCGTTGTCGGGTGGCGGCTCGAACATGTACCGGAACTCGGGCAAGCCCAGGTGGTACAGCTTCCATTCGCGCTTGATCGCGTCGAGCCAGCGCGGCGACGGGAGACCGGCGGTCATCGGGCTCCCTCGAGGTGGAACCGGTGCCGCAGCAAGGCCTTGAACCGTTTGACCACCCCCAACGTGTCCTTGAGCAGATCGCGGTCCAGGCTGCTGAGCCGTGCCAGGTCGACTGCGCCGGTGACTGGCTTGCCGGTGTCCAGTTCGGCCAGGCCGGCCTTGAGCTTGAGTCCCATGAAGAAATGCAGGCTGTCCGTGAGGTCGGCGCCCATGTCGGCGGCGAGGTGTCCGCCGGCCACCAGCGCCGTGATGCGCCCGGCGGTGCTGGTCTCTGTGACCCGATGGGCCAGCGCCAGGCTGCGCACACCGTGCACCAGCGGGAAAATGCCCTCCTTCTTGAGGTTGAGCCGCTGCTCGTCTTCGCCCAGACCCAGAAGACGGTTCCACCACCCGGTGCTGCTGCCGAACGCGTCGATCGCGGCGGCAAAACGGTTCAGCATCGCATCGTTGTCGGTCGCCAGCTTCATCAACGCGCCCTGCACGTCTTCCAGCAGGTGGGCGTCGCCGCACACCGCGTGGGCGTCCATGAAGATGGCCAGGTTCATCAGGCTGTCGCCGTCCGGCATGATCAGCCACTGACGCACCATCTGCGCAAACTCGCCGGCCCCTTTGCGCCATTGCGTGTTGTTCACCATGACACGGCCCGGGCACTCCGGGTACCCGAAGTCGCCCAACGTGGCCGAGAACCGCTCGCAGATCGCCTGCAGATCGACGGGGGGCTCGTAGCCGTCGCGCAGGACGAGGCCGTTGTCCTGGTCGGTCTTGAGCAGTTGTTCGCCACGGCCCTCGCTGCCCATGACGAACAGGCAGCTGTTGGCCACCAGGTCGGCTGGCGCGATCTGGCGCCAGGCCCGTTCGAACAGGCGCGCATTGAGCTGCTGCACCAAGCGGGCAATCAGGTTGACCCGCGAGCCGCCCCGGTGCAACAACGCGATCATGCGGGTGATGCGCGCGGCCGCCTGGCTCAACCCGGCAAGGTCTTTGGCTTCCTCGATCAGCACCGTGATCATGTGTGACTGGTTGGCGAGGAAGCTGAACAGGTCCAGCGCTTCCAGCACGCCCAGAATCCGGTCACCGTCGGCCACCACCACCCGGTGCACGCGGCGCTGCAGCATCATGGCCATCGCGTCGCCCAACTGGTCCGACGGCTGAACCCTGATCAGCGAAAACGTGGACAACTCCCCCACGGCCAACTGGCTCAGCGGCCGGCCATCGAGGATCGCCCGTTGCAGTGCGGTGGCGGTAAAGATGCCGAGCCGCGGCGGTTGCGACCGGTCATCGCGCACCAGCACGTTGGACGTTCGGTGGACCTGGAACACTTTCACGACCGACAGGATGTCGGTGGTGGCGTCGACGAAATGGGCGGGGCGCAGGAAGGCCTCGTCCACGCGCGCCATGGTCAGGGACTGCAGCTCGTGCTGGTTCTTGCGTTCCGACAGCGCGCTGAGCTTGTTGCTGAGATCGGAGAACAACAACGCGCCGAAAGTCGCATTGGATGCGATCAGGTCGCTGACCGCCTGCTTGGCCAACTGGTAGGCCACCACCTCCTCGGCAGCCACGAACCGGCTGCTGACCTTTCCGGCCACCAGCCCCCGGCCATCGAAGCAGTCGTCTGGCGCGTAGGTGGTGGTGACCTCGTTGCCCTCCAACTGGCTCACAAAGCCTTTGATGATGACAAACAGGTGGGTGGGTGCCGTGCCAACTTCGAGGATCGTCTCGCCCTCGGGAAAATAGACCACATCGACGCTGTCGCAGACCAGTCGCTGCTCGTCGGGGTTCAGGCAATCAAAGGGAGACGCGGAGAAATTGAAGGCATTGGGCATGGGGTCTGGCACCCTGCGGGTGCCCTTGAACGAACCCGACCATTCAACGCCGGATGCCTTGCGCCACCCTTGCAGGCACGCCCCAGCCCGTGTCGAACCAGGGGTCGCCACGCAGGTAGCCGGCCAGCATCGGAAGGGCGTCGAAGCCCCAGAACACCTTGTCGTCCACCACGAAGGACGGCACACCGAACAGCCCGCGGGCCAGCGCCTGCTCGCCGTGCGCCTGCAACTGCGCCTTGACGGCGGCGTCCTGCGGCGGGCGCTCCGGCGCAAGATGGCGGGTCAGGGCCTCCAGGCGCGCCGGGTCGGCCGCCTCTTCGCCGCCGCGCCACACGTGGCGGAAGATGGTTTCGCAGACATACCGGTTCGGCTCGCCGCCCGCGTCGCAAGCCACGGCCAGGCGCAGCAGCCCCAGCGGATTGAACGGGTGGCTGGCGGGCAGTTGCAGATCGATGCGGTTCATGTGGGCGAGCCAGGCCACCTGGCGGTAGGTCCAGTCGCGCTTGGGCGCAATCTCGGCCGGTCCGAGCTGACCGTGGTGCTTGAGCAGCGCGGCGAACAGCACTGGTTTGTGCGTCACGCGGTAGCTCAGGCCGATCAGCGCCTGGGGCAGCGCTTCGAACGCGAGGTAGGCGTAGGGCGAGATGAAGTCCAGGTAGAACTCGATGTGTTTCATGACAAGGTCTCCTGAAGGGCCTGGGCGCGGTGCTCAATGCGCACCCAGACCGCGCGCCGGTCGCCTTCGGCCATCGTGCTCCAGCGCGCGATTTCGTCGAGCGTGCGCGCGCAACCCTCGCACAGGCCGCTGCGGGCGTTCATGCGGCACACGGAAACGCACGGTGATGGCACATTTTCGGCATTTCCCAGCACCAGCCGGGCACGGGCAGCTATGTTTATTGAAGCATTCATGGTATCTGAACCGGCTGATCCACGTCCGCCACCGGTGCCCCGGTGAGCGCCACCAGGTCCTGTGGACGCAACTTGAACACGCCGTGCGGATGACCGGCCGCAGCCCAGATCTCGTCGAAGCGGAACAGCTCCCGGTCGATCAGCGTGACCGGTGGCGTGGCATGGCCCACCGGCGACACGCCGCCGATGGTGAAGCCGGTGTGCGCCTTGACGAACTCGGCATCGGCGCGACCGATCTTCCCCACCAGCGCCGCCACTTTTTTTTCGTCGACCCGCCGGTCGCCCGAGGTGATCACCAGCACCGCGACATCGTCCTGCCGGCGACGGAAGATGATGCTCTTGGCAATCTGGCCCACGGTGACGCCCAGCGCGTCGGCCGCCTGCTGGGCGGTGCGCGCGGCATCGTCGAGCATCACCGGCGCGTGCGGGTGGCCGGCCATGCGCAAGGCCTCGGCAACCCGCTGCATGCCCTCGGGAAGGGTTCGTTCGGTGGCCGACATCACGCGAGGCGCTTGTTCAGGATCGCCGTGGCCGCCCGGGAGTTCGGCTTGCGCTGCAGGACCTCGCTGATGAAGGCGCCCGCGTCCACCAACCGGTCCAGGTCGACGCCGGTCTCGATGCCCATGCCGTTCAGCATGAAAACCAGGTCTTCGGTGGCCACGTTGCCGGTGGCGCCCTTCGCGTACGGGCAGCCCCCGAGACCGGCCACGGACGACTGGAAGTTCCAGACGCCCATCTCGAGCGCCGCCAGGGTGTTGGCGAGCGCCTGGCCATAGGTGTCGTGAAAATGCCCCGAGACCTGGTCGATGTCGAAGTGGCGGAGCGTGGCCTCGAACGCAGCCCGCACGGTGCGCGGCGTGCCCACGCCGATGGTGTCGGCCACGTCCACGCGCTCGACCCCGATGCCTTTCATCAGGCCGGCGAGGTAGCCGACCCGCTCGGGGGCGATGGCGCCCTCGTAGGGGCAGCCGACGGTGCAGCTCATCGCGCCGCGCACCGAGATGCCCGCGGCGCGCGCGGCCGCGACCACGGGCGCGAAGCGCTGAATGCTCTCGGCGATCGAGCAATTGATGTTCTTCTGGCTGAACGCCTCGCTGGCCGCGCCGAACACGACGATCTCGTCGGGGCGGTCGGCCACGGCGGCCTCGAAGCCCTTGAGGTTGGGCGTCAACACCGAATAACGCACGCCCGGCTCGCGCGTGATGCCGGCCATGACCGCGTGGTTGTCGGCCATCTGCGGCACCCACTTGGGCGACACATAGCTCGTGACTTCGATTTCCTTCAGGCCGGCTGCCTGCAGGCGGTGCACCAGTTCGATCTTGATGTCCGACGGCACCGGCTGTTTTTCGTTCTGCAGGCCGTCGCGCGGGCCGACGTCGATGATGCGGACGCGGGTGGGGAGGGTCATGTCTACGTTCTCGGTTGGTGTTCTGGCGCGGGCCTGGGTTCCGTGGGGGAAGGGCAGATTCGTGTTCCGCCTCAATAGCCGCGCTCGGGCTCGACGATACCGGTTATCGGTTCGCCGCGCTCCAGGGCGCGGATTTTCCCGGCGATCTGGGCGATGCTCTCGTCGCGCAACGTGCGCGCTGAGGTGTGGGGCGTCACCGTGATCCTCGGGTGGGCCCAGAACGGATGGCCGTCCGGCAGCGGCTCGGTGCGGAACACGTCGAGCGTGGCGCCGGCGACCTGACCGCTGTCGAGCAGCGCGAGCAGGTCTTCGTCCACCAGATGTGCCCCGCGCGCCACGTTGATGACACAGGCGCCGGGCAGCAGGCGCGAGAGCGTGTCGCGGTTGAGGATGCCGGCGGTCTGGGGCGTCAGCGGCAGCAGGTTGACCAGCACGCGGCTGGCGGCCAGAAAGGCATGGAACTGCGCGGGTCCGGCGTAGGTCCGCACGCCCTCGATGGCGTGTGCCGATCGGCTCCAGCCGTTGACCGGAAACTCGAACACGCGCAGCGCCTGCGCCACGCGCGAGCCCAGCACGCCCAGCCCCATCACGCCGACCGGCCAGTCGGCTCGGCTGCGCGGCTTGCGAAACGTCCAGCGGCCCTGGCGCACATCGGCCTCGTAGCCATCGAATTCGCGGAAGTGCCGGATCACCGCATGGCACACGTATTCGGCCATCTGGACCGACATGCCGGCATCGTCCAGGCGCACCACCCGCGCCGACGGCGGCAGACGCAGCGCCATCAGCGCATCGACACCAGCCCCGATGTTGAACACGGCCTTGAGCCCCGGCTGCTCATCCAGCAGGGCTTGGGGCGGCGTCCAGACCACCGCGTAATCGGCGGGTGGCGCACCCGGCGTCCAGGCGGATACCGAAGCCCCGGGCAGCGCGGCCCGCAGGCCGTCGATCCAGGGGTCCGGCCGGGTGCCGGAAAAACAGACCAGCAACTTCATGTCGGCATTCTGGCACCGCGCCCGCGCGTCAGAACCCCGAACGACACCCGACGCGCCGGCCGGGGGTTCACGCGGCGGCCAGCTTCAGCAGCTCCGCCCCCTCGGCCACCTGGTCGCCCGGCGCGTACAGCAGTTCGGCCACCACCCCGTCGGCGGGTGCCGCAATGGTGTGTTCCATCTTCATCGCATCCATCACGGCCAGCGCCTGGCCGGTGCGCACCTTGTCGCCCACCTTGACCGAGAACGACACCACCTTGCCCGGCATCGGTGCCGTCAGGCGACCGCCTTCAACGGCCGCATCGCCCGCGTGGGCCAGCGCATCGATCTCGACGATCTGGGTCGCGCCCGACTCGCAGAAGACATGCACCGTTTCGCCGCGCTGCCAGGTCTGCACCGTGCGGCGCTGGCCCGCGAACAGCAGGTCGATCCGCCCGCCGGCCAGCGCCTTGAACACCAGCGGGCCATTGGCATCGCCCACCGCCAGGTTCAGCACGCCGTCGTGCCCGCTGATCAGCTGCGCGATCAGGCGCTCGCCCTTGAACTCGAAGTCGAAGCGGCGGTTGGCCGCGCCGTGCGAACGCCAGCTGTCGCGCCGGCTGAACGGATCCGCCCCCTCGCCGGCACGATCGGTCAGCAGCGTCTGCGCCACCGCGGCGGCCACGGCCAGCTGAACACCGACTTTTTCCTGTTTGAACAGCACCGAGGCCTCGCGCGGGATCAACGCCGTGTCCAGGTCGGCCGTGCTGAACGAGCGGCTGCCCGCCACGTGGCGAAGGAACTGCACGTTGGTGGCCAGGCCCACGATGCGGGTCTCGGCAAGGGCCACATCCAGCCGCGCCAGCGCCTGCTCGCGGGTGTCGCCGTGCACGATGAGCTTGGCAATCATCGAATCGTAGAACGGGCTGATGGTGTCGCCCTCGCGCACACCCGAGTCCACCCGGACGTCCTGGCCGGCGCGGGCGCCAACGCCGCCCACTTGCGGCGGCAGGAACTCGACACAGTCCGGCAAGCGGTACACCTGCAGCGTGCCGGTGGCTGGCAGGAAATTGTTGTCGG